>Ga0182742_1004878_pt1 | contig 11751 bp, 8 predicted proteins | sample eDN5th37CBELigMG_FD_128880 | JGI IMG/M metagenome (GOLD analysis project Ga0182742, IMG submission 128880) | Enriched Miracle-Growth compost microbial communities from Emeryville, California, USA - eDNA 5th pass 37_C BE-Lig MG (version 2)... ... | reverse complement strand
CCTAATTGCAATTGATGCATTTTATAGTATTTTCCTTTTTTCTCGAGCAATTCCTCATGATTTCCTCTTTCCACTATTTCACCATGATCCAATACGAGAATTTGATCGGCATTTCGAATGGTCGAAAGTCTGTGGGCAATCACAAATGTTGTTCTACCTTCTTTCACAACATTTAAGGCCTTTTGAATAATGGCCTCTGTTTCTGTATCGATATTGGCCGTTGCCTCATCCAAAATTAAAATGGCCGGATCATAGGCAAGGGCACGCGCAAATGAGATAAGCTGTCTTTCACCTGCCGATAAAGTACTTCCCTTTTCTAGCACAGGCTCTTCAAATTGCTTAGGTAGCTGTTTAATAAATCTTTCCGCCCCAACATTGCACAGTGCCTCTCTAATTGTTTCTTTCGAAATCTCAGGATTATCCAAGCTCACATTCGTTTCTATTGTCCCCGTGAATAGAAACGGATCTTGCAAAACAATTCCCATATGCTTTCTGAGCTGTTGACGAGGAATTTCACTTGTATCCATACCGTCAATCGTAATCATCCCTCTATTAATGTCATAGTAACGAAATAACAGATTGATAATGGAGCTTTTCCCTGAACCTGTATGCCCGACTAATGCTACTGTTTCTCCTTTTTTGGCTGTAAAAGAGATATTCTTTAACACATCATTCTCGCCATTGTAAGAAAAAGAAACATCTTTAAACTCGACGTTTCCTTCAAAACGAGGAAGTTGCTCTACATTGACTTCTTCTCCCTTTTCATCGAGCAATTCAAAAACCCGCTCTGCAGCAACCCGCGCCTGCTCAAGCTGTGCAAGTTGATTAACGATATCTGTTACCGGCTGGAATAATCGGTTTAAATAGTCAACAAAAGCATAGAGAACACCAATTGATATCATTCCTGCAGCTGTGAGGGATTGCCCGCCAAAATACCAAATGAGTACAACAAAGGCAATGTTTCGCAGAACATTTACAAGGTTGTGTGATGTAAGGGCATTTAGACTTAAGAGTTTATTTTGATAAGTAAAGTGCTCCTTATTTAATACTTCGAACTCATTGATCGTTTGCTTTTTTCTTCGAAATGCCCGAATAATTGTCATACCTTGAATCGATTCATTTACCATCCCATTTATATCACTGACTCTTGTACGAATTAAATGATTATATTTTGAAGCAAATTTTCGATAAAAGACAGTCCAAGCTATAAGAATTGGCAACAGAAGTAATGTGATTAAAGCAAGCTTTACATCCAGGAAAAATAAAGCAACAAAAATTCCCGTCATATAAATCCCGCTTGTAAAGAAGCTCGCAAGCACTTTAACATATAATTCTCTTATAGCCTCTGTATCGTTCGTTACACGTGCTACTACCTTCCCTGCCGGCAGGTTATCAAAATATTGAATCGGCACCCGCTGGATGTGTTCAAAAACGTCCGTTCGCATTTTTTGAATAATACGATTTGCCGCCTTTTGAAGTAATAGTGTTTTTCCATATTGAAAGATGGCTGCGATAAGCAACAATCCTACATAAAAGCTGAGCAGCATAACAATTGGTCGAATCTCTGGTTGATAAAAGGTTAGCAGCTCTTGACTTGATAGTTTATTCACCTCATAGCTTGCTTCTTTTGATCCGTTTCTAATTGTTAATGTATTACCGGATAGTGAGCGTTCTCCATCGAAAGGCAGATGCTCTTCTGTCACATAAAAAGAACGACCGACCTGCACAATTTGGAGTTCATTGCTCCCAAGTGAATCACTCTCTGATAAATTCTCATTCTTTTTGAATAATTGATCTTGATAAACGACTGTTTGATCATCCTTTTCCTGCACTTCAACCCAGGGTTTTTCAATTCCCATCATATGATGATCGATCATTCTCTTTGCGATAAACGGTCCTGTTAGTTCTGCTCCGACAGCAAAGGTTAACATAGCAAGAGCAATCAAGATTGTTCGTTTATAGAGGAGTGCATAGCGGAAGAGTCGTTTTCCTGTTGAATCTTTCTTCATTTAGCTCACCTCTCCATACGAATCAGCTTGTTGACGATCATGTTGCGTTTTATACCACTTGCCAAGCTGAATCAGCTGATCATGTGTTCCTTCTTCCACGATTTTTCCTTCATCCATCACAATAATCCAATCTGCATGCTGAACAGCAGATATACGATGAGCAGAAATAAAAGTGGTTTTCCCTTTCCGCTCCTCTCGGATATTTCCGATAATTTTAGCTTCCGTTTTTCCATCAACTGCCGACATTGCATCATCAAGTAGCAGAATTTCAGGATCCTTTATTAAAGCGCGGGCAATAGAGATTCTTTGCTTTTGCCCACCGGAAAGAGCCACACCCTTTTCGCCGACTAATGTTTCTAATCCTTTCGGAAGAACAGACAGATCATTTTCAAAAGCGGCTAAGCGGAGTGCTTCCTCAATTTCTTCCTCTGTCACCTGTTCTTTTCCAAACTGTAAATTTTCGCGAATCGTTCTGGAAAATAAGATTTGCTCTTGTGGAACATATCCAATCCAGGAATGAAGTGTGTCCAGTAGGATGGATTCAATCCGCTGACCTGAAATCAAAATTTCACCTGTACCTGTTGGATACTCCCGTATCAGCTGCTTGAGCAAGGTTGTTTTACCTGAACCCGTTTTTCCAACAATGCCGATTGTTTGGCCTCTTTTCACCTTTAAGCTGATGTCCCGAAGGTTTTCCGTTGATGACGTTGGATATTGAAATGTCACATGTGAGAAAACAATTTCCTCGGGAATATTTAGCTGAATTGGTTCATGCACATCCTTTACATCCTCTTCATAAGTAAGGATTTCATTCACCCGATCTAATGAAGCGTTTCCACGTTGGAGAATGTTAATCAATTCTCCGACCGCGAACATTGGCCAAATCAGCATTCCTAGGTATATATTAAAGCTTACAAGCTCTCCTAATGTAATCATCTGATGAAAAACAAGATATGCACCATACCCCAAACCTATACAATAGCTTAAACCTACTAATATTTTAATTGTCGGTTCAAAAAGGGCATCAACCTTTGCAACTGCAATGTTTTTTTCATACACATCTTCAGTCATGTTCTTAAAACGTTGTTCATCCGCCTTTTCCTGAACATATGCGCGAATAACCCGAACACCTGCTACTGATTCAAGCACATTGTCATTTAAGTCACCAAAGGCATCTTGGGCAACAGTGAAGCGCTTGTGAATGAGCTTGCCGAAATAGTTAATCGCTATAGCCATTAGCGGCAACGGAATAAGTGCAGCCAGTGTAAGCTGCCAGCTAATCGTAAACCCCATAACAAAAATAATAATAATCATAAAGATTGTTGAATCAACTAACGTGAGAATCCCAAACCCTGCTGTCAATGAAATCGCCTTAAGATCATTTGTCGCTCTCGCCATTAAATCTCCAGTCCGATTTTTCTCATAGAAGCTTGGAGTCATTGATAGCAAATGTCTCATGAACCGGTATCGCAGAATCCGCTCAATGAGGTGTGCACCACCAAACAATTGGTACATCCATACATAGGTAATTCCATAACTAAGAATGATAAGAGCAATGAAGAAAAATAATAGTTCCCATAACCGCTCCCCTGTCATTTGACCAAACTGAATATCATCAATGGCAATCCCAATAATTTTTGGCGGAATCACGTCTAATATACTAACAATAATTAATAACGAAACGGCAACTGCATACCGTTTCCAATGTTCTTTAAAGAACCAGCCTAATTTTCCAAATACCGAAAACATTTACAATCCCTCCCCTTAATATGAATAAATGTCAATCCTGTTAGCCACCTTTCATCCAATCTAAATCAATACGATTAATCAAATGCTTCACCATCTTAAAAGCTCCCTTCTCCTTATGAAATAAATTTATATAAACGAGCTAAATAGCCCGGATTTGGAAAATAAGACACAAAAAGGCATTATGCGAGTGTGCATAATGCCTTATAAAAACAATATAAAAACGCACATCACGATGATCGTGACCTGCGTTTGGAATAAACGTTGCCAAATAAATGTTTAAAAAATTAACGTTGTTGTTGGCGGGTCACTTTACAATATGAAATTTTTAATGGTTTATTCATCATTACATTTTCCATTTTGTAACCCTCCAATTCTGTTAAATAAATGACCTTGCTTAATTGTATTATTTTCCCAACATCTCTGTCAATGTATTTTCAAAAATATTTACGTGAGGATGACTCAGTAATTTGCGCCTTTCTAAGTCTTATTCCTCACGCTTTTTATTTATTCATTTTTGCTAAAAAATCACCCAGAAGATCTTCCATGTCTTCTGATTCCTCTCGAGTCTCCTCTTTTGCAGAAGCAAGCTCTCTTTCTATTCTGTCAAAATCAAAGTCTACTATATCATCATCGTCAAGATTTGGAATCTCTTCTTCTTCAGCTATCGCCGACTCTGCGATTTCTACCTGGTCAAGATCTTGGTTTCCATCAATATCCACTTCCTGCAAGTACAATGCTTCATCAATATCCAGCGCATTGCTTGTTAATGAGGCGAGAATTGAAGTTGCTCTTACAGGGTCTGATAAGATTTGATAGACGATACTTCCCAGTAATGCTTCTGAATGTGAATGTTTCAACCAATTCCGCTGATCCTTTGATAAGTGCTTGGGCATTGGAAGACTAATCATTTCTCTATCCTTTGCTAAGGAGCTCCCAACGCCTTCTAAAACAAATTCCGCGATTTTACTTGAAAAGTTTCGTTTTTCGGTTTGTTTAAGCTTTTCCAACTGTTTTATAAGATGATCAGGTGTATCAGATGGAAGGCGAAATGTAATAGCTTGTCCCCTTTTTATTGTTGGTGCACCCTTTTTATTCATGTAACCACCTTAATTTGTTTTAGACTGTTTGTTTTTCATTCTTTTTTTGTGGTTCACTTGTTTTTCTAACAAAGTCAGAAATTAATTTATAGTATGCGTTCGCCATCATCCAAATGCTTTCCTTTTCATCTTCAAAGAATTCAATATTGTAGCCATCTAAACTATTATTTAACATCTTAATATACTCTTTTAAAACAATAGATCCTCCTCCAACGAAATAGCAAATTTCAGTTTGGGAGTTTTTTTGCCAAACATTACGAAGATGACGGTATTGTTTCTTTGCCAGTTCAAGAAGAATGCGGTCTGTGATGTCATGAACATTTGTACGGCTACCTTTTACCATTATATGATGTCGGTCATTTTTTCTTGTAATAATATCCACAACATCACGGCGGCTATCAAGCTCAACTCCGTGCTTTGTTCGAATTTCTTCTCTTATCGCTTCTAATGATTCTGAAACACCTAAATTAAAGCCTTGTGCTTTATCATCATCAACATTTCGATTCTTAATAACCGCGACATCTGTTGATAAACCACCAATATCTTGAATTAAGATCTGTTTATCAATTAAATCACGATTGATGATTTTTAAATCCTTGTCCATCACCAGATTAATATAAGCCGCAAACCCTTCAGGATATACTTTTACTTCATCAAACTTAATATTAACCTTTATACCCTGATACTTTGGCGTTACTAAAAATTCCACCTGATGAACAGAGCCTAATAATTGTGAACGGTAGCCTACATCTTTTCCTTCTTTCACTTCACGAAGTGGTAAGCCTGTCCCAAGTGTGTAATTTGCATCAATGACATTATTTGTCTTTTTAAAAATATTGGCGTTTTCTTCACGTACAGCATCCAACGCTAATGAAGTAAATAACATGACAAGTGTTTGATCTTCTTCTGACTTGCTGCTGCCTGGATCCAACTCACTTGGATTATCACTTTTCGTTGCTAAGTTCCCTACACGATAAATGGCATTGTTCTCTTTAAGGGCAGGGGAGTGAACTCTTATATGAATACCATCTAAAGGGTTCTTTTCATTTAACTCTTCTATACCTATGACAGGGCGATCTTCTGTGTCTCTCGCAATGACGTTAGGAATATATAATTCGTAATCTCCTTTTCCAAATAGAGCTTTCACGCAATCATTACCAACATCAACAGCTGTTATTCTTGTTTTACTCATAAAACCATCCCTCTCCTAAAAATTAATATTCATTCTATTACTTCAAGAGTAAGGGGAGGGGGTAAGAGCGTCAATCATACTTTCGATGTGTTCAATATGAATACAAGTATACAAAATTGTTTACATTTGAAACATAATTGTATACATCCTATTAAACCGCTATGTGTTCATGTTTGTGTACAAGTAAACGCGTTTGTATACATTGAGTATACATTTTGTGTACATGTTTACAACTATGTAAACATACAAAATTCGTTACTATTCGACCTAAAAAACCCTGTCTTTTGACTTAGTTAGATTCCCTATTAAATGCCTTATCGTAGAAAAAAATGATGGATTTTGGTGAAAAATTTAAGTCATTTTTAGCTTTGTTGTTATGTAAAACCAAAATATAGTAGAAAAACACGACTTACCGCCAAGAGAATGACGGAAGTCGATGTCTTTTCCTATACTTTAATTTTAATGTAGTTAAACTTTCTTAAGGTATAAAAAATAGAGACATGCCAAAGCAGTCTCCTATTTCATCAGTTTATGTAGAATAAATTTTTCTAACCATGACCAAGGTAAAATTGCTTTTAAAAGAATGGAAGATTTAACTCCCTTCCCGATTGGATAGCGTAATAATGTGCCCTCTTTTACTGCGATTATGGCGACAAGTCTGGCAACATGAGTAGGATCTCCAAAGGCAGTAGAACCTTTTTCAATATACTGCTCCAGTTTTTTCATTACTTTATAATAGGGTGAATCTTTATGTAACGATTTTTGAGTTATCTGTTTACCGCTGGTCCAAATATTAGTTTGATAAGAGCCAGGTTCTATTAAGACAACATCTATCCCAAATGGCTTGAGTTCCAACCTTAACGATTCACTCCATCCTTCGAGCGCATACTTGGATGATACATACGGGGAAAGACCGGGTAAGCCCACACGTCCACTAATGCTGCTCATGTTTATGATCTTCCCCCTCCCCTGCTTTCTCATCATTGGTAATACAGCTTGTGTCACTCCAATAACGCCAAAAAAATTTGTCTCGAACTGTTGACGATATTCTTTAAGCGAAACTTCTTCGGCAAATCCGGCTCCGGCAAATCCGGCATTGTTCAAAAGAACATCAATTCGACCTTTCTCTTCTATATACTCTTTCAGTTGTATAATCGACTCATTTGAGGTGACATCTAACTGGAGTACTTCTATGCACTCTTTAACACCGCATCTCTCAGCTTCCGTTATTAGTGCTAATTGCTTTTTTGTATCCCTCATTGTTGCCGTCACATAAAACCCCTTTTTCGCCAGCTCTATAGATGTTAATAAACCAAAGCCGCCGGACGCTCCTGTTACTACAGCATGTTGTTTATCCATGAATACCTCCATTGCTGTTATTCAATCTCCTAAGCCTTATTTTACAGGATAAACCTAAACATTTTATATCAATAAAAAAATGCCCCTTAAGAATGGGACATCCATTTTATTTGATCATCTGCTTAACAAGTTCTTTATTTCGCTCTTTAAATAACTCATTATGTGAAGACACCATTCCAACTTTATAAGCGTCAGGTTGAATATATTGCTTTGCTTTATTGACAGCATTTGCTGCATCTTGAAAAGCGCCTGCAATCAGGTTCAATTTTCCTTCATGCTTCAAAATATCACCTGCTGCATAAATTCCTTTAATTGAAGATTCACTACTCGAAGTACCTTCAACAAAATATTGATCAATTAAGGATACATCCAACTGACTGTTTTTAAGTAATGATGCATCACGTTCATATCCATGATTAATAATGACATCATCTACAGATAAATAGGTGACTTCTCCTGTTTCTTGATTGGTTAATTCTACCTTTTCAATATCTTCATGATTTTCACGAGCGATTAGCTTTGTAATCGATGTTTGATAGATGCAAGTAGCTGTGCTAGTAATCAATTGTGTAATTTGGGCTTCATGCCCGGTTAAGTTTGGCTTTCTATGTACTAAATACACTTTTTTTGCGATTGGTTCAAGTTCATTGGCCCAGTCTATTGCTGAGTTCCCTCCACCTGAAATGACAACCGTACGATCTTTAAAACGTTTTAAAGATTTCACTGTATAATGCAGGTTTGAAACCTCGAATTTTTCTGCACCTTCAATTTCAAGCTTTTGCGGATTTAATATTCCACCGCCAACAGCAATGATCACTGTTTTTGATAAATGCTGAGTTCCTGATGAAGCTAACAATGTAAAAATTCCATTTTCATCACGGGAAATAGAATCAATTTTTTCACCTAATACAACTGTTGGATCAAATGTTAATGCTTGCTGAACTAATTGTTCAATTAATTTTTCCCCAAGTATTGGTGTTTGCCCGCCAATATCCCATATCATTTTTTCAGGATACACATGTATTTTTCCACCGAGCTGTGGTTGAAATTCAATTAATTTTGTTTTCATTTCTCTAAGTCCACTATAAAAAGCTGAGTAAAGTCCTGCTGGCCCTCCCCCAATGATTGTTACATCATATATTTCTTGTGAGTCCATTCCTTTCACTCCTTAGCTTGGATATCAATGATTATCATTCTCATTTACTATACAACGCTTTCCTAACTTTTACAACATGAAATTATACGTTGACAATAGTAAAATGGAATTATAGAATTTAATTATTCAGTAATGATAATCATTTTCATTACAATCATTTCTTTTTTTGCGTATAAACGGCTGTTAGACATAAAAACTAAGTTAACTCTATACATTCTGATATTCAAAAAAACCTATATAAACGGAGGTTACATATATGGTTCGCCTTTACACTAATAATTTAAAAATCGGATATGGTGAACGGTTGATTGTAAAAGATCTTAGTGTAGAGATTCCAGATAAAAAAATTACAACCATCATTGGCTCTAATGGTTGTGGAAAATCTACTTTATTAAAGGCTATTACAAGAATCATTCCACATCAATCGGGAAATGTCGTTTTGGACGGAGGAGATATTTCTAAGGAAAATACAAAAATTCTCGCGAAGAAAATGGCAATCCTTCCCCAAACACCTGAAAGCGCCAGTGGGTTAACCGTAGGCGAACTAGTATCTTATGGACGCTTCCCCTATCAAAAAGGCTTTGGTCGTTTAACAAAAAAAGATTATGAAGTAATTGATTGGGCACTTGAAGTAACGGGAACAAAGGACTTTAAATTCAGACCCGTTGATGCCTTATCAGGGGGTCAACGTCAAAGAGTTTGGATTGCAATGGCCCTTGCTCAGGAAACAGACATCATCTTTTTAGATGAGCCTACAACCTACTTAGATATGGCTCACCAACTGGAAGTGCTTGAACTTCTCCAAAAGCTTAACCAAGAACAAGAACGTACTATTGTTATGGTTTTACATGATTTAAACCAAGCTGCGCGATTTGCTGACTATATTATTGCGTTAAAAGATGGTCAGGTCATAAAAGCCGGTGATTGTAAAGAAGTTATCACACATGATGTATTAAAGAAAGTTTTCAATATCGATGCTGAAGTTGGAACAGATCCACGTACAAACAAGCCGATGTGCATCACATATAATTTACTTAAGGGAGAAGAAAAAAATGAAGAAACTGTTAATTCCATTCACGCTGCTGCTGTTGCTAGTTATTAGTGCATGCGGCAACAATGATTCAACATCTGAAAATGAAGGAAACGGAAGCATCCCTCCTGAAAATAAACAACCGGAAACCATTACATATGAGTCTGAAAATGGACCTGTTGAAGTTCCGGCTGACCCGCAACGTGTTGTGTTACTTTCCGGATTTGCCGGTAATGTTCTTGATCTAGGAGTAAACGTAGTAGGTGCTGAATCATGGGCGATCAACAGCCCAATTCTTGCAGATGAATTAAAAGATGCTGTAGAAGTAACGGATGAAAGCTTAGAAGAAATTATTGAACTAGAGCCGGATTTAATTATTGGACTTTCCACAATTAAAAACGTCGATAAGCTAAGTGAAATTGCTCCAACTGTCACATATACATGGGGTAAAGTTGATTACTTAACACAGCATCTAGAAATCGGTAAGCTTTTAAACAAAGAAGAAGAAGCTAAAGCATGGGTGGAAGATTTCAAATCCCGTGTAGAAGAAACCGGTAAAGAAATTAAAGCAAAAATTGGTGAAGATGCAACAGTATCTGTCATTGAAAGCTATGGAAAAGATTTATATGTATACGGCGATAACTGGGCAAGAGGAACAGAAATTCTTTATCAAGGAATGGGCTTAAAAATGCCTGAAAAAGTAAAAGAAGTTGCATTGGAATCTGGTTACTATACTCTTTCAGCTGAGGTTCTTCCTGAATATGCCGGTGATTACGTCATTTTAAGTAAATATTCAGATGCAGATACTTCATTCCAGGAAACTGAAACATATAAAAACATTCCTGCTGTGAAAAACAATCAAGTATATGAAATGGAAGGAAATGGTGCATCCTTCAGTGATCCAATCACACTAGAACACCAATTAGCCTTCTTTAAAGAATCATTTTTAGGTGAAAAATAAGGGGCAAGCATTGGTTTTTGGGTACAGAGGAATTCTTTTAAAGAATTCCTCTCTATTTTTTGTTAAAGTATGAATAGGACTTTAGAACATTATGTAAACGTTACACTGGCCAAAATATCCAAAGAAAAGATGAGATACATGAAAAAGAACACCCAACTATTCTTTCCATTTATATTTAAATATGTTGCTGCTATCCTAGTATTTATCTGTTTATTTATCATTTCTTTAGTATTTGGAGCCGCCGATATTTCTGTTAAAGATGTGTGGCTTTCGGTTATGTCGAATATAACAAATGAGAAAATCACCATCATTCGGGAGATTCGATTACCTCGTGAGGTTGCTGCAATTTTTGTTGGTGCAGCACTTGCTACTTCCGGTGCTATTATGCAGGGAATGACAAGGAATCCACTTGCAGATCCCGGGTTACTTGGATTAACGGCAGGTGCTAATGCTGCGCTCGCAATCATGGTTTCATTTTTACCATCAGCTAATTACTTTTGGGTGATGGTTTCCTGCTTTATTGGTGCTGGCGTTGGGGCTTTATTAGTATTTGGAATAGGCTCAATGAAAAAAGGCGGTTTTTCCCCTATTCGTATTGTATTAGCCGGCTCTGCTATTTCAGCATTTCTCTATGCAATTGCAGAAGGAATTGGTCTTTATTCGAAAACTTCCAAAGATGTTTCTATGTGGACAGCAGGAGGTTTGGTTGGTACAACCTGGTCTCAGTTACAAATCATCGTACCTGTAATTATCATTGGAATGATTATTACATTGTTTTTCTCAAAACAGTTAACGATTCTTAGTTTAAGTGAAGAAGTGGCAGTTGGACTTGGTCAAAAGACCTTTCAAATTAAAGTCGTTCTTTTCATTATGATTATCTTACTTGCAGGTGCTTCAGTCGCACTTGTTGGAAATATGGCTTTTATCGGTCTTATGATTCCACACATAGCAAGGGCTATTGTTGGAACCGATTATCGTTTTATTATTCCGATGTCAGCAATTGTTGGTGCAGCCTTCATGCTTTTAGCTGATACCCTTGGCCGGACGATGAACGCTCCATTTGAAACACCGGTGGTTGCAATTGTTGCCGTCATGGGCATCCCCTTCTTCTTACTTATTGTCAAGAAAGGAGGCAGGGCATTCTCATGATTCAAACATCATTAGTCAAAAAACAGCGGCTTTTTATTGCTATTTTTAT
>Ga0182742_1004875_pt1 | contig 11756 bp, 9 predicted proteins | sample eDN5th37CBELigMG_FD_128880 | JGI IMG/M metagenome (GOLD analysis project Ga0182742, IMG submission 128880) | Enriched Miracle-Growth compost microbial communities from Emeryville, California, USA - eDNA 5th pass 37_C BE-Lig MG (version 2)... ... | reverse complement strand
TGTTTTCAATAATAAAGACGACGGGGGCCGACCATACGCTCGCCATATTGAGCGCCTCGTGAAACGCCCCAATATTGGTGGACCCATCGCCAAAAAACGTCACCGAGACCTGATCCGTCCCCCTTAACTTTGCCGACATCGCCGCCCCGACAGCCACCGGAATGCCGGCTCCGACAATACCAAACATTCCGATGACGCCCTTTTCGAAGTCAGCGAAGTGCATCGATCCACCCTTGCCCTTGCAGATGCCGGTGCGGCGCCCCATCAGTTCGCTAAACATCGCCTTCGGTTCCATACCGCGCGCAATACAGTGTCCGTGTCCTCGATACGTAGCAGTAACGTAGTCAGATTCGCGTAGCGCGGCGGCAACGCCCACGGCAATCGCCTCCTGCCCTTGGCAAAGGTGGGTCGTTCCGTGCACGAGTCCTTGGACAAACGCCCTTTGCACCTCGTCTTCAAACTTTCTAATGACCAACATCGTTCGAAAAAAGCTAAGTAACCGATCGCGATCAACGGAAATCCTCGGCTCCCCGTACAACGGCACACCCATCAGCCCCTTTTCTGAAATCTCTCCAAAGTCGCAGATCGTTTACGTGGCGACATGCGAAGTTAGGCTCTCGTGGTCCCGTCAACACGGTACTTTTCAATGACGTCCTTATCAAGTTCGAGTCCCCAGCCGGGGCCATTGGGGACCTCGAAGTATCCGCCTTCAAACGGAGACCTATTTGCTACAAGTGTGTAGAAGAGTGGGTCACGCCGGGGGTGAAATACCTCGAGATAGGCGCTGTTAGGAATTCCCGCGAGAAGATGCGAGGCGATCTGAGGCTCTTCGTGGTGCGCCATCTGTACCCCGAACGCAGAAGCCATGTATGCGACACGGCGCCACTCGGTGGGCCCTGCGCCCCAGCTTGCGTCGAAGTTGCACACATCGATTGCTCCGGCCACCATCAGGTCGCGGCACCCCTCTTTGCTCACTTCGCTCTGTCCGGCAGCGACGCGCATCCCGGTCATGAAACGCACGTCGCGCATGGCAAGCCGATCGTTCAACCATTGACAAGGTTCTTCAAACCACTCGATCCCCAGGTCTTCGGTTAGCCGGCCAAACCGCACTGCCTCTTGTACGCTCCAACCTTGATTGGCATCTACCGCCAACACAAAGTCCGGTCCGACTGCTTCCCTTGCAGCGCGCACCCGCTTGGCGTCCTCTTCCGGCGACGCTCCGCCAACTTTAAATTTGCAGCCTGCAAGGCCCAACTCTTTGAGTTCAATCATTTCTTGACCGTAGTCGGAGAGGGACTTATCATCGCGATAGTAGCCCGCGATCGCAATCACCTGTAAGCGGTCGCGATACCCGCCCCACAGCTTGAAGAGGGGGGTCCCCACGGCCTTGCCGAGAGCGTCCCAAACTGCGCTGTCCACGCACGCTATTGCTTGCAGCGCAAGCCGACGATCTCTGAGAATGTCACGTGTTACGGAAAGCATCCGCTCCCAACACGCCTCCACGCCGTAGATCGACTCCCCACGTATGAGTGGCTGAATCTCGTCGATGATGATCTTGACGAGGTCTGCCTGACGCTCAAACTCGTCCCCGTTATAACACTCGCCGACGAGACCGCTGTCGGTGTAGACCCGCGTGATGATCGTGCACCGGTGTGTCATTTGATAGTAACTGCCTCGAAAGACCTCAGGCAGCTCCATGGAAATCGGGATTGCCTCAATTCGCTCAATTTTCACGGTGTTCCAATCCCCTTTTCAGCTCCAGATGCCTATTCCCGGCACCATAGCGCGCTGGCACTGGAATGCAACGACCTATCCGAAAGAGTACCGCTCAATCGTCTTCAACTTCACTTCCACGCCTAATCCGGGCTCCTTTAAAGGATACGCCCACCCTCCGACCGGCCCTGGTGGTTCGTCGACAAGCTCGTGTTGCATCACATTCCATTCCGGCTTAAACTCCATCAAATGACACGTGGGGGCGGTCAACGAGAGGTGAACCGAGGCCGCCGTTGTAATCGCCGTGCTCCAAGCGTGAGTATTGAGGGCGAGTCCGCGCTGCTCGACTAAAGTAGCGACTTTTCGAAACCCTGTGATTCCAAGGGCCTTAGCGGGATCGACGCCGATGACGTCAAATAGACCGGTCTCAATGAGCCGTTGAAACCCCTCCACCGTGCTTTCACGCTCTCCGCCCCCGATCGGCGTGGACGTAGCGGCTCGCAAGCGCCGATGGGCTTCGAGGCACTTCGGGTCAAAGGGCTCTTCGATCCACCTAAGTCCGACCTCCTCACATTCGCGCACAAAGCGCGCAACGGTCGGAAAATCATAGCGAACCCCCTTACCGAAATCTACGATGAGTCCGATGTCATCCCCGACCGCGCTGCGTAACTCGCGGACAAACTCAATGTCTCGCAAAGGGAAGCGCCCAAGCTGGGCATCACCCTTTTTTCCGAAGCCCGTTTTTATAAATCGATAACCCCGGTCAGAATACGACGCAAGTTGTGCGACATTCTCCTCGATCGTCGGCAGTGACGGGTGCGTGCTAGCACAAGCCGGCAATCGCTCGTGTCGGAGTCCGCCCAAAAGCTCATAGAGGGGGCGACCCGCACTCTTGGCACGGATATCCCAAAGAGCCATGTCGATCGCCGAAATGGCCATCGACCCGATCCCCCCGTCCCCATACCACCAGGTATGGTCCACGAGTCGCTCCCAGATGAGGTCAGTCTCCCGCGGATCTTCCCCGACGACGAGTTCCCGCAACCCGTCTTCGATCAGCACCTTGACCGCCAACGCTGCTTCCGGCCACATGGCAATTCCTTCACCCCATCCAACCGTACCATCGCGAGTCTCCACACGGACGACCGTTGTATACCGTAGGGCGCCGAAATCATTGGCTTCCGGATAACGCAAGGCGTATGCGCGAATATCTTCAACTTTCATACCCGTATCGGCACGACCTTTCCACCGATCGCTATATGGGATCCTGGGATCCCATATAGAATCCATTTTCGGGCAAAGTGAACACACTCCTCCTAGAGTGTAAGGGAACTATCGAAGGACAGAGATGTCGCCCGCTCCTTCTCCGGAGATGTATTCGAGATAGTCGTCACCCGACCGAATCACATGTTCGTGCATCAAGACCGACGCTCGACGCGCGTCTTTGCTCTTGAGCGCGCGGACGATCCGGCGGTGCTCATCCGCCGAAAGGGTCACGCGAGCCGGAAGGAAAATCGGAGGGTTAACCCTAAAGCGCACCCATACCTGCCGCAGTAGCTTTACAAGGTACGGAGAACGACTTGCCTCGTGGATGACCGCGTGGAACTCCCCGTTGAGCCTGAAATACTCTTCACCCTTACGCTCTTCAATGGCGATCGCCATACTGCGGTTGAGGTCTTCTAGCTTTTCGATGTCCGGCTCCTCCAAGTGCTCTGCGGCCAGTTCCGCCGCCTTCCCTTCAAGAAGCGCACGAATCATGTATATTTCTCGTATTTCAGCCTGGTTCGCCTTCTTAACAAAAACCTGACCTCGCGGCTCTTGCTCAAGCAGTCCCTCGGCCTCAAGCTCCCGCACGGCCTCTCGGACCGGTTGTCTACTGACACCCAGTTTTTCCGCGAGGTGAGCCTGCGTAAATCGCTCGCCCGGAGCCATCTCGCCGTGCAGAATGGCCTGGCGCAACGATTGTACTACCAAACTCCGGACAGAGGTTACTTTCGATGTTTCGATCGGACGGAGCGCCGCGTTCCGGTCCTTCCCACTCAACGATACCAACACCTTGGATCCCAAAATGACAGTGATAACATTGGCCGTTTCAGGCTCTAGTCCTTTCGCGGTCACCTCCCGTACTCCGGCACAAGCCGTTTGGGAAGCCCTAGAGCCCTTATAGCCTTGTGTGGCATTGTACATCATGTTATGCTAAATTTGGATCCCCGGATCCCAAAAAGAATTGAATCCCAAGTCAGAATGCTCCAGACACTTGCAGGGCGAGACCGACACTCCCAAGTGATCGAAAGCTCGGAAAGAGGGTAACTACAATGGCAGATACCGGCAGCATGCGCGAACGAGTGTCCACCCCGATCGGCGAGACCTTTGCTGACGTAATCCTCAAGCCCCGCTTTCACGTGCAGCTTGAATTGCAATTCCCTCATTTGCTCAACGTACACAGAGCGTGGATGGTCATGCTGGCCAAATGTGGAATCGTCGCCTCCAAAGACGCCTATCGCATCTGCGAAGCGCTCGACACCCTAGAACGCGAGGCTCCCGATGCACTGCTCCCATATCATCCGGCGCGGGAGGAACTATATCTTCACGTCGAGCATTACCTAACTGAGCGACTTGGGGAAGATATCGCCGGCAATCTCAGCCTGGCTCGCACTCGTCCCGAACCCATTCCGCGAATGGTGATCCGTGAGAAGCTCCTCACAGTACTCGAAAGGCTCTCGGAACTCCAAGATGCGCTACTCGCCAAAGCTGAGGCGTTCGTAGACGTGGTGATGCCTGGATACACCCACCTACAACAAGCACAGCCCACGACAGTCGCTCATTACCTCCTAGCAGTCCACGATGTATTGCAGCGGGATATGATTCGGCTGTTCGCTGCCTATGCAACGGTCAACCGAAACACACTGGGGTGTGGCGCCCTCTCAGGCACCGGTCTACCAATCGACAGAGAGCTGGTCACCCGCCTCCTTGGATTTGACGGGATTGTTGAAAATACATACGATTGCGTCTCGGCCGGAGACCACCTTGCTGAGAGCGTCTGCGCGATCGGAGTCATGCACACGACTCTCAGCCGCTTTGCTTTCGATTTGGACATCTGGCACACTTCGGAGTTTGCCCTCATCGAATTGTCCGATGAGTACGCTGCCGTGAGCAGTTTGATGCCTCAAAAGAAAAACCCCGTTGCACTCGAATACATTCGCTCGCGCAGTGCCAAAGTGATCGGCGATGTCATGGCGTCGCTTACTGCGGCGCACAATACTCCGTTCGAAGACATCTCCGACCTCGTGGCGGACGGAGGATCCATCGCCTGGAACTCTCTTGACACAAGCGCCCAAACCATCAAACTCCTGACTGGGATCGTATCCGGGCTTACCGTCAACAAACAGATCATGCTCGACCGTGCCCGTGAGGGTTTCTCTACCGCCACCGACCTTGCCGAGGTCATTCACTATCGCACAGGCGTCTCTTACCGTACAGCTCACCGTGTTGTCTCGCGCCTTGTCCTCCACTGCGTGAACAATGGAAAGCGCGCTGCCGATGTCGACGCCGAGCTAATCGCATGTGTGGCGGAGCAAGTGATCGGGCGCAGGCTCGAGCTCACCGACGATTGGATCCAAAGTGGCCTCGATCCGGTTCGCTTTGTCGAAACACACAACGTCACGGGAGGCCCGGCTCCTGATCGCGTGCGCGAAATGCTCGCCGATCGCCGGTCGGAGCACGATCGATCGCGCAGGGAGATCGCCCTACGCAGACAAAAGATCTCCGACTCTTTGCGTTCCTTGCGCTCTATGGTGCGGAACCTCGAAGCGGACTCCGAGGAGTAACATGAATAGCTGAAAATAGCCGAAGCGTGACCCTTGCAAATCGCAAGGCCACGCTTCGGCCCAGCGTAACATCATGCACCGCTGCTCGCCGATTCTATGTGTCCTCGCACCAGATCCCGCAGTTGCACAGTCTCGGTAATCACATCGTCGTACAGGGCGTTCATGTACTCCTGGTGCACGCATTCCAACATCAGGTATCCTCGATAATCATTAGCCGACAGCTCGGCAAGGAGCGCTCGGAAATTTATCGTTCCATGTTTCAACTTGGTTTGTATCGCTCCCGGTCTCGCCTGGCGCAAGTGGACCGCGCCGGCTCGGAGAATCAGCGGGTCAACTGCCTCTTGAGTATAACCCATGCAAATAAAATGCGAGTAATCTAGGGCGACTTGGAGCCCCGGAACCAGTGCCAGTAAATCCTCGACCATGCGCGGCGACTCGAGATACGATTGAACATGCGGCTCGGTCGTGAGCACGATGCCCTGCTCACCCGCGAGGTCTGCGAGTATCTTTAACGCGTTTGCCGACCTAGCGAGTGCTTCTCCACGCGTTTGACCGTGATTGATCATGCCCGGGAGCACCGTGACGCACGCGATACCCGCGAGGTCACAGAGTTTTAACACCTTCTTAAAATCCTCGACATTGGGCCGAAGCCACCGCGGATCCGCCAGATTTCGATCGTACATCGAGTCTCCAAATCGGTAGAAGAGCGAACTCAATGTTATGCCCAGCGCCGCTAGACGGTCTGCTGTCTGCTCCTGCGACTCGAGAATCTCCCGGCGGTCAAGCCCCGGCCCGTGGCGAGTGGAAATATCCATCGCCACGATGCCGAGCGCTCGCACGATACCTGCGACTTCATCGAGGGTGCAAGCAGGGAATGACCAAGAAGCGCAGCTTAATTTCATAGATTCCACGCTCCCGTGAGTTCAACCAACATTGAACAAGGCGATTGCCGCCCTATTTACGAAACTGAGCGAGCACCGGCTCGACGACGGTCTCGGCCTGAATTAGCGCCTCCGTGACCGGAATATCCCTCTCGATGAGGGCCCGCCGCAGCCATTCAGTAATTGTAAGCCCGATTCTCCTGCCCTCCGGGTGAACGATACGCAGTTCGCCCGAGCGCGGATTGACAAGCTCTTCGACGAGGTACTGGACGCTCGGCGTCCTTCGCGAGATGTCCTCGAAAAACATGCGAAACGCCTCAACGTTAGCTGGGATCCTAGGGGAGTTTTGGGCATAGCCAACACCAATATTGTTCTCGGGATTTTCAACCAGGTATTTCATCCATCGCCACGCATCGTCTTTGCGGTTGCTTCGCTCCAAGAGCACCATCACATTGAGCGCTACGTCCGTTCCAGTTCCAGCAGCCCCTCGAGGAGGAGGCATCCACTCAAAGTGCATGGTATCGGTGTACTCCGGCCGAAACGAGCGAGCTTCGTCACTCGTATACCCGGTGAGATGCATGGCGATGTTTTGTGCTCCCGAATCTCCCCACCAGTTCCCTTCAAACGTCATCCTCCCGCTTTCTAGCTCACCGTAAATAAACTCGACCGCTTCGATGGTAACAGGATCGGTCAGGCGACTGTGCGACGGAGAAACCATGTTGTCGAACCACGACCCGCCGAAGTGGTGAACGATGATGCCTAGATGACTATAGCTTGCGGGGAGCAGCATGCCGTACTGGTCGGGGAGGCCATCACCATCATCGTCGCGAGTGAATTTTGAAGCTACCTCGCGAAAATCCTCTTCCCACGTCCAGCCGCGCGATGGAGCGGCGACACCCGCTTCGTCGAACAGCCGCGCATTTCTAGCGGTAGTCGGCGCCCAAATCAACGTCGGCAGTCCGACTGTCCTACCCGATGGTCGTAGGCGGTCCCTAGTGATACTCGGGGGGTAGATATCCCAGTGAAACGACGCGTCGCGATCGATATACGGATCGAGGTCGGCGAGTAGTGGCTCGATTTCACCCAACGCCTCAGAGCCTGTCATGACGACGTCCGGCGCAAGTCCCGCCGCCGCATAGACGGTCAGGACTTCCATGATCAGGCCCGCCTCGCGATCTACGACGTTGACGCGAATTCCAGTCTCGGCCTCAAACTTTCGTGCCATCTCCCGCACCCAGTCGCTGTAGACCCCTGCTGCGGGTTGCCAGTGCTCGATAGCTGGCTGGGCAAGTGCCGAGCTTCCCGCAATCGCCAGTACCATCAAAATCGGCAGAGCAATCTTCCGGCTCAACAATGATCACTCCTTAACGATGAATGATATTGCGCGTTCATTCTCCAACCATCCACCCTTACAGTTTTATGGATCCATGGATCCCCTCCTAGCGGGAATGACTGAAGTGATGTTGCTATGGTTCAAGGTTCACATCAAAGAACCGATTCCAACAAACCTACCTTCGCTACATACGCCATCTGAGGTTGGCCGTTGGCGCCGCGCTCGGGCCAACCCTCTCCGCAGGCTTGAACCCAAAGATGCAGTTCGTTCCGTTCCCGCCATGCAATCGGATCGTAGCTAGGTTCCCAACGGCCGACGGGAAAGTCCGTGAGTGCCGACGTGCGCCATGAGGCGTAGTCAGGGCCCATTGCCCAGCTCACCAACACTCGTCCGTCCTCCCAGGCGTTGCGGTAAATCACGCACGCCGTGCCCCTTGGCGTCACGACGATGTCGGGTCGGCAGATCGGACGCTCCCGCAGCAGTTGTTCCGGTGGAACGCCCCATTTCACTTCAAAGGGCTTTTCCAGATTAGTGACTGCGTTGTTCCTCCAACACGAGCCGTCATAGTACAGGTGAAAAATCTGGGGAATGCCGTTCTTATCGTTCTTGAAATGTACGAAATGCGGGCGGCCTGCCGAGTCGACCGTACCGGAGCACTGGTTAATCAGGTTGGATCCTTCAGGAACCGGATCGATGACCTCCGCGGTTTCGTGTGTGATTGGCAGCGAGTACGAGCTCCCATCAGACCGCGTCCACGTCCGCCCACCGTCCCGACTGACCGCGTAGCAAATGTCCCGGTTGGTGACAGGATCGCCAGTGCGTCGCCAGCACCAGGCAAGGTGGAGTGACCCATCAAATCCCACCGAGGGGCGCCACCAGTAGGCGTTCATCTGTCCGATGCCGGCGATCAACGAGTGTTGGAGAATCTGCCAATCCTTGTGTTCAGGGTCGTACACATTGACACACAGATCTCCGTTGCCCGATCTCCCGTCTCGGTACAAGTAGTAAAACCGTCCGTCGGGACTGTTTACAAATTGCGGATAGGTGACACTCTCCTCCCGTGCTCCAGTCATGAGGCGCTCCGGACCGAGGCGAATCGAACCGGGTTCGGTGCCCATTCGATAGCGAAGCGGGTGGTTATGGTGATCGTATGACAGGTGTAACAGACCGTCGTGGGAAACCCCGATACAAATCACGTTGTGGCTGTCCGCAACATTTCCTCGGTGGGGAATATGCTCCCACTCCCACTCCGAGCTCCCTAGGAGCCGTTTGCCCAAGGTAATCGTTGCGTCGGGCGCGTAAAAGGAGCAAAACTGCCAGTCCTCCCACGAAACCAACGCACTCTGTCGAAAGATGATACTGTTGACGTTGGTGCGCGCGTAAGCCTCCGCCACCGGAGTCAATTGAACGTCAAACACCATGCACTTTCGCCTCCACCTGTCGTCTCAACATGATCGACTCAACGCTCGATCACCATACGACCGACCTTTCGCGGCACGACACCCATTTGCTCCACAAGGACGTACAGGTAATTTCCATCCTCGAGCCGCTGACCATCGAAGTCGGTCAAATTCCATGTGAGCGACGAGACGCCGACGGCAACTTCGGTCGACCAAACCTCCGTGCCCCAGCGGTCGAACACCTTCAAAGTCCCGGACGTCCCGGTCGGAATGTGAAATGTGGCCCTGGAGATGGCCGGTTCCGGCGTATGGTAAAACTCTTCGGATCGAATCAAAGCCTCAAGTTCAGATACGGTATAATCCGAACGCGACACACTGATCTTGAAATCGGGTTGGCCAAACCAAACGCCGTTATTCGCGTAGCCCACGTCAAGCTCAAAACGGGCTATCGTGGTCTCTTCTGGTAGACGTAAGTACATCACATTCGGTGTTATGTCGGAAAACCACTTGTTCGGCAGTGAATCCTCCGAAGTGATGCCGTCTGTCACCATTTCGGGCTGGTAGCCGGCTTTAATATCACGGAACACCGGGATCAAACCGGAGAAGAGATTTTCGCCCTCGCCACCCCTGTCGGAAAACGCCCGAAACTCGTGAACCCTTGGTTTCTCAGTTTCCACTTCGAACATGACGACTCGTGCTGCCACGGGCTCGTCCAACACGATAACGACCAGAGCTTCTGTATTCTCTGTCGTCGAGTACACTTCGAGAAAATCACTCTGTGCACCGACGGCGGAGGATACGACTAATACGCCTATCAGCACTAGCGAAAACAGCGACACGGTTCGTATATGACCAAAACCCTTTGATCTCATGGTCCAATCGCCCCTTTCCTTCGTACCGTCATACTGTCACACCGTCGAACGAGCCACCACGTCATTCCTGAATCCGAATCAATCGCTCACCAAAAGCAGATCCCTCACTTCCAGTATTTGTACGTACAACCGGATGGCTCAATTTTTGACTCTTTTTCGTTTACTATTTTTCTTTCCCTCTATTTCTCAAGATACTGTTCGAGTTTTTATGAATCCCCGAACTGGCGCAGGAATGTCACTTTGATCTCTCTTCTAGAAAATGCTGAGCACGTACCTTACTCCCAGGATGAGGAGCAAGACATTCGTCGCTCTTTCGAGCGCTTTGCTTGAAACGACACCAGACACAGACACTCCGATCCGGGCGCCAACCATGGCAAAGAGCACGCTGACTATGCTGATGGCAGTTAGATCACGACTGAAAAGTCCGGAGTTCCCGAGAAAAATCGCTCGCACTAGCGTTGAAACACCGAGCAAGACCTGAAGAGTGGCGACGTATCGCAAACGAGGGATGGCTTGACGTCGGGCATACAATACAGCAAGTGGCGCTCCGGCTCCCAGTGCTCCGTGTAGAAGTCCCGACAAGAATCCAGCGGGAAGACCCAACAATGGCGGCAGGGGGCGGGAGCCCACCTTGGTCGCCTTAGGTCGAAGAACGCTCGTGATCAGCAGACACCCCAATGTGAAGAGCACCCACTTGGCGTCAGTAAGAACTAAAAACGAGACGCCAAACGGAACCCCGACAGCCGCCGAAACAATGAGACCTGTGACGTTTCTCCAGGAAAAATGCTGCCGCAGACTAGCAAAAATCGTTACGTTTTGAGCCAAACCGCCCAATACCATGACAACAGAGGCCGCTCGTACGTCGATGAAAATGGCAAGGAGACCTGTTGCAATGATCCCATACCCAAAACCGACCGAACCTTGAACGAAGCTTGCAAGAGCGATTGACATCAATATAGCCATGTGCTCCATCTCGTCTGGCGCCCCTTAACTCAGCAACGTCGTGCGTCAGTGTGCGAGCAAATCAACAAGGTACGATTGGTCATTCAGAGAGAACACAACCTTTGGCAGCAAGCGCGTCTATTACCGTCAGATTATACGTATGTCCGAACAAAATAACCGGGAAACGAGATTCGCCTCAGCACGATATCATTCCTTGACCTTCAATAAGCCGTGCCTTCGTTCGAAATGAACGTGCTGATTCCAGAAGACTAGCGTTTCGCCGACCTTTAACCAGTGTGGCGCTTCGGTGAAATCTCGAGCGCTTGAATAACTGCCGGTTGCGGAGCGACCCATGCGCAAGCCCACTACTTTGTGAATGCGCTCTACCGCGTCGGCATGACGAACGAAGCGGACCGAGTGCTTCAGGGGCTGAGCTCGAGTCTAGCGAGCGGTGCGGCATTTGGCGGATGCGGCACGGGCATGGAATGGAGGTCGTGGGACGGCCTTCCTACGGGGTATGAAGGGATCTTGACCGATCAATTCGGCGTCCTTGCACTCATCGTGGACCGCTACGGCAGCCCCTGATCGACCTGGGACCCGAGGGCAAAACCTTGGGTCCCAGGTCCGTACGGGGTCGCTGAGTCGTTCCGTTCATCCGTACACGGCGAAAAGCCCGCTATCTCGTCCCAAACACCTGCGCAAACCGCTCCTCCATCACCTGCTGCACGTTGGACAAGGCCTGATGTGGCGTCTGGTTGCCCGCAACCACGGCCGCCTCCGCCGGGCGCAGA
>Ga0182742_1004874_pt1 | contig 11756 bp, 8 predicted proteins | sample eDN5th37CBELigMG_FD_128880 | JGI IMG/M metagenome (GOLD analysis project Ga0182742, IMG submission 128880) | Enriched Miracle-Growth compost microbial communities from Emeryville, California, USA - eDNA 5th pass 37_C BE-Lig MG (version 2)... ... | reverse complement strand
CGCGGCGCGGGGCTCGGCTCCACCGGGACCGCGACCGATCCGAAGGGCTTCGGCGGGTCGGAGAAGACGCCCATCGGCGGCGGCGGTGGGAACGCGCTTCGGGGGGGCCGCGGGCCGATCGGCGCGCCGGGGCCCGGCGGTCTTGAGCCGGCCCCGGGGGGGAATCCCGGCGCGGGGGGCTTGGCCGCCTCGTCCGACAAACCGGACGCGGGGGGCTTGATGTGGGGCGACGACCCGTCGTCGGCCGCGGGACCCATGTCATCGGCTGGAACCGAAAGGGGAGCCACCGCGGGAGTCAATCCGGGGACCGGTCGCCCGGCTTCCGGCGAGCCTGGCTCGACGTCGGGCGCAGGCTCGGAGAGCAGCCCTCGTCCTCCTCTGGTCGCGCTGGGTGGGGATGAAGCGACAGCGGGCGGGAAGCCCGGCGGAAGCCCTTCGCAACCCGGACTCGGCGTGAGCCTGGGGCCGCTCGGCGATCTTGCCGAGGGCGCGGGCTCCGGGGGCGGTTCTCGGCCTCTGCTCTCGCTTGGCGGGGACGCCGAGTCGGCCAGCCGGAAGCTCGGCGGAAGCCCCCCGACGCCGGGGCCCGGCGCCGGCCTGGATCCGCTCGGCGAACTGGCCGGGTTGCTCGGCGGCGCCGCGGGGGGCGGCGGGAGTTCGGGAGGCGGCGCGTCGGCCGGCGGGTCGGGGCTGATGCTCGGGTCGGAGGCGAACTCAAGCCCCAGCGCGAGCGCCAATTCCTCGCAACCGACCGACGAACTTGAGGAGGCGTTGGCGAAGCGCCGGCTGTCGGACGGGCCGTCGGCGGTCATCGAGGTTCCGTTCGATATCACGGTCGCCTGCGGTCCCGATGGCCTGACGATCCAGCCGGGAGGCTATCGGATCACAGCCAAGGCGCTTGAAGAGGGCCGGGCCGAGAAGCTTTTGGTCCGGCATCTGGCGTCGGCGGTGCGCCGCCGGGCGCTGGCCGACCCGTCCATCCGGCCCCGGCCTCGGGTGAAGTTCCTCGTCGAGCGCAATGGCGGCTCGACCTTCTGGGAGGCGCGCAAGCAAATCCTCTTCGCCGACCTGAACTGGCCGATGACGCTTCAGGTGGCTGGGGGCCAGACCCCCCGTCTCTTCGATCACGAGGCGTGGCGATGAACGACGAACTCAAGGATGAGAAGATTTCCATGCCCGAGCGCGTTCGGCTCGCGCTGCCGATCCTCAGCGTCCTGGCCGGAATCGTGGCTTTGAGCGTCCTCGCGAACCGACCGAGCAAGCCCGAGGAGCGGACCCCGCTCCCCGCCGCCGAACCGGTCGAAACCGCCGTCGCGGTGGTCGCCGAGCCGGAGCCCGAGGACGTCGCGACGGCGCCGGAGCCCGCTCCCGCGCCCGCTCCCGAACCTCCCCAGTTGGACAAGGCGGCGGTGGCGAAGGCGGAGGCGGCGTTGGACGAGGCCAGCCGAGACCGGGCCCGCGCCGAGGCCCGAACCGAGGCCGCCAAGCGCGATTTGGCCCGGGCCGCCAACCAGGCGGCGCTTGACGCCTCCAACGCGCGCAAGTTGGCCTTCCGAACCCGCGATCCATCGGCCCGGATCGCGCGGGCGTCGGCGAAGGGAGGGTTCCTCAAGGCCGAGCGCGACCAACTCGCCGCCGAGGTGGCCGAACTGCGGAGCCTCCCTCTGCCCAAGGCGACCTCGATCCTCAGCAAAAACCCGGTCTCGCGCCCGGCGGGGGGCGACGAGTTCCACTTCGAGCTTCGACGCGGGCGGGTGAGCTTCATCAACCTCGACCGGCTCATGGAGTTGGCCAAGTCCGACGCCCAGGTCCGCGTCCGGATGACGGATCGCACCGGGGTCATCACGTCGGAGGTCGGGCCGGTCGGCTGGTTCTCCCTGAGCTATGTGCTGGGAAGGGCCACCTCGGGGATCGAGGAGTTGCTGGAGCGGCAAAGCATCCGGTTCGACCTGAAGGGCTGGGAGGTCGTCCCCACCGCCGAGACCCGCGGCGAGACCTACGAGGCGACCCGCAACCCGATCTCCGAATACACCCGGGCGATCAACCGCCTCAACCCCGCCCGGTCGGTCATCACGATGTGGATCTACCCCGACAGCTTCGCCCTCTACCGCCGCCTTCGCGACGAGCTGACCGACCGCGGCTTCAGCGTCGCCGCCCGCCCGCTTCCCGAGGGCATGACCATCCGCGGCAGCCCGCTCGGCTCGGTCTCCGCGGCCCAGTGAGTGAGGCGAGCGGAGGGCGCTCCTCGGCGCCCCCGCTCAGCCGTCATGGGACGCCAATTCGGCGAACAGGGCGGCCAGTTCGGCCTTGTGCTCATCCGGCCTTCGACCGCCGCCATCGCGGCGTCATAGAGCCGCTGGTCGTTTGGGTCGCCTTTCCATCCACGAACGGGTGGTTTTTTACGATGGGGAACAGATCGGCCGCCGCCATCGCGAAGAGGCTGTCGTGCGGGAGTTACCCACCGAACGTCATGGATGGCTGGGCAACGGCCGATTCCAGTAGACCCATGTCCCGAATCTCGAACGACCCTCCGTGGTCCAAGAGTTTCTTGAAGATGGCGGCCCGACGCTTGCGGACATGTTCGATCGCGGCGAGCACGCGGGCCTCACGCGACGCCGCCGCGGCGTCGGGCGATTCGACGAGCGTCGCCCCGATGCTCGCGCCGTCGGGCGAGAGCGCGACGCTCACGACCGATCCGTCGCGGAGTAAGCCGGTCCAGGATGGACTTGTCGATGACGAGGCCGTGGCTGTCTCCGATGGCTCTGATGCGCGCGGTCATGTTCCGTCTGCTTGATTCCACTCGTCGAACCCGACTTTCCATTCTCTCCGAGATCGTCCAGCTACGGCGCGGCGTGGAGGCTTCCGGGGCGGGAGACGTATCGGCCGCCGCTTTGGCGGGCGATCCGTTTGAGGCTGTCGCCGGCCAGGCCGGCGGCCATGTCGACGCAGTGAATGGGCAGGTTGCGGGTGTTGGCCTTGGCGATGGCCTCGACGACGCCGTCGGGGAAGTCGCCGTCGGAGAGCAGGAACACGGCGTCGGGGCGGAGGGCCAGCGCCTGAAGGATCGCCGAGCGGGGGCTGGTGCCGCCGTCGGGGTCGATCATGCGGAGCCAGGAGCGGAGCAAGGCCTTGTTGCGCTGGTCGGCCGGGCGGGGGATCGGGCCGCCGGGCATGGTCGTCGCGTCGTCGTTGTAGACGATGACCTCGAACCGCTGAGGGCTTTGCAGGGCGGAGACGCTTCGCCGTAGCTCAATCGTCGCCCGGGTCAATCGGTCGTCGTCGATCATGCTCCCGGACTGGTCGATGACGTAAACAAAGAACCGGCCCCGGGCTTCGACGCCGAAAAACGAGGCCCCGTCCCAGGGGGGCCGGTCGAGCGGGTCGCCAACATCGTAATCATCGTCCGCCGCGCCGGGGGGAAGAAGAAACGGGCTCCGCTTGCGGGCCTCGGCCTCGGCCTTGGTCAACACCTGGGGCTCGTCGTCCGGGTCTTTCCGGGCTCCCTTCGAGGGCTCGGGCTTGGGCTTGGGAGGCGGGGATTCGTCGGCCTTTTTTTCCTCGGCCGGGGGAGGGGAGTCTTGCCGGGCGAGCGCCCGATGTCCGGCCATCGCCAGGCCGAGGCCCAGCGTGAAGACCAGGAACCCCGCCCCGGCGATGTTCGGCATTTGGCGCATTTGCGGTGGCTCCGGGAGCCTCGCCCTCCAGAAGGAAGGGCCGTCGCGTCAATCAACCGCCTGGACTTGCAGGGCGTCGCGCAGCTTTTGAATGACTCGGGACTTCTCGTTGCTGATGGTCTTGGGGGCGACTCCCCAGCTTTGGGCGATCTCGGCGGGGGTTCGGCCCTCGAGCGTTTCCTGGATCAAGCGAGCCTCGCGCGGCGAGAGCGCGCCGTCGATGGCCTCGCGCAGCGAGTCGCGCCGGGCTTCGGTCTCGGCGTCGGTGGACGAGGCGGCGACGTCGACCGCGTCGAGGGGTTGATGGACCCGCTCGCGTTGGGCTCGCTTCTTCACCATGTCGACCGCCCGAAAGAAGTCGCCACCCTCGGCGGTCTCGCGGCTGAAGACCTCTCGGACGCCCCAGACGCCCACCTCGCCGAGCAGCGAGTCAAAGCCCTCTCGGCCGAACCGCTGGAGCAAAACGGCGTAAACCGCCTGGGTGCAGTCCTCCTGGACCCGCGGGGGGAGCCCCGCCCGATGCCACGAGCGGCTCAGATACCTGTCGAGCTGGTTCAGCCCCGAAGCCGCGGCCTCGGGGTCCGCGGCGACCGCGACGCGGGGCTCGGCCGTCGCCGGGGCCAGCGGAGCGTCGAGCAGGGCCGCGTCCCAGGCGTCGCCGCCGATGTCGAGCGCGGGGGGGGCGAAGCTTGGAATGTCGGCCAGCAGGTTGTGTTCGGCCGTCACCGCCGGCGGCGCCACCGCCGCGGTCGCGCCGGAGAGCAGGCGCAAGACCTCCATCGCCTCAACGGCCGGTTTATACGACCGATGCGTTCGACGTTTGTGTTCCGATCCCCGCGCCAAGACCCATACCCTCCTTCAAGGGTTCATCAATCGCGGAAGCCCCTCCTTTGGCCCCCACTCTCCTTTCGGTTTCCCAGCGAACCGAAGGCGATGACGTCGCGTCGACGTTCCGAAAGGAAGTCGCGCCGCCCTCTCATCAATCATAAGACGTGACGTTCCCACTCGGAACGAACAGCGCCACTTTACTCCAACTCCATTTCGCGTGCCACGCCAATACCTCCCGTCGTTTTTCATCATAGAATGCATGGATTGGGTTTTCCAGCGGGTTCGCCGATTTTCGATGAAGTTCTGGCGTGGGAACCCCTTGTGTCGGATGATGCGGACGGTTTGTTCTTTGGGAGGTCGACTCTCCCGCCGAGCCGAAACCCCGCCAGGAGTTCGGCGAGGGCCCCGCCCTCCCGGAACCGAGCGGCGACCGAAGTAGATCGGAGTGGAGCATCATGCCGGGATTCGCGAGCGCGCGGCGGTCGGTGGTTGGGCTGTTGGTTTGTTTCCTCCTCGCGGCGACGGCGACGTTCGCCCAGCAGGCCGGCCCTCCGGTGACGCGCCGGGCGGCCGAGCATGGGGTGGTCGTGGAGGCCGACGTTCGGATCCCCGCGCGCGACGGCGTGAGCCTGGCGGCCGACGTTTACCGGCCCGCCCAGGATGGGACGCCGCTCGACGGGCGGTTTCCGACCCTCCTGGCGCGCACCCCCTACGATAAGAAGGGGATGGCGAGGGAGGCGGAATATTTCGCGGCGCGGGGCTATGTCGTGGTCGCCAACGACGTTCGGGGACGGTACGCCAGCGAGGGAACCTGGCGCGGCCTGATCGACGATCCGAGCGACGGTTACGACGCCGTCGAGTGGATCGCCGCGCAACCCTGGTCGAACGGCAAGGTTGGGACGTTCGGCACGAGCTATCTCGGCGGGACGCAGCACGCGATGGCCGAGGCGAACCCGCCTCACCTGACGACGATGGTCCCCGTCGACGCCCTCTCCAACTGCGGCGTCGGCGGCATGCGCCACGGCGGGGCGTTCGAGTTGCGCTTCGTGAACTGGATCCTTCAAATCGGCGCCCCCAACAGCCGGGAGGCCCTGGCCTCGCCCGCGCTCCGCGAGGCTCTGGCCGAGAACGGTCGGCGGGTCCGCGAGCACGTCGACCTGCTGCCGGTTCGCCCCGGCGATTCGGCGCTGCGGGTCGTTCCCGAGTACGAGGCGTGGCTCGTCGAAGCGCTTCGGAGCGGTCCCGAAGCGCCCTTTTGGCGGATCAAGGGGATGTCGGTCGTCGATCATGTGGACGAGTACAAGGATGTTCCGGTCCTTCACCTGACCGGCTGGTACGACTCGTGGACCCGCTCCGTCACGATGAATTACGAGGCGCTGAGCCGGGCGAAAACGTCGCCGCAACGGCTGATCATCGGTCCCTGGACGCATGGCGCGCAGGGCTCGAACGTCGCCGGGGAAATCGAGTTCACCAAGGACGCCGCGATCGATCTCTCGGCCCTTCGCCTCCGTTGGTACGACCGCTGGCTGAGCGACCAGAGCAACGGCGTTGACAACGACGCGCCGGTCTGGATCTACGTCATGGGGACCGGCGACGACCGCCGCTCGCCCGCCGGCCGACTGAATCGGGGCGGCTTCTGGCGAGCCGAGCGCGAGTGGCCTCCGGCGCGGGCCGTCGCCACCTCGTTCTACTTGAACAGGGAGGGGGCGCTCACGGCCGAGCCTCCTTCGGGATCGTCGGCCGCGAGCGCGACCTACACGTTTGACCCGGCCCACCCGGTCCCCACCATCGGCGGAAACATCTCGTCGAGCCAGGGCTTGATGAGCGCCGGGGGATTCGACCAGCGAGCCCGGGCGGACAGCCATCCCCCCGGCCCCCAACTGCCGCTCTCCCAGCGCCGGGACGTTCTGGTCTATCGGACGGCTCCCCTGGAGGCCGACGTCGAGGTCGTGGGGACGGTCCAGGTCGAGCTTTGGGTCAGCTCGACCGCCACCGACACCGACTTCACCGCCAAGCTCATCGACGAGATTCCCCCCAACGAGGATTACCCGCTGGGCTTCGACCTGAACATCGGCGACTCGATCATTCGGACCCGTTACCGCGACGGGAACGACCATCCCGCCGAGCCCTTGACGCCGGGCGAGATCGTCCGGGTCGTCATTCCCCTCTATCCGACGGCCAACATCTTCAAGCGCGGGCATCGGATTCGGGTCGACGTGTCGAGCTCCAATTACCCCCGGTTCGACGTTAACCCGAACACCGGCGACCCGCTGGGCGACCACCGCCGCATGGTCCCCGCCGACAACACGATCCACCACGGCGCCGATCACCCCTCGCGGCTGATTCTCCCGGTCATCCCTTGAGCCGCGGCGGAGGAGGGGGTGCCCGTCGGTCGAGCCGTGGGGAATCTTGAGAAAATCCTCTTGGCGAAAAGGCGATTCGAGGCTAGACTCGCCGACCAAAATCCTTTCGGGTCCGATTAGGCGGCCCGCCAGCCAGGACGGCCCTTTGGCATCAACGGAGGATGAAGTCATCATGACCCCCGCGCGAATCGCCCGCATCCTTGGTCTCGTTGGCTTGGCGGCGTTCCTGGGGTTGGCGGCCCGAACGTCCACCGCGACGCCGGCGTTCGACGACGACCAGACGCCTCCGCCGCCGCCCACCGTCGGCGGCGCGTCGCTGATCAAGGATCCCAAGCCGGTCCTCGTCTCGCGGGTCGACGCCTTCCCCTTCACGCAGGACGAGCCCGAGCCGTCGGTCATCAGCCCGGCCCCGGCGCCCGACGAACTCATCCCTCCCCACGAGCCGGCCGCCGAAGGCGGCGCCGACTCCGACGGCTTTCTCCCGCTTCCCGACATCCCCCCGCCCCCCTCGATGGATTCCAAGTCGACGGACAAGGACAAGGAGAAGGCCAAGCCGGCGAAGGAGGCCGCGCCCGAGGTTGTTCCCGCGCCGCTGGCGCCGGTCGAGTCGGCCGACGACGCGCCCCCCATCGCCCCCGCCGAGTTCACCGGCGATGACTTCCCGGGCATCGCCCCGACGCCCGAGCCTCTGAGCATCGACCCGGCCAAGGCGCCCAAGCCGGCGGCCGACGTCCCCGCTCTCGCCGACCCGGTCCCGGCGCCCAAGCCGGCGCCGGCGCCGGCGCCTGTCGTCGACTCCCCCGTCGCCGCGGAGCGGCCCAAGGCCTGGCGGGCCGAGCGCGACGGCTCGCCGGCGCGGAGCCCGGTCGAAGTCGCGGTCGAGATCGACGAGGTTCCGGCGGTTGTCTCCAGCGATCCCGACGTCCAGGCCCGCTCGTTCGTCGAGCGCAACCAGCGCGAGGCCGAAGAGCGGCTCAAGGCCCTCCAGGGCGAGGCGGAGGAGCTGCGCGGTCGGTTGACCAAGCTCGAAGCGGCCATCCAACAGTGGCGAAACCTCGCCGACGCCATGAAGAAGGCCCAGGTCGACGCGGCCGTTAAGGCCGAGACCCCCCGGCCCAAGCCCGAGTCGCCGACCGCGCCGGCGGCGGAAGCCGCGGCCAGTCTGGAGCCGCAACCGGCCCCGCGCCAGGCGGCCCTCGTCGCCGAGCCCCACGCCGCCCGCGCCCAGGACGTGCCCGCGCCCCCGCTGCGCTGAGGACCAGAGGCGTCCTGGACCCGACGCCTTGAATCCCTTCTCCCCCCGCTCTCGGGGGGAGAAGGATGATCGGCTCCGGCCGCTTTGGATCGCGGGTCTTTTCACGCCGCGTGAACCTCCGCCAGAAGGCCGCGGGTGGCTTCGTGGCCCGGCTCCTCGAAGATCTGGTGGGGGGAGCCGGACTCGACGATCCGGCCCGCGTCGAAAACGTGGATGACGTCGGAGACGCGGCGGGCGAACGACATGGCGTGGGTCGCGATGACCATCGTCCAGCCCCCGGCGCCGGCCAGGTCGGCGATGACCGAGAGGACCTCGGCCGTCATGCGCGGGTCGAGCGCGCTGGTGGGCTCGTCGAAGAGCATGACGCGCGGCTCCATCGCCAGGGCCCGGGCGATCGCCACCCGCTGCTGCTGACCTCCGGAAAGCTGCCGTGGATACGCGTCCAGCCGATGCAGCATGCCGACCCGGTCCAGGAGCGTCCGGGCGCGCTCCTCGGCCTCGCCGCGCGGCAGGCCCAGGACCTGGACGGGGGCTTCGATGAGGTTTTGTAGAACCGTTTGATGTGGGAACAGGTTGAAGGTCTGAAAGACCATCCCCACGCGCTGGCGGATCGCGCGGGCGACCCGCTCGCGATCGGCCGGCCGCTGGTGGACGTCGAGGCCCAGGCCGCCGATGGTCACGCTTCCTCCCTGGAACTCCTCCAGGCCGTTGAGGCAGCGCAGGAACGTGCTTTTGCCGCCGCCGGAGGGGCCGATCAGGGTGGCGACCTCTCCTTCGCCGACGTTCAGGTTCACTCCGCGGAGGACCTCCACCGGCCCAAACCGCTTGACCAGTCCGCGAACCTCGATCATGCCGTCGCCCCTCCCTTCGGAAAACCGGCGTCGGCTTGACGCTCGGCCCATCGCGAGAACCAGGAAAGCGGAACGCTCATCAACAGGTAAAGAACCGCCGTCGCCGCGGCGAACTCGACCACGCCGCCGGTGCTGTTGGCCAGGATCGAGTACTGCTTGGTCAGCTCGACAAGCGTGATGACCGAGCAGACCGACGTGTCCTTGAACAGCGAGATGAAATCGTTGGCGACCGGCGGAATGACGATCCGAACCGCCTGGGGCGCGATCACCCGGCGCAGGGCCAGCCCGCGCGGCATTCCCAGGGCCAGCGCCGCCTCCATCTGCCCCCGGGGAACGGCCTGAAACCCGGCCCGAAAGATCTCGGCCTCGTAGGCCGAATAGTTGATCGCCAGCCCGGCGATTCCCGCCACCCAGGGAGGCAGCCGAAGCACGTAAAACAGCACGAACAACTGGAGCATCAGCGGGGTTCCCCGGATCAGCTCCACATAGGCCGCCAGCGGCGCGCGGATGGGGGCCGGGCCGTACAGCCGGCCGACGGCGATCAGAAGCCCAAGCGCCATCGCCAGGGGCATCGACGCGAACGACAGGCCGAGCGTCACCACCGCCGCGTCGCCCAGCCGGGGCGCGTACCGGCGCAATAGCTCCCAGCCCCACAGCTCGCGGCGGCCCGAAACGGGTTCGATCGGCCCGGAAATCTCGGCCAGCTCCTCCTGCGCCTCGTTCCAGAGCCCGTACTTTTCGTAAATCCGCCGCAGCTCGCCCGAGGCGATCAACCGGCCGAGCGCCTCGTCGAGCGCGTCGCGCAGGGCGGAGGCCTCCTTGCGGGCGTAGATCACGTAATAGCCCCGCGACTCGGGGGGACCCACAAGCTCCAGTCCGGGATAACGCTCGCGATAGAAGAGGACCGCCGGCAGGTCTTGAAGCGTGAAGTCGTACTGGCCGTTTTGGACGGCGAGCATCGCGTCGGTCACGCCGTCGAATCGGACGACCTCGATCGTCTCGCCGGCGCGCTCGTGGGCGAAGGCGTCGGCCGCCGAGCCGACCAGGACCCCCACGGTCCAGCGGCGGCCGTCGGGCCGGGGCCGGCTCAGGTCGGCCCAGCGCGTCGCCGAGCCCCCCTTGCGACCCATCAACTGAAGCTGATAAACGTAGTACGGCCGGGTCGCCAGATGGTCGCGCAGCCGGGCGCTGGTCCACTCGTAACCGTTGACCACCACGTCGATCCGACCCGAGTCGAGGACCGACAAAAGCTGGTCCCACTGCCCCTGCGAGAACTCGGCCGTCACGCCCAGCTCGTCTGCCAGGAGGGCCATCATCTCCACCTCGAACCCGGCCGCGCCGCGCGGGGATCGAGGGTCGGGAAAGGCGTAGGGGCCGCCCCCCTCCATGTCGCTCCCGTACCGCAAGACCTTGCGCGCGCGAACATCCTCCAGCGCGTCGGCCCGCGCGGGGCGGCCAAGCCCGGCGACGAGCAGGAGCGGGAGCAGACAGGCGGCGAGAAGAAGCGGGCGAAAGGCATCGGATTCCGATGCGTCGGCGTTTGCTTCCATCAAGACGTTCCTCTCCCGCGGGGGCGCTCGGCCCGCGCGGTTCGCCGTCCGGCGGGTCTGGTTTTGGGCGGGAGCCTCGCCCGCCCGGCAACGTCCGTCATCCCGAGTTCATCACAATGTTTCACCAGCGCGCATGATTCGACATCATCATCGGCGAATCAAGCGGGTTTTTTCAATCGCCGGGATTTTGGCTCGCGCCGGGGCTCTCGGCGTCCTTGGGGCGGAGCGGATCGCGGCCGGAGTACGGGGCGGGAGGGTCGTCGGGCGTCGGGTCGATCCGCCGCTGAAGATCGACCTCGCGGGCGGTTCGGACGGGCTGAAGCCGGGTGAGCCGGCCGACGTGAAACCGATGCCCGCGCCACTGAACATGGCTGTTGAGCAGGGCGTCGAACCAGAGGGGCAGCAGCATCAGGTCCTTGATCGGGCTGTACAGCCAGTGCTTTGGCCGGGGGATCGGCCCTCCCAGCCATTTGGTCTGGAGAACGTCGCGCGCCAGCCCCAGGCCGACCAGCAGCAGAAGCCCGCCCCAGGCGATGCCCGACTCGCCCGAGAACGCCCAGACCAGGCCGATCGTCGCCAGGTTGGCCAGCGGCTCGAACATGAACGCGCCCAGGGCCAGCCGGCGGCGGATCTTGAACCAGCGCGAGTGGCGGTTGAGGAACCAGGTGAACCCCCGGTCCTTGTTGACGTTCTCAATCACGTGATGGCTCAGGCGGATTGAGTACCCGGCCTTGCGCGTGAGCATCCCGATGACCTGATCTTCGGCCAGCAGGTTGCGAACCGCCGCGAAGCCGCCGATCGCTTCAAGCGTCTGGACGGGCATCATCATGGATTTGCCCACCACGCAGGTCACCCCCAGCGTCGAAGCCAGCGCCACGCCGCCGGCGATGTAGCCGTTGAGCTGGAGGTTCTCCATCACCGCGCCCCCGCGCTCCTGCCCCGTCCCCACGAACAGGTTCGTCACCAGGCCCACGTTCGGCTGGGCCAGATAACAGGCGGTCTCGCGCAGGTACGATGGACGAGCGCGGACGTTCGAGTCGCTGATCAGGATCACGTCGTGCTTGCGGAACGGCTCCATCGCCGCCAGGCTCTCAACCTTCGGGTTGAGCCCGAACGGCGGCTGACCGACCACCAGCCGGGCGTCGCGCTCGGGAAACGCGGTCATCAGCTTTTGCACGACGCCAATGGCCGGATCGTCGGCGTCGGCCACGCAAAAGATCAACTGATACGTCGGG
>Ga0182742_1004873_pt1 | contig 11759 bp, 8 predicted proteins | sample eDN5th37CBELigMG_FD_128880 | JGI IMG/M metagenome (GOLD analysis project Ga0182742, IMG submission 128880) | Enriched Miracle-Growth compost microbial communities from Emeryville, California, USA - eDNA 5th pass 37_C BE-Lig MG (version 2)... ... | reverse complement strand
GGTCCGGCGTCATTCGACACTGGATTATGTCAGTCCGGCTCAGTTCGAGAGGCTGGCCGGATAGCGACCAAACCGCTCTCCACAAAAGCGAAGCAAGTCCAGTGCGCGACTATTATCGGCTCGAGACGGACCAGGGCGGACGCTACTGGATCTTCCGCGATGCTCCAGCGATCGATGGGGGCCGCTGGTGGCTTCATGGCCTTCTAAGCTGAGGCCAGTCGGACCCGAACCTTAGCATGTGAATTGCGGCGATAACCAAGACCCTGAGGGCACACCAGCTTGCCTAATGTGTTCACGGTATGTTCTGGCTGATGCTCGATAGAGTTGGAATGATCGATTCGATGTATGCCGAGCTGCAGGTTACCACCCATTTTTCGTTCCTGCGGGGGGCGTCGAGCCCTGCGGAATTGTTTGAGCAGGCGAAGCTCCTCGGCATTCAAGCTCTCGCAATCACTGATCGGAATTCCCTCGCCGGTATCGTCCGGGCTTATGAGGCAGCGAAGGAAACAGGCGTGCGCCTCATCGTGGGATGCCGTCTTGATCTGACCGATGGCACATCACTGCTCGTCTATCCAACCGATCGGGCCGCCTATTCCCGCCTGTGCCGGCTCCTCAGCCTGGGCAAGAGCCGGGGTGGCAAGGGCAAATGCTTCCTGGCCTGGGATGATGTGGTCGCCTGGAGCGAGGGGATGATCGCCGTTCTCCTCGGAGACGAGGCCAACGATGACCTAAACCGCAATCTGCGCCGGCTGAAGGATACCTTCGGCAATCGGGCTTACATGGCGCTGATCCGGCGCTTTGCGCCCAACGAACATTTGCGGCTCTACTATGTCGAGCAAGCGGCCCAGGCGGCCAGGGTGCCGACAATTGCCGTTGGCGATGTCCTTTATCATCATCCTGATCGGCGCCGGCTGCAGGATGTGGTCAGCTGCATTCGACAAGGTTGCACCATCGACGAGGCGGGATACCGTCTCGAGCGTCACGCCGATCGCTACCTCAAAGATCCGTCCGAGATGGCCCGTCTATTCGAGCGCCATCCCGAGGCTTTTGCCCGGATCCAGGAGATCCTGGCGCGCTGCACTTTTTCCCTGGATGAGCTGCGCTATCAATACCCGTCCGAAACTGAATCCGGCGAGACGGCGCAGGAGAAGCTCGAACGTCTGACCTGGGAGGGTGCCCATCGGCGCTATCCGGACGGTATCCCTGACGTTGTCGCAACAACCGTTCGTCATGAACTGCACCTGATCGAGCAGTTGGAATATGCCCCCTACTTCCTGACGGTACATTCCATCGTCAGCTTTGCGAAGTCCCGGGGCATTTTGTGCCAGGGACGCGGTTCGGCCGCGAACTCTGCTGTCTGCTACGTCCTCGGCATTACGTCGATCAACCCGACCGAACATGACCTACTCTTCGAGCGCTTCGTCTCCCAGGAGCGGCGCGAGCCGCCGGACATCGATGTCGACTTCGAGCATGAGCGGCGCGAGGAGGTGATCCAGTGGATCTATGACACGTATGGCCGGAATCGGTCGGCCCTGACAGCTGTCGTCACATGTTTCCGGGCCCGCGGCGCGGTGCGTGAGGTCGGTAAGGTCATGGGCCTGCCCGAAGACGTCACCTCTTCCCTCGCCGGCCTCGTCTGGGGATGGGGCCGCGAGGGTGTCTCGGAAAAGGAGGCCAAGGAGCTCAATCTGAATCTGAAGGATCCGCGGTTACGTATGACCTTGGATCTGGCCGCCGAGCTGATCGGAGCGCCGCGTCATCTCTCGCAGCACCCTGGTGGGTTCGTCTTGACCCAGGAACGGCTCGACGACCTTGTGCCGATCGAGCCGGCCGCGATGGAAAACCGCCAGGTCATCGAATGGGACAAGAACGATATCGATACCCTGAAATTCATGAAGGTCGATGTGCTGGGCCTTGGCATGCTCGGCTGCATGAGGCGCGCCTTCGATCTCCTGCGAGAGCACAAGGGCATCGAGCACGATCTGGCAACCATTCCAGGCGATGATGAGCCAACCTACCGGATGATCCAGAAGGCCGACACGGTCGGTGTGTTCCAGATCGAGAGCCGCGCCCAGATGGCAATGCTGCCGCGGATCAAGCCCAAGATCTTTTATGACTTGGTGATCCAGGTGGCGATCGTTCGCCCCGGGCCGATCCAGGGCGATATGGTCCATCCTTATCTGCGCCGGCGTGAGCGCAAGGAACTGGTGGAGTATCCAAGGCCGGAACTCAAGCGCGTTCTGGAAAAGACGCTTGGAGTTCCCCTGTTCCAGGAACAGGCCATGCGGGTGGCAATCGAATGCGCCGGATTTACGCCCTCGGAAGCCGATCAGTTGCGGCGTGCCATGGCAACCTTCAAGCACACCGATGGCGTGGCAAAGTTCCGGACCAAGCTCGTGCAGGGCATGATCAGCCGCGGGTATACGCGCGAATTTGCTGAAAAGACCTTCGCGCAGCTTGAAGGCTTCGGATCGTACGGCTTTCCCGAAAGCCATGCGGCGAGCTTCGCTAAGATCGCCTACGCTTCGTCATGGATGAAGTGTCACCACCCGGACGTGTTCTGCTGTGCCCTTTTGAATGCGTGGCCTATGGGCTTTTATCATCCGGCACAGATCGTGCGGGACGCACGAAATCACGGCGTTGAAGTGCGTCCGGTCGATGTGAACCATTCGCGCTGGGACTGCACGCTCGAGGAGACAAGGCAGCCGGGACGCTTTGCGGTCCGCTTGGGTCTGCGCCTGGTCAAGGGCCTGGCAAATTCCGTCGGTGCCCTGTTGCCTCTCGCGCGTGAGGATAGGCCGTTCGTTTCGATCGAAGATGTATGCCGCCGCGCGGATGTTCCGGTGGCGGCATTGGAGCGTCTGGCCGAGGCTGATGCCTTTGGATCCTTCAAGGTGAATAGGCGCGACGCTCTTTGGACGATCCGCGGACTTAACGATGAGGTGATGCCGCTGTTCGCGGCCGCTGATGCAAAGGCAAACCAAATCCGGCCCGAGGTCATGGAGCCGGCAGTTGAACTCACACCGATGACGGAAGGACGAGAAGTGGTTGAGGACTATCTCTCCAAAGGCCTGACGCTAAGACGGCATCCGGTGTCGTTCCTGCGGGAGGAGTTACGGGAGCGCCGGATCGTAACCTGTGCCGATCTCAGGCGAACCCGGGACGGGCAGCACGTTACGGTGGCGGGCATGATTCTGGTCCGTCAGAAGCCGGGTTCAGCCAATGGTGTGATGTTCATGACCATCGAGGACGAAACCGATGTGGCGAACATTATCATCTGGTCCTCGCTATTGGAAAAGCAGCGCCGCCTGCTCCTCTCTGCCAGCATGGTGGCTTGCCGCGGCCGTCTGCAGCGCGAGGGCGAGATCATTCATCTCATCGCTGAGCACGTGATCGATCTTTCCGATCTTCTGCGAAGCGTCGGCAGCTGGGATGAGCCTTTGCGGTTTTCGCATGGACGCGGCGACGAGGCCCGGCAGGGAACGAAGGACATCCTGCGCCAAGGCGCAAAGGAGATGGTGGCGCCGGACCTCTTTGCTCAGGCGGATATGGAGGAGCCGCACATCAGCGTGAAGGCGCGGAATTTCCGGTAGCTTGTGTGTCCAAGGTGCCATTGTGAGTTCCATCGCTAGGATTCGATGGATCCGCCTCTGCATCCTATCACGCAGTTCGATCTTGGCTCGGCCACAGGATTGGCTCGCCGGGGGCGACAGGGAAGAGGCCGCGTTATTGCTACAACGCAGCGGGGCGGAGGTAGCTTGTTTTTCCTTTTCTGTAACGCAGTGGCCCGAATTGTGACTGGTCTCTCTGAGCCAGGTTAAGCTCCCGAGTCGGGTTGGTCGGAGGCAAACGAACGGCTCAATTTCGGTGATGTGGCGTGCGTCAACCTCCGGGAGACTTCAAAGACGACATTGTCGAGTTCCTTAATGCAATCCTGCAGGATCTGCGAGGGCCTTGGCGAAACTGGAAAAAGCAAGAGCGTCCTAAAATGGACGGCCGGCACGAACGGTTTTAGAATAACGCCGTTGTTCAAGTAAACATCAGCAGTCAAAGGATTGACAAGACCGCACCCCAACTTGGCCTGTACCATTGAACAGACGGTTGAGGAAAATGGAGTTTCGAGAACAACGCGCGGTTGGACATTGGCGGCCTCAAAAATGGCTTCAGCCTCCCTTCGCGTCGTGTCCTCGGGTGCTAGCGTGATGAACTCCAAGCCTTGCAAATGAGCTGGTGTCACGACATCGACTTTCGCCAGAGGATGCCCGGGATACACCGCAAGGCACGCTCGACATGTCATCAGTGGCCTGGCGATCAGCCCGGTCACATCCACCTCGTCCGCCACGAGCCCTAAATCGAACTGGCCAGTCGCGATCAAGTCCCGAATATTGGAGGATTGATGTGTCTGAAGCGTAATTGCTACCTGTGGGTGCTTATTTCGGAACTGTCGAAGGGCCCGCGGGACGATATTGGTGCTCAAGGCCGACAAACTCGCGAGCCGGATTTGACCAGAACCGAAGTCACGGATTCTGGCTGCCGCGGTGCGTAAGCGCGCTATACCGATAAAGGATGTCTCAACCTCGCGGTGAAAGAGCCTGCCCTCGGCTGTCGGGACCATGCGCCCTTTTGTCCGATCAAAAAGCGCGAAGCCAAGTGAGCGCTCGAGTTCCTGAATAGCCTTGCTGACGGCCGGCTGCGAGATCCGAAGGATCTCGGCGGCCCGCGATGCCGTGCCTGCTGTCATAACGGCATAGAAGACGTCGATCTGTCGTTGGTTCATGCCGGTTCTGCCCCTTATAACCTGGACGAATATCTTTCCTTAAGAATCATATTGGACCGAATAAGGCGTAAAGTTTAGGGTTCGGCTCAGCAAGGATATTGTGCATGAGCGACTGGACTGATTGCGTAATTTCAACCGAAGCGAGCCGAGAGGGCTTCGCAAGCCTTGGCATTCCGGTTTATCGAGCCTCCACAATCCCATTCCCGGACGCCAAGAGCTATCAGACCCGGCATGAGCGCGGAGACGACGGTTACAGCTATGGCCTCTCAGGCACTCCGACGTCCCGTACCCTCGCTCAGAAGATTACATCTCTTCATCAAGGCCTTAGAACCTTCCTGGTGCCGTCGGGACAGGCGGCAATTACCGTCGCCATCCTGTCGTTCGTACAAACTGGAGATCGGGTTCTTATCGCCGATACGGTCTACCCACCGTTACGCGCCTTTGCGGAGCATGACCTCCGCCAGTTAGGGATCGATATCACATTCTATGACCCAACAGCGCCCGACGAGCTGGAGGACCTCATATGTGATAGAACTCGTATGATCTGGGCCGAGTCTCCTGGCTCCACGACGATGGAGGTTCAGGACATGGCTCGGCTTGCCGACATCGCCCATAGGCATGGAGCGCTGCTCGGGTGCGACAACACATGGGCAACCCCGCTGTATTTCAAGCCTCTAACGCATGGCGCCGATATCGTCATTGAAGCCCTGACAAAATACTTCTCTGGTCACTCAGACGTTCTGATGGGGTCGATTACGGTTCGTGACCAGGCAGCGGCTGCGGCGATTAAGGGCAAACTCGGCCGCCTCGGCATTGGAGTATCGCCAGACGATTGCTCGCTGATTTTGCGGGGCGTGGAGACAATGCCCGTCCGCCTTCATTACTCGTCCGAAGTCACAAAGCGCTTGCTTTCAGCAATCACCGAGCAACCGACCGTGGACCGGGTTCTCTACCCGTCTCTGAGTAGCTGCCCCGGTCACAAAATCTGGAAACGCGACTTCACGGGAGCAAGTGGCGTGTTCGGAATCGTATTTACACCCGAGGCAACGCCGCATGTCTCGGCAGCGCTTGATGAATTCAAAGTCTTCGCCATCGGAGCGTCGTGGGGCGGGACCCGGAGCCTGGTGGCTCCGATGCCCGTCAAGGCGAACCGCACCGCAAGACCCTGGGATGGGGAGGACCTCGTCCTGCGCGTTAGCGTCGGCGTTGAGGCGGTCGCCGACCTAGAGGAGGACCTCACCCGGTTCTTCGATTACCTGAACCGCCAATGTGCAGGAGCATCACCGGCTTCCCAGGCAAGCTGAGAAGCCACCTCACTTCACATACTCAAGCAACAACCAGGGGAACTGAAATGGGAAAAATGACGAGACGAGCATCGATCAAGGCGGGCTTTGCTATTGCTGCGCTGATGGCGCTGGGGATCGGATCGGCGGCGCACGCGCAGACGAGCGCCAAGGAGCGCCTGGCATCCGGGAAGCTGACTATTGGAATCCATAACCGGTCTCCGTGGGGCTTCCGCAGCAGCACCGGCGAAGTAAAGGGATACCATCCCGATCTCGTGAAGGCGGCCCTTGAGCCGCTGGGAGTTAAGCAGCTTGATTTTGTCACCACCGAATTCGGCGCGCTTATCCCGGGGCTCAACGCCAACCGATTTGACATGATCGCGTCTGGCATTGCCATCACTCCCAAGCGTTGCCAGGAGGTTATTTTCAGTGAACCGGATCTGGCCGTCGGTGACGGACTCCTCGTTAAGCAGGGCAACCCACAGAAAATCCATAGCTATGCCGATTTCGTCAAGAATCCGAAGCTGCGGCTTGCAGGGGGGAGAGGGACTGAAAATACGAAGAATGCCATCGCTGCTGGCGTCCCAGAGGATCAGATCCTGCAGTTGAGCGAAACCACCGACCTCGTCTCGGCCGTGATCGGCGGTCGAGCTGACGCCGCCACCCTTTCGGCTCCGAGCGTGGTTGGGTTCCTCCGGGACAGCAACGTAAAGGGCCTCGAAAGGGCGACGCCCTTCACGGGTCTGCTGAAGGAGGACGGCAATCCTGCAGCAATGTACACGGCGATCGCCTTCCGGACCGACGATACGGCCCTTCGGGATCTCTTCAATGAGAGGCTTGCGCAGCTAAAGGCCGATGGCACCGTGCGCAAGATCATGGAGGCGTACGGCTTCACCGATGCCGAGACGGCTCCGGACATCAAGACCGCCGACATCTGCAAAGGATCGTAAGCTTTGGCCACCGGTGGGGATGCCCTAGAATGAGCTTTGTCGACATTCTCATCGGCATTTTCGATGGGTTCGGCGTGACAGCCTCCGTCACTTTGTGGGGGATGGCCTACGCCGTACCTTTTGCCCTCATCTTCGGAATCCTCCAGCATTTCACGACCGGGCCGGCGCGCGTTGCTGTGACCTCGATCATCGAGTTCTGGCGCAGTTCGCCGGTCATCGTATTGTTGTTCGTTTTCTATTATTCGCTTCCGACCGTTGGGATCACCCTATCTGGAATCACCGTGGCGGCTATGGCCCTCGGGCTCAACATCGGCGGCTACGGCAGTCAAGCCGTCCGGGCTGCACTTCAGTCGCTCGATCCAGGCCAGGTAGAGGCCGGAAAAGCGTTGGGCCTGCGCCGACTGCAGATTCTGGTATTGATCGAATTGCCTCAGGCATTCAAGGCAATGACACCAACCTTCATCAATCAATTCATTCAGCTCATCAAGGGAACCGCCCTAGTGTCCCTGATTACGCTCTCGGACATGACGTTTCGTGCCAAGGAGATCTCACAACTGCAGTATGACCCCGTCCGGACCTATACGGCGCTTCTCGTAGCCTACTTCATTGTTTGTTACCCGGCGACGATTTTCGGCCGCTGGGTTGAGAAGCGTGTGGCGGTCAAGGGGAGATCACAAGGTGAAATTTAATCTTGCCTTCGCGATCGAAACCCTGCCGGTGATCCTTTCGGCACTTTGGACAACGATCTGGGTCACGATTGCAAGCTGCGCTGGCGCTGCAATACTCGGCTTCCTTCTGGAAATCACGCGCCGGTCTGGTCGCGTAATGTCATATGTGATGCGGTTTGCGATCGACTTTGTACGCTCCACTCCGCTCCTGGTGCAGCTCTATTTTCTCTACTTCGTGTTGCCCTTCTACGGCATAACTCTTCCAGCGTTCGTCGTTGGAATCATGGGTCTGAGTATCTACTACAGCGGGTACCTCGCAGAGGTCTTCAAGGCCGGCATCGATGGAATACCCAATGGACAATTTGAAGCCGCACAATCATTGGGTCTCAAGCGTTTTGACATCGTTATGTTCGTCATAGCGCCTCAGATGCTGCGAAACATTGCAGCTCCGATGGGAAACTACTTCGTATCGATCTTAAAAGCGACACCATATCTGGCAGTAATCGCTGTTCCCGAGATGCTTGGTGAGGCAATGGAAGTTGCGTCAGACACATTCCGGTACGCTGAGCCGATGCTGACTGTTGGCGTTGTCTTCCTTGTGCTTGCGGTAACGGTCGCCCACCTTGTGCGGCTCATGGAGGTGCGCCTCCTGAAGTCCGCAAGGCGCTAAGAGAGCTTCTAGCATGCAGGTGGGCGCATTGATGAAGTCCGGTTCCGTTTCTCACCGCTCCGAGGTTGCGGTTGATATTGTCTCTCTTAATAAATGGTATGGCACGTTTCATGTGCTGAAGGACATCAATCTGCGGGTCAAACCCGGTCAGCAGATCGTCATTTGCGGACCGTCCGGTTCAGGGAAATCTACCCTGATACGTTGTGTCAACCAGCTGGAACGGCATCAAGACGGACAAATCTTTATCGATGGTCGTGAAATCGACCCAAAAGCACGGGCGCTGCATGATCTACGCCGTGACGTTGGAATGGTGTTCCAGCACTTCAACCTTTTTCCCCACCTTACCGTGCTGCAAAACTGCACATTGGCCCTGCGCCGTGCACGAGGAATGGAGCGTAGGGAAGCGGAAGAAATAGCTCGCCACTATCTTGAGCGGGTTCGGATCCCAGAGCAGATGGGCAAGTACCCAAGCCAACTCTCAGGGGGACAACAACAGCGCGTCGCGATCGCGCGTGCTCTTTGTATGCACCCCAAGGTCATGCTGTTTGACGAGCCGACATCAGCTCTTGATCCGGAGATGATTAACGAGGTGCTTGACGTTATGATCGAACTCGCGCGCGACGGCATGACAATGCTGTGCGTGACCCATGAAATGGGGTTCGCCCGAAGGGTCGCGGATTCCATTGTGTTCATGGATGGTGGGCGCGTTGTCGAACAAGCCCCGCCGTCGGAGTTCTTCACCAGCCCCCAAAATGAGCGGACGAGGACATTCCTCAGTCAGATCCTCTGACGCTCAGCTTTTAGGCTATTGCCCCGAATGGGCCCTCCAGGAGATAGTATCATGTCCGCTGCCAGCCGAATTTGGACGACCATTGATTTCGAGAGAAATGGCAAGCATACCGATTATCTTCGTTTGCCTTTCTCATCGGATACCTCGGCCTACGGGTGGCTCCCAATTCCGCTAATTTGCATTCGGAATGGAGCCGGCCCGACGGTTCTTCTCACCGCGGGTAACCACGGCGACGAGTACGAGGGCCAGATTGCATTGATCAAGCTAGCCCAGGAGATCAAGGCCTCTGACGTCAACGGCCGGATCTTGATCTTACCGGCCTTGAATTACCCTGCTGTGGCAGCCGGACGTCGGGTATCGCCGATCGATGAGGGGAATCTCAATCGCCTTTTCCCGGGCCGGTTTGACGGCTCCCCAACGGAAATGCTGGCGCACTACATCGACAATGTCCTCTTCCCGATGACTGACCTGGTGATTGACCTGCATTCCGGTGGCCGCTCTCTCGAGTACCTCCCTCTTGCACTCGCACGACCAGGCCTAACTGTCGACAATCAGAGATCCGTAAGGGAGTTACTGACAGCGTTCGGTGCTCCTGTCAGCGTACTCACAGACGGTGATGGGGGTGGTGGAGCGACCACGCTCTACGCGGCAGCTGAGAAGCGTGGGATTCCTGCTTTAACCACCGAACTTGGAGGAGGAGCGACCCTTTCTCCTGTAGGCTTAGGCGTTGCGGAAGAAGGCGTTCGGCGTGTGCTCAAGCACTATGGCATTGTGCCGAACCTCGACGTGGAAATGTCAGCTACATCTCGCTTCATGCGGTCTCTTGGACGGAACGTCGCAATCTATGCTCCCGAGAATGGGCTGTTTGAGCCTTTGGCAAAGGTTGGCGATATGGTGGAAGAAGGCCAGCCAGCGGGAATTCTATACTTCTATGACAACCCATTACGCGAGAGCTTGAAGCTCTTCTTCCCTGCGAATGGAATGGTGAGCTGTCGTCGGTTCCCCACCCTCTCTGCTCGGGGTGATTGCCTATACAACCTGATGTCTGATATCGAAATTTGATGGCGCTTTAAGTCCCGTCGGGAAACCAGCCGAGCATTCTGGGAGTGGGCACCTGGAGATGTCCACTCCTCCTCCATTCCGGCGACTGGTGGATGCTCGCGGTTAAGGCACCATCGTGCCGAGTTTACAAGGATCCATTTCGAGCCGGCGAGCCCTTTCCTCCAGAGCCGATGCATAGAGCCGCCCTAGGATGTGCCGCGAGTGCTCCGCGGCGCCCTTCAGTCTCGCGAGTTCAGACAAAGCCTACTTCATCAGGTGTTCACGATCGGTCATATCGCGCACTCCCCTTTTAGACTTTGTTAGGGAGTATGGCGCGCCTTCTTACCAAGGACAATCCCCGTCGGATCGGGAGTTTAACCAGTTCTGGTTGTAGGGAGACAAGTTACACACGCGTTCCTAAAGCATTGGAAAGTTCGCTTATCTCCAATGCTTTAGCTCAGAACGTTCAATATGCGGCAATAGGTGTCTAGTGACCCATCGCTGCTGGGGACTGGTACAGGACCGCCTCGCTGAGATCCTCAACCCGAGAGCAGCCCAAGTGGCCTAACGTCGTCCAGAACTCGCGCTGCAGAAGCTCGAGAGTTCGGCGAACGCCGTACTCGCCATCAGCCGCGAGGCCAAGAGCGATCAGGCGACCGAGCGCAACCGCGTCCGCGCCCACGGCGAGCGCCGTGACGATGTCACTGCCCCGTCGGATGCCTGAATCGAAGATGATTGGAACATCTTGTCCCACTGCTTTGCGGATGCTGGGGAGGACATCCAGGGCGGCCGGTGTCCGATCGACGGTTCGGCCGCCGTAGTTCGAGACATAAAGCCCGACGGCGCCGGCATCGAGCGCCGCGTGAGCATCCCTGGCGGACGTGACACCTTTGACGATGCATGGGAGAGGCGAACGGGCGATCGCGCGTGCCGCCTGCTGCCAGTTCCAGCGCGGCTGCGTGAACTCCAGCAGTTCGACTAGGGCCGCCGGATCGGACCGTCCCGGCCCGAAATTGGCATGGCCACGTTCCCCTCGGATGGAGAAGCGGTCTTCCATCATCCGCTCCCGCCACTGCCTGATGGGGGAATATGTGACACAGATGTACTTGTAGCCGGCGGTCTTGGCACGCTCCATCAGGTCCACGACGGCATCTTCGTCACCGACGAACGTCATCTGGAAGATCGATGCAACCGAGGAAGCGGCTGCAATCTCTTCGAGCGGAAATGACGCGGCGACCGGCACCATCTGCTGAATGCCGACTGCTTCAGCCGCGCGCCCGATGGCCAAGTGCCCGTCAGGATGGAATGCGGCTTCTCCCCCGAAGGGAGCGATGAAGGCGGGAAAGCTCAGATCCAGCCCCAGGACCTTGGTTCGGGTATCGGGATTGTCGATCCCGGCGAAAAGCGGATTGATAAAGCGATAGCGGTCGAACGCTGCCGTATTGTCCCTGAGGGTCACCTCATCGCCGGTGCCGCACCAGAGATAATTCCACTCGACCTCCGAAAGCTGCCGCTGGGCGTCGCGGTGGATCCCGCGCAAGGTCGTATACTTTTCGCTGGTCGCGTAGCGATCATCGATC
>Ga0182742_1004872_pt1 | contig 11772 bp, 6 predicted proteins | sample eDN5th37CBELigMG_FD_128880 | JGI IMG/M metagenome (GOLD analysis project Ga0182742, IMG submission 128880) | Enriched Miracle-Growth compost microbial communities from Emeryville, California, USA - eDNA 5th pass 37_C BE-Lig MG (version 2)... ... | reverse complement strand
CGGCGCTTTGGCCCTCCTCGAACTGGAGGGGAAGGATGCCCATGCCCACGAGGTTCGAGCGGTGGATTCGCTCGTAGCTCTCGGCGATGACGGCGTGAACGCCGAGCAGCAAGGGCCCCTTGGCGGCCCAGTCTCGCGAGGAGCCCGAGCCGTACTCCTTGCCGGCGATGATGATCAGAGGCGTTCCGTCGGCCTGGTATTTGACCGAGGCGTCGAAGATGCTCATCACCTCGCCGGTGGGAAGGTAACGGGTCCAGCCTCCCTCGGTGCCGGGCGCGAGCTGGTTGCGGAGCCGGACGTTGGCGAAGGTGCCCCGGACCATCACCTCGTGGTTTCCACGTCGGGAGCCGTAGGAGTTGAAGTCGGCGGGCTTCACGCCGTGCTCGATGAGGTAGCGACCGGCCGGACTATCGGCCTTGATCGAGCCGGCCGGCGAGATGTGGTCGGTCGTGATGCTGTCACCCAGAAGCGCCAGCACCCGAGCCCCCTTAAGCGGCTTGATCTCGGGAAGCTCGGTGGTCATGCCCTCGAAGTAGGGTGGGTTCCGGACGTAGGTGGAGTCGTCCGCCCAGGCGTAGAGGTCGCCCTCGGGAACCGGAAGCCCGCTCCACTGCTCGTTACCCTTGTAGACCTCGCCGTACTTCTTGTGGAACATGTCGGATTGGACCGACTCAAGAACCGTGTCGTGGATCTCTCTCTGAGTCGGCCAAAGATCCTTGAGGTAGACGGGCTTGCCTTGCTGATCGTTGCCCAGCGGCTCGGACGCCATGTCGATGTCCATCGTCCCAGCCAGGGCGTAGGCGACCACCAAGGGCGGAGAGGCGAGGTAGTTGGCGCGGACCTCGGCGTGGATTCGGCCCTCGAAGTTGCGGTTGCCGCTGAGCACCGCGGCGGCCACCAAATCCTGCTTCTGGATCGCCTCGGAGATCTCCGGCGCGAGCGGCCCCGAGTTGCCGATGCAGGTGGTGCAGCCGTAACCGACGAGATTGAAGCGAAGCTGGTCCAGGTACGTATCGAGCCCGGCGTGCTTGAGGTACTCGGTGACGACCTTCGACCCGGGGGCGAGGCTGGCCTTGACCCAGGGCTTCGTCGACAGCCCGCGCTCGACCGCCTTCTTGGCCAGCAGGCCGGCGGCGACCATGACCGACGGGTTCGACGTGTTGGTGCAACTGGTGATCGCCGCGATCACGACCGAGCCGTCTTCGACTCCGGGGACGCCATTGCCGCCGGTCTTGGCGCCCTCGGCGGGCTTGGCCTGCTTGGAGGAGGTATCGGTCAGCTCCTTCAGCGCGACCTGGAAGGCGGACTTCGAATCCTTCAGGGGAATCCGATCCTGCGGCCGGCGGGGGCCGGCGATGCTCGGCTCGACGGTCGAGAGGTCCAGCGAGAGGGTGTCGGTGTAGTGGGGTTCGGGCGTCGACTCGTCGTGGAACATCCCCTGGGCTCGGCAGTACGCTTCAACCAGGCGAATCGTCGACTCCGGTCGCCCGGACAGCCGCAGATAGTTCAGGGTCTCGGCGTCGACCGGGAAAATGCCGCAGGTGGCGCCGTATTCGGGAGACATGTTGCCGATCGTTGCCCGATCCGCCAGCGGCAGGTTCGCGAGTCCCGGCCCGTAGAATTCGACGAACTTGCCGACGACCCCCTTCTTGCGGAGCATCTGGGTGACGGTCAGCACCAGGTCGGTGGCCGTGGCGCCCTCGGGAAGCGAGCCGGAGAGCTTGAAGCCGACGACTTGGGGAATGAGCATCGAAACCGGCTGGCCGAGCATGGCGGCCTCGGCCTCAATGCCGCCGACGCCCCAGCCCAGGACCCCAAGACCGTTGATCATCGTCGTGTGCGAGTCGGTTCCCACCAGCGTGTCGGGATACGCGAGCGTCCCCTTGTCGGGGCCGTTCTCGGCGACGAAGACGACGCGGGCCAGGTATTCCAGGTTCACCTGGTGGACGATGCCCGTGTCCGGGGGAACGACCTTGAAGTTGTCGAAGGCGTTCTGTCCCCAACGGAGGAAGGCGTAACGCTCGCGGTTGCGTTCGAACTCGCGCTCGGCGTTGACCTGAAAGGCGCGCGGGGTGCCGGCCTCGTCAACCTGAACCGAGTGGTCGATGACCAGTTCGACCGGCTGGAGGGGGTTGATCTTCTTCGGGTCGCCACCCAGATTCTTCATGGCGTCGCGCATGGCGGCCAAGTCAACGACCGCCGGCACGCCGGTGAAGTCCTGAAGCAGCACGCGGCTGGGCCGGAAGGCGATCTCGCGATCGGGCGCGGCCTTGGGTCGCCACTGGGCCAGACTCCGGATGTCGTCGGCGGTCACGGTCGCGCCGTCCTCGTTGCGGAGCAGGTTCTCCAACAGAACTTTCAGCGAGAATGGCAGGCGCGACGCGTCGATCCCATGCTCCGCGAGGGCTCCAAGCCGATAGTATCGATAGGTCCGATCGTCGACGGTCAACGGCGTCAGAGCTTTAAATGAATCAGACATCGCCCGCCTCTTCATGGCAAATGAGGAGCCCCCGCGCCGATCCAGGCGGGGGCCTCCATTCAGTCAACGCGAGAACGTGGTTTCCGAAGACCGAGGCGGACGCGTGGGCGTCCGGCCTCGGCCGCGTTCTCGGGATCATCCCACAAATTGTATGTCAAGCGGTCCCGGGACTAAACCCAGCTTCTCGCCCCGGCTCAGGAAGAGCCGAACCGCCTCGCGGCCCGCCGGCCCATAATCCACGGTTCGCTCGTTGACGTACATGCCCACGAAGCGATCGGCCAAGGTGGAGTCGAGGCCGCGCGCGTACTGAAGCGCGTATTCGAGGGCCTCTTCCCGGTTGTCGAGGGCGAACTGGATGCTCTGTTTCAAGAGCGCGCCGATCTTGCGGACCATCTCGTCGCCGAGGTCCCGACGGACGACGTTGCCGCCCAAGGGCAAGGGGAGCTTGGTCTCGTCGCGCCACCAGAGTCCCAAGTCGAGCGCGCAGTGGAAGCCGCGATCCTTGTGGTAGATCTGCCCCTCGTGGATCAAAAGTCCAACGTCGAACTCCTTGGCCTCGACCGCCGGGAGGATCTGATCGAAGGGCCTGACCTCGACGGCGACGTCCTTGCCCAGGCAAAGCTGCAGGGCCAGGAAGGCCGAGGTCATCTTGCCGGGAATCGCGATCGTCTTCCCTTTGATTTGGTCGAGGGTCATCGGCTCGCGGGTCACCAGGATCGGTCCATAGCCCTCGCCCATGCTGGCCCCGGACGCCAGCAGGGCGTAGCGATCGGTCAGGTGGGCGAAGGCGTGGATGCTCACCGCCGAGACCTCAAGCTCCCCCTTCATGGCGCGCCTGTTGAGCGTTTCGATGTCTTCGAGTTGGTGGACGAACCGGAGCCCGCCAGTGTCGATCTTGTCCTTGGCCAGCGCGTAGAACATGAACGCGTCGTCGGAATCGGGGCTGTGGCCGACTCGGATGGTCTTCTCGTCTCCAGTGCTCATCAATTCGCCTCTTTCATTCAAGCGTCGGGGTGACGCGGGCTGAGGGCGTCGAGGACCGTTCCCCCGTCGCCAAAATGGTTCCGGCTCCGAGCCCCCGCACGCGGGAACTCGGAGCCGAAGAGTGTGGAATCGGCGCGGCGCCATCTTCAACCGGAGCGCCCCGGCGCGGGCGCCGCGGTGGAGGCCGAAGGGCCGGCGGCGGGCTCGAACGCGCCGACGCCGATCATCTCGATCGCGTCGAACGGATCGACCGTCGTGTCGGCCTCGGCCGCCGCCAGCAGCTCCTTGAACGGGAAGGCGTCGGGCACGGGCTCGCCCAATTGACGGAGAACCCGGACGTATCGCTTGACGACCAACCCGGTGTCCTTCTTGTTCAGGTCGTCCTCCCGATAGGTGGGGAAGTCGGCGAGGTTCTCCCGCCAGATCTCAAGCCCCTGGCGGAAGTTCGTCGCGGCGACGCTGAAGTCGCCGGTCTTGTACGCCTTGGTTCCCTCGTAGAAGAGTTGGCGCGCCTCGACGCCGAGCTGAGTCATCTCGGCCTGGCAGCGCTCCTTCCAATAACGATAGTTCATTTGGTCGGCCCAGCGATTGGACCAATAGCGCTGGTTCTCGGTGAGCGTCGCCAATTTCTCGGGGTCGGTCGCGTCGTCGAGCCGGACCTCCTCGCGCGTCAGCTTGCCGTCGCGCATGACCTCGTTGTGCGTCATGAAGACGTGCTGGCCGAACTGGACCCATTCGCGGAGGGCGCGGGCCCACTCGTTTTTGGCCACCTCGCCGAAGGTCGCCTCGATCCCGGCGATGCTCATCTTCTCGAGCGCGGCGGCGTAGTGCGTCTGCGCGTGAGCCGGCATCGAGCGGAAGGCGATGTCGTCGGCTCGTCCCTTGCGCTGGGGGGTCGGGTCGACGTACTGGATGTTCTCGGCGGTCCCGCCGGTTAGGCGCGTCCCCCCCTCGTCGACCAGCCTGACGGCCCGGGTGAACCAGCCGTAGCCGAGCTGGAAATTGTCGTCTCCCTCGACCTCGAGTCCGCTCTCGGGATGGCGGTAGGTCTTGAACGCCACGTCCTCGTCGTCCCGGAAGAGGCGGCGGAGGATGATCGACTCGTCCGAGAAGCCGAGCTTGTGGTAGTAGAACCAGGCCGTGTCCCAGATCAGGTCGGGCGACCGCTGGTTTCGCTCGACGCCCTGCTGGACGAACTTGATCCCCTGCTTGATCCACTCGTACTTGTCCTCGGGCGCGTCCCATTCGACCGAGACGTTGTACGCGAGGTTCCAGCCTTGGAACGTCCAAATCGACAAGAAGTGGGGCTGAAGCTTGGTGATTAGGTCGACGGTGGTTTTTAGGCGGTCCCAGTCGTGGTTGACCTTGTGCTCCTCGGCCTGGATCCAGAGGTAGTTGGCGACGATGCCTCGGAAGCCGCCCAGGAGGAACAGCTTCATCATGAAGCCGCCGGCGTCGACCTGGCCGATGGCCGCCTCGCCCAGATCGTGCTCGGCCTTGACGCGGTTGAGCCACTGGGTGTAGGGGTACATCGCGCTGAAGAGCAGGACGATGACCAAGCCGTAGATGATCTTCTTCGTCTGGTTTGAGGGTCTCATGCGGCCACCTCGCGGCTCTTAAGGATGAAGTATCCGGCGATCGAGAACGGCAAGGCGTAAGCCAAGGCCAAAAGGGTGTTCGAGAGGATCGTCGGCCAGTTGACGGCGAAGCCGTCGGCGACGGTGTTGGTGACGTCGAGCGCCTGGAAGTTGGGCACGACGTAGACGAGCATCGACATGACCGGCATGATCAGCGAGTCGAGCGTCTTGGCGATCACCACGCCCGCGGTGGGCGCCAGCTCGGTCATCTGGTTGTCGTGCGTCACCAGTCGAATCAAGGACTCGAACGGCCCGCCTCCCAGAACCGCCTGCCTGGTGAAATCGACGAGGAAGCCGAAGGCGAGCTGTCCGGCGACGAAGAAGGCGATCGTCGTCAAGAGCGCCACGGGCCAGCTTAGGAACGTGCCGGCGAAGACGCCGATGGCGGTCAACACCATCGCCTGAAGCCAGATTCCGAAGAGCCCCTTCATGTAGTTGAGGCCGAAGTTGCCCCGATCCGAGAGCAGGTACAAGTCGCTCTCGGCCATGCCAAGGTACTGAGTCGGACTGACGCAGCGAATCTCGACGACCAGCGAGCCGAGCGAGCCGGCGAGGATCGACGCGGGGATGATTTCGCGGTTGGTGTAGTATTCCTTGATCGGGAAGATATTGCCATACTCGGCCCCGGTCGCGGCGTTGGAGACCGCGATCTCGGCGTAGACGGGCTCGCCGACCTTCCCCTTGGTCGTTCGATAGACGTTGAAGGTCATCTCGATGGTGATCGGCGACGCGTGGAGCGCGGCGGCCTCCTCGGACTTGCCCTCGGCCTCCAGCGCGTCGGACTTCGCCTTCAGGGCGTCGTATTCGGCTTGCGCCCGCTCAAGCTCGGCCTGGTTGCGGGCGATCAGGCCGTCGAGCCGGCCGACCTCGGCGGCGGGCAGATCGGGTTTGGCCTTGTCTTGTTCGGCCGCGGCGATCTGGGCCTGGATCTCGTAAATCCGGTTGAGTTCGCCCTCGACGGTCCCCGCGGGAAGAAAGTCGGCGACCGGGATCCGTCGATCGAGCAGCACCGGATGATTCACCGGCGCGAAGGGGTCGGGAACGACCCCATACCGCCAGATCGCGGCCGCGGGCGTCGCTCCCTCGATGTGGCTGCGGGGCTCCTTCATCGACTGTTCCTGCCCCACGTCAATGCCCATCGGGCGGGGCGTCCCCTTCGAGTCGCGGAACGACAGCGAGCCCCGAACCGGAACGCGGGCCTGCATGCGCGAGCGAAGCTGGTCGGCCTGCTCGGTCAGTTGGTTGAAGTCGCGGATCCGGCCCTCGTCCTTCGCCCGGACCGCCGCCTGCTCCGTCGCCTCGATGGTCTTGCCGACGGTTCGCCAAAGGTAGACCAGGCTCACGCTCCCAAACAGCGCGATCAGGACCGTCACCAGCGTCATGAAGCCGAGCATCCGTCCCCAGACGACTTCGAGCCGCCGCACCGGCTTGGTGACGACGGTGTAAATCGTCTGCTGCTGGATGTCGGTCGGCAGGCTGATCGGCGCCAGGATCGTCACCATCGCCGTCAGCAGCAACGAGACGAGCAGGGTCAGCGTCCCCACGTACAACCGCCCCATCTCGGCGGCCCGGGGCGGCTGAAGGAACCAGTGGGTGAAGGCCAAAACCAGCGTGAAGACGATGAGGACGACCCAGGGCGCCCACATCTTCCGGTTCGCCTCGTACAGGCTGACCCGACCGATCGCGAAGAGCCGGCGTCCACGAACCAAAAAGAGTTCGCGAAGCACCAGGATCGCCACCCTGACCAGCACGACGTAACCCATGTAGGTCACGCTCAGGCGGGCGCCGAAGACCAGGCCGTCGCGCCAGGTGGTTGAGGGCCGCCCGGTGGCCATCGAGAGGAAGCCGTAGTGCCCCATGACCATGCCGACGGCGAGGCCGAGGAGAAACGCGACGTGGATCCCGGCCAAAACCAGATAATCACTCCGCGAGCCCGAGCGGCCGATGCTCCTCCAGATGCCGACGACCACCCAGACCAGCAGGAAAAAGACCGCCAGGAAGCCGAGCAGGCTGGACACGGGAATGGAGCCGACCCGCAGCGCGCTGATTCGTTCCTCGGCCTCCAAGACCTGAAGCAAAACGGCCGCGGGGATCATCACGAGCGCCGCCAAGCCGAGGAAGTCGTACCATTTGCCCGCGCCGAGCACCCGCTCTCGGATCGCGTTGGTGACCCAGTATCCGACCCAGCCGATCAGCGAAAGCATGCCGATGGCCTTGGTCCAGGTCAAAAGCGCGCCGAGGAGCCCGGCGATCGACAGCGACGGCTCGCCCGCGAGAAAAAACCAGAGCAGCGTGTTGCGGATCGCCGCGGGGATTTCGGGCGCGGGCGGCGCCGCGGCGGCGGCCTGCGCCCAGAGGATCGGCCAATTGAGAAAGGCGGACATCGGTGGAGTGGCTCCTCGGAAACCGATCGAGTCGACCGCGCGGCGTCCGGGGCGCGCCCCCGCGGGCGGAATGGGCCGCCTCGGGTCGGGGCTCGGCGCCGAGCGATGGAATGACTGGGAACGTATTTATGAATTCAAGAACGCGTCGATGTCGATCAAGCGATGAGCCGGGAGACGGTCCCGGCGGCCGGCGAGGCGAACGCGGCGGCCGCGGGCCGGCTTCGACCGGCGCGAGCCGCGCCCGGCCGAGACCGTCCCGCGGCCGGGACCGCGCTGGGCTCTCTCAAGCTTGGGTTTGGCCCGCCTCGACCGCCGGCTCGGCGGCCCTCGGAGCGCCGTCGGCGGCGACCTTGCGGCGGCCCGGGTGCAGTTCGCTCTCGCGGACGATTCGCAGGAACAACTCCTCCAGCGTCGTCGTCGGGTGATCGATGGTCACCTGATCGCCGCCGTGCCGGGCGATGACCTCGCGGATCTCCTGGATCGCTCCTTCCGGCAGGTTCTTGGCCTTGATTTGGGTGACGTCCTGCACCGAGAGCAGGTCCGTAACCTTCCCCAACTCCTTCAGCTCGCCCCGGTGCAGGATGGCGATCCGGTCGCAGATGTCTTGCATGTCGGCCAGAAGGTGGCCGGAGAGAACGATCGTCTTGCCCTGCTCGCGAAGGTCGCGGATCAACTCCTTCATCTCGGCGGTGCCGATCGGGTCGAGTCCCGAAGTCGGCTCGTCCAGAAGGATCAGCTCGGGGTTGTTGATCAAGGCCTGGGCCAGCCCGATTCGCCGCTGCATGCCCTTGGAGTACTCGCGAAGCTGGCGGTGTTTGGCCGCGGTCAGGCCGACCATGTCGATCAGCTCGCCGACCCGCTTGTTCCGTTGCGAGGCCGGCATCTTGAACAACCGGCCGTAGAACTGGAGCGTCTCCTCGGCGTTGAGGAACTTGTACAGGTACGACTCCTCCGGGAGGTAGCCGATCCGCTCGTTCTTCGACACGTTCGAGGTGGGCTCGTTGAAGATCAGGGACTCTCCCTCGGTGGGGAAGAGAAGCCCGAGGAGGAGCTTGATCGTCGTCGTCTTTCCCGAGCCGTTGGGCCCCAGAAGGCCGAAGATCTCGCCTCGGTGAACCTGAAGGTCGAGCGCCTTGAGGGCCTGAACCTTCGGACGTCCCCAGAAATCGCGATAAACCTTGGTTAGATTCCGCGTCTCGATGATGACTTCGGAACTCATGTCAGGACGTCGCCTCAACTCGGGTTGAAATATCGAAGAAAAAAGGATGCGAGCGGATGCGTCGCTCAAAAGGAATGGAGTCTCCGGTCGAGACCGGGGTTGGGCGCGATCCGCCGGAATCAAGAATCAGGGATGAAGGCGAAAAATGATCCACCCGGCGAATGATCGAACTCTCCCGACTCGTCGGAATTTGGAGTAACGCGCCGAACCGCGGGGCCAACGGCGCGGAGCCCCCGCTCGGCCCGAGCCGGGCGATTGGGGGCGTGAGTCGCGAGCGCCGAAGACCTCGGCGAAACTGAGCGTTCGGGGGTCCTACGGCCAACTCGGCGAAAAGGTTCGCGACCTCTTTCCGAGTCGACAACCATCGCGCGCGTCCCCGCCTCTTCGCTCCAGACGCTGGATCGATCGTAAAGCACCGCGAAGGCTTTGGCAAGGACCGGCGGAGGGCGTCGGCCCGGGAATGATTCGCCGCGATTCCCGGAGCCGACGAGGGAGCTCTCCGCGCGGCCGGCGATCCCGGCCCAAATCCTCGCCCCGCCGCGGTCGTCATGGGGTCAATCCCGTCCCGCCGGAGGCCGGCAGCGGCGGCGCGTCGACTCGTCCCCCGAGCGTCGGGACCGACGTGACCGGCTGGGAATTGTCCATCGACGTATAAGGATAAACCGGGGTTTCCGCGGTGTCGAGCGGGTGTCCGCCCGCCGGGTGGTCGCCGCCGGCGCCGACGAAGGGAATGTAGCGTTGCCCCCGATTCACATAGGGGTTGTAATACGTCCCCATGAACATCTGCTCCGGAGGGGAGGCGAAATACCTCGGAAAGTAGTAATCCGGGGTGCGGTCGGCGCCCAGCGGCAAACGATCGCCGGGGGAGTACCAACCGGCGTTGACCGGGTCGCCGTTGGGAAAGCCCCAGCCGTCGCCGGGTCCGGGAGGTAGAATGAAGCCGCCGGAACCGTGAAAGTCGCGGGCGGCCAGGCCGTGTCCGGCGTGGTGGTGATGATGATGGCCTCGATGCGGACACCCCGCGGGGTTCGGACAATCGCCATGGCCGGCCGTCGCCAAAACGAGTCCCAACGTCATGATCGCCGTGGTCATCTCGAACCTCCTTGTCGAAATCCCGAGGCGGAGCTTCCGAAGTGACTCCTTCGAAACCAGCGCGATCGGGCGCGGACCAGCGCCTTTCGAATTTGAAATCCAGGCGCGATTCAGAATGACCCTAGCACTCGAATCGAGGCCGCGAGGGAAATTCCCGAGAGGTTCTCTTCCAGGCGCCCGGCCTGAGCGTTACGATCCATCCATCCCGTCCCCGGCGACTTGGCCGCGGCCGGAACAACCCACTCGGCGGAAGGTTCCGTCATGATCCTGTTGATCGATAATTACGACTCATTCACATACAACCTGGTCCAACGGTTCGGCGAAATCGACCCGGGCGTCGACCTTCAGGTGGTCCGAAATGATCGAATCACCATCGAGGAGATCGAGGAACGCCGACCCTCGCGCCTGATCATCTCTCCGGGCCCATGCACCCCCAATGAGGCGGGAATCTCCACCGAGGTCGTGCGGACCTTCGGCCCCCGGATTCCGCTTTTGGGGGTCTGCCTCGGCCACCAATGCATGGGGCACGCCTTCGGCGCCCGGATCGTCCGAGCCGACCAGATCATGCACGGCAAGACGTCGATGATCCACCACGACGGCAAGGGGGTGTACCGAGGGCTCTCCAACCCCTTCCAGGCCACCCGCTATCACAGCCTGGTGATCGAGCCCGGAACGCTTCCCGAGGAGCTTGAGGTCGTCGCCCGGACCGAGGAGGGGGAGATCATGGGGATTCGCCACAAGACCTTCCCCCTTGAGGGAGTCCAGTTCCATCCCGAGAGCTTCCTGACGCTCGAAGGCGCCAAGCTGCTGCAAAATTTCCTCGACGGAAGTTCGTGATTCAGACGGAGGCGCGAGGACGAAGATGCTGACGGTGAAGGAAGCGCTGAAGCTCGTTCTGGAAAACGCCGCGCCGTTGCCGGTCGTCGATTGCCCGCTGGAGCGGGCCCTCGACCGAACCCTGGCCGAAGAGATCACGGCCGACGCCGATCAGCCGCCGTTCGACAAGGCGCTGGTCGACGGTTACGCCGTTCGGCTGGCCGACCTGAGCCGGCTCCCCCGCCGCCTCAAGGTCGGAGAGTCGATCCTGGCCGGCCAAACTCCCCAGCGTCCCCTCGGTGAAGGCGAGGCCGCGGAGATCACGACGGGCGCCCCCCTGCCCCCCGGCGCCGAGGTGGTCGTCATGCACGAGCGGACGACGAGCTTCGGCGACGAGATCGAGATCGAAGAGCAGGAGGTCCGGCCCGACCTGAACCGACTCCAGCGCGGGGAGGTCTACAAGAAGGGGGATCGTCTCTTGCCGCCCGGCCCTCGCCTCGCCCCCTGGCGGATTGGACTGCTCGCGGCGGTGGGGCGGTCGAGCGTCCGGGTCGTCGATCGGCCGACGGTCGCCGTTGTTCCCACGGGAGACGAGCTGGTGGATTTCCACCAGACGCCCGGCCCCGGCCAGATCCGCAACTCGAACGCGGCGATGCTCGCCGGCCTGGTCGCCGACCACGGCGCCGAGCCCTGGACCTCGCCGATTCTCCCCGACGAACCCGAGGCGCTGAAGCGAGGGCTCCGCGACGCCTTGGATCGGGACGTGGCCCTGATCATCGGCGGGGTCTCGGCGGGCCAAAAGGATCTTGTGCCGAGCATGCTTCAAGCGCTCGGCGCGCGACAAATTTTCCACAAGATCCGGATCCGGCCCGGCAAACCCCTTTGGTTCGGCCTCGGTCCCCCGCGAGAGGGTCGTCCTCCCGCCCTGATCTTCGGGCTCCCCGGAAATCCCCTAAGCGGACTGGTCAACTTTCTGGTCCTCGTCAGACCCGCGCTCGACGTTCTCAAGGGCCGCCCCGGCGAAACGCCCGGCCCGATCCCGGCCCGACTGGGCCGCCGACATTACCATCGGGGCTTCTTCAGAATCCATCTGCCGGTCCGAGTCCTCCGGGACGACCAGACCTCCGGCGAGCCCCCCACGATCGTTCCGCTGGATTCGCG
>Ga0182742_1004871_pt1 | contig 11773 bp, 9 predicted proteins | sample eDN5th37CBELigMG_FD_128880 | JGI IMG/M metagenome (GOLD analysis project Ga0182742, IMG submission 128880) | Enriched Miracle-Growth compost microbial communities from Emeryville, California, USA - eDNA 5th pass 37_C BE-Lig MG (version 2)... ... | reverse complement strand
GTGCTGGCGGGCATTAATAGGAACGAACCCCCATGAAAGAGGGAGAAAAGCGATGGAATTAATCCATCGCTTTTTATTATATCGAGAATTCCTTTGATAAATTTTTCGATTGCAAAACTACTTGAAAATGGCTACTCATACCACCCGGAGTGATTAAACTGCGAATTGCACGATTTCGTTTACTTTGTTCCGAGAAAGGATTTGGATCATAATGATCTTTTAATAATTCCAAAATACCAACTTCTAAAAAGAATTCATCTTGTCTTATAAATCGTTCTAAGTTAAGATCATACTTTTTTCCAATACGAATGAAAGGATCCCATTGAACATGTGAGGTGATGTCCATCTCTCCTGGGTGTTCAAGAAGGTTTGTTTTCATTTGATGTTTCGAATATCCCCTTAAGCTCCCTTTTGATCGTGCTGGTTCTTCCCATTCTGAGTCGGTATAACCGTAATCAACCGATAGCAATATTCCTGAGTCAATAATAGTTGAAGCCTCTTTAATAAAATCAACCATTGCTATGGGTACTTCTGCTCGCTCATGTTCTCGTAGGTCTCTCATATATTCTGTCACATAGGATTGAACGTTTGTGTTTGTTAGTGGTACTAATAATTCCTTTAAATCCTCATTCTCCACCGTAATCATGACTTCATGAAGGAGCCCTTTTTTCTTCTCAATAACATGTACGGGGAGAGCATCAAATAACTCATTTGAAAAAACCATTCCCTGAAAGCCTTTTAGCGCACTCAAGCTATCAATAATAATGATTTTCCCATCCTCTCCCCCTCTTTGTATCAATTGCTGATGAAAAGGACTTGCCTCTAAAACGAAATACGTGATCGGTTCGGTCGTTAATACACTCCATTCTTTCAAAAAACTTTGAGCAAATCTTCCTGACCCAGCTCCGATTTCACAAAGATTAGCTGGTATAACTCCCTTCGATACTTGTTTATAGTACCACCTTGCCATTAGCTGACCATAAATATTTCCAATGTTACTAGTTGTAATAAAGTCTCCTTGGCGACCCACCTTCTCCCAAGCTTTCATATAATAGCCACACTCCCTATCATATAAAGCTAATGCCATATATTCAGCATAAGAGATTTGCTTTTCTTTGGATGAAGTGATCATTTCAATTATCTTTTCCTTCACAATCATATCCACTATCCTCTATTGACACAGTATTTATTTTGTAATATCGTAATAGTAATTCACCATCCCTCCCAAAGAAGGAATGGAAGTATCCCTATAAAAGACCCTACTCACGTTGAGAAGGGTCTTTTCATTTGTTAAAGCTGTTTTCTTAGCACAATCAATTAAATTATGTTTTAAAAAGCTACAAAGTTAAGAAAAGAGCCTTTGTTAAAAACCATTTAAAAATGGATTGGAATCCATCTCGTCTCCAATAGTTGTTGTGTATCCATGTCCAGGTAACACTAGAGTTTGCTCGGGAAGTGCAAGTAATTTACTATGAATACTCTTAAGAAGCTGATCATGATTTCCACCAGGCAGGTCTGTTCTCCCGATGCTTTGTTGAAACAACGCATCTCCTGAAATAACAAATTCTGCTTCCTCAAAGTAAAACGACACACTTCCTGGAGAGTGTCCAGGCGTCTCAAACACAGAAAAAGTAAAGTCTCCGATAGTTATTGTTTCTTCCTTTTCAAAGAACATATTTGCTGGCTTTACGGATGTAGAGACTGGCATCATAAAGAATTTTGACCCATTTAAAGAGGGATCTCCCAACCAGTTTTCTTCTTTCTTATGTATATATACGGGTACTTGATAATGATCTCTAATGATGTCCACTGCTCCAATATGGTCAAAATGAGCATGTGTCAAAAGAATTGCTTGTGGTACCACTTTTCTTTTTTCTAGTAATTGAATAAGTTTTTTCCCTTCATCACCCGGGTCAATAACGAGGCAATGATTTCCTTCGGTTACGATATAGCTGTTGGTTTGTAACGGACCGAGGGGGACTTGTTCCCATTTCATAAGATTTTCCTCCCTAACATTTGATCATAAGGATATTTTACACTAGTTTTACGGAAAGGAGAAACATTGCTCTACAGAATTGATGTCAAGAAAGTGTCATTTTTAGACCTCGACAAATGGGATGAAAACCGCTAAAATAAAATACGAATGTAAACACTTACGTTACATAGGATACTGAATATGCACAAAAAATAAAAGGCATTTGTCTTTATATTTGATAAAGGGGGCTGTCAAAGTGGGATTGGTCATTATATTTGCTTTAGTTACATTGCTATCAGCATACGGAGCATTTAGTTCACTAAAAAACAAAAATTTTCTTGGGTTATTTTTTGCTGTAGGAACTTTAGCTATATTCGGTTTCTTTACAGTTATGACTGTGATCCACCATGGTTATCCAGCAACGCACTAATACAACAGCATTGCGATAAAAAAGGACTGCGAAAAGTATTTCGCAGTCCTTTTTTATTCTTCCATCAACCCTAATTTCTTTTTCTCGCCAAGCAGGAGGATTTTCTCTAGACTGTATCCGTACAGACACAATGTTCCGTTTGGAGAGCAGCTGATGGGTTCATTCTCTATATCTTCTATTACTACAAACTCCTCATTAGACTCAACCGAAAACTTAATAAGGTCGAACGTTCCTTCGTAAGTGTCAATCTCCGAACTATATTGTGGCTTAAATGTAAAGAATTCATGAGAATCCTTGTTGAAATCATAAAAAGGTACGGACCACCCTGAAAAATTCGACAGTTGTGGCAACAACAATTTTGACTTCACTTGAAAGTCTTGATCAAAAAATGTGTAGCTTCCTACAGATGATTCTTCACTAGGGTCTATGGTTATAGTAAGTGTGTGTTTCGGAAAAACATCTACCTGATAAACATCCTTCAAGACATCCTTACTTACTTTACTATTAATATTATACTTTTTTAACGGCGCAGAAAGCGATGGACTATCCGTACGCCAATCGAGGTATAGAAGTTCGTTAACATTACTCCAATACGCAAAAGGTTGAGGGATGGTTATTTGAGCAAGTGTATTCTTGCTAATATCTAATGTATAGGTGTGATATTGCCAATCTTCAGTAAAACTCGTTATTAGCAAAAGATTTTCATTATACTCGTTCCATTCGATAGCCAATTCATTAGATGGTATCTCTGATGACAAGATGATTTTTCCACTAGACGAGATAATTGTTACCAATCCCATACTTGAATTAGGTGAAGAATGAATAAGTATACTGTTTCTACTAGGACTAATAGTTACCGATACAATAGGATAAACACTCGAATACAAAAGAGTCGACTGACCCTCTACTAAGTCATAGGAAAAAATGGAGGAACCCTCACTAGTTTCTGTTACATATAATATGGTTTGATTATCTAACCAACCACTAGCAGAAGAAAAGCTTCCCTTCATCTCTTTAATGGGCAGCATAAGCTTACCACCAATAAACGATAGGGGTATTTCCTTCTTTTTCAACTCATTATTATGTAATGATTGAGGCAAGCTTTTTGGTACACTTTCCTTACTACATCCATATAATAGAATATTACAAAGAAGGAAAAGAATGAGATAAAGTGCCTGTTTGTTTTTTACTGAAAACACTAATCTTTTCCTCCTTAAAGACAATTATATTTATTTTACCTTTCTCTATTGCGGTGAACAAGTAAAATCTTCTTAAACATACATGGCAGCTAAGAAAATTCCAAGCATTTCATGATATATCTTTTTATACTGTGATAACGGGAGCGGATTGATTCCTTTCCCAAGTTCGAGTGTAAACCCAGCTTGTTTAAACTCTTGTATAAACCAGTCCTTATAGCCTGCATGGCTGTCAATATATTGTACAGAACGATATCCGCTGACACGTTCAAACTCGTTTGCCAGTGAATATGCCTCAGAAGGTTCTAATCCTTCATATCCCCAATAAAACTCTTCTCCTTGTGTATGAAAAGCCAATAATCGATGAAAATTCCTTTCCTTAGCCAGCTGAGCCATTGCAATTGCCTCAGGTTCTGTTAAAGGTTCATTACCAGGGAAATCTCTAGCTGATGGTGCTTTCGGTATTTTCCTCTCTTTTTCAATTTCCCATTTGGCCGGAAATTGATTATTAAGATCAACTCCACGAATATTTGCTTTCCAACCTACAAAATCACTACTGCCACCGTTATATGTTACTAAATGAGCCCTCTCACTTTCTAACGGACCATGTAAAACCAAATCCACTCCATCTGGATTCACCATAGGTACGATAGATACTTCGACACGGTTGTATAGGCTCTGAATATCTATTCCTCTGATTGTTCTCTGATTGGTTAATGCCAAAAGAAAGGTATTCACTAACTGCATGAGTATCGGGGTAGTAATCCATTCATTCGCATGAAAAGAAGCATTATAGTGTAATTTTAAATCTCCTTTGCCGAACCGAAGCTCATAAATCGGATTTCCACGAACACTTTGCCCTATGGTACTTGTTGAGACAAAAGGATACATTTCAACAAGTTTTCTAATATCTGTTTCAAGTAGAGCTGAATCATAAAATGTTTGACCATGTATAATTGGTTTAATCATTCGCTTTGGTATATTAACAGTTTCGCCTTTCTCAAAACTGTTTGGATTACGCTTCTGATTGACTAACAATAATGCATCGATGGAAAGATTATAGTGAAGAGCTAGTCTCCAAAAGGCATCATTCTGTCCAATTATTCGATTTTCTAGCTCAAATCCTGGAATCTGTATCGTTTGCCCTTTTTCAAGGATTGTATCATTTGTCATTTTGTTAGCGTCTAGCAGTAAATGCATGGGCAACATAAATAATTGACTAAAATACTCCAATGAGTCACCAGACCGAATCTTAACTTTCAAGACCATCATCTCCTTCCTTTATCGATTCATATGAAGAAGATGAAAAAAGATTCCTAGAAAGAGTAGGGAAATCTAAAACAAAAAGAGCCTACAAAAAGTAGGCTTCTCTTTGATCACTCATTCGTGTCTTTTTTGATATTCCCAGATTTTTCGTAAAAGCGAAGCAAATCTCCATAAACAATTTTATCAGAGTACTCCAGCTCATTTTTCGCTTTTTCCATGTATGGCTCGCAAGCATCAGCAGAATCAGTAGCTTCCCCTGTCGATTTGTCATAACATGTGCCTTTGGTGTAAACATAGTCTTTCGTGATAAAACTTCCATCACGAAGCAGAGTAAACTCTGTATAGTCTTTAGAAAACAGATCCGATCCGAAATCAATATTTTGCTTCGTATCAATTCCAAGTAAGTGAAGGATTGTAGGCTTTAAATCAACCTGTCCTGACACATTGTGAATAACCTTTCCTTCTTGCCCAGGAATGTGGATGATTAAAGGTACTCTTTGAAGCTGCGTACTTTCAAACGGTGTGATTTCTTTACCTAAAAACTCACCCATGGTTTTATTATGATTTTCCGATATTCCATAATGATCACCATATAAGATGATGATTGACTCCTCGTACAATCCATTTTCCTTTAATTCTTCAATAAAAAGCTTTAATGCCTCATCTTGATAACGGACCGTAGGGAAATAATTATTTACTGTTTTATTAGTAGAATCATAAGGTTGAATATACAAATCTTCCTCGCCAAGTTCAAATGGGAAGTGATTGGTTAGAGTAATAAATTTCGAGTAAAACGGTTTTGGCATATTTAATAAATGATCAACTGATTGTTCGAAGAAAGGAATATCCTTAAGCCCCCAACCAATCGAGTTTGTCTCATCTACGTCATAATCGCCCAATGCATAAAATCTTGTATAACCTAATGAATCATACATTAAATCACGATTCCAAAAACTCTTGTTATTGGCATGGAGAGAAGCTGTGTAATACCCATTTTCATTTAGAATTTCTGGTGTCGCCCGATACTCATTTTCTGAATGAGTAAAGAAGACTGCCCCACGGCTTAAGCCATATAAAGAATTTTCAACGATAAACTCAGAATCTGACGTTTTACCTTGTGCAGTTTGGTGATAGAAGTTATCAAAATAATAACTTTCCTTAATAAATTGATTTAGGAAGGGCGTAATTTCTTGGCCATTGACTTCCTGATTAATAACAAAGCTTTGCGTTGATTCCATTGAGATTAAGATGACATTTTTCCCTTTAGCAATTCCAAACATATCATCACTAGGACGCTTGTAATTCGCTCGAACATAGTTTTCTATATCCACCAATTCACTGCCGTCAGCTAATGCTCTTTGAGCGGAAGATTTAGACTGTAAAAAGGCATCGTAAATGTGGTAATTGTATGTTCCAATATTTTTAACAAGCATTTCTCTATCAAATGTTCGAGTAAGGAGTTGTGGTCTTTCTGCTTCAGCCAAACCTAAATTAAAAAATGCAATGGCAGCGGTAAGTAAATAATACGCACTTATTACTACTTTGTTACGATTTTTTTGTTCTGTTAAGATTGGTCTTCGCAACACAAAAGCAACGATAAGAAAGAAATCAGTGAAATACAAAAGATCCTTCCATTCTAGAAGTTCATTCACACTGCTTCCTAAGTCTGCCATATTACTTGTTTGAAACAAGACCGGTATCGTTAAGAAATCATTGAAGAAACGATAAAAAACAACATTACTAAACAAAACGGCCGACATCAGAAAACTTGTTGTAATTATGAATCGATTTTGGCTTTTTCCCTTTAAAAACAAGCCAATACCAAAGATAAACATAAGGAAACTTAATGGGTTTATAAATAAAATAAACTCTTGTCTCCAGTTCTCAATTTTAATATCAAAGCTAGTTTTATAGACGATATATGTTTTTATCCAAAGCAATACGATTGCAATTGCAATCAAAGGAAACTTTGACCATTTCAACTTGTTCATGCAGCCTGGTACCTCCTGTTTCTTGGTCAATGGTATATTTTGGTATAATCATAGTTAACCAAAAATAATCTTAATACGTTTTTAACAAAAAATCAAACTCATCATAATAATTGTTTTATAGAATGTTAAATTACTGAACTCCATATTACCCTAATAATAGACGTTTGAAACTTAAAATAGTTTCAACTTTGTCCTATTTTTTTAAAATTGACTAAAAATAAAAGGAACCTCCACTAAATTCGTAGAGGCTCCATCCAAATTATTTACTAACATAATCTCTTATTAACCAAGCTGCACCAATAACACCTGCGTCATTTCCAAGTGTTGCAACAGCGATTTTTGTTGATTCCTTTACTCTTGAGAAGGCGTATTTCTCAAAGTTTTGACGAACGCTGTCAAGTAAAATATCTCCCGCTTTTGAAACCCCTCCCCCAAGAACAATTTTCTCTGGGTTAAGTGTGTTTGCAATATTAGCTAATGCTAATCCAAGATGGAAACTTACTTCCTCAATTACTTCTTTTGCAAGTCCATCTCCATTTCTTGCGCTATCAAATATATTTTTGGCTGAGATGGTGCCCTCTTCACGATAAATCGATGCGAGTTCTCCACTTAAATCCTGTGCCTTCTTAAGCTTTTCTTTTCCTATTCGAACGATACCTGTTGCTGAAGCAATGGTCTCCAAGCAACCTGTTTTTCCACAGTTACAAGGTGCTCCACCGACAGGGATGGAAGTAATATGACCAATCTCACCGGCTGCTCCGCTTACACCTTGAACAATATGCCCATTAGCGATCACCCCACCTCCAACACCTGTTCCTAACGTGACAGCAACGATATCCTTCCCACCATTTCCAGCACCCTTCCACATTTCACCTAATGCCGCACAGTTTGCATCATTATCAATGATAGCAGGTAGAGAGGTTTCTACTTCTAATAAATCCTTTAAAGGATAGTTATCATCCCAGCCTAAATTTACAACATTGTAAATAATTCCAGTTGTATAATCTACTGGACCAGGTGCACCCATTCCTATCCCTAAAAGCTTACTTTTAGGCTGATCTAACTCTTCAAGCGCCTGATCAATTGATTTGGCAATGTTTATCGTAATATTTTTCCCCTTATCGCTATTATCTGTTGGAATTTCCCATTTTTTCAGGATTTCACCATATTGATTAATAAAAGCAAGCTTTGTTGTTGTTCCCCCTAAATCTACCCCAACCAACCACTTATCTGTCATATTCGCACCTACTATTCTTTATTTTTTTATTTGTTGAATTTCATGACGTACAATAAATAATGCCGTTTGAAAGTCCTGTTCTTCAATCAACTGTGATTGATATAATTCCTTCAGTTCTTCCTCCATTAATTCTAAATCAGCAAGGCGGTCACCAACATAAATAATAGTCCCAAACTTTTTTAAAAATTGTTGAATATCATATGTATTCTTCATGTATTTACCTCAAGTACTTAATTGTGAAAGCTTGTACAAACGCTTTCATAAAAAGTATAATCGAAAATCACGGTTTACTCAATACTACAAAAAAAAATATGCCTTTCTAAAAAGAAAGACATGAATTATCTATCAGGATCTTGAGGATTTAAAATTTCTGGCCTCTTACTTTTTAAAGGAATCGGTGATCGAATAAGAACATCTTTTAATGCTTTTATATCAAAGGGGATGAATGGCCAAAGATATGGGACACCAAAAGATTTCATATTTGCAAGCAACAGAATTAAAAGTACGATCCCCACCACAAACCCGATTGTTTGAAATAGAGCTGTGAAGATCAGTAAGCACAGCCTTACTAATCTTGAGGCTAAGCTCAATTCATAGCTCGGGGTTGCAAACGTTCCAAGCGCAGCAATAGAGAAGTATAAAATGACTTCGTTACTCAATAATCCTACTTCGACAGCAACTTGTCCAATCATCAAGGCTGCTACAAGACCAAGGGCAGTTGCTAATGCTGATGGAGTATGAATAGCTGCCATCCTTAGCACGTCGAGCCCAATCTCAATCAGAAGAAACTGTAGAAAAAGTGGTATTTGTCCCATCTCATTGGGTCCTATAAAGGAAAGAGCTTTTGGCAACAATTCTTTATTCGTTGCTAATAAATACCACATTGGCAACAAAAAGATAGAAGACCAAACCGCAATAAAACGTACTAATCTAAGATACGCACCAACTATAGGTTTGTTTCGATACTCCTCTGCATGCTGTAGATGGTGCCAAAAGGTAACCGGGGCAATAATCACACTTGGTGACCCATCTACGATGATACAAACATGTCCCTCATATAAATGTGTAGCCGCTGTATCTGGCCTTTCGGTATATCGAATCACGGGGAAGGGATTCCAATGTCTACCTGACAAGTACTCCTCAATTGTTTTGTCAGCCATCGGTAAGCCATCCGTATCAATTTTTGATAAAGCTTCTTTTAGCTGTTTAACCATATGAGGATCGGCAATATCTTCTATATAACTAATAACGATATCCGTCTTTGATCTTCTTCCGACCTGCATATATTCCATCCGTAGTGTACGATCTCTTACTCTTCTTCGGGTCAGAGCTGTATTAAAAACAAGTGTTTCGACAAAGCCATCTCTTGCTCCTCTAACCACCCTTTCAATATCTGGCTCTTGAGGGCCACGAACTGGGTAGGTTCTGGCGTCAATTAAAATGGCTGTCGGTATCCCATCTACAAGAAGTGCCGTAGGACCTGCTAATACGGTGTCAACAACCTTATCCAAATCGTCTGTAGTTTCCACTTCGACATAAGGAATATACGTTTTTAACAATGCACTCAGTGCATCAGGCTCAAGCTGTTCCTTCTTTAAATCTGCTAATAGTTTCATTAAATAATGCAGGATATCATCTTTAACAAAGCCATCCACAAAATAAAACGCCATTTCTTTCTCTGCGTATTCTACATCTAGTTGAATAACATCAAAGCTTTTATCAACACCAAGAGCATCTCTTAAATAACTTGTGTTGGTATGTAGTTTTGAACTCACCTTATGTTTTGCTGCTTCCATAGCGTTCACCTCGTTCAAATGAAGAGCTTACTCCAAAGATTTCCATGTATACTTCAACATCTTAGACATCCCCCCATAAAAACATACTCTCTCAATTGAAAAAGGTGATGCAAAACATCACCTTGGGAATCATGTATTATTCTTGTATTTTATTTAAAAAACTTTGATACTCCTCTCGCTCGGGAGCGAGTTCAGCTGCTTTTTGTGCATATGTTAGGGAATCTTCTTTGTTTCCTAATTCATAGGAAACAAGGGAAAGATTATAGAATGCCTCATGAAAATACTGATCAAGGTCTACTGCCTTTTTTAAATGTAGCTCCGCTGAAGCGAGATCGTTTTGTTTGATCTCAACATAAGAGAGCTGAAAAAATAATTCTGCAGAGGAATGATGAGTTTGAATCGCATGGGTCAATAAATGATAGGCTTCATCATAATTCTCGTCCTGAAGATACACTTGAGACAAGACCATCACCGATTGTGCATCTGTAATTTTTTCTGGATTTGCGTAGCCATACCATAACAAACTACCCATTCCTACTACAGTAAGCAATAATACTAATAGTTGCTGTAACCATTTTTTTTGTTTTGGAAAATGTAAAACGGCCGTAGCTAGAAATCCTCCTACAAGACCACCTAGATGACCAGCGTTATCAATTCCTGGGATCGTAAAACCAAGAGACAGGTTGATGGCAATAACAACCAGAACATTGAAGCCCATTGTCCGAAGGAAGAGGGATCGATAGTTAAGTCCAAAGTATAGAAGAGCTCCAAAACAACCGAAGATTGCTCCACTTGCACCAGCCGAAAGATTTGTAGTAAATAAAAAACTTGCCACTGATCCACTAAAACCGGCGAACAAGTATATTAAAAGAAATCTCATACGTCCATATATTTTTTCAATTGTCGGCCCAAGATAGTACAAGGCCAGTGTATTCATAAATAAATGGATAAATCCGATATGAAGTAAGATGGGGGTAAAAAACCTCCACCATTGTCCCTCTAAAATAAGTGGATTGAACTTCGCACCATACTTTATGAGCGTGGCCGTATTCGTGCTTCCACCTTTCCACTCTAGAAAAAGGTAAGCAATAATTTGAAGGGCCATAAAGACATATGTAAAAAGAGGTTTTCCATTTTCAAACATGCTCTTCTCCATTCTTATACGCTCAACAGCTTTTTCTAAAGTAGCATTTTTTAAGTCCTCGATTTCATTTGAAGAGTACTCCTCCTGTTTCTCAAATCGTATCTCCTCACTAAATATATATTCCAATTCAGAGATTTCCTTATGATAAGTATCCCGGGTAATCACCTTTGTTGTGACATTTGTCTTCAGAATCTTACTTTCCGAGAGCAGAAAATCATAGTCATCAACCGGTGGATAGGCTGACACATATAAATTTAATACGTTAGCCTCGCCGCGAACCAATTGACGTCGGATAGCTTCACCATTATTCCCGCTGTTCTCAATGTCCCGAGCAAGCCAATTGCTCCAGTCTAAGTCGATCCGTCTAAGTCGAATAATTGGTACTTGTTTGTTTTCTACTCTTTCAAACCACAATTCCTCTTGCGAAGGAGAGGTTCTTAACAGTCGATACTCCTTTTTATGAATAAGAAAATGTGCTAGCTTCCAAAATAAGTAATCTTCTAATTTATTCAAGCTTCCCCCTCTTCCCTTTACAAAGATTTACTCACATTATATACGAGATTGATTCTTAATAAAAAAGTTTTGAGTTCAGTTCTGTTACAATGGATAAATGGGCAGAACAAAATCGCTAACGCGACTTAAATCACGTCCCAAGTGAAGTTTATTCACTTGGGATTTTTCCTCGCTCTTCGCATGGTGCCATGACAAAAAGGACAGACTACTTCCACTTCTTCATCT
>Ga0182742_1004870_pt1 | contig 11776 bp, 7 predicted proteins | sample eDN5th37CBELigMG_FD_128880 | JGI IMG/M metagenome (GOLD analysis project Ga0182742, IMG submission 128880) | Enriched Miracle-Growth compost microbial communities from Emeryville, California, USA - eDNA 5th pass 37_C BE-Lig MG (version 2)... ... | reverse complement strand
TATCTGGGACACAGGGACAGGTCCCGCGTCCCACCATTTTATGGGAAACACTCCCTCATACTCCACTATAATAATACCATAAACTACCACAAGAAGGCCTGAACCCTATGATGGATTCAGGCACTATACTTTATCCCGTCGTAACCAAAAGTTTGTTTACTTACTCGTGTCATTGACAGTACCCATGCTCTTAATATCTACTTCAACAGTTACATTGATATCAGCTTCGGATAGTGCTTGACCCCAGTTATCCTCTACCTTTTTAAATTCTTCATACTGATAGGCTCTAGCATAGATACCAAAACCAAACGGGTCGATTTTATGACCTTGAACTTTTTTAAACAGTTCCTCATATCCCGTTTTCAACCGGTCCTCAATTGTTTTTTTGATTTCCTTTTCATGAGATATCATATCTACTGGTAATAAACTTTCAAGAATAGCGACGGACATCGAAATTTTAACATCAAACTTAAATCTGTCCTCGTCATGCGACGTTTTAACCTTGGACTTCACCGTTTTTACTTCAAAACTCAAATCATTTTTATGAAAAATCCCCTCCTCCTTTTCAGCCGGAATCGTAATGGTCGTATAACTAATTTGATGTTTCCGATTATGCTTTAAAAAGAGGTATAACGTGGATTCCGATAAATCAAGAGAATCCACATATTTCCCACGATTGTTAAGTAAGGCGGTTCCAGTTACTTCAACCTTTTTACCCTTTTTCACATTGGCTAAAGCTGGTGTCACTCCCTTGTCAAAAAACTCAGAATGAAGTTGTTGGAGCGTCCCTTTTTCGGTTCGTGTTCGTTTATGATTTTTATCAATATCATTTTTCAAGTACACCGCAAGAAGTGCATTGCTTTCCGGATTATAATTGACGACATCCGATACTTGACCGTCCACAATAACCACTCTTGTATTGATCGAAAAATTACTGTTCCGGTACATTGTATCTAGTATAGGAAACCAGTCCCCATGTTCCACAACCCGTTTTCCCAGTAAAAGGATCTGGATTTTGGCAGCCGATACCTCGCCACCTGTCACTGCATCAAAAAATTTTCTAGAATCTCGAATGGTATCAGCCTTAGTGTGGTATATATCCCTTTGCGACTTTGCCCCCTTACTAAATACAGGGCTTGACTCATAAAAAATGAGGTTATTGTCCTCATCAAGATCAATCCCAAGGACGAAGACAATCGTCGTATCCTCCAATGGAACCTGGTATCCACAGCTCGTAAGCATCATTAAAAGTGAAACACACAAAAGTGGAAGAACGCAACGTTTCAATTCAAGCTCCTCCTCTTCATTAGCCCATGTATGAGGACATACCCCCATAAACAAATCGGGAAAACATACGAAAAGAGATAACTTATTCTGTGTATTTCCTTAGCCAAAATTAAATCCATACGTACTGAGGGAGGAAACAATAAAACATAAATTACACTTATGACCAGGAACCAGAATAATGGTTTTGAGTGATCCACTTTTCCAAATATCCAACTTGTACTAAACACAGATACGAACATAAGTGGAAGGACTTTTGTAGACATCACAAATATATAAAATGCAAATACTACAATCTCCAATCGTTCGATAAAGGTCAATTCAATTACTTTCAAGACTGTGATGGTTGGTTCATTAAATTTTGTAATTTCATCAGGACTAAAGACCACAAATGCTCCAAGCGTTATAATTAAATAGGCAATCATTGTAATGGTATTCGCAATAACAACTCCAATTGAGGCATTTTCCTTTTTTTCTAAAAAGGGATAAAGGTAAAAAGCGATATCAAATCCAACATAGATAATAATGCTGATTTTTAAAGTTTTCACGACGGGTTGCCAGCCTTCCTTTAAAAGAGGAAGAAGGTTTAGAATTTGGCCCTCCTTAAAAGAATATACATATAAGACAAGAATCCAAATCGTCATTAAAAAAACTACCACCGAATATCTGCCTATAATTTGAATATTGTTACGAACCAATAAATACGATGGGATCGATAACAAAATTAATAATAAAAATATAGAAACTCTTGGTAACACCCAAGCTTGTATAAACATCGCCTCTGTAATAAAAGAATAGAGTGCTAATAAACCAAAATACACAGCCAGGATACCCCCACCCACTTTAGCAGCCCACTTACCAAAGTAATGTTTCAACAGGTCAAGAATTGTTCCATTCGGGTACTTTTTCATAATTTGAATAATAATTAAACTAGTAATTGTAGCAATGAACCATCCTATTATTATGCCAATCCACCCATCAGTCCCTGCCTTTTCTGCTACATCTCTAGGTAAGGTAAGGACGCCAACGCCTACTTGAACACCGTGAATTAATAAGATGTACTGAACGATTGATATTTGTTTACCTTGAACATTCATCATTGTTTGTCTTCCTTTGGACGAATAGAATCCGCCCTTCTCAATTGAATAGCTAAAGAACTAACCGGACGCTTGGTGATTGACCATTGTGGAAAGCGTATAAACAAATCCTTCCAGTCTTGAATTCTCAAGGGAGAAACTGGACTAGTATAGGAGACACCAAGCGATTTTAGCTCAATTAAATGGATTAGTAATGTCATTAAACCTACACTTAATCCAACAAATCCAAATAAAGATGCCATAATCATCATTGGAAATCGAATAAGCCTGATGGATGCACCCATTTGATAATTTGGAATGATAAAAGAGGCAACTGCAGTTATGGCAACAACAATGACCATAATATTACTAACGATTCCAGCCTGTACAGCCGCCTGTCCAATCACAATACCACCGACGATTCCAATGGTTTGCCCAATTTTGGCTGGGAGTCGAATTCCGGCCTCACGTAACATCTCCAGGGCAATTTCCATAATTAATGCCTCTATAAACGGCGGAAATGGTACCCTTTCTCGCGACACCCCGATAGACATTAGTAGTTTTAAAGGAATCACCTCAAAATGAAAGGCTATGATTGCGATATAAGTCGCTGGTAGAAAAATTGCCGTAAAAAAACCAATATACCTTAACAGTCGGATAAAAGAGGCGACCAACCAACGCGACGTATAATCATCTATGCTCTTAAAAAAGGAAAAAAATGTAGATGGCGCAACTAAAACATTAGGTGCCCCATCCACCACTATCACAATTCTTCCCGCTAAAATCTCCAAAGTGGCAAAATCAGTACGCTCTGTAACAAGAAGTTGTGGGAATGGCGAATAGGGATTATCCTCTATGTATTCTTCTAATATGATACAATTTGTAATACTATCAACCTTAACCTTTTGAAGACGGTTTTCAAGTTCCTTAATTAAATCCGGATTGGCAACATCGTCTAAGTATAAAAGGGAGACCTTCGTTTTCCCTCTTTCACCAATGCTATAATCATTTATTTTTAAACGTTGATTTTTAATATGTTTTCGGATGAGTGCAATATTTGTACTTCCAGATTCAGTAAACCCAATGTGTTCACCATAAATGGAAGACTCAATCGGGGTATCCTCAATTGATCGCTCCGGCCATTTTCCAGTATCTAAAAGGAATGCAACTTGGGACCCATCCATAAATAAGACGCTTTTTCCTTTTAAAATTTCGTCCGTGACTTTTGACCATGTATTCACTTCCTTGATTTGGGTGACAGATACCTTAAGTGTCGAATCCTCATTAAAATCATCAATATGGAATAACAAAGGTCTTAATACATGCTCACTGACCACCGTTGAATCTGTAAGCTCACCTAAATAAACGAGTGCAGCTTTCGCATTTGTTTGTTTAATCACAAGGTTGGTCACGACTAAATCAGGTGTTTTACTAAAAATGTTTTGTATCTCATTGACGTTATTTATTACATCTAGGCTAATCAGTTCCGTTTGAGGTCCCGAATTCTCGTTAGGGTCGGTTTGTTGCTGTTGCAATTCCTTTTTATCCTTTTTGAAAAATGACATATGAAAACCACCTACAATATGATGGTTTAGTATGCGACAATAATTGGAAAAACATTCAAAAATAGAGATGGGTTAATGCTCGGTTTTTCAAGGTAGAATGGTTACGCCTATAATGTTTTGTAATAGTTAGCCCAATGCGACGTCAAGTATCATCATCACAACAAATCCAATCATTAAACTCATGGATGCGAGATCTTTATTTCCTTTTTCCTGAGAACTTGGAATGACTTCTTCTGCGACAACGAAAATCATCGCACCAGCCGCAAAGCTTAATGCGTATGGAAGCAATGGTTCAATGAAGGATACCGCAACTGCCCCAACAACTGCAGCAATCGGCTCGACCATCCCTGAAAATTGCCCGTAAAAGAAGCTCTTTCCACGGGACATGCCGTCCCCTCTTAACGGCATTGAAACCGCAATACCTTCCGGAAAGTTTTGAATGCCAATTCCAAGGGCCAAGGTTAATGCACCCGCTAAAGAAGCTTCCGTTCCCCCATTAGCAAGGGCACCAAACGCGATTCCAACAGCCAGTCCCTCAGGAATATTATGAAGTGTAATCGCAAGGACTAAGAGCGTACTTCGTTTTTGTCCTTTTGGATGTAAGCCTTCTGCGTCATTGATAGGTGCATTTGGGTGAAGATGAGGCAAAATCTTATCAATTCCCCATAGAAAAATGCCCCCTAACAGGAATCCGGACGCTGCAGGAAACCAAGCTCCAATCTGATTGTCGCTAGACATCTCAATCGCAGGTCCCAATAGCGACCAATAGCTAGCAGCAATCATTACGCCTCCAGCGAAACCTAACATACTATCCAGAAGACGCTGATTAATCGTCTTTGTTGCAAAAACAAGGGTTGCCCCTAGTGCCGTCATCCCCCATGTAAACAATGTCGCAATCAACGCTTGCATTACGGGATGAAAATTCTCGAAAAAGTCTACCATACTCAAGAACTCCTTTTATATGATAGTTTAGCTTAACCAATCTTAGGGTAAATTATGGTCTAGGGTTTGGGATATCTGTAGAGTTGGACAGATATCAGATTGAGTTTTCGGGTTTTCGGACAAACTTTTCTGGTTATCGGATACAGGCTCCAGGTTATTGGACATAAATAAAGGTTAACGGACACAGTTTCCCTTTTATCGGACATAAACTGATGGATATCGGACACAAGCTCCCTTTTATCGGACATAAATTAAAAGATATCGGACAAACCATCGCTCATGGTTAATTTCACAAAAGAATAGCCTGCTTGCTATAATTAGTAGAAGAGAGGTGAGATCATGCAAAAACTAGTTTTTGAGGACGCGTGGGATCGGACGATTTCACAGAAAGATCGTGATATAATCCAACAGCTTTTTCGTGAGGAGACCCCGGAAAAAGGAGTTAGTTTTACACCCTTCCGGATTGCAGTAAATCACAAAAACGAACGATTAGTAACGGCAATTGTTCATAATCGAACGCTACAAAATCTTGTATTTGAAAATACATCACTACAGCTTTTTGATGGGGAAAAGCTCCTAGCTGAGCACGAATTTACCCTTCCTGCCCTCCAGGTGCCACCTGAAACCAGCATGCCGTGGAGTTTTGTTTTTCCACCTGATCGTATACAAATCCCAAATTCTATCGAACATGTGACACTTAAACATAAAAAAGAGAAGTAGACTCCATTTTAGAATCTACTTCTCTTTTCTTTATTTGACTGGACCTTTTGTAATGTACTTCAATCAGTGCAAACTCATATCAGAGGAGTACTCAGTGCCTTTTGTCCATACTTTGACCTTAGTGACTTTCCTATATCTACTTTTGAACTTTCGTTCGCAGAAAAGGGCTTTAAGTGAACATTGAATTGGAAATTCTCATTTTTTAATCGGTATGGTTCCTCCACATCCGGCCCACAGCTAGCAGACCCAAGACCATGCTGCTGATGATCCAAGTTGAACGTGATAAAATCCTGCTTTATCAAATCATATGTGTGCTGAGCCTTATCCAGATTTTCCGTTGTATAATAATGAGTACTGAAATCAATTGTTGGTCCACCTGCTACAACAAAGCCCACTCCTTCAGTATTTGTCAACGTTACCCATCGAACTTCATGACGATTGCCATTTTCCTGAGGATAGATATATGGAGTATATAGCTCCTCCACGTTTTTAGCAAAAACGCCAATTCGAGTGGCCAGCCTACTGTCACTGTAGGCCTCACCCGGACCTCTCCCATACCAGGACACATCATCTAAGTAAACTGGCAACCTCATTTGCAAGCCAATCCGTGGTAATGTTATCGGGCCACCACCTTCTGGACATCCTTTCACAGTAATAGATATTTCACCATTGCTAGATATTGTATACGTATAAGTAACACGAATTCCCCAGGATAAAATTGGCGGTGCAATCCGAACGTTAGAAGTAATCACTACCTGATCGCTGGTTGGTTGTTGCCACTCCACGCCATCTACACGATGTTGAAGCCAATGCAGGCCATATTTCTTCCATTCAGACGCTGAACGGTGATCATTATCGATTAACGCCCTCCATAAGTGAAGCTTTGGTCCTTCTTCCATAAGATTAATATCACGATAAGACCATGAATCCATCTTCCCATAGACAAGATTAAACTCAATCTGAAAATCCTCACCCTGTACTAAAAGCTGATTATTCTTTTCAAGACATGATAGAGGTTGATGGAAAGATGGAACAATCTCCTTTTCAATCGTACTCGTTACAGGTAATTCAAACTGCGTCCAAGCAATTTCATGTCCTGTTTTTGCCCATAGCGCATCAGCTGCCAAGGTAAATTGAAGGTTTAACCAAAAGTCTGTATCAGGTTGGATCAGTTCGGGAAGCTTGTATGGAATTGCAAGCGTCATCGTTTCACCTGGTGCAACTTCAGGAGCTGGTATCACACCATTGTCAATAACCTTTCCATCTGATTCAACTGACCACGATAAATGTAAATGACTTAAGGAAATAAAGTCATAGAGGTTAGTGATACGTACCTTTCCATTATTTAAATCTACAGCCTCGACATGAACAGGTTCAATCACTTTTTTATACTCAATTAGTCCCGGAGACGGTGTTCGATCAGGCATCACAAGCCCATCAATGACAAAATTATAATCATTCGGGGTATCACCAAAATCTCCGCCGTAAGCATAGTATTCTACTCCATCTTTTGTTTGAAGACGAATCCCATGATCACACCATTCCCAGACAAAGCCACCCTGTAAACGTTTGTATTGGTAAAATAGATCCCAATACTCTTTGATTCCACCAGGTCCATTTCCCATCGCATGGATATATTCACAAAGAATATGCGGCTTGCTTAAATCCGTTCTTTGCCCCAGCTTTTCCAAAATGTCAATAGAGGTGTACATCGTTGTATGTATATCGGAAACAGTTGGATCTCTTTTTGGATCATCACCGTATTGATTCATGATGCTTCTCGTTTCACCTTCATAGTGAACAAGGCGTGTTGGGTCATTTTCTTTGATCCATTTACCCATTGATTCATGGTTACAGCCAAATCCAGATTCATTCCCTAATGACCACATAATAATAGAAGGATGATTTTTATCGCGTGCGACCATTCGTTTAGCCCTATCTAAATACGCTTCTTCCCACTCTGGATTATCACTTAACTGATTTCCATTACCAGCACGTTCGAAGCCATGGGTTTCTAAATCTGCTTCATCGATAACATAAAGACCATAAACATTACAAAGATCATAGAATCTCGGATCATTTGGATAATGAGCTGTTCTTACGGCATTAATATTATTCTGTTTCATCAGAATGACATCCTTCTCCATCATAGCGAGAGGTACAGCCCTACCTAAATCTGGATGATGGTCATGACGATTTACACCCTTGAATTTAATGGCCTCACCATTAATGAGGCAAACTCCGTCCTTCAATTCCACCGAACGGAAACCAGTTCTATTCGGTATCACCTCAATCTGATTTCCTGAATGATCCTTCAACGTAATCAACAAATGGTATAAATAGGGGTGTTCCGCTGACCATTTTTCTGGACTCTCTACTGGAATATCGATATGGAAACTTGCTTTTTGATTTTCCGGCAGAACCACCTGTTTAGACTGTTTGGAAACCAACTTTCCTCCCTGATCAAGAAGGCGGTATTCAAGTTGATATTTTTCAAAAGCTTGACAAGTATAGTTTTCGATTACCGTATCGATGGAAAGGATCGCATCTTTATACTGGCCATCCAGATTTGTTTTGACAAATAAATCTTGAATATGGACCTTTGGTTTTGCTAATAGATACACATCTCTAAAGATCCCACTTAACCACCACATATCCTGATCTTCTAAGTAACTGCCATCAGACCATTGATAAACCCTGACAGCTAATGTATTCTCACCTTCCACAATATATGAAGTGATATCAAATTCAGATGGAATCCGGCTACCTTGGCTGTAACCAACTTCCTGACCATTAACCCAAACGTGAAAAGCGCTGTCTACTCCCTCAAACCTCAATATCATTTTTTTCTGAAGCCATTCTGTTGGAATGTAAAAATTACGTCGGTAAGACCCGGTTGGGTTTTCTGTTGGAACGTATGGTGGCTCAACCGGAAACGGATATTGAACATTTGTGTAATGCGGCTTTCCGTATCCATTCATTTGCCAATGTGAGGGAACCATGAGACTATCCCACTCACTCACATCAAAATCATTTTTATAAAAATGCTCGGGTGCGAGTTTTGGGTTTTCAGCATAATGAAATTTCCAACTTCCATTTAATAATTTAAATCCTTCGGAATTTCCTCTTTCGTATGTTAACGCAGATTGTTCATCTGTAAACGATAGAAAGTAGGCGCGTTCAGGCAATCTTCCCCTTTGTAGGACATTTATGTTTTCCCAGTCATTTTTCTTAACCATTCAAATCCCCCCCAAATACCTTTTGAAATTCAATATTTCCTCTATCTTATAAGATGATAAAACGCACGAAAACCCTTTCAATCTACCACTCTCTAAAGAATAGCACCTTATCTTGATCGATTTCTTAAATTATCTGTATGGATTAAAATAGTACTAGCATTCACTAAAAAAGTCTTAAGAGTTTTGTATATTTTGAATAGGGAAACGTCCGTGCATTTATACATTCAATTTCGTAGAAGTAATCTTTGATATTAAAAAAGATTCATGTAATCAATAACGAATCTAGTATAAAAATATCAATAGCTTTTAACATTTATACATCATTCTTCTAATGTTTCTACATAGTAACAAGAAAATTCTTTTACGATTGGATTCTTCACAGACTCCTTGATTTTCAGTCTCAACTTACTGGATTTAATTTTTGGGATTTGTAAAATATAACGGTGGCCCATCGCCGTACCTAATGCAATCGAAATCCATTCGTTATCCACGAATGCCTCTAACTCAAATTCCCTTACACGTTCACCAAATCGAATCTCTTCCATTAACACAATGTGGTTGATACTTGTTTCTTTTTCCAGCGTTAATAGTAATTCTCTTCCACATCCCGAGGTCCTTCCCAATGGACTGGAAAATCTCCTTCTGATTTCATTCCCAAATTCTATTAACCGCTCTGCGTCCGGTTTCGGTATCAATCCCCGATTATCAGGGGAAATATTTAATAATAAATTTGTTCCATGACCAACAGAATGATAGTAAATATTCATTAATTCATCCAATGATCTTAAGTTTATCTCTGAGTTTGGATGCCAGAACCATTGTAATTTACGAATGGGAACATCGCATTCTGCAGGGAGCCATTCGGGTGTCTCGGGTAGCCAATCCACTGTTTCGTTGGAAAACATACTGATTTTTGCAGCACTATTTGTATTCCAGCAAGGATATGGTGCCACTCCTTCTTCATTTCCCACCCATCGGATTGTTGGCTGTCCCATATTAAAGATCATGGCATTTGGCTGATAAGTCTTTATTATTTCGATCATTCTTTCCCAATTATAAACTCTGCCTTCTGATCCTGCTCCATCAAACCAAACCTCAATCATTTGACCATATTGGGTCATTAACTCGGTAAGCTGCTGGCAATAGAAATCATCATAAGCTTCTTTATCATGATAGCAAGGTTCATGGCGGTCCCAAGGTGACAAATAAATCCCAAAGTGCATTCCTTCTTCTCGGCAAGCATCGGCACATTCACGAACAACATCACCTTTTCCATCTTTCCAAGGACTGGATTTCACTGAGTACTCGGTCGTCTCAGTTGGCCAAAGACAAAAACCATCATGGTGTTTTGCAGTTAGGATAAAGTATTTGAACCCTGCATCCTTGGCAAGCTTAACCCATTGTCCCGCATCTAATTCCATAGGATTAAAAAGTTGGGGAGAGTCGTTTCCATCTCCCCATTCTTGATTACAAAAGGTATTAATTCCAAAGTGACAAAAAATCCCTAAGTCAAGATTTTGCCACGCGATTTGACTTTCCGTGGGCAGGGCTAATTTGACCTTATTCATTCGTTTCACGCCCTTTGACTTTTTTTAGTAAGGGGTTCTGGAGTCCATTTCAATTATCCCAGAACAGGTTTTTCCACAAATGTAATCAATCGTTTTTGCTCATGTAATTCAAATAGGGCAAGCCCTTTCTGGAACGGTTCGAAAATAATGCTTTGTCCTGCTTAATAACCGGGTCTCTTTGCCATCCATAAAATGATCTTTCATTAAATATAAATGGTGACATAATAAACCTTCTACCTTGAGCTTATATCTGCGATTAAAGATATATCTTTAATCTTTTGGTTAATCTGTTCCCTTTTTAACAAGTACCATTCGAGGTCTTTAGGATATTGGTCAAACGTGATTTCATCATCCAATCCTTCTTCCAAAAGGACTAAAACTTGATCTCTACCAATCAGGCTTTCTAGCAATTGAAGCGCCCTTAAATCTTGTAGAGCTTCGTATAAAACCTCAAGTCTAATCGATTCGATTGGACCATCTTCACCAGGATAAACGAGAAAGGCATCCCCTGAAGGGAATGAATAATTAGCATCCGTATTTTTAAATGGGTCTATTGCTTTTTTCGAGTATTGTGAATACCAAAAATTATATCCCCAATGAAGAAAGCCAGCGATATTATATTTATACAGTTGTATCCCGAGAATCCGATTACGGAATGATGGCATCGAGAAGAATCGGTTTGCAACTTTTTTATATTGGGCACAGCAATAATATGTCCAAAGATTTTTTACACCATTTTCTAAAAATGGTTTGATATGATCATTGGAAGGAATCGGCGTTTTGACGAGCCCTTTTTCATAAAAGGTAAAATCTGAAAGTGCATCAATTACTGGAAAGTCTTCCAAGTGTTCTTGCAGAATTGAACTTGCTTTTTCATATGACTGAACTTGATCAAGATGCGGCTCATCGGATACATGGAAAAAACATTGGCTTTCTAATCCATTGTCTTTAATAAAATCAACTAACTCCGGAAGAAATTGATGGAGAAATTGACGGTATTCATTGCTTGTGGCATCCGTTTCCCAGCCGAAGAACCGTTTAAATTCTCCATTTTCAAGACCAACTATTTTCGGAGCGTGCCTAGCTCCCCATTGGGTAAAGAGATGGGAAAACTCAAAATGCTTTATACCTTGTTTTCTACACAGCTCAATCCATCTTTTGAGCTTTTCAAATTTGAAGGAGTAACTTTCTCCTACCTTTTCTACATCAACAAGCTGGACTGTTGGACGTTCTCCTCCGACCTCAGTATCTAAAGGAGGTGTAAATAACGGTGTTAGGATCATATTCATTCCATGTTTTGCTGCCGTATCAACAAATTGCTCAATTCTCTTCCAATGTTCCTCACTAAAGACCTCAACATTGTAATAGGTTGCCAAGCAATC
>Ga0182742_1004869_pt1 | contig 11779 bp, 7 predicted proteins | sample eDN5th37CBELigMG_FD_128880 | JGI IMG/M metagenome (GOLD analysis project Ga0182742, IMG submission 128880) | Enriched Miracle-Growth compost microbial communities from Emeryville, California, USA - eDNA 5th pass 37_C BE-Lig MG (version 2)... ... | reverse complement strand
AGTTGAGTGTAATAGATATCAATAAGTTCGCTATTTACAAAAAGATACAAAGCTAGTAATAAAAGCAGAATATTAGTTGGCTTTATTTTTGGAAGAGTAACTTTTATAGAGCGAACAGCTGACCAAAGATATAAACATATAACTGGCATGATCACTAAGAGCCAGGTGAATATAAAGATAAACTCAAAGCGTTCCAAAAAAGGAAACTGTATAATTTTTATCATTGTCAAGGTTGGCCATGTTAAGTGCTGAATTTTTCCTTGTACAAAAAACATAAAAGAGACAAGCGTTATAAATACAGTTATGATTGTTGTAAACAATAAGCCAAAATGCCCCCACTTGCCCGCCTTTTTTCCGTTTTTTATGAATGGAAAATATACAAGAGCTGTTTCAACCCCTATAAATAATGGGATAGCTGCTTTAATCGAAATAAAATGGTCTTTTAAACTATGATCAAAAAGCGGTTGGAGGTATGACACCTCCAAAAAGCCTGCAATATAAAAAAAGGAAACTAATAAGAAAATGGGAATCACGACACCCCAAAATGCAACTCCAGTAATAACTCGAAATCCCCCAGAGACCAGATAAAAAGCGAGACAACAAAGTAGAAGAGCATACTCCCAACTAGGAATGCCATCAAAAACCCATACTTGGAGAAGGTCAATATAACCATATACAACCGCTATTCCTGCTAGAGAAAAATAGCATGCCAACAATAAATTTAAAGCGCCTCCTAGTTTCTTTCCCAGTAGGTCTTTATGAAACGAAAGAATATCGCCTGCGGGAGACTGTTTTAATATATATAGCATCATATAGAACAAAAGGTGAAGGCTTAAACCCAAAGCTAAAATGGACATCCATGCTTCACTACCAGCCCCTTTACTTACATTTCCTTGATACCTTAATAAAGCAATCCCAATTTGAGAGGTGTGGATTAAAAAAAACAGGAAATATGGAGAGACTTGTTTACTTTCGTTAATCTGACTGTTCATAATTGACCATCCTAGTCTTGTCTAGCCTAGCCCTGAAGGCCCGAATGTATGATTTCTAAGTTCAAATCAATATTGATAGGTAGCGTAGGATATTGCTCATAAAAGGATGTTTTTTCCCAATCTCGATCCTTGGATCGAACTATATTTCCAATACCTAGCGGATCAACACCTGTTTCTTTGAACTTATTTAAGAGTTCCTTGACATCTTCTTGTACATTTTTTTTAATTATACCTTTAATCATTTCAAGATCCTGTGGATTTTCTAAGTTGAAACGGTCCGGATGATGTGTAACTATCCATGTGAGCTTTAAAGAAAGATTTAATTGCTGCTTATCTTTTACCCATTCCCACTTCCTTTTATTTCGAAACCCTTGAATCACAATGACTTCTTTCAGATCCTTTTCGTCAAGGACAATTTCATATATGGCTTGTGTTCGATAATCCTCTAAAATCGAAAAAGTAAAGGTTTCTTTCTCATCCAAGTGAAGTTTGAGCTTATCATTTTTAAAAATACCAACTCGATCAACCTGTATCTTATCGTTCTCGTCAATCGTTATCATTGGTACATACGGATCCATTCCTTCTCCATAGTAATGGTTTAAAAAAACATGCAGGTTCATCTTTGGAAGTTGTTGTCCTGTCATGTTTTGTTTGATTTGATCAGCTAGCGTCAGGTTACCCTTTTTTAGGGAGTTAAGTGTTTCCTTGGCACTGTGGGTAGAAACAGCAATTTGTATATTGGTCGCGATTTCTGGTGTCAAAAGAAGTCGTTCTACTACATCGTTAACACCAGTTTTTGCATAATCATTACCGAACACTATAACCCTAATTTTGGATAAGGCTACTGGGGTACTTGTATGTGTTGACATTTTAGGTCTTAATAGCGCAACTGCATCTGTTTTCTCTTCTAAATATTGAATTTTATCGCTGGACTTGCTCTTGGTATATTCAGGATACAAGGCAGTTCCAACCATATTCCCGTTCTCGTCTAAATCAAAACCAAATACATGTATAATACTCAACTTATCAACAATCTTAGTTCTTGCACATCCTACTAGGCATCCGATACAAACAAATATAATAACAAGTATTCTACCTTTTCTCCGTTTACCCATATAATCTCTGCTTTCTTTTTTAGAAAATTTTATTCTGAGTTCAGTCCATCTTCTGAATCTTGGGATGGGGTTGGAGTATATCGTTTGTTACTTAATGGTCTAAAGTACGATGGACGTTTTTTAAGATTTACGAAACTAGGCCTTATGAAAGAACCAAGTGCCCAGCCTTTACGATAGGGATAGAGGGGGACCATATAAGGAACCCCTAATGACTTGAGTCGAGACAAATGTCCGATTATAAAAAGTAACCCTACATAAATACCTAAACCACCCCAAATGGCAGCTAGTAAAATAAAAGGATATCTTAACATTCTTACAGCAGTTGACATTTTATATATTGGCGTTGTAAAAGAGGCTAAGGCTGAGAGTGCAACAATGATTAACAAAATGGTACTGGTAAGTGCAGCTTCCACAGTTGCCTGTCCGATTACAATTCCTCCGACTATTCCAAGTGTCTGTCCAATTTTTGTGGGCAAACGAGCTCCAGCTTCTCTGAGAAGATCAATTGTTACTTCTAGGAACAAAACTTCAATGACAGGTGGAAAGGGAACGTTGGCTCTTGAGTTAATGATTGGACCAAGCAAGTCTTTTGGTATAACCTCAAAATGGAATGTTAGAATCGCAACATAAAAGGATGTTGCAAACATAGAAAAAAGCATTCCAAAAATCCGTATTAATTTAAAAAAAGATGCGATTAAAGAGGGTAGATAAAAATCCTCTGGATTTGAGAAAAAATCCATGAGATTTACGGGTCCTATTACAGCATAGGAGGATTTATCGGTAATTAGGACAACTTGTCCTAATAAAAGCGATCCCACAGTCCGATCTATTCTTTCTGTTGTTACAAATAATGGAAATGGTGATGAGGAATGATCGGAAATCAATTGTTCCAGCTGAGTATTGTCAAATATAGCATCAACATCAAGGTTTTGTAATCTCTGTGTCGCAGTTTTTACAAACTCAGGATTCGTAACACCATCTATGTAAGCAATGACAACCTTTGTTTGTGTCCTTGTACCAACAACTAATTCATCAAAAATAAGATCTGGTGAATGAAGATGCTCTCTTAGCATATGGAGATTTGTCCCAATATCTTCAATAAATCCAACCTTTGGCCCTATCACACTAAATTCATTTTGTGTGTCATTTGTTTCCCGTTGACCAAGTCTTGCGTTCCCAATCTTAAGTAGAGCAAATTCATCCATTTGATTTTTAAAATAAATAACTGTTGCACCTTCATGAAGTGCCTTTTCAATTTCCTTTGGATCCTTCGTAACTACCATATCCTCAATTGGGATAATATTTTTCAAATCAGATACTTTTTCTACAACAGAAATATTTTCTTTTAAATTCTGTAAAAGGGACTGTTGTAGCGTTTTAGAATCAACTAACGTTTTAAAAAAACTTAATGAAATGTTATTATTTTTCTCAATAGGTGTGATTGTTGTAAAATCACTCGACTTTTTTGCTTTATTAAATACTTCCTCAATGGTTTTTTCTTCAGTTTCATAACTGTTAACAGTTTGTTTAAAATCCTTCTTTTTCCAGAACATACCTCCACCTAACCCCGTATAAAGTGCAAATACTTTCAATTAGTATTTAACAACAAAGAAGGAAGTATTCACCATCCACGAATGACTTTCTACTAAACGTATCTTCATTTTAGATATTTCGATTTAGGTTGGGGAAGATTACCTCTTATACTGGCTTTATAAAATTGGAACAAGCGGATGGAGGCTAACCTACACGTCATGAACAATTACACGAATGATAATTCGGCAAGACGTTATATAGCAAATGTCAGTATATTTGGTACATCTATCATTCACTTGAGGAACCCATATATTATTGCTTGGTGGTCGGCGGCTTTTCCGGGGTTTGGCCATTTGCTATTAGACAAATATCATCGTGGATACCTGCTAATTATTTGGGAAGTTATTGTAAATATTAATGCTAACGTAAACCTTGCAATGATTCATTCATTTCATGGAAATATAGAAATGGCCAAGAACATCTTGGACACGAGATGGCTCCTTATGTACATACCTGTCTACATTTTTGGGATTTGGGACAGCTACCGATCAACAATTGATCTTAATAATATGTATATACTTGCCGACCATGAGAACCATCGATTTAACACTTTTAGCATGGGGGCTGCTGGTATCAACTATTTGGATAAAAGAAATCCAATCCTAGTTATTATATGGTCATTGTTCATGCCAGGGTTAGGTCACCTCTATAATCATAAAACGATTACGGCTTTCTTTCTCATTATTTGCTGTGTAATTTTTTTCTACTTTTCACATGCTCTAGAAGCTGTCTCTCTATTGTTCTTAGGTAAAGTAAACGAAGCTACAAAAGTTTTAGATCCAGAGTGGTTCTTGTTTTTACCGTCAGTTTTTGGTTTTGCTATTTATGATTCATACATTAATGCAGTTGAAAATAACAAGTTATACGAAAGGGATCAACGGAATTTCTTAAGAGAAAATTACCAATCAAGTCAATTTCAAGTTCTCAAAGGACAAAAAGTGAAGTGATAAATGAATGCAGGTATTTGCAACGTTTAAAAATAATGATTATTTAGAGATTGCCATCGTGGAGATAGAGAAAAAGGGGATAAAGAGCGAAAATATTTTTGCGGTTCCGCTTGATAATCCAAAAGAAGACGTAAGACTATTTGATACATTGAAAGAATCGGATGGCACCACTCTTTTTGATATTGGGGCGGCACTTGCTACGGCGTTTGCTGTAATTGGTGCAAGCCTTGGATTTAACCTAACTTGGGGGCCAATTTATTGGGGATTAATTGGTGCAGTAGTTGGATTTATGATCGGCTTTGCAATCAGACTATATGTAGAGATTGTATATAAAAAGAAAAAGAGGTCACAAAATGGAAAAATTGCTGAAACCATTCTTATCATCGATTGTGATGAATTACAAGCAGCAAAGCAAATAGAAGATATTCTATGGGAGTACCATGCCTTAGGTGTTGCAATAGTAAAGGGAAATACATAAAATCCTACTTATAAACGAAACCTGTCCTTTTGAAGAACAGGTTATTTTGCTTTTGTGAAGAAGGCCAGAGGCTCTTTTGCTATTCTAATTAGGAGGGACTCCAGCTATAAATGGCAGAATGTTAATACTTTCTAGGGGTGTAGGAATTCCAAATTTATGAGTTGTGCTTTATACTTGGTTAGTATGTTGTAAAAAAGGATAGAAATGGACTATACTTATATTTCTTCAGAACCTGAAAACGACAAGATTTATTAACTTGAATATAGACAAAAAGGTTTACCTAGGGAGGAACAATAATTGGCAGTAACGAAACCAGAAACGATGATTGTTGAGATAAAAAAGTTAGATGAAAAAGGATCAGGTCAAGGGGTCGTGTGGCGTGAAAATGAGCACGGTAATAAAAAAAAGCTAAAACTCACGATTCCGCAAACCTTAATTGGTGAGCAGGTTCGTGTAACGGTAGACCAACCTGATCGTAAACGAAGAAAGGTGATGGCTGAGGAAATCCTAGCAGCAAATAAACAACGTCTTGCACCACCCTGTCCTCATTTTGAAAAATGCGGTGGCTGTGTATGGCAGCATTGGGATTACAAGGGACAACTTCAGTACAAAACAAATTATGTAAAGCGGCAAGTAGAATCACAAGGTTTTAATCCTGACCTTGTTAAAGATACCATTGGAATGAACGAGCCATGGCATTACCGAAATAAGATGGAATTTACCTTCTCTCCTGAGGGGTCACTAGGTTTACATGAACAAGGAAACTTCCGAAAGATCATTTCCCTTGAAACATGCCTAATTGCAGGTGAAAAAATGGTGGAAGGTGCTATGGAAGTTGCACAGTGGGCAAAAGACCATCAGCTACCTGGCTATAACAAAGATCAGCATGAAGGTCTTCTTCGACACCTTATGGTGAGACAATCATTTGCTACTGGTGAAATCATGCTTGCCATTTTTGCAACTGAGGCACCAGAAGGCAATCTTAAACATGCCTCAGATGATTTAGTGAAACGAATCGAAGAAAAATTCCCAGAAGTAAAAAGCTTACTTTGGCTTGAAAATACGGACTGGGCAGACCGAACTCAATCTGAAGAAACGCATGTATTAGCGGGGCGTGATTTCATTTATGAGGAAATGGATGGATATCGTTTCCGTGTCTGGTTTGACACCTTCTTCCAAACAAACCCAACGCAAGCTCAAAAGTTAGTAGACCTAGCTGTGGAAATGGGGGAACCTAAGAAAACAGAAAAAATGATTGATCTTTTCTGTGGTGTTGGAACATTTTCTCTACCATTTGCCAGTCGTGTTGAAAAGCTTGCAGGTATTGAAATTGTTGAAAGCTCAATTGAGTCTGCAAAACGCAATGCAAAAGATAATGGTTTATCAAACACGTATTTCTTAGCTAAGGACGCAAGAAAAGGAATTGATGAAGTGCTTGAGAGTTTTGGACGACCAGAGTTACTTTTACTTGATCCTCCACGCTCAGGTGCCGGCGGTAAAGTAATGAGAAGGATTGGTCGCTCACAGCCAGAAAGAATTGTCTATGTTTCTTGTAACCCAGAGACTTTTGCAACGGATATTAAAGAACTTGAGCCTTTTGGATACACCCTAAAAATGGTTCAACCAGTGGACCTATTCCCACATACTGTGCACGTTGAAGCAGTTGCATTACTTGTAAAAGAATAAAGATAAGCTAAAGCCTTCCGGGTGTTCCGGAAGGCTTTCTTTTTTGGTTCCGAATCGGGCTATATGTCCGATAAAATTAGGACTATGTCCGATATCTTAAAAGTTATGTCCGATAAAATCAGGATTATGTCCGATATCTAGAGTGTTGTGTCCGATAAATCAGTAACTTTGTCCGAAATCCAGCTAACTTCTTCCATCAATACCCCCTTTACATAGTCGGCCTTACGGAGAAACCGCCGGAAGGGTTTAAATCTGGCCCGAAATGGAAGTATGCGGAAACACATCCATTCCAGATTTACCGCAATTCTTCTGATAAATTTTTCAAAAGTAATAAATACTACAAGTATTACCAAAAGAATCATCCTTTGGAGGTCTTTATGTCAAAAAAGCAAAGTTTATTAAAGAACGGAAATAAGTCATCTTTGATTGCTTCTATTGTAAATACTATAATTGCGATTATTAAAGGAGTTGCATACTTCTTCACGGGGAATGTCGCGATGTTTGCTGAAACAATGCATTCACTAGGTGACGCAGCCAATCAATTTTTCGTATACATTGGTAGTGCATTAAGTAAAAAAATGCCGAACGAAAAATATCCAAACGGTTTTGGCCGCCTTGTTAATTTGGTTTTACTCGGTGCCGTGATCATTGTAGGGATTATGAGTTATGAAACAATAAAAGAGGGATATCATCATATTAAACACCCAACCGAATCGAGTGGGATTGCCATTAATCTGTCTGTTTTAGGGTTAGCTGTAATTTTGGAGTCTTATGTTCTTTTTAAGGCGATGAAGGAAGTTTTACATGAGGCACGGGTTGAAGCTAAAGGATTTGCAGCAATCGGCAAAAGTTTCAACAATTTAGGGAGAGCTACACCTGCCACGAAACTTGTATTCATGGAGGATTTAGTCGCAACCCTTGGTGGAGTCATTGCAATTCTTGGAATTCTGCTTTCCTATTATGGGGGTTGGCATGCCGCAGAAGGAATTGCATCAATCATAATTGGATTAATGATGTTTTACGTAGTGGGCAGAGTATTCTTGGATAATGCCAAAGGGGTACTTGGTGAAGCGGATGAAGAGCTAGAAAACAAAATTGCTGAGCTTATTTATACAAATCCAGAAATTAAAGACATAAACGCATTGTTTGCCATGAAGGAAGGAGAGGATTTCCATATCGAAATGAAGCTGGAGATAGACTGTAATATAACTGTTAGAGAGGCTGTTAAAATAAAAGAACGCATTGAGGAAAAAATCCAAGCAATGAATGGAGTGACTGATGTCATCATTGAATTTGTAGAAGATGATGGGGTTAAATCATGGAAACAAGGGTTAGTTACTAAGTGAAACCGAAAAGATTTTGCAAATCAAAAAAACCGGCACAATGCCGGTTTTTTGATTTTTACTGCTGAGGAGCAGGAGATTTTTTCTTAGGTTTTGGTTTCAAATACAAACCTAGTTCTTTTTTCTCTTTTGTTAATGAACGATATAGTGAAATCATCATCAGCACCATTATTATTGAAAATGGGAAAGCTGCTGCAATAAGGGCATTTTGTAATGCCTGTAAACCACCGCTATATAATAAAATAGCAGCTACTGTTGATTGAAGGATTCCCCAAGTCAGTTTTACAGTATTTGGGGGTGTTAGTGAACCGTATGTGGTTTGCATACCAAGTACAAATGTAGCTGAGTCCGCAGATGTAATAAAGAATGTTGAAACAAGTATAATCGCAACCACTGATAAAACCACCGATAGAGAAGATTCATTAAAGATTGCAAAAAGTACTTCTTCTGTAGCAAATTGTGAGAGATCCACGTTTCCTTCCTTTTGAACTTCTACAGCAGAAGTCCCAAATGCTGCAAACCAGATAAAGCTTACTAATGCCGGAAGCAATAAAACACCGATAATAAATTGTCGAATTGTTCTTCCCTTTGAGACACGGGCAATAAAAATACCTACAAACGGTGACCATGAAATCCACCAAGCCCAGTAGAAAATAGTCCAACCGTTAATCCAAGAACGGTGTTCTTCATTAAGTGGAGCAATTCTAAAACTCATCTGTACAATATTTTGTATATATCCACCAAGTGTATCTGTAAACATATCAAGAATCAGAACTGTAGGACCTGCTACAAACATTAAAATGAGAAGGGCAAGTGCTAAAATCATATTTGCATTACTTAAATATTTAATCCCTTTACTTAATCCAGACCATGCGGAAATCATAAATAAGACGGTAACAACAGCAATAATGATTAATTGAATGAAGAAACTAATCGGTATATCAAGTAAATAAGCTAACCCCCCATTAATTTGTGCTGCACCAAACCCTAGCGTTGTCGCAACACCTACAACCGTTGCAAATACGGCTAGTACATCAACCAAGGTACCAAGTTTTCCTTCCATTGCTTTTTTGCCTAGAACAGGCTTTAATGTAGCTGAAATTAAACCTGGTTCACCTTTTCGAAAATTAAAATAGGCTAAGGCGAGTGCAACGAGTGCATAAATTCCCCAAGCATGTATTCCCCAATGGAAAAATGTATAGCGCATCGCTTCTTTTTGGGAAGCGTTTGTAGCACCCTCTGCTAAAGGGGGAGTCATATAATGGGAAAGAGGTTCTGCTGCCCCCCAGAAGACAAGTCCAATCCCCATCCCAGCACTAAATAACATCGCAAACCATGATATATTTGAATACTCAGGTTTCTCATCAGGTTTTCCTAATCGAATTGCCCCAACTGGGCTAAAAATAAGGAAAACGCAGAATATCACAATGATTGTGACTAAAATAAGGTAATACCATCCAAAGGCTGATGTAATAAATGATTGAATATTACCTGTTACTTCTTCAAAACTTTTTGGTGCTGCAACACCAAATATGACAGCTGCAAGAACGATAGCAACCGAAATCCAAAAAACATTTGATATTTTCTTCATCATATAACCCTTTCTTTTACATTAACTTTTATGTAAACATAGTTTTCCCACAAAAGTTTAGCTATATTAGGTTAACAGAGTTTACTACTTTTTGCCAATAATCCTGACTTTTGATCTGAGTTGAGACTGTATGATTTGGTTAAACAAAAACTGAAAAAAAGATGTAGATTTTATGATATTATTATCATAACCACAGAGAAAATATCGATTTACATATAAATAAATCAGGGGAGACTTTATGCTAGGATTTTTGCAGATTAAAGGCAAGATAAATACGGATTTAATCCTATTAGTAACCCTGGTAGGATTTGTATTATTAGCCTCTCATTTCAAATTAACGTTACTTTATGGAATTACTTTTACATTTGCGAGTATTTCAGTTTTTTTAATACTTCGCATTTTTGGCTATACCACCGCGATTGTAACGAGTTTAATTGCCATCTTTATTGCCGTGTTTTTTTCAAACAGTCCCTATTATGCAGTGATCATGCTTGTTGAAGTCATATTTGTTGGAGCCTTTTTCTTAAGAGGGCGAAAAGCAAAAATGTTTTTCGTTGACTTTTTTTTCTGGACTTTTATAGGAATAGCCCTGCTCTTTATTTTCTGTCGAGAATCACTGTCAGGCAGTGCACTCTATTTTCAAATCTGTAAAGATGTTGCAAATGGTCTTTTTAATGTATTAGTTGCAGATATGTTGCTAGCTTATTTCCCATTCTATAAGTTTGTTAAAAATAAACGAATCAGCAAAAATAATGTATCAGTACACCAATTCTTATCCCAAATCACCATTTTAACAATTCTTGTTCCGTTCTTTATTAGTGTAGTTACAAATACATTAAACACCTTTGAAGTTATTAAGAAGGACTTAGTTAATGTTAGTGAAACGAGAGCAAATCGGATAGAAAACGACCTGTATCAACTAAAAAAAGCAAACGGAAGTATCGACATTAATCAAATTGAAGAAATATTATGGCGAAATAAGAACCAAGATACCGATATTACGGTATTGGACAATAGAAATCATGTCATTTCATCGACAGCGTTGGCGGATTTTGATCCGAAAAAGTATGAAATTCGGAAGATATCACCTAATGTTTTTGAGGCTTTACCGGTAGCTAACAATGAAATGCAGCCGATTACAAGGTGGGACGATGCTTTTTATTTTTATATAAGAGATACGGATTCATACCGAATTATGTTGCAGTACCCAATCGCTGGGTATCAACAACAAATTTTTAATATTTCTCTCGACCAACTAAAATACTTACTCATTCTAGCAGTTTCAGCCATATTGTTTGTAATGGCTGTTAGCAGAATGCTCACGAATAACCTAAGGCAACTGACAACAATTACAACTGGATTACCACAAAAGCTGCGTTCTTTAGAAAATATTGAATGGCCGCAAGGTTCAATATCAGAACTTCGCATCTTGAGTAAAAATTTAAAGAAAATGGCTGATAAGCTAAAGGAGTTATTTCAAGAGAGCATTGAGATGAACCACATTCTAAGAGAACAAACTTCAAGATTGAAGGAATCCGAGGACAAGCTTCATAAACTTGCTTTTTATGATAGTTTAACATACTTACCCAATCGTTATTTCTTCCAAAAATATGTACGTGAATTAATTCGAAATAACCATGACCAAATGTTTGCGATTATTTTTATCGACCTCAATCAATTTAAACAAATCAATGATACATTAGGTCATGATGCCGGGGATACACTTCTAAAAGCAACTGGTAACAAGCTAAAGAAGTTGCAAGAAGACACTAGACAGGTTTTTAGACTTGGAGGGGACGAGTTTGTTGTTGTCCATTCTGTTGATAGCAGGGATGAGATAAATAAAACATTAGACATGATTGTCAAAGAATTTTCATCCTACTATACAATAACGGGTCAAAATCACTATATTACTGCAAGCATAGGGGTCAGTGTGTACCCGGAAGATGGTAAAGATTTAGATACATTAGTAAAATATGCTGACATTGCAATGTACACCTCGAAGGAGAAAGGTGGCAATACGGTTCAGTTTTT
>Ga0182742_1004868_pt1 | contig 11781 bp, 8 predicted proteins | sample eDN5th37CBELigMG_FD_128880 | JGI IMG/M metagenome (GOLD analysis project Ga0182742, IMG submission 128880) | Enriched Miracle-Growth compost microbial communities from Emeryville, California, USA - eDNA 5th pass 37_C BE-Lig MG (version 2)... ... | reverse complement strand
CGGGCGCGCACCGCCGAGATCCTCCAGTCGCTGGACATCCACGACCTGGACCCCGACGCGCCGGTGGGGGCGCTCTCGGTCGGCAACCGCCAGCGCGTCGAGATCGCCAAGGCGCTGTCGATGAACGCGCGCGTGCTGATCATGGACGAGCCGACCGCGGCGCTCACCGAGGCGGATGTCGAGCGCCTGTTCGGCATCGTGCGCCGGCTGCGCGAGCGGGGCGTGGGCATCATCTATATCAGCCACCGGCTGGTGGAGATCTTCGATCTCGCCGACCGGGTCACCGTGCTGCGCGACGGCGAGTATGTCGGGACCCATGCGGTGAAGGATGTCACCGAGCCGCAGCTCATCTCGATGATGGTCGGCCGGACCATCGACCAGCTCTACCCGCACCGCACCGCCAACCCCGGCAAGGTCCTGCTGGAGGCGAAGAACGTCGCCTATCCGGGTACGGTGGAAGAGGCGAGCCTCACCTTGCGCGCCGGCGAGATCGTGGGGTTGGCCGGGCTGGTGGGCTCCGGGCGCAGCGAGCTGGCGCAGATCCTGTTCGGGGTGACGCCGGCCAGTGCCGGGCAGATCCTGGTGGACGGCCAGCCGGTCACCATCAAGAGCCCCGCCGACGCCAAGCGGCTGGGCATCGCCTATGTGCCCGAGGACCGCGGCACCCAGGGCCTGATCCGGCCGATGCGGATCCGGCACAACGTGTCGCTCGCAGTGCTCAAGGAGCTGGCACGGTTCTTCTTCATCGACCGGGGCAGGGAGCAGGAGCTGGCCCGGCGCGACATCGAGCGGTTCAAGATCCGGGCCAGCAGCATGGACCAGGTGGTCGGCAAGCTGTCCGGCGGCAACCAGCAGAAGGTGGTGCTGGCCAAGTGGCTGGCGACCAGGCCGCGCATCCTGATCCTGGACGAGCCGACCCGCGGCATCGACGTGGGTGCCAAGGCCGAGATCCACAAGATCATGAGCGAGCTGGCGGCACAGGGCATGGCGGTGCTGATGATCTCGAGCGAGCTGCCGGAAGTGCTGGGCATGAGCGACCGGGTGCTGGTCATGCGGGAAGGGCGCATCGTCGCCGGGTTCGACCGGGCGGAAGCGACCCAGGAACGGATCGCCGCTGCCATGATGCGCTCCGCCCAGCAGGAAAGGGCCGCCTGACATGGCCGCCACCATGGCGCTTCCCGCCCGCTCGTCCGCCGGCAGCCGGCTGCGCCGCTTCGTGTTCAGCCAGGAAGGCATCCTGCTGATCGCGATCGTCGTGCTGTTCGTGGCGGTCGGCGCCTACAACCAGCGCTTCCTGTCGGCGAACAACCTGTCCACGATCTTCCTGGGCAACGCCTATATCGCGGTGGCCGCGATCGGCATGTCGATGGTGATCGTGTCCGGCAATATCGACGTGTCGGTGGGCTCGCTGATCGGCGTGCTCGCCACGATCTCGGGCACGATCGCGGTGAGCGGCCTGCCGCTCTGGCTGGCCTGGACCCTGCCGATCCTGGCGGGCATGGCGATCTCGGCGGTCAGCGGCTGGCTGGTGGCCTATCTGCGGGTGCCATCCATCGTGGTGACGCTCGGCATGCTCTCGATCCTCAAGGGCGGGCTCATCAGCGTCACCGAGGGGGCGTGGATCAACAACCTGCCGGAAGGCTACCATCTGGCGCAGCTCCGCCCGCTGGGCGTGCCGATGGCGGTCTGGTTCATGATCGTGCTCACCGCACTGGCCGCCTTCTGGATGCGCTATTCCGGCTTCGGCCGTTCCATCTATGCGGTGGGCGGCAATGCCGAGGCGGCGCGCCTGGCCGGCATCGACCGGGCGCGCACCGTGTTCATCGTGTTCGTCATCCACGGCTTCTTCGCCGGGGTGGCCGCGATCCTGTTCGCCACCCAGCTCTCGGTGATCCAGTCCACCGTGCCGCCGAACCTGGAGCTGACCGTGATCACCGCCTCCGTGGTGGGCGGGGTCAGCATCCTGGGCGGTACCGGCACGGTGATCGGTTCGACCCTGGCGGCGATCCTGATCGCGGCGATCGGCTCGTCGCTGGTCTTCATCAACGTCTCCCCCTACTGGCTGCGCGCCGTCCAGGGTCTCCTGATCCTGCTGACCGTGCTGGCCGACCTCGCGCGCCGCAGGAAGCGCGCGCGGCATCGCTGACCGAGGTGACGCGCATGGCATCCGCAGTCGCGGCCCCCGGCCACCAGGACCGTTACGCCGGCCTGAAGCGCCACGAGGTGATCCTGCTGTTCGTGCTGATCGCGGCGATCGCCGTGCTGGCGTTCCGCTCCGAGCAGTTCCTGACCACCGGCAACCTGCTCAACCAGGGCCGCCTGCTGGTCGAGGTGGGGCTCATGGCCCTGCCGATGACCTTCATCATCATCACCGGCGGCATCGACCTGTCGGTGGGCTCGATCATGGGCCTGTGCGCGATCCTGCTGGGCGTGTTCTGGCAGAAGCTCGGCCTGCCGCTGGGGGCGGCGATCGCGCTGGCGATCCTGATGGGTGCGCTGGCCGGCTTCGTGAACGGCTGGTTCATCACCCGCGTCGGCGTGCCGCCGCTGATCATGACGCTCGCGACCCTGGCGCTGTACCGGGGGCTGGCGGAAGGGATCAGCCAGGCCCGCTCGGTGCGGGGCTACCCGGACTGGTTCTTCGGCCTGGGCCAGGGGGAGCTCTGGGGCGTGCCGACCCAGATCTGGCTGCTGCTGTTCTTCTTCGTGATCAGCGCCATCGTCCTGACCTACACCACGTTCGGCCGCTCGCTCTACGCGATCGGCAACAACGAGGTGGCGGCGCGCTTCTCCGGGATCCCGGTCGATCGGATCAAGATCGCGATCTACACCATGTCCGGCCTGATGGCCGGGCTCGCCGCCTGGGTGTTCGTGTCCCGGGTCAGCACCACCCGTTCCGACATGGGCACCGGCCTGGAGCTCGACGTGATCACCGCGGTGGTGCTGGGCGGGACCAGCATCTTCGGCGGCACCGGCACGATCCTGGGCACCGCCCTTGGCGTGGTGCTGATCCAGCTCCTCAAGAACGGGCTGGCGCTGTCGGGGGTGAAGGGCGACGGCACGATCGTGGTGATCGGGGTCATCCTGATCCTGTCGATCCTGCTGAGCGACCTCTTGCGCAGGCAGCGCGGCGCTGAGCATTGATTTCGTCTCGTCGATTCGAGGGAGGTAGAAGAATAGCGATGAAGAAGACCCTGTTCACCCTGTTGGGCCTGGGCGTACTGCTCGGCTCGACCAGCGCCATGGCGCAGAGCGCGTGGGATGGCGGCGACGACCTGCCGACCTCGCCGCTCGCCTGCGACGGCACGCCCGGTACGGTCGCCGCCAAGGACTATGACGGTGCCCAGCCGACCAATGCCCCGGATCGGGCAGGCAAGCCGATCACCCTGATCGACATCCCCAAGCTGATCGGTGTGGGCTATTTCGGCGCCACCACCAAGGGCATGCAGGAAGCCGCCAAGGAACTCGGCAACGTCGAGGTCACCACGGACGGCCCGACCAAGGCCAATATCGACGAGCAGATCACCTTCCTCGACAACTACATCACCCGGGGGGTGGACGGCATCCTGTTCGCCGCCAACGACACGGTCGCGATCGCGCCCGTGCTGAAGAAGGCCCTGGAAGCCGGCATCAACGTGATCGGCTACGACAGCAACTCGACGCCGGATTCGCGCGAGTGGTTCGTCAACCAGGCCGAGTTCAACGGCGTTGCCAAGTCGCTGATCGACAACATCGCCAAGGAGATCGGCGAGGACGGCTCGTTCGCGATCGTCACCAGCACCTTCACCACGCCGAACCAGGCCCGCTGGATCGCCGAGATGGGCGCCTATGCGGCGCAGTGCTACCCGAACATGAAATGGCTGGAGACGGTCGAGGCGCAGGAGGACAACATCCTGTCCTTCAACCAAGCCTCCACCCTGATCAACAAGTATGGCGAGGACCTGGACGGCATCTTCGGCATGACCAGCATCGCCACCCCGGCGGCGGCCGAGGCGGTGACCCAGGCCGGCATGTGCGGCAAGATCGCGGTGGTGGGCCTGGCCACGCCGAACGCGATGCGGCCCTACGTCAAGGCCGACTGCGTGAAGTCGGTGGTGCTGTGGAACCCGGTCGATCTCGGCTATGCCGCGGTCTATGCCGCCCGCGCCGCGGCCGACGGCAAGCTGAAGCCTGGCTCGACCGAGCTGGAGGCCGGCAAGCTCGGCAAGCTCCAGGTGGTCAACGGTTCCGAGATCCTGCTCGGGCCGCCCTTCGTGTTCGACAAGAGCAACATCGACGACTTCGACTTCTGACGGTCGGGTTTCTGCCCGAGAACGATGACGGGAGCGGCATGGGAGGGGTATCCGGCCCTTCCCGTGCCGTTCGGCTTAAGGGAACGCTGCCCGTCCGGGGTGATCGGCTACCCTGCCGCGCCGGAGCGACTTGATGACCCTCAGGCTGCGGCTGATCCTGCTGGGGCTGCTGTCCTTCCTGCCGATGGCGGTTGTGGTGCTCGTCCTGCATCTGCAGCTGCGCACCGCGCGCGAGACCGAGGCGCGCCAGACGGTCACCCGCCAGACCCAGCAGGCCGCAGCCGAGATCAGTCGCATGGTCGACGGCATGAAGGCGCTGCTCAGGGCCGTTGCCGCGGCGCCCCGGGTCCGCCAGTTCGACCAAGCCGCCTGCATCGCCTATCTGGACGAGCTGCTGGATGACCGGGTGCTGGGTGTCGATGCGCTCGCCGTCTTCGACCTAAAAGGGCAGCGGCACTGCGTCGGCATGGGCGACCGTGCCGCCGGCCTGAACAGCGTGGCGCTGCGCCAGGAGGCGCTGCGGGCGAACGACTTCGTGGTGGGCGCCTATACCGAGGCCGGACCTGCCAAGGCGATCCTGCCGTTCGCCCTGCCGCTGCACGACGCCGCCGGCAGGCCGCTCGGCGTCGTGGCCGCGAGCCTGAGCTTGTTCCATCTCAACAACGAGCTGCGCAACTGGCCATTGGCCCGGGGGAGTGCCGTCACCATCGCCGACCGGGACGGGGTGATCCTGGCGCGCACCCCGCTGCCGGAGCGGTTCGTCGGCACGCCTATTCCCGAAGCGTACCAGGACTGGGTCCATGGCGCGCTGCCGGGCACGGAGGAGGCACGGAGCCAGGACGGCACGATGCGCCTGATCTCCTATGTCCCGGTGGCACTGTCGCCGGAGGGGCTCTACGTGAGCACCGGCATCGCGACGGAGACGCTGTTCCGCGATGTCGACCGGGCGACCATGGGCACGCTGGCCATCATGTCGGCTGGCCTGGTCGTGATGACGCTGGGCGTGGCGATCGGTGCCCGCCTGTTCATCCGTCGTCCGGTCGACCGCCTCCTGCGCGCGGCGGAAGGCTGGAGCGCCGATCCACCCGACCCGCCTGATCCGCCCACCGGGCGGGACGAGTTCAGCGAGATCGGACGTGCCCTGCACCGGATGGGCCAGGCGTTCGCCACCCAGCGCCGCCGGGAGGCGGAGCACCAAGCCGACCTGCGCACCCTGTCCGACGAGCTGAGCCACCGCATCAAGAACTCGCTGATGATCGTCCAGGCGATCGTCATGCAGGCCCTGCGCAACGCCAAGGTGGAGCGGAGCGTGCAGGAGCGGATCGAGGCGCGGCTGACGAGCCTGGCCCGCTCGCACGAACTGCTGATGCGCGGGCAGTGGCAGGGCACGCGGGTGGACCTGATCGTGGCCCAGGCCCTGGAACCGTTCGGCTACGAGCAGCGGACCGGCGGGCGCTTTGCCATCGAGGGCCCGGTCGTGCGCCTGCCGGCACGCCTGACCCTGAGCGTCGGCATGGCGCTGCACGAGCTTGCGACCAATGCCAGCAAGTACGGCGCCCTCTCGGTCCCGGAAGGCCGGGTCCGGATCGACTGGCAGGTGATCGGCGGCCGGGAGCCGCGGCTCCGGCTGCGCTGGCAGGAGAGCGGCGGACCGCTTGTGTCCCCGCCGACCAGCCAGGGTTTCGGCACCCGCCTGATCCAGCGCTGGCTGGGGCCGCAGCTGGGCGGCGGGGTCAGGCTCGACTTCGCGAGGACGGGGGTCGGCTGCACGATGGAGATCCAGCTCACCGACCCGCCCGAAGGCGGCTGAGCCGGCCAGAACGGGTCAGGGCCGGGCCGCCACCTCGGCGACGCTGGTCTGGCCGTTCAGGATCGCCGCGATCGTGCGCGCCATGGCGCTCGGGCCCGCCACCTCCTCCCACCAGCGCCGGCTGGCCAGGTGCAGTTCCTCCAGCCGTGCCGGTGCCGCCAGCTGCGCCTCCACCGCCGCCTCCAGCTCCGACCAGCGTTTCAGCCGAATCGCCGGTGCGGAGCGGTAGAACCAGAAATCGGGCAGCGGCTGGCAGATCACCACGCAGCCCGCACGCATCGCCTCGAAGAAGCGGTGGGTCTCGGGCGTGGTGCCGCGCGGTGCCACGCAGATCCGCGTGTCCATCAGCCGGCGGGCATAGGCGTCGCCGGGATCGCTCGGCCCGGCCTGGTAGGTCTGGTTGACCTGCAAGGAGATCGGCCAGTCGGGGTGGAACGCCTGGAGCCGGCGCAGATTGGCGACCATCTCCTGGCGGGCACGGCGCTTGGGCAGGTTGGCTAGGCGTGGATAGAGCGAGAACCGGCCGACTGCAGCATTGTCGAGGCTGCCGGCGAACCAGATGAGGTGCGGGCGCTCCGCGATCGGCTTGACCGGCAGCTCGTGCTGGCGGGCATAGCCCAGCGGGATGGGCAGAGTACGCGCCTGCACCGCCTGGTGCCGGCCGGGCCCGATCCGCCGCACGATGCGCAGGTCCTGCAGCCGGTTGCGCGCCACCCGGGTCCGGTCGAGCATCCAGGGCAGGTCGGCGCGGAACGGCTCCACGGGCTGCGGGCGCATCCCGTAGGCCTTGAGGATCAGCCCGGCCCGCTCGTAGCGCCAGGGCGTGAGCGAGCGTTCCTCGCCATACATGAACACGACGCAGTCCCCGTCCAGGTCGGGGATGTCGTGCTTGCCGTCATAGGTGATGTACCAGCGCCGGCCGGTGATGCCATGCTCGCGGACCAGGCGGCGGATGATGTTCAGGAAATATTCGTAGCGTTCGCCGCTGGCGGTCTCGTCCGGATCGATCTCGAGCTGGTAGCGCTGGCCGCCGATCCGGATGTTGCCGACGGAAAGGCGCTCGGGACTGGGGACGGGCATCGGGCAGACCATCGTCGTTCCGCCGGTCGCGGTGCGGGACCGGCACCCGTACCGACTATAGGAAGCCTGGCTGCCGAATTGAAGCCAGGCTCAGACCGCCTCCGGCACGGCATAGGCCTCGTGATAGGCGCGCATCGTTTCCAGCAGGATCTCGGGCAGCGTCATGGTCGGGGTCCAGCCCAGCAGACGCTGCGCCTTGCCGATGTCGGGCATGCGCCGGTCGCAGTCCTCGTAACCGGGCCCGTAGAACCGCTCGGCCGGCACCGTCACGATCGGGTGGTCGTCGAATCGCCGGTCGCCGGTGATCTTCGCATAGGTCCGGCGCATCAGGTCGGCGAGTTCGGCCATCGTCACCTCGTTGTGCGGGTTGCCGATGTTGAACGCCTGGTTCTGTGCTGCGGCCGGCCGCTCCAGCATGCGCCGGATCGCGTCCACCGCCTCGTGGATCGAGACGATCGTCCGCCGGGCCTGGCCGCCGTCGACCAGTTGCAGCGGCTGGCCCGACATGAGGGCTGCCATGAAGCAGGCCAGGACGCGCGGCACGCCGTCGCCGTCGCGGCTGGGGATATAGTCCATGCGCGGGCCGAAGAAGTTGAGCGGCCGGACGATGGTGAAGGGCAGGCCGTCCTCGGCATGGTGGGCATAGACCAGCCGCTCGGCCATCTGCTTGGCGCAGGCATAGGACCAGCGCTGGTTCTGGATCGGCCCCATGACCAGCGGGGTCTCGTCCTCCCGCAGCTCGTAGAGGTCGGGATCGTCATAGGTGCCGGCCGGCAGGTAGCTGGCGAGCGTGCGGCCATAGACCTCGCTGGTCGAGAAGCTGACCAGCCAGCGCCGGTACTTCGCGCAGAGCTGGATGACCGGATAGACGTCGAACAGGCTGGCGTGGATGACGCTCACCGGGCGGGTGTTGTAGTCGGACGGGTTGCAGATCGCGGCGAGGTTGATCACCACGTCGCACTCCCGCACGGCCCGCTCGACCTCGACCAGCGCTTCCGGCGAGTTCGCGACGCTGCGGTGGAAGGTGAAGCGCGGATTGTCCAGGTGGCCGCGGATCTTGCGGTCCTCCGGGTCCCAGCCTTCGATCAGGTAGGATTCGTCGCCCAGGAGATTGTCGAGCAGATGGCTGCCGACGAACCCGCCGCAGCCGAGAATGACGACACGCACTGACCCATATCCTCCGTGGCCGTGCCCAGTCCGATCACGTCATGCCGGATCACGACCGGAGAGCACCGCCTGCTAATATTCCGCGCATGGTCGCGCGGCTCCGGCCAAGCCAACTACTCCTGTTCCCGGATTGGCTGCAAGATGTCTTCCATCTTGCCAGATCTGTGGCCCAAAAACTTTGGTCGCTTCAGAGTTTATACAGCGGTTACTTGTCGCTTTTTCCGGATGAATCGGGCTCGGCCCCGGCCAGCCGGCGATCCGCATCCACAAAGGTGTGACCGGGCGCCGCTCCGAGCAGCCGGGTCTTCACATTCTCGGCGACGCTCACCAACTCCGGCAGCGCCACCGAGGCCAGGTCCACGCCGGCACGGATCAGGTTGTAGTTGGTGAACCACCACCGAGCCAGGACCAGGCGGCAGCGCCGGCGCTCGGCCGCCGGCATCGGCACATTCCGGACGATCTTGGCGTACTCGGCGAACAGGCGCAGGGTCGGGAAGCTGAGCTGGCCGCGCTTGGAGGTGTCGTGCCAGCTCAGCCGGTCGCGGGAGCTGCGCACCGCGCGGGTATATCGGTTGGGGTGCTCGCGCATCTGGTTGAGCGGCTCGTTCACATGGATCAGCCGGCCCTTCAGGGCCATGTAGGCCAGGAATGCCCGGTCCTCGCCATGGAAGCTGCCCTTGCGGTTGCCGAGCCAGGCGGCACGGCGGAAGGTCGCGAAGATGTCGACCACCGAATGGGAGCGCAGCACCAGCGTGGCGAAGCGCGCGGACGGGCTCGGCAGGTCGGCGTCGGCCAGCACGCTCTCGTAGTTGGCGAGGCGCTGGCCGTTGCGGCCGATATATTCCACTAGGCTGTTGCACAGGACCGCGCTCGGATCCGCCTCCAGCGCCGCGGTGGTGGCGGCCAGATAGCCGGGCAGGATCCGGTCGTCATGGGCCAGCCACTTGAAATAGCGGCCCCGCGCCTGGTCGAAGGTGCGGTTGTAGTTGGGGATGGCGCCGAGGTTGCGCTCGTTGCGCAGGTAGACGATGCGCGGGTCCTCTGCCGCGTGGTCCCGGCAGATCTGCTCGGTCCGGTCGGTGGACGCGTTGTCCGCGATCACGAGCTCCAAGTCCGTCAGGGTCTGGCTGCGCACCGAACGGATCGCCTCGTCGAGATAATTCTCGCCGTTGAACACCGGGATGCCGACGCTGACGAGGGGGGGCCGGCCGTTTCCTTCGCGGTCGGGACGCTGCGTCATTGCTCACCTATCAGAATGCGGAACGGCGCCCGTTGCTCTCCCCGGGTGCAGCTGCTTGCCGGGAAGGATAAGCGTAGCGCCTACGTGAAGCTTCAGGCACGCCAGGGATACGTATTGGCAACTCACGTTCACGCCAGCGAGAGGGTGCTTCACAATCGCAGTATCCAGGTGTGACACGGCAGCAAGTCCCTGAGCCGCTCCACGAGTACAATATGATCAGCGGCAGGTTGTGCGGGTGTTCCAGTTTGTCTGCAGCTGCTGAAGAAGAAGTTTTTCATTGCAGCCATTCGTTACTGGTAACGAACGTTCACGTCATCGTGCGTCAGGCGTGAGGTGTCGGGTCTGTCATGGCAGTGTGACGGTGCGGAGGGTAACACCTTCGGCAGTGCGACGCGAAACGCGCGCCAACTTGAATTCTCAGAGTGGGTACCATGACTGTCATCTACCACGAGTCGGATCTGTCGGATGACGACCGGCGGCCGCTTCTTTATGCTGGAGACCTCTTTGTCTTCACCCCGCGGCCGTCTACTCTGAAGCTGGTCGAGCACGCGCGGGCGATGATTGAGGAGACCTTCGGCGATGACCCGACCCATGCCCAGTTCGGCATGCCGGTCGAGAAGTTCGTCGAACTGGGAGGGCCGCTCAAGCCGGCCTTCATCCACCATCCACGCACCAAGGAACTGATCCGCGACGTGGTGGCCGATCTCGGCTGCTCGCTGGAGGAGACCTACCTCGACGTGCCGCGGCTGCGCCTGGCGACCTCCAACGGCTATCTGACCGCCGGCGTGGGCTACGCCTTCCACCCGCACCGGGACACCTGGTACTCGGCGCCGATGGCCCAGCTGAACTGGTGGATCCCGATCTACGACTTCGGGCCGGATGCCGGCATGGCGTTCCATCCGCGCTACATGGACGAGCCGATCAGGAACGGCTCGGCCGGGTTCAACTACTATCGCTGGAACGCGGACGGCCGGAAGAACGCGGCCCAGCACGTGAAGACCGACACGCGGGTCCAGCCCAAGCCCGAGCAGGACATCGAGCTCGATCCGCAGATCCGGATCATGGGCAAGGCCGGCAGCGTGCTGATCTTCTCGGCGGCGCATCTCCACTCGACCGTGCCCAACACCTCGGGCGCCACGCGGTTCAGCATCGACTTCCGCACGGTCAACCGCGCCGACATCGAGAACCGGGTCGGGGCGAAGAACCTGGATTCGCACTGCACCGGCACGTCCCTGCGCGACTTCATGCGCGGCACCGACCTCCAGCGCATGCCCGAGGAGATCGTGGCCATGTATGACGACGGCTCGGCCGGGGACGGCATCGCCGTGTTCACCCCGGAGGTGCACGCGATGAAGGACAAGGCCGCCTGAGCGGCTGCGACTTCCCCCCAGGAAGCGGAACGCCCCCGGCCGCAAGGCCGGGGGCGTTCTCGTCCTGCGGTGAAGTCCGACCGCTCAGCCGGCAGCCGCGATCCGATCGGCGCTGGCGACCAGCGCCTCGGCCTGGCGGATCGATGCGATGTCGATCAGCCGCCCGTCCAGGCTGACGGCACCCTTGCCGGCCTTGGCCGCCTCGTCCATGGCGACCAGGATGCGCCGGGCGCGCTCGACCTCCTTGGCCGGCGGGGTGAACACCTCGTTGGCCAGCGGGATCTGCGAGGGGTGGATCGCCCACTTGCCCTCGCAGCCCAAGACCGCCGCACGGCGCGCCTGGGCCTGGTAGCCGTCCGGGTCCTGGAAGTTGCCGAACGGGCCGTCCACCGGGCGCAGGCCGTTGGCGCGCGCCGCCACCACCATCCGGGCGATCGCGTAGTGCCACATGTCGCCCCAGTGGTAGGAGCGCGAGTTGTCGACGTCCGGGTCGGTGAGCACGCCGTAGTCGGGGTTCGGGCCGCCGATCACCGTGGTGCGCGCGCGGGTCGAGGCGGCATAGTCGGCGACACCGAAATGCAGGCTCTCGTTGCGCTTGGACGCCTTGGCGATCTCGTGGACGTTGGCCATGCCGAGCGCCGTCTCGACGATCAGCTCGAAGCCGATCCGCTTCTTGCGCTTCATGGCGGTCTCGACCTGGGTCACCAGCATGTCGACCGCGTAGATGTCGGCGGCCGTGCCGACCTTGGGGATCATGATCAGGTCGAGCCGCTCGCCGGTCTGCTCGATCACGTCGACCACGTCACGATACATGTAGTGCGT
>Ga0182742_1004867_pt1 | contig 11783 bp, 9 predicted proteins | sample eDN5th37CBELigMG_FD_128880 | JGI IMG/M metagenome (GOLD analysis project Ga0182742, IMG submission 128880) | Enriched Miracle-Growth compost microbial communities from Emeryville, California, USA - eDNA 5th pass 37_C BE-Lig MG (version 2)... ... | reverse complement strand
GGGCAGAAGATCCTCGATCATGGCGAACTGCTCGGGAGTCAACTCGTAGCGGCGGGTCATGGCGTCCTCCGTGTCCCAGGGGACGCCATGGTAGCAGTTTACGATTCACCGGACAGAACCTAGGCCGTCCTTCGACATGTCCCCTCCCCTCCCATAAAGAAAACCCCACCCGGGGTTGTTGTGTTATTACATGAGTTAGTAAGAACACAGTTGGCCCGCCGGAATTCGAGCCGCGTCCGGGGGTTACCCCCGACGTTCGTGCCCGAAATCCCGGTAGCGGAGGCCCGAAAGCTGCCCCCATTCCCGGTACGACCGTGCTTTAAGTCCCGGTACCCTAATGCCCCGACTCCCGGTAGCGCCATGCCCGAAATCCCGGTAGCGGCCCCCGAACCGAATCTCTTTGGAGTGTGCCCGAAATCCCGGTACGAACGTGCCCCAAATCCCGGTACTATCCCCTCGCCCGCCCGGCTCGTCGCCTCGGCGGCGTATGCCCGAAATCCCGGTAGCGGCCGGCGAACGTCGTCGCACCGCTCGGCGTGCCCGCGCGACGGAGCTCCCTCCCCTCTCGCCTGGAGGGCCCGAGCTGCCGGTGGTCGAAGACGCCGAGACATGGAACACACGAGTGCTGGTTTAACTCACTTTCACCATCTAGCAGCACTCGCAGAAGCTGTCATCGTAAAAGATCGCCGGGTCCTCCGGTGTTCCGGAGTACCGGAGGTCTCGACCGCGACCGGCCGCTCGTTCGACCTCGGGTCCTCCGGAGTACCGGGGATCAGCCTCCTCGCTGACCTCGCCCCTCTCTCCTCCGGAGCTCCGGTACGCCGGAGGACTCGCGGGCGTGACGGCGCGCCGCTTCGTGCGTCGTGAGCTCCGGAGTACCGGAGGTCCGGAGGACTGCGCACGCCCCGAGTCGGCTCCCACACGCCTTCGGCTCGCACAGAGAGCCCCGGAGTTCCGGACCTCCGGAGGTCTCGCGCGGTTTCGCGATGCGGTGTGTTCCGGTGTTCCGGAGGAGTCGTGCGATATCTCCCCCGGAGTTCCGGAGGACTCGCTCGCGATCGGGCCGACTGTGCGCCTCGATCGAGCGTCGTGAGGGGAGGGAAGCCGGCGTCGGCGGCCCGCGTCGTCGGATCTGCGGCCGCGATCGGTCGCCCGGCCCGCCTCCAGGGCCGCTCAGACGAACGTCAGTCGACGAAGCGAGGGGAGGGAGCACCGAGGATGGGCCGGTCGCTCACACGCGCGTGGTGCGGCGTTTACGCGTGTGCCCCAAATCCCGGTACGCGGGACACGAGGCCTCGATCGACGCCGACTCCTCCGGTACTCCGGAGGAGTCCCGTGCGTCGTGCGTCGCCTTGAACCGATCGGGCGATCGATCCTCCGGAGCTCCGGAGGACGGATCGACCGCTTCGGAGCTTCGTCGCTCGTCCACTCTTCCGGAACTCCGGAATCCCGGAGGACGCGCGCAGGGCGATCGGTCGCTTCGCTTCATCGACTCCCCCGGTGTTCCGGAGCACCGGAGGACTCACGCGCGAGTAACAGCGACCCCGCCCGCTCGATTCCCCCGGAGCTCCGGAATACCGGAGCACGAAACACGCTGCCGTCATTTTCCGTCTTGCCCGGAATTCCGGTGCTCCGGAATACTCGTCGTCGGGTCGGCGTGAACTTTTTTGGAAACGTGTTTTTGCTATGAGATTCCGGGAAACCCAGGTCATCGTCTTCGCGAACCAGAAGGGCGGGTGTGGAAAGACGTCGAGCACGATCTCGACCGCGGCCGCCTTCGCCTCGCTCGGCTACTCGGCGTGCGTCGTCGACACCGACCCGCAGTGCAACTCGACCGACAACCTCGGCGTCGACCCGGACGAGACGCTCAGGCAGGGGAAGTACACGCTCGCCGACGCGTACCTGAACAAGGTGCCGGCCTCGCGCATCGCCATCACCCCCGAGGATCGCTTCGACGGCCGGATCTCGGTCGTCCCGGGCCACCGGGCGCTCTCGTCGGTCTCGGCCCGGCTCGAGAACGAGGTGCTCTCGTTCCTGACCGACGAGAACAACTCCGACCTCGACGGCGAGGACCTGCGTCGCGAGCACCGCATGCGGCTCAAGAAGTCGATCGACGCCCTCCGCGGCCACTACGACGTGGTCCTCATCGACACGCCGCCCAACCTCGACTTTCTCATGACCTCGGCGCTCATCGCCGCCGACTGGTACATCGTGCCGGCCTTCCCGAGCGGCTACGACTTGAAGGGCCTCGAGGTCCTGACCCGGACGATCGACAAGGTGAGGAAGCAGTACAACCCGAAGCTGAACCTTGCCGGCGTGCTGCTCGGGAACTACGACCGCACCACCTCGCTCGACCGCCAGGTGCACGAGCTCTTAAAGCAACGCTTCACGCCGGCGCTCGTCTTCTCCACCACGATCGCCCGGAGCGTCCGCTATCGAGAGGCGACCATGGGACGCATCACGATCTTCGAGCACCCCGAGGGTAAGGAGCAGGCCGCGCAGTACTCGGGCCTCGTGAAGGAGATGATCAACCGCGGCGCCAAGGGCGCCTTCGGCGCGACCCTCAACCCGCTGCCCGACGTGAAGACCGTCGAGCAGGTGATCGGCGACGAGCAGGCGGTGGAGGTGGCCAATGGCTAAGTTCAAGCCCGGGATCCCCGACACCTTCACCCTGAACGTCGAGCCCGTGCGCGACCTGGGCGACTACCTGGACGAGCCGAGCCCCATGCCGCAGCGGAAGGCGAAGCCTCAGGCGCCCAAGGAGGAAGAGGCGAGGGGAGGGGACACGCCCCCGGCCCCCGAGGCGCCCGCCCCGCGAGTCGAGCCGACGCCCGCCGCGCCCCCGCCGCCCCAGACGCTGACCGTCGAGGAGATTGTTGAGGCCGACGTCGTCCCTCCGCCCGAGCGGCCCCAGGCGAAGCCCTACCCGCAAGCTCCTGCGCCGCCGGCACCGCATGCCTCGGTCCCCGAGAATGAGGATACGACGCCCAAGCCCAAGGCCCCTCGCCGCGAGATCAGCATGACCCCGGAGACGCTCCGCATGTCGGACGAGCTCCTCGACGTCATCCGGAGCGGCTCGGGGCAGCGGGACACGAAGGCCAACGAGCTGTTCCACGCGCTCGTGCTCCTCGTGCACGAGGCGATGGACGAGATCGACCCGCACTCGATCCCCAAGCGGGGGCGGTGGGGGACGCCGACGGCACGGGCGTACCCGCTCGAGCTCAAGAATGCGTTCCTGCGGGCGTTGCTCAGGAAGTACGGCGGGGCGGAGGGGCCGGCTGGATTGACGTTCTCAATGAACGACGCGGCGTGAGAGTCCACGAGACGCGTTGCTTCGTTACCGACTTCCTTGGGTCGGTAGAGTATCCCGGTGTTCCGGAGCACCGGAATACGAGCGTCTTGAGAGACAGCGACCCGGAACTCGAGATCGACGGCGTAACGCGGGACGCCTCGTCTCTCAGCTCAGGACGCCAACTCTTCGAGCAGGTTTCGGACTCGGGCACGAAACGAAGGGCTCTCCTTCAACTGTGTCGCGAAGGGGACGAACAGACGGGCATCACGCTGTTCGGCCCGCCAAAGCTCGAGATCATCGATCCCGCGGCCGCCGATCCGGTGCTGCCTTCCCACCGACTCGTTGTCGACATCCGCGAGTTCGAACAACACCTCGGGTTCCAGCATGGCCAACTTCACGAGCGACTGAGCCAGGGACTCTTCCCTCGTCAGGGGACGGTCGGAATCCCGTCCGTGGTCGAGGAGCCCGGCATCGGGGAGGTCCGGTTTCGGGCGTGTGCCGAAGATGCGTGCGAATCGTCCGGGCCTCGTTTCCGGGGCGGGCGACCCGTCGAGGGCGGACAGTTGCGCCGTTGCCTGCTCGGCCACCTCTTCGACTCGCCAGGCGAACCCCGACAAGCCCAGCTGCTCCTTGAGCCGTGAGAAGCGGAGCGAATCCGACTCCCCGCGGAACCGGCGTCGCCCGTCGTCGATGGCGCGCAGAACGGATGGGGTAGCGAAGTTCTGCCTCATGACGGCATTCCCCGCGGTGTTCCGGACCGACTCGTGGGGCGAGACCAGGCACCTGGCGAGCGCCTCGCTCCCCGGCCCGCCCAACTCGACCAGCGCGTCCATCGCCCCGTCGTGCACGACGAAGTCCTGGTTCTGCGCGATCCGCTCGAGGCCCGGGATGAGCTCCGGGCTCCGCGAGTACGCCACGAGGGCGGCGCCCAGCAGGTGGCTGACCTTCTCGTCGTGCACGAGGGTAGCGGCGAGATCGCCGGCCTCGGCCGGGAGGTAGCGTGCCAGGATCGAGAGGGCGTCCATCCGCACCCCGGAGCCCCCGTCGGGGTTTCGCACCATGTCGTCCATCAGTTCGAGCGCGTTCATGTCGCCCGATTGGGCCGCCCGCCCCAACGTGTCGAGGATCTCGGGGGACTGGACGTGCACGAGGCGTGTCAGCCTCGCCGGCTCGTGGACGTAGAACGGGTCCAGGCCGAGCTCGCGTAGGCGGGCAGGACGAGATCGTTGCAATTCGGCTCGTAGCGGCTGCGGAAGGCCTCGGCGGCTTCCGGGCCGACTTGGGCCTCGAGCGCGTTCGAGGCGATCTTGCAGGCTTCTTTCGATGAAAACATACCTTCGGTCGTCCTGGAGTGAAGTTCGGTACAACAAGGGAGGCTAGGCTGGTATGACGTCCAAATGAAAGGCCTCTCGCTAAGGCGGGGCGACCCCGCCCGATTTTCACGCATGCCGACACCATGTCCGGGCCGGTCGAGGCGATCCCGCGGAGTATCGGACGTCTGATCCGTAACGCCCGGCGCATCGTGGTGCCGCTGACGTCGAGGACGGCCGCCCGCTTGTGGTGAGCCACGAGCAGCGGCACCGTCCAGTGGGTGTGGCCCGGTGGCCCGCGGGTCGGAGGCCAGGGCGGCCTCGACGTCAGCGGCGGCGCGGGCGACCGGTCGGCACCCGGTCGGTCGCGCAGCGACGGGGTCCGGCCGCGCTCGTCGCGGTAGGGGTGCGGCCCAGCCGTAGACCGTGGAGCGAGCGACGCCCAGGCGCGCGGCGATGGCCCTGGGAGCCGAGCCGGCGTCGAGGTCCAGCAGGGAGAGGGCCCGGTGCATGACGTGGCGGTCGTCGGACCGCCGGGCGAGCCCGCGCAGCCGGTCCCGCTCGGCGTCGGTCAGCGTAAGTACGGCCATGGTCGCGACTCTGATGGGGCCGTCGCAATCGTAGGTCAAGTTCCTCACGAGCGTCCAATGACCTCTGGCGACCCACTTAGCCGACCGTTAGCGGCTCACATCGGCCGGCCTCGGTGACTGCCTCGCTCGACCTGGGACCGTCACTCGCCCTTTTCGCGCGGCCGCCCCTTACCGCCGTAGGGGGCGGAGGTTCGAAGAGGCTGGACTCCGAGTTGCAGCTTGCTGACGAGCGTCACGGTGCCCTCCGAGACCAGGTGGGCTAGGATGAAACCGGCCAGGGCGCAGCCCAGCTGCACGCCCGGCCAACGGCGGGGCAGAGGAGACGCTAGTAGTCGGCGAGGGGCCCGAGCGAGCGGATCAGGTTTGCGACGGTGTGCCGTCCCTGGGTGAGGGTGGCGGCGGCCCTCAGGACGACGAAGCGGCGGTACGGCGGCCGCGTATAGACGGGGCCAGTTCCAGGAGGAGCAGCGTGGCCTCGGATGGTAGGATCTTGGCGGCGACGTCCTCGGCCGGTGACCTGGAGCGCGTCAGTAACCCCTCAGATCACCGACGGGGCGGACCCGCGAAATCGACAGCAGTCGAACCGGGCTCGCCCTAACTCTCGGTGGTGGTGCTAAGTCCGGGTTATCGCCGAATATGAACGAATGTGCGAAATTTTCCGAGAAGCACTACCACTGTTACGCAACCTATCACCACTACCAGGCACGCCATCGCGAGATGGGGCCATTGTAGTCCTTCAAGGCCTGCGACTTCATAAAAAAAACTGACTTCACTGACGAGCTCTAGATCTCCCGACTCGTATGGCCACTGAGGAACTTTGAACAGTGAACTTAAAAACAAATGCCTGTCATTGTCATTCGGAAGTCCTTCAGTATCGACACCCACACGGATGAAGGTATTCCCCGTATCCGCCTGTCGAAAAACAGCAAATGCTCCGCCTAGGGCGCACTCACTTCTCTCGAAATATCGCTCACACAACCTGGGTAACGAAGACTTTGACATTGCTGCAGCAACTGCACGAAGGAAGGCGGCCGGCACTACGTCAGTCCGGCGTGGGATGCTTGCAGCAGCGATAATACATTTTCCGGTGCAGGGGGAATGCTCATCGCTCCACGAGAATGTCAATACGTCGCTCAAAGATTTGCATTCCTCGAGCGTACACCAAGGCACTGAGTCATTAGTGATGCGTCGCGAGTTGAGTTTCGGGGTATCATCGAATTCGTAGACCAATAGAACCTCGGCAGCCTGGGATACGTCCGAGAAAAAATCGGGGCGATGAAGAGCGTACCCCCACATTTCACGGCTAGCCAATAATCCACCCACTAGGCTGAGAACGAGGGCAGAAAGAATGAGCAACAACCAATCCTTCATTGTCCTCTAAGTTCCGGTTTCGCGGATATCCCATACGGACGATCATCATGTCCTTCTCCTTTCGAGAGGATGTGCTCCGACCCCCTGAACCGCTTCCATGCGGGTTTTGCCCGGGCGTGAGGCCCGCTACGCCGCGCGGCTGACAAACTCGACAAGCTGCGCAAGAGCGGTTTCCTGATCGCCCCGCTCCCAATCCACACCCGGGAATTGTTCCTGCCAGCTCTGACGCCGCAACGTGCTCAGCATGTCCGCGAACGAGGGCTCCGACTTGTCCCGATACCACGGCCGATCCGGATAGCTGACCGACCGATGACCTTCCCGAGCGAACCAGATCACGGTCAGGCCGTAGAGCGCCATCCCCACCGGCGCCGTTCGCTCCACGGCCTGTTGGGTCCGGTTGGCCGGGTCCTCGAAGCCCATCATCTGCTTGCTGTTGAAGAACAGCACTTCAATCGACCAGCGCGCCGCGTACTGGCTCAGGATCGTCCGGGCATCCCAATCCAGCCGGGTACAGTAAAACATCTGGTCGGGCCGGCCCCCCGAGAGATCGCGGACCAGGACGATCACGAGCAACCGATCCTTGCCCGCCTTGTAGTACAGTCCCCGGATCGTCTTGACCTGCAACGTGGCGTGCAGGCCGTACTGGTCGAACGCCCACGTCTCCCAGGGCTGGGTCTCGTCGGCGGCCCACTCGGCCATCGCGGGCAGCCGCGCGCCCTTCTTGCGGGGGGCGCCGCGTTGCTTGTCCCGGCGGGGCGGAGCCGGCTCGTACAACGCGGCGTTGGACGCGACCCGACTGATCAAGTCGACGTTCTCGGGGAGATGCTGCAAGACGCTCTTGCCCCCGTAGGCGCTGTCGCCGCTGACGACGATCCGCCGGCCGGGAAACAACCCGGCGAACCACTCCAGCAGCTCGACGGCCAGTTCCGGGCGGGTCCGGTGGTTCGGGCCCGTCGGGCGTCTGGTCCGCTTCGGCTGGCCCGGCGACTTCTTCTTGCCCTTGGTGAGGCCCTGGTGATTGCGGTACAGCCGCAATCCCACGGGCAAGGCCCAGACCTTGCTCGGGGACCAGGACGGCCCGACGATGAGGATCGCCAGGACGACCCAGTCGTGCCCCCAACTGACCAGCCGCTTGCTCCGGCTGGAGATCAGCGGGTCGTAGTGCATGCCGGTGCCGAAGATGGTCAGCCCCCGCTTGCGCGCGAGAGTGTCATCGAGGGCCGAGCGGATATCGCCGGTGGGATAGAACGTGGCGATCGCCTCGCGGGCCAGCTGCTCGAAGAGGTCGTCGAGCGACCAGGCGGCGTTGCTGAAGAAGCGGTGGTAGCGGCTGTGATGCCCGCGATGGGTGGCACCGCTGGACTGGATCAGCTCGGTGACGTAGCGGTGGCGTGGGGAGAGGCACCAGCCGGTGGCGACGTAGAGGAAGGTGGCGAAGGTCGGGGCGGTGAAGACGTGGCGGAAGCGGTGTAGGAGCGAGCCGAAGCCGGCGGTAAGCTTCATGGTGGGCCTCCTTGGGGTGCGGGATTCCTGGACATGGAGCCACTTCCGAGTATCCCGAACCCAAGGAGGCCACCTCAAGGCATGCTGATCAGACCTCTTGAAAAGCGCGAAACGGGAACTAAGGAAGCGGTGTTAAATTCGGCGCGTTAGGCAGCTTTTTCCAGTCTCGCGGGACTTTCCAATGGGGATCTTGGGGGTCGGGACTAAATGGTTGGGCTCCGCCAAACCAATAACAAGGGCCCTTGGTACATTCCATACCACCACCTTTGTGTATGCACACATGATTGTCCGGCATCCAGTCCTTTCCCCTGGCTTTCCAATATTCTTTGCGCTCCGGGTCATAAAATCCATCGGGGCTAATGGTTGACTTATGCCTTGGAGGAAGAAGCAAAGGATCACCATCCTCAGGCACTACGACGTAAGGACGATCGTCCTCGTTCACAACCTCAAGGCCTAAGGCATCCGTGTCACGTACTGGACGACCATGTACATATTCATACAAGTTGAATCCGCCTCGATATTTAATTGGATCCCTTGAGAGCCACCGACCCAGAAACGGATGTCAATTCCCCCGTTTTTCAGACACAGCTTACTCAAACAGTAGCAGCGGCTGTTCCCCCGCCCGCTCTGGGGCGGGAGGGGGGCTTGGGGGGAGACTGGTAACCTGTGGAAAACTGTTGGCAGCTGTGAGCAGTTCTTGCTTGGCGAGCCACCGCTCTCTGAACTGAGCCGGGGCCATCTTCAGCTTCGTTTTGATTCTGCGATGGGAGAAGTAGTTGAGCTGTTCGTAGAGTGCTTCGAGCAGGTCCGCCAAGGTGTCGAATCTGTGGAAGTCTCCGAACTCCACTTTGAATCGTCCGAAGAACGATTCCTGGGAGCCGTTACACCACGGGGACCCTTTGGGGTTCATAGAGATTGTGACGCCGAGGTCTTGGAGCCACTCGGCGATCGTCTCCGAGCCGTACTCCGACCCTTGGTCGGAGTGAAACCAAACGGGGGCCGTTCCCGTTCGTTTGATGGCGCGCTCCACTGCGAGACGGACGAAGCTCGAGTCATGGGTGCGCGAGATGTTGAAGCCCAAGACTTCACCAGTGAACACATCGATGACCGTACACAGGTAGATGAACTCGCCTCGGTACGAGATGAAGGTGAAATCGCTTGCCCACACGACATCGGGAGCGATCGGACGCAGCCGGGAAAGGATGTTCGGGTACGAGAGCGCCTCTTTCCCCTCGTCGTTCGGCTTTCGCGGGGTTTTCGAGCGACGAGCTGGGCGAAGCCCGAATTTGCGCATCACTCGCGCCACGCGCTTGTCGTCGATACCGAGCGCGATAGCTACCCGCGGTGAGCCGTAGCCGGGATTCTCCAGCATCACGGCTTCAATCTGCCTCCGAAGCGCCTCGTCCTTCTCCGGCATTTTTCGCCGGTAGTAGAGGCTCGACCGGCTCACTCCGAGTTCTCGAGCGAGCCGCGTCTTGGAACCCCGTTCAGCGACGGTCACGGCGCTGATTTTTTTTCTGCACGGCGGCGTCGTACGTCAGCTGCCCGATGATCCGCAGAAGTGCTTCGTTCTCCCGGCGAAGCCGCGACAACTCCAGCGTTTCAGCCGCCGGGGAGGTCGTATCCCGTTCGAGCCAGGAACGAACTGTCAGCTCGTTGATGCCGTAGGTCTTAGCCACCTCCGACACCCGTTGGCCGTCACGAATCTTCCCAACCACCTCTTCCTTGATCTCCTTCGAGTACCGCTTCCGCATACACCAGACTCCTTACCAAATGTGAGTTGCTGGTGTCTAAATTATCGGGGGAGGATCAGTCGAGACGTGGGACCACTGCGAGCTCCATGCTCAACTTCAGCGAATGGCGCGAGCGCGGCCTTGATCCGCGTCGCCTCGAGGCTCGGCGAGGGAAAGGTACTACAACGGCTATTCCCAACAAGCAGGATTCTTTCGGTTCACATTCATTTCTGAATTTATGCAATCGTTGTCGGTTGTCTAGACCGGACTAACTGCGCAGGCTGCCGCATTCCTTCGGAGTTGATCGCGAAGTCACTGCCGTGAGGGTAGGGGACGTGGCGCTACTCGACTGACGGAGGTGAGGCGTCGAGCGGAGGAGCAAGTCGAATATGGTGAGCAACTTCGACGAGGGATCGAGGAGACGATGAGGTCGGGCTGACTCCCTAAGAAGTAAGGTGATGCATCGACTGACCTACTGTCGAACGACGAGCAGCCATCCTACCAGGATCTATCATCAATCCGTGCAATCATTTCATCAACGCGTTGATGAGTAGGCCTGTCACGCCCCCTCACTTCGACGCATCGTGTCCTACCCCCTTCGCCCTCCTCGCCGCCTCCGCCATGAACTTCGGGTCCTGCTGCACCTTCGCGTACACGCGGCTCACCATGCTCGCATCCGCGTGGCCGAGCAGGTGCGCCACCGTCACGGTGTCGACCCCGTTCTTCAGGGCCTCGGTCGCGTACCCCTTCCGGAACGCCCCGAGGTGGTACTTCGTGCCGTGCTCCCTCGCGAGGGCCTCGGCCTCCTTCCGCGCCTTCGTCGCGGCGGCCCTGTGCCTCGCCCGCGCCCGCTCGAGCTGCTCGGGCGCAACACCTTCGGCCCGGAACCTCCCGGGCACCTTCGCCTCGATCCCGAGCTCCGCCATGGCCCGCCGGCCGAGGGCGAGCTGGAGCCGGCAGAAGGCGCAGTTGATGGCGTCCTTCGTCCAGGCGTTCCCCTCGGAGTTCCTGAGCAGCGCCCCCGTCGGCCACTCGCGGACGAGCCGCGCGGCGATCTCCCCGGCCCGCCCGGTCAGGTAGATGACGCGGTGGGACTTCTTCCCCTTGGCCTTGCTCGGCGGCAGCACGATCCGGCTGCTCGCGAGGTCGACGAATCGCGCCTCGATCTGCCTGAGCTCCTGGACACGCGCACCGGTCTCCCACGCCATCTCGATCAGGTCCCGGAAGCGGGGCTCCTCGACCGTCTCGAGCACCCGGGCATATTCCTCGGGCGTGACCGCGAGCTCGCGGGCCTCGCGTGCCGGCTTCTTCATGCGCGCCAGGGGATTGCGCTCGATCAGCTCCTCGTCGGCCGCCCAGTTGAGCGCCCGCTTCACGGCGCCGATGAAGTCGTGCTTGGTGTTGTTCCCCCAGTGGGGGAAGTCGGCCATGGCGTCGGTGACGTGGAACGGCTTCAAGGCCGAGACGGCGAGCGTCGCCGGGATCCGGCTCGCGAACCGCTGGATATTCTCGCGGTAGAACTCGTAGGTGCGGCGGGCGTTGGTCCGCTGGCACCAGTCGAGGAAGCGGTCGAGGACCTCGACCACGAGCGGCGAGTGCGCGGCGGGAACCGCGGGCGGGGAGGGGACGCCTCCCGGCCCGCGGCCCATGATCTCGTGGTAGAGGCGGAATGCCTCGTCCTCGTCGGGGGAGAGCCGGATCTGCTTCTTCCCGACCTGGACGTACCAACACTGCGTGAATTCACGCCAGAAGGGCTGGGGGTAGCGGCGGGGCAAGGGACACCTCCGTAACTCTGCAGGGGATCTCTGCAGGAGCCCGAACCGGTGTATCCTAGCCTCGCCGCAACTCCTTATCCAGCTTCAGTCGGGGCGAGAGGATTTGAACCTCCGACCTCACGGACCCGAACCGTGCGCTCTAGCCAAGCTGAGCTACGCCCCGTCGTTTGCGTGAGGTGAATCATAGCGATTCGCGGCGGTCTGTCAAT
>Ga0182742_1004866_pt1 | contig 11783 bp, 12 predicted proteins | sample eDN5th37CBELigMG_FD_128880 | JGI IMG/M metagenome (GOLD analysis project Ga0182742, IMG submission 128880) | Enriched Miracle-Growth compost microbial communities from Emeryville, California, USA - eDNA 5th pass 37_C BE-Lig MG (version 2)... ... | reverse complement strand
TCCATTGGCGGAGGTCAGCCTCGCCGAGATCGACGCCCTGTTGCACGTCAACGTGCGCGGCCCCGTGCTGGCCGCGCAGGCCGCCATCCCGCACCTGCGGGAAGGGGGGCGCATCATCTCCATCGGCTCGGGCCTGGGCGAGCGCGTCCCGTTCCCGAACGTGACGGCGTACTCGCTCACCAAGTCGGCGCTCCTCTCCCTGACCCGGGGCCTCGCCCGCGAGCTGGGGCCCCGCGACATCACCGTGAACCTGGTGCAGCCCGGTTCCACCGACACCGACATGAACCCGGCCGATAGCGAGCAAGCCGAGGGCCAGCGTGCCCTGACCGCGCTCGGTCGCTACGGCACGCCGGAGGACGTGGCGGCCGCCGTGGCCTTCCTGGCCAGCCCCGCGGCACGGCAGATCACCGGGACCGTCCTCACGGTGGATGGCGGCGCCATCGCCTGAGCCGCTCCTGACAATCTCGACGCCCCCCCAAGAACGGAGCAGCCGAATGGCAAAGCCGGAATTCTTCATCACCCCCGGCTATGGGGAGCGCCTGCTGGAGCTCCTGCACTACGCGCAGGCGGTAAAGATCGGCAACCGCGTGGAGATCTCGGGCCAGGGCGGCTGGAACGACGACTTGGAGATTCCGGACACCCTCGAGGATGAGATCGCCCAGGCGTTCCGCAACGTGGAGCGGACCCTGGCGACCGCCGGTGCCGGCTGGGAGCACGTCGTGCACGTCAATTCCTACCATGTCGGCGGCTTTCCCCCGGAGGTCAACGCGACGATGGCCAGGCTGTACCGCCACTACATGCCGAACCACGCCCCCATCTGGACGCAGCTCGGGGTGGCGGCCCTGGGACTGCCGACGATGCGCATCGAGATCCGCGTGACCGCCATCCTTCCCTGAGTCTCGGAAGGCATGGAGCGGTGTCGGCCGTCGCCTCAGCCGCTCCTGCCGGCCACGCTCAGGCTCGATCAGCTTCTTCAGGAATATGGTGGCCGGCAGCGTGGCTCGGTTCCCTCGACGCCCGGCAGCCCGCCAATCCGGGCTGGTCCCACCAGCATGGATGGGGCAAGGAGGGCCCGGAACCGGCCGAATGGAACCCTTGACCCAGTGTCGACCACGTCTTCCTCACCCCTGGAACCCCTGGATGCCGCAGGCTTCGAAGCCCTGGCGCTGGGCAGCGTGCCGCTCGCCGCAACCCTCGGCCTGAAGGTCGACCGGTTCGATCGCGACGGCGCGGTGGTGCGCCTGCCCTGGTCGGCCACTGCCCTGCGCCCGGGCGGCTCGGTATCGGGGCCGGCCATGATGACGCTGGCCGACATCGCGCTGTGGGGTGCGGTCCTGGCCAGGATCGGCCACGAACCCTTGTGCGTGACCACCGACCTGACCTTCCACTTCCTGGCCAAGCCCCGTCACGCCGACGTGCTCGCAGAAGCCCGCCTGCTCCGGCTCGGGCGCACGCTGGCCATCGCCGAGGTCAGGCTGCTGTCCGAGGGCAGCGACCAGCCGGTGGCGCACGCGGTCGGCACCTATGCGATCCCCTCCAGGACAGGGCCCGATGGAGCGCCGGCTTGACAGGGAGGCGGTGCCGCCGCTAAACGACCGCCCACCGCTGGAGGCATCGGCTCCCGGCGATGAATGTCTTGTGGCTGCCGTCAGGTAGCGTTGATGGCAGAAGTGAGTTGATCTGATGGGCACCTATTCCGCCAAGCCGGCCGACATCCAGCGCGACTGGCTGTTGATCGACGCCGAAGGCCTCGTCTTGGGCCGGCTCGCGACCTACGTGGCCAACCGGCTGCGTGGCAAGCACAAGGCGATGTACACGCCGCACATGGACACCGGCGATCACGTGGTGATCATCAACGCCGAGAAGGTGGTCCTCACCGGCAACAAGCGGACCCAGAAGGTCTACTATCGCCACACCGGTCATCCGGGCGGCATCCGCGAGGCCCGCGCCGACAAGATCCTGGACGGCCGCTTCCCCGAGCGGGTCATCCAGAAGGCGGTGGAGCGGATGATCACCCGCAACCCGCTCGGCCGTGACGTGATGCGCAAGCTCCACGTCTACAAGGGTGCGGAGCATCCGCATCAGGCGCAGCAGCCGACCCAGGTCGACTTCGCCGCGCTGAACACCAAGAACGCCCGCACCGCAGCCTGAGCAGATCCATGGCCGAGACCGCCCGTTCCTTTTCCGAACTCGCCCGCCTGCGCCCCGCCGCTCCTGTGGAGCCGGTGGCCGCACCCGCACAGCCCAAGATCGACGCCCAGGGCCGCGCCTATGCCACCGGCCGCCGTAAGGAGTCGGTGGCCCGGGTGTGGGTGAAGCCCGGCACCGGCAAGTTCACGGTCAACGGCAAGGAAATGCCGGCCTACTTCGCCCGGCCGACCCTGCAGATGATCGTCAACCAGCCGTTCGAGCAGATCCAGGCGGTCGGCCGCTACGACATCGTCGCGACCGTGGCCGGCGGCGGCCTGTCCGGCCAGGCCGGCGCGGTGCGCCACGGCATCAGCCACGCCCTGGTGGCCTATGATCCGGCGGCCCGCCCGGCGCTGAAGGTCCGCGGCTTCCTGACCCGCGACTCGCGCATGGTCGAGCGTAAGAAGTACGGCAAGGCCAAGGCCCGCCGCAGCTTCCAGTTCAGCAAGCGCTGAGCCGCAAGTCAGCTTCGAACTTACTGGGAAGGGCCGGGCGGCGACGTCCGGCCCTTTTCGCGTCCACTTCCGGTCACTGGCGTGCGTCGGGTTGCGGCCCGCCGGATCCCCTGCAACACTGGCGGCTGTCGGAACGAAGCCCGCAGGATGGTGACATGCCCGAAAGTTGGACGTGGCCGGCTGCCTGCCGCTGCGCAGCGATCTTCTGCCCGGGGCATGGCCGCTGATGGCGAAGGTCCTGCAGATTTCCGACACCCATGTCGGCTTCGCCAAGCGGCATTTCCTGGACAACTGGCGCAAGGTCCAGGCCTGGGCGGACGCCCAGGACGCCGACCTGCTGATCCATACCGGCGACGTCACGCTGGATGGTGCCGGCGACGCCCGTGACATCCCGTACTGCGCCGAACTCCTGCAGGGCCTGGACATCCCCTGGCAGTCCGTGCCGGGCAACCATGACGTGGGCGATCCGGACTCCCTGGCCCAGCCGGTCGACGACGCGCGGCTCGCCGCCTGGGCGGAAGGGTTCGGCACCGGCAACTGGGTCATGGACCTGGAGGAGTGGCGGCTGATCGGCCTGAACTCCATGCTGATCGGCAGCAGCCGGGGCGAGGAGGTGAGGCAGCTCGACTGGCTGAAGGACCGGATGGCCAGCGCCGGCGGGCGGCGGATCGGCTGGTTCCTGCACCGGCCCTTGTTCATCCACGAGCCCGAGGACCCGGACATGGGCTACTGGGCGGCCAAGCCGGAGCCGCGCCAGGCCTATATGGAGCTGATCGGCCGGCACGATGTCGGCCTGGTCGCATCCGGCCACCTGCACAAGTCGCACGACTTCGAGCTGGATGGCGTGCGCTATGTCTGGGCGCCGTCCACCGCCTTCGCGCTGCGCCCCGATCAGCAGCCGGGCATGCCGGGCGAGAGCCGGCTGGGTGCCGTGGTCTACGAGTTCGCGGGCAGGGAAATGTCCGTCGCCCGTGTCGACGTGCCGGAACTGCACATGTTCTGGATCGACGACGTCCTGCACGAAATCTATCCCGGCAGCTCGGTCTCCTGACCGTCCTGCGGCCCGTCTGAGCGGATCGACCCATCCATGGCGCAGCTCGACCTTCGCGGCATCAGCAAGTCCTTCGGCGACACCGTCGTCCTGCGGGACATCGATCTCTCGATCGCGGATGGCGAGTTCCTGACCCTGGTCGGGCCGTCGGGCTGCGGCAAGTCGACCCTGATCCGGATCATCGCCGGCCTGGAGCCGCAGACCGCCGGCAGCATCGCGGTGGACGGGGCCGCGATCGACCATCTGCGGCCGCACGAGCGGCGCGTGGCCATGGTGTTCCAGAGCTACGCGCTCTACCCGCACATGACGGTGTTCCAGAACCTGGCCCTGCCGCTCACCATGGCCCGCCTGACCATGGCCGAGCGGCTGCCGCTCCTCCGCCTGCTCTCGCCCAGGCGCCGCCGGATCATGGCGGGAATCGGCCAGGAGGTCGGCACGGTCGCCGAGCAGCTGCAGATCGACCGGCTGCTCGACCGCCGCCCGGCCCAGCTCTCGGGCGGGCAGCGCCAGCGCGTGGCGCTGGGCCGTGCCATGGTCCGCCATCCCGCCGTGTTCCTGATGGACGAGCCGCTCTCCAACCTGGACGCCAAGCTGCGCGTGCACATGCGCAGCGAGCTGGCCGACCTCCATGCCCGGCTGCGCGCCACCTTCGTCTACGTGACCCACGACCAGGTCGAGGCGATGACCATGTCGGACCGGGTCGCGATGATGCATGGCGGCCGGATCATCCAGCTCGGCACGCCCGCCCAGCTCTATGACCGCCCGGCCAACCTGACGGTCGCTCAGTTCATCGGCAGCCCGACCATCAACCTCATCAAGGGCCGGATCGACGCGGACGGTGCCATCGAGATCCCGGGCGGCCGGATCGGCCTCGCCACCGGCCTGCCGCCGGGATCCGAGGTCACGGTCGGGCTCCGGCCGGAGGCGGTGGTGCCGGCCCCGCTGGCCCCTGCCTTCCAGGATCCCGTGCGCCTGCCGGCCCGGCTGCATCGCCGCGAGAACCTGGGGCCCGAGCAGATCCTGCATTTCGACCTGCTGGGAGGGGAGAAGGCCGGCCTGATCTGCCGGGTGATGGGCAGCGAGTCGGTCGTGGCGGACGAGCCGGTCGACCTGCTGTTCGAGGCCAGTACCTGCCATGTCTTCGATGCGGCCGGGGAGCGGGTCGCCCTGCCGGCATCCCTGGCATCGAGCCCGCTACCGGCCCGCCCGGTGGCGCCGCTGGCCGGAGGTTCCGGCACATGAGCACGGCGGCGATGCCGTTCCGGCGCCAGCTCCTCTGGCAGAAGCTGACCGGTGCCGGTTTCGCCCTGCCGGCTTTCCTCCTGCTGCTGGCGCTCCACGTCGTCCCGCTCCTGGTCCTGGCCGCACTCAGCTTCACCGACTACGAGCTGGGGGTGGTGACGTTCGAGTGGGTGGGGCTCGACAACTACGTCCAGGCCTTCTCCGACGAGACGTTCCGCCGCTCGCTGGTCAACACGCTCTATTATGTCGCGATCGTGCTGCCGGGCTCGGTGATCCTCTCGCTGCTGGTGGCGGTCCTGGTCCACCAGCGCAAGCGCACCCGCTCCTTCTACGAGATCATCTACTTCCTGCCGGTGACCTCGACCCTGATCGCGATGGCGACGGTCTGGCAGTTCCTGCTCCACCCGAGCCTGGGCGTGATCAACGCCGCCCTGCGCAAGCTGGGCTTCGGCGAGGTGCCGTTTTTGAGCGACCCGGACCTGGCCCTGCCGACGCTCGCCATGATCGGCATCTGGCAGCTGATCGGCTTCAACATGATCCTGTTCCTGGCAGGGTTGTCCTCGATCCCGCGCGACCTCTACGAGGCGTCGGCGATCGACGGGGTAGGCAACGGCGTCGACCGGTTCCTCACCATCACCTGGCCCCTGCTGGGCCCGACCACCCTGTTCGTGATCGTCACCACCTCGATCACCGCTTTCAAGGTGTTCGACACGGTGGCGGTGATGACCAAGGGCGGCCCGCAGGGAGCCACCGAGGTGATCCTCTATGCGATCTACCTGGAAGGCTTCTACTATTTCCGCACCGCCTACGCCTCGGTGCTGACCCTGGTCTTCTTGACCTTCGTGGTGATCTTCTCGGTGATCCAGACCTTCGTCCTCGACCGGCGGACCCACTACTGATGCAGGCGGCCCTGCCTACCCGCACCGTACCGGAAGGCCAGGTCTCGCCGGCCGCGGCGATGATCCGCCGGATGACCGGCCTGTTCTTCGTCCACGCCTTCCTTCTGGCCGGCGCGGTCTTCATCCTCCTGCCGTTCGTCTGGATGCTGGTCACCTCGATCAAGCCGCCGGACGAGGTGTTCAGCGCCGAATTGTCCTTCTGGCCCGACCGCTTCTATGGGCTGGAGAATTACAGCTTCGCGCTGGCTGCGGCCCCGGTGCTGCGCTTCGCCTTGAACGGGGTGATCGTCTGCACCGGGATCCTGGTGGTCCAGCTCCTGATCGCGATCCCCTGTGCCTATGCCCTGGCCAAGCTGCAGTTCCCGGGCCGCCACCTCCTGTTCATCCTGGTGCTCCTGGCGCTGTGCATCCCGATCCAGGTGCCGGCATTGCCGATCTACGTGGCGCTCGCCTGGCTGGGCCTGCTCAACACCTATTTCTCGATGATGGTCCCGTTCTTCCTGTCGGTGTTCGGGATCTTCCTGTTCCGCCAGTTCTTCCGCAGCTTCCCGGACGACATCATCCATGCCGCGCGGCTGGACGGGATGAGCGAGTTCGAGATCGTCTGGCGGATCGTCACCCCCAGTGCCTGGCCGGCGATCGCCGCCTTCTCGGTGTTCTCGATCGTGGCCCACTGGAACGACCTCTATTGGCCGCTGATCGTGATCAGCGACATCAATCTCGCACCGCCGCCGCTCGGCATGATGTATTTCGCCGATGCCGAAACCGGCTCCAACTACGGCGCGCTCACCGCCGCCGCCACGGTGCTGACCGCACCTCTGGTGGTGACCTTCCTGTTCGCCCGGCGCAGGTTCATCGAGGGGATCACGATGACCGGTGTCAAATAACGGTCGCTGCCGGGCGCTAACCAGCGATCCGCATTGCTCAGGGGGAAGATGGAATGAAGCGACGCACTCTGCTTGCCGGCACCGCGCTGGGAGCCACCGCACTGGGCGCCATGCGGCTGGGTACGCCGGCCCTTGCCGCCGAGGAGGTGACGCTGGACGTGTTCTACACCCAGCCCTCCTTCTCACAGTTCCACGAGCCGATCGCTGCCGAGTTCATGAAGCAGCGCCCGGACATCAAGATCGCCTACCGGGCGCCGGCGGCGAACTATGACGAGGGCCACCAGGTGATGCTGCGCGCCGCCGTCACCAACCAGCTCCCCGACGTCTATTATGCAGGCTACCACCTGCTGGCCGAGCTGACCCACACGCTGGAGCGCCGCAACCAGATCCTCGATCTCGGCCCGCTCCTGGAAGCCGAGCCCGCCGAATGGCGGGAAGCCAACTATGCCCCGGCGATTCTGAGCGTCGGCCAAGTCGACGGTGTGCAGCGCGGCCTGGGCGTGGCCGCTTCCAGCTGCGTCATGTACGTCAACGAGGACCTGGTGCGGGCGGGCGGCGGCGACCCGGACAACATGCCGACGACGCTGGACGAGATCATCACGCTCGCCGCGAAGATCAAGGACGCCACGCCCGGCGTATCCGGCATCACCTACAACGTGCATGACTGGCCGGACGATTGGCTCTGGCAGACCCTGATCTTCCAGGAAGGCGGCGAGCTCTACGATCCGGCCACCGGCAAGGTCGCCTACAACAACGAGCTCGGGCTGCATGTCCTGGAAGATGCGCGGCGCTTCGTCGCCGAGGGCGGCATGAAGCTGATCAACTTCGACGAGTCCCGCCAGCAGTTCGTCGCCGGCCAGACCGGCATCCAGTTCGACACGCCGGCCCGCGTCCGCCAAGTCACCGAGCTGATCGGCGACAAGTTCAAGATGCGGACCGTGGCCTTCCCGGTGAGCAACAAGGAAAATGGCAAGCTGCCCACCGGCGGCAATGCCGCGATCATCACCGCCAAGGACGAGGCCAAGCAGAAGGCGGCCTGGGAGTTCATCAAGTTCGTGACCGGCCCGCAGGCCCAGACGATCGTGGTCGAGACCACCGGCTACATGCCGACCAACAAGCTGGCGACCGGGCCGGACTATCTGGGACCGTTCTACGAGGCCAACCCGAACTTCGCCACCGTCACCAGCCAGATCGACCGCTCGCGCCCCTGGCAGGGCTATCCGGGCGGCAACTCGGTGCGCATCTGGCGGACCCAGCGCGACATCATCGCCAACGTGATGCGCGGCGATGTCGAGCCGAAGGACGGCCTGGCCCAGATCGTCGAGCAGACCGAGGCGCTGATGAAGTGAGCCGGGCCTCCGGGCAGGCTGGCTGAACCGGGGCCGGGCGGCATCGTCCGGCCCTTTTCATTGGCAGCCGTGCCTGGATAATCCACGCTCATGCAAGTGATTTGATCACTGTCCCAGTCTCGTGGGATCGCATAACCGTTCATGCCCAGGCACCTGCCTGGACCGAATAGCTCCGGAAGGACGCACATGGACACGGCCGAGCTCAGGCGGCGCGACGGCAGCGCACTTGCCAGTGAATCTATCGAGGCGTTCCGCAACGGCTTCCACGGTCAGGTGATCCTGCCGGGCGATGCCGGCTACGACGCGGCGCGGCGGATCTGGAACGCCCATGTCGACCGACGGCCTGGCCTGATCGCCCGCTGCGCCGGCGTGGCCGACATCGCCGCCGCGGTGAATTTCGCCCGCACCGAAGGCGTACTCCTGGCGGTCCGCAGCGGCGGCCACAACGTCGCCGGCCGGGGCTTGTGCGACGGCGGCATGGTCATCGACCTGTCCGGCATGCGCGGCGTGTTCGTGGATCCTGAGCGCCGTACCGTGCGGGTCCAGGCAGGTGCCACGCTCGGCGACCTCGACCGGGAGACCCATCTGCATGGCTTGGCGGTCCCGGCCGGCGTGGTGTCCCGCACCGGCATCGCCGGGCTCACCCTGGGCGGCGGGGTCGGCTGGCTGGTGCGCCGCTACGGGCTGACCTGCGACAATCTCCTGGCCTGCGAGGTCGTCACCGCCGCGGGCGATGTGGTCACCGCCAGTGCCGAGCAGAACCCCGACCTGTTCTGGGGGCTGCGTGGCGGCGGCGGCAATTTCGGCATCGTCGCTTCCTTCCTGTTCCAGGCCCATCCGGTCAGGACCGTGCTCGCCGGCCTCCTGATCTACCCGCGCGACCAGTCGGCGGCCCTGCTCCGCCACTACCGGGGGGTGATGGCCGAGGCCCCGGATGAGCTCACTGCCTATGCCGGCTTCCTGACCACCCCGGACGGGACCCCGGCAACGGCGCTGATCGTCTGCCATTGCGGCGATCCGGCCGAGGGCCAGCGCGCCGTCGCAGCACTACGCGCCTTCGGCCCGCCCATGGTCGACGCGGTCCAGCCTATGCCGTTCCCGGCGATGCAGCGCCTCCTCGACGACGCCTTCCCGGACGGCACGCACAACTACTGGAAGTCGACCTTCCTCCAGGCCCTGACCGACGAGGCGATCGACATGGTGATCGAGCATGCCAACCGCATGACCTCGCCCATGTCGGCGGTCGTGGTCGAGCTCTACAGCGGGGCTGCCAGCCGGGTGGCTCCGGACGACACCGCCTTCGCCTTCCGCCACGCCCAGTTCAATGTCGGCCTGATGGCGCAGTGGCGGGATGCGGCCGAGAATGATCGGCACATCGCCTGGACGCGGGAGGCATGGGACGCCCTGCAGCCTTTCTCCAGCGGCGGCTATATGGGCAACTTCGCCAGCGAGGAGGCGCCCGGAGCGGTGCAGCGTGCCTTCGGCAGCAACCATGTCCGGCTGGCGCAGCTGAAGGCGAAGTACGATCCGGACAACCTGTTCAGCCTGAACCAGAACATCCTGCCGGCGGCCGAAAGCGTGGCGCCGCTCTGACGCAGGCCGGTGCGGACGGGCTTGCCTCCGCTGGTGGCTGGCGCGATGGACCCGGCAACGCATCCGGAGAGCATGGTCCATGACGCCCGAGGAGTTCCGCCGCCACGGCCACGCGCTGATCGACTGGCTGGCCGACCATCAGGCCAGCCTGCCCGAGCGCCCGGTCCAGGCTCCCAGCCGGCCGGGCGAGCTGCGCGCCGCCTTGCCCCAGACGCCACCCGAGACTTCGGAGCCGTTCGAGCAGGTGATCGCCGACCTGGACCGGCTGATCGTCCCGCATCTGTCCTTCTTCCAGCATCCGCGCTTCTTCGGCTACTTCCCGGCCAATGCCCTGCCGGCCGGGGTGCTGGGTGATCTGGTCAGCACCGCGCTCGGCGTGATCGGCCTGTCCTGGCAGTCCTCCCCGGCACTCACCGAGCTGGAGGAGGTCGTCACCGACTGGATGCGGCAGATGACCGGGCTGTCTTCGGCCTGGCAGGGTGTGATCGGCGACACCGCCTCCACCGGCACGCTGGTGGCCCTGATCTCCGCCCGCGAGCGCGCCACCGACTATGCGCTGGCCCAGGGCGGCCTGCAGGCGGAAGCGGCGCCGCTCACCGTCTATGTCTCGTCCGGCAGCCATTCCTCGGTGGAGAAGGGCGCGCTGCTCGCCGGCATCGGCCGCGACCATATTCGGCTGGTGCCGACCGATGCCGCCCATGCCATGCGCGCCGACGCGCTGGCCGAGCTGGTGGCGGCCGACTTGGCGGCCGGGCTGCGCCCCATGGCGGTGGTCGCCACCACCGGCACCACCGCCACCACCGCCCTCGACCCCATCGCCGCCATCGCCGAGGTCACGAGCCGGCACGGCATCTGGCTGCATGTCGATGCCGCCATGGCCGGCAGCGCCATGATCCTGCCGGAATGCCGCTGGATGTGGCAGGGCATCGAGGCGGCCGACAGCCTGGTCTTCAACCCGCACAAATGGCTGGGCGTCCCGTTCGACTGCTCGCTCTACTACGTGCGCGACCCGCAGCATCTGGTCCGGGTCATGTCCACCAACCCCTCCTACCTGCAGTCGTCGGTGGACGAGGAGGTGCGCAACCTCCGCGACTGGGGCATCCCGCTCGGCCGGCGCTTCCGCGCGCTGAAGCTGTGGTTCGTGATCCGCGAGCAGGGGGTGGCGGGGCTGCAGGCCCGCCTGCGCCGCGACTTGGCCAACGCCCAGGCCCTGGCCAGGCTGGTGGCGGACACGCCGGACTGGCGCGTCCTGGCGCCCGTGCCGCTGCAGACGGTCTGTGTGCGCCACGAGCCTCCAGGCCTCACCGGCGAAGCGCTGGACCGCCACACCCGCGCCTGGGCCGAGGCGGTCAACCGCTCGGGTGCCGCCTACCTGACCCCCGCCATGGTCGACGGGCGCTGGCTGGTCCGGGTCTCGATCGGCGCCCCCGGCACCGAGCTGGCCGATGTGACGGCCACCTTCGCCGCGATGCGCCACGAGGCGGAAATTGCCCTTTCAGGCTGAGATACCTCCGCACGCCGACTTGCTGATCGGCGGCCCGCTGGCGGACCTGATCTCTGCGCGGGGCGGCGACGACCGGCTCAATGTTGGTAGCGGCAACGACATCATCGACGGAGAGCGCCGTCGAGTATCTTTCGCTTCCGTAAGGCGCGCGACAATGCGATGATGCCCGGCTGCTCTGTCCTCGAGCCGCCGGGCATGTCCGGTCGCACGCGAATGCTATTTTACCAAACGAACCCGAGGACCCGGCCTGTTTCAACCACTTGAATAGTTTCGACAGACGGGATCGGGATTCTGCCGGGCGTGCTCAGCCGAGCCCCGGCCGCTCCGCCAGCGCCTTCTTCACCATCGCCTCGACCCGCGCCCGGTCCTCCCCGGCGATCGTCAGGCGCGGTGCGCGCACCCGCTCGCTGCCGCGCCCGACCAGGTGCTGGACCAGCTTGATGTACTGGACCAGCTTCGGGCTCGTATCGAGGTGGAACATGGGCGTGGCCCAGCGGTAGAGCGGCAGCGCCTCGGCATAGCGGCCCGCCGCCATCAGCTCCCACATCCTGACCGTCTCGGCCGGGAACGCGTTGGCGATGCCATGCACGCAGCCGGCCGCCCCCAGCACGGC
>Ga0182742_1004865_pt1 | contig 11784 bp, 12 predicted proteins | sample eDN5th37CBELigMG_FD_128880 | JGI IMG/M metagenome (GOLD analysis project Ga0182742, IMG submission 128880) | Enriched Miracle-Growth compost microbial communities from Emeryville, California, USA - eDNA 5th pass 37_C BE-Lig MG (version 2)... ... | reverse complement strand
GGCCACGAGGAAGCGGCGCAATAGCCTTGCCAAACGACGTTTTTCTCCCGCTTTTTCAGCCGTCAGGCCTTGCGTGAAACGGGCGACGCCTGCGGCTTGTCAAGATGCCCGCTTTTTCCCGCGACAATGTGCCCACCTCCCCTTGCCAAGGCTGGACATAATTTGCGATCAAGCATAGAACGCGCCGGATTGACGGGGAATCTATGGCCGTATTGTGTCCGGATCTTGCCGGTTTCCAAAGGGGCGTTGCGGTTTCCGCAGACATTGCGTGAGAGGATGGTTTAGCCGTGAGCGAACACGAGACAACAAGCGAATCCCTGGGCGAGCCCACTCGCCGCGATTTTCTTTACCTGACCACGGGTATGGCGGGCGTCGTGGGCGGCGTAGCGGTCGCCTGGCCGTTCATCGACCAGATGCGCCCGGATGCGTCCACGCTGGCACTCGGCGCCATCGATGTCGACGTCTCCAGCCTGACGCCCGGCATGTCGCTGACCGTCAAGTGGCGCGGCAAGCCGGTGTTCATCCGTAACCGCACGGACCAGGAAGTCGCGGAAGCCAATGCCGTCGCGCTCGGCGACCTCAAGGACCCGGTCGCGCGCAACGCCAACATCGCGCCCGATGCCCAGGCGACGGATATCGACCGCTCCGCCGGCGCAGGCAAGGAAAACTGGATCATCATGGTCGGCGTCTGTACCCATCTCGGCTGTATCCCGCTCGGCCAGGCCGGCGATTTCGGCGGATGGTTCTGTCCCTGCCACGGTTCGCACTATGACACGGCCGGTCGTATCCGTAAGGGTCCGGCGCCGGAGAACCTCGCTGTGCCGACCTTCTCGTTCGTATCCGACACAGTCATCAAGATCGGTTGAGGGGACTACTGATAATGAGTGCTGAACATTCAACCTACCAGCCGACGACTGGCATCGAAAAATGGGTCGATTCGCGCCTGCCTCTGCCGCGCATGATCCATGACAGTTTCATTTCCTATCCGGTGCCGCGCAATCTGAACTACGCCTACACCTTCGGCGCCATGCTGTCGGTGATGCTGATCGTGCAGATCCTGACCGGCGTCGTTCTCGCCATGCATTACGCCGCCGAAACCTCGGTCGCGTTCAATTCGGTCGAGAAGATCATGCGCGACGTGAACCACGGCTGGCTCTTGCGCTACATGCACGCCAACGGCGCGTCGTTCTTCTTCATCGCGGTCTACCTCCACATTGCCCGCGGCCTCTACTACGGCTCCTACAAGGCGCCGCGTGAAATCCTCTGGATCCTCGGCGTCGTCATCTACCTCCTGATGATGGCGACGGGCTTCATGGGCTACGTTCTGCCCTGGGGTCAGATGTCCTTCTGGGGCGCGACGGTCATCACCGGCTTCTTCTCGGCCTTCCCGTGGGTCGGCGAGTGGATCCAGCAGTTCCTGCTCGGCGGCTTTGCGGTCGACAACCCGACGCTGAACCGCTTCTTCGCGCTGCACTACCTGCTGCCTTTCATGATCGCCGGCGTCGTCGTCCTGCACATCTGGGCGCTGCACGTCACCGGCCAGACGAACCCGACCGGCGTCGAAGTGAAGTCCAAGACCGATACGGTCGCCTTCACGCCCTATGCGACGATCAAGGATGCGCTCGGCGTTTCGGTCTTCCTGATCATCTTCGCCTGGTTCATCTTCTACATGCCGAACTATCTCGGCCATCCGGACAACTACATCCCGGCCGATCCGCTGAAGACCCCCGCCCATATCGTTCCGGAATGGTACTACCTGCCGTTCTACGCGATGCTGCGCGCCATCACCTTCAATGTCGGCCCGATCGACTCCAAGCTCGGCGGCGTCCTCGTCATGTTCGGCGCGATCATCGTGCTGTTCTTCCTGCCGTGGCTCGACACCTCCAAGGTCCGCTCCGCCGTCTACCGCCCGTGGTACAAGCTGTTCTTCTGGCTGTTCGTGGCCAATGCCATCATGCTCGGCTGGCTCGGTGCACAGCCCGCAGAAGGCATCTACGTCGTCCTTTCGCAGCTCGGCACGCTCTACTATTTCGGCTTCTTCATCGTCCTCATGCCGCTCCTCGGCCTGATCGAAACCCCGAAACGCATTCCGAATTCGATCACGGAAGCGGTTCTGGAACAGAAGAACGCCAAGATGGCCAAGGCCTGATAGCGAGCGACGAAAGGAACCATGACAATGAAAAAGCTTGTTGCAGGCATTCTGTCGCTCGCCCTCGTCGCCGGTCTCGGCGTCTCCCTCGCCACGGCGCAGGAAGACAATGCCGCCGCCGGTGCGGAAGCGGAACACGCGACGCCTCACTACCCGATCCATCATCCGAAGGAACAGGACTGGACCTTCGCCGGCCCGTTCGGCAAGTATGACAAGGGCCAGCTCCAGCGCGGCCTCAAGGTCTACACCGAAGTCTGTGCCGCCTGCCACTCGATGAGCCTCGTTTCCTTCCGCACGCTGGAAGGCCTCGGCTATTCGGAAGCGCAGGTGAAGGCCTTCGCGGCGAATTACGAAGTGCAGGACGGCCCGAACAGCGATGGCGATATGTACAATCGCAAGGCTGTTCCGTCCGACTACTTCCCGTCGCCCTATGCCAACCACGAGGCGGCGGCCGCCTCGAACAACGGCGCGGCTCCGCCGGACATGTCGCTGCTCGCCAAGGCACGCGGCATCACCCGCGGTTTCCCGCAGTTCATCTTCGACATCTTCACCCAGTACCAGGAAGGCGGCCCGGACTATATCTACTCGCTGCTGACGGGGTACGACGAAGAGCCGCCGGCGCATCTCGAAGTCGCCGAAGGCACGCACTACAACCCCTATTTCGCCAATGCCGCGGCGCTCGCCATGGCAAAGCCGATCTCCGACGACCAGGTCACCTATGACGACGGCTCGCCGCAGACGGTCGACCAGTATGCCCGCGACGTTTCCGCCTTCCTGATGTGGGCCGCCGAGCCGCATCTGGAAGATCGCAAGCGCACCGGTTTCATGGTCATGGTCTTCCTGGTGATCTTCACCGGCCTGATCTACCTGACGAAGAAGTCGGTCTACGCGAACAAGGAACACTGAGCGGTTTATCCGCCCGGTCAAAAGGCGGCCTGCAGGCCGCCTTTTTTGTTGTGAGGCGGTGCCGCACCTGCAATAACGGTTGGAATCCTCCCGCAGCCGGAACAATTCCATGTCCATTTCCAGGCCTACGCTTGAACAAGAACTCGTCGCCGCGATCCGCAATATTCCGGACTATCCGAAGCCTGGCATCGTCTTCCGCGACATCACCACGCTGCTCGGCAATCCGCGCGCCTTCCGCCGCGCGGTGGACGAACTGGTGCATCCTTATGCGGGCATCGGCGTTGCCAAGGTGGCGGGCATCGAGGCACGCGGCTTCATTCTCGGCGGCGCCATGGCGCACCAGCTTTCAACCGGCTTCGTGCCGATCCGCAAGAAGGGCAAGTTGCCGCACGAGACCGTGCGTATCGCCTATAGCCTGGAATATGGCGTGGACGAGATGGAGATGCACAAGGATGCCATCACGCCCGGCGAGAAGGTGATCCTCGTCGACGACCTTATCGCCACCGGCGGCACCGCGGAGGCCGCGGTGAAGCTGCTGCGTCAGATGGGGGCCGATATCGTGGCGGCCTGTTTCGTCATCGACCTGCCGGAGATCGGCGGGCGCAAGAAGCTGGAAGCCCTCGGCGTCGAAGTGCGAACGCTGGTGGCCTTCGAAGGGCATTGAGGAAGGGCTGAGGAGGCCTGGCCGGACCTCAGACGAATTCCAGAACCGCGCTTTCGAAGCGGATGACCGGTTCGCCATCCTGGTTCCTCCCGGCGCAGAGGATCGTATTGATCAGCCGGTCCGGCCGCGAGGCCAGTTCGCGGGAGGCGGTGAGCGTTGCCGAATAGGTGACCGTGTCGCCGGCGAAGACCGGCTTCAGCCAGCGCATGTTGGTGAAGCCGGGGGAAGGGCCGAGCCTGGGGGGCGCGATGCCTTCGGCGGCAAGCCGCCGGCATTCGCCCGCCCAGAAGGGCACGAAGCATTTCATCCAGCCTGCGCTGGAATGCCAGCCGGAGGCGCAAAGCCCGCCGAACAGCGCCTGTTTTGCAAGCTCGGCATCGAGGTGGAAGGGCTGCGGATCGAAATCCCTGGCGAAGCGGATGATATCCTCCGCCGTAAAGGTGAGGCTGCCGATCTCGATCGATGCGCCGGAGGCATAGAGCTCAGCCATCCGCATGGTCGGCTTCCTTTTCGGCAAGGCGGATCATGTTGATATATTCGCACACCGCGACCGTCTCGCCGCGCTGGTTCGTCACCTCGGCGCGCAGGCGCACGATGCCGATCTCCGGCCGCGAGCGCGAGGCGCGCGCCTCCATCACCGTGCAATGGCCGCCGAGCGTATCGCCGGCAAGCACCGGCCGCTTCCACTCCATGACGTCGACGCCGGGCGAGCCCTCGGAGGCCGTATTGCGGATATAGGCCTCGTAAAGCATGCGCATCATGATGGCGCTGGTGTGCCAGCCGGAGGCGGCAAGTCCGCCGAGAATGCTGGCGCGGCCCGCGGCCTCGTCGAGATGCATCGGCTGCGGATCGAACTCCTTCGCGAACGCGACGATCTCCTCCGCCGTCAATCGGCGCTGCGAAAAGTCGAAGCGCCGGCCCGGCGTGAAATCCTCGAAGGTCAGGTGCGTCTCGGCCATGGTCCCTTACGTGTTGAAACGGAAATGGATGACGTCGCCGTCCTGAACGACATATTCCTTGCCTTCGTCACGGCCCTTGCCGGCTTCCTTGGCGCCGACCTCGCCCTTGTAGGCGATGTAGTCGTCATAGGCGATGGTGAAGGCGCGGATGAAGCCGCGTTCGAAATCGGTATGAATGACGCCGGCCGCCTGGGGCGCCTTGGTGCCCCGCACGATGGTCCAGGCACGGGTTTCCTTGGGGCCGACCGTGAAATAGGTGATGAGGTCGAGAAGATGATAGCCTGCGCGGATGAGGCGGTCGAGGCCGGCCTCCTCAAGGCCGAGGGCGGAAAGGAACTCGGTCGCTTCCTCTTCGGGAAGCTGGGCGACCTCCGATTCGATCGCGGCGGAGATGACGACGCATTCCGCGCCCTGTTCCTTCGCCATCGCGGCCACGGCCTCGGTATGGGCATTGCCGGTCGCCGCATCGGCCTCGGCGACGTTGCACACGTAGAGAACCGGATGCGAGGTCAGGAGGTTGAGGCCCTTCAGGACCTCGATCTCTTCCGGCGACAGGGTCTTGAGGAGGAGGCGGGCAGGCTTTCCTTCGGTCAGGAGCTTGATCACAGCTTCCATGACGGGAAGCTGGGCGATGGACTCCTTGTCCTTGCCGGTGGCGCGCTTGCGGGTCTGCTCGACGCGGCGCTCCAGGCTTTCGAGATCGGCGAGCATCAGCTCGGTCTCGATCGTCTCGGCATCGGCGACGGGATCGATGCGGCCTTCCACATGGGTGATGTCCGTGTCCTCGAAGCAGCGCAGCACATGCACGACGGCGTCGACCTCGCGGATATTGGCGAGGAACTTGTTGCCGAGGCCCTCGCCCTTCGAGGCGCCGCGCACGAGGCCGGCAATGTCGACGAAGGAGATGCGCGTCGGGATGATCTCCTTCGAGCCGGCAACGGCCGCCAGTGCCTTCATGCGCGGATCGGGAACGGCCACTTCACCGGTGTTCGGCTCGATGGTGCAGAAGGGATAGTTCGCCGCCTGGGCGGCGGCCGTCTTGGTCAGCGCGTTGAAGAGGGTCGACTTGCCGACATTCGGCAGCCCGACGATACCACATTTGAAGCCCATGGAGATGGTCCATTCGTTAAGAAAATCGTTGCCACCGCTATGGGGGAAGGACGGGACAGGGTCAAGGGCTTGCCGCCCGCGAGGCCTTGAAGTCGCCTCTCCCACGAGGCACAATAGGCTCACACCGCTCGAAGCCAACAGTCCGAGGAGCTTCCCATGAGCAATGGTGACACCGTCCTTGCCCCCAAGACCGTAACGAAGCCGAAGCTGGAACGGCCGAAGCTCTATAAGGTCATTCTCGTCAACGACGATTACACGCCGCGCGACTTCGTCGTGCTGGTGCTGAAGGCCGTCTTCCGGATGGCGGAGGAAACGAGCTATCGCGTGATGCTGACGGCCCACAAGATGGGCACGTCCGTGGTCGTCGTCTGTGCGCGCGACATTGCGGAGACCAAGGCGAAGGAAGCGACGGACCTCGCCAAGGAGGCAGGCTTTCCGCTGCTCTTCCAGACGGAGCCGGAAGAATAGGGTGGACAGGAATGCCCCTCAGTCTCCCTTCCCGCCAAAAAGCTTTTTCAGCATCTCCGCCATCGGGCCGGTCGTGGGCAGGATTTTCGGCTGGGCGTGGTTGCGTGCCTGGCGGATGTGCGACTGACTAGCGGGTTTCTGGGCGGGGGCCTTTTCGGCCTCCGGCTTGCTGCCGGTGGCGAGCGCCAGCTTGTTCATGAGCTGCGAATCCTCGCCGCGCACCAGCATCTCGGCATTGAGGGCAAGCTCGTCGAGCAGCGGGTCGAGCCAGGCGTGGTCGGCCTTGGCGAAGTCGCCGAGCACATGGTGGGTGACCATTTCCTTGGCGCCCGGATGCCCGATGCCGAGGCGCAGGCGCCGGTATTCCTTGCCGCAATGGGCATCGATCGACTTGATGCCGTTGTGTCCGCCGTGGCCGCCGCCGACCTTGATGCGCGCCTTGCCGGGGGCGAGGTCCAATTCGTCGTAGATCGCGACGATGTCCTTCGGTGCGAGCTTGTAGAAGCGCATCGCTTCGCCGACCGACTCGCCGGAAAGGTTCATGAAGGTCTGCGGCTTGACGAGAAGCACCTTCTCGCCGGCAAGCTCGCCTTCGGAAATCTCCGCCTTGAACTTCCTCGACCAGGGCGAGAAGGGGTTCTTGCGGTGAATGGCATCCAGCGCCATGAAACCGATATTGTGGCGGTTGCCCGCATATTTTGCGCCCGGATTGCCGAGCCCGGCGATGATCTGCATGAAATGGTCCGCCAATTGGATCTGTCGTCGTCTTCACCACCGCGAAAGCGGCCGGAAGTCAACGGTCTATCGCATTTTCCCGGATCGCGAAAATGCTCCGGCTCGTTCGCACGTGTCCCGTCGTCAATTTCCCCTGCCGCCGGCGGCGGTGCGCGGGTTCGGGGGCAGACCGTAGGCGGCGAAGATGCGGTCCTGTTCGCCGCTGAGAATGAGCTTGTCGAGTTCGCCCTGCATGCGCGCGATGAGCTCGGGGGACGTCTTTGTGTTGCAGGCCACGCCGTAGGTCCGGCCTTCCATCAGCAAGGCCTTCTCCACCGGCCGGCCGTCCGCCACCATCGCCTTGAAGGTCTTGGCGGAGGTCGGCATCAGGTCGATGCGGCCGGAGAGCAGCTTGCCGAGGGTTATGTCGATATCGGCGGCAAGGTCGATGTCGGTGAAACCGATTTCCTCCAGCGCCTCCACCGCGAAATCGCCGCGCTGGGCGCCGACCTTCATCGTACGCGCTTCCTCAAGGCTCGCCGGCCGGGGGGTGCCGTCCTTGCGCTTGAGCAACACCATCTCGTCCCTCAGAAGGGGCGTTATCCAGGCGAAGCGTTCGGCGCGCTCGCGGTTGTAGCCGGCGGTGAAGACGCAGGTTCCCGGTTGCTTCTCCGCCATGGCGAGCGCCCGCGCCCAGGGCATGATGTCGAGCGTATAGTCGATGCCGGCCGCCGCGCTGATCGCCTCGATCTGGTCGATGGTGATGCCGATGATCCTGCCGCCCTCGGTATAGTTGAACGGGGCATATTCTTCCGTGACGAAATGCAGCGTTTCGGCGAAGGCCGTCGAAAGGGGAGAGAGCGACAGGCAGAACAGCAGCGGCAATGTCTTCATCGTCTCGTCTCTCCGTCCGTTCAGGAGGCGGCGACCCGGTGGGCGGGCGGATCGGAAATCGCGAATTCGTCCAGCGTGTCGACAAGCGCATCCAGCGGCAGCGGCTTGCTGAAGAGATAGCCCTGGCCGAACTCGATGTTCATGGCCTTGAGGATGTCCCATTGCTCCGCCGTCTCGATGCCTTCCGCCACGACGACGCAGCCCATCTGGTGCGAGATGGTGCGGATGCCTTCCACCAGCATCCGGCTCTTGCGGCGCACCTCCGCCTGATCGGAGGAGAGCGACCGGGTGAAGGACTGATCGACCTTGACGATGTCGACAGGGAAGCGGTTGAGATAGCTCAGCGAGGAATAGCCGGTGCCGAAATCGTCGAGCGCGATGCGGCAGCCGAGCTCGGAGAGGGCGTTGAGCACGTCGCGCACCACCGGATTGTCGAGCATCAGCACGGCCTCGGTTATCTCGACGACGATACGCGCGGGGATCACGCCGCTTTCGAGCAGCAGCGCCGCGATGCGCGCGGGCAGGGCGGGCTCGAATTGCAGGGGCGAGAAGTTCACCGCAAGATAGGTGTCGGCGAAGCCTTCTATTCTGGAAATGGCCGCAAGATCGGCGATGGATTTCGACAGGATGCAATCGCCGATGCGGCCGATCGTGCCGTTCTCCTCGGCGATGCCGATGATCTCGGCCGGAGGCAGGATGCCGCGCTCGGGGTGATCGAGGCGCATCAGGGCCTCGAAGCCGGCAATCCGACCGTCCGAGAGGCTGACGATCGGCTGGAGATGCGGCCTGAACCAGTTCTCGCGCAGGCCCTGCTCGATGGAGCGCTCGGTTTCCAGCCGTTTGCGAGCGATGTCCATCATGTTTGCGTCGAAGATCTGCACGCCGTTCTTGCCGTCGCGCTTGCGGGCATACATTGCCATGTCCGATTTCTGCAGCAGGCAGGCTGCGGTCGAGGCATGGTCGGGATAGACCGCGACGCCGATGCTGGCGCTGACATGCAGCTCCGAGCCGTTGACGATGAGCGGCGCGCGCAGGCTCGAAACCAGCCGCTCGCTGACATCCATGGCGAGCTGACAGGCATTCGGCGCGGAAAGCAGGATGGCGAATTCGTCGCCGCCGAGCCTGGCGATCCGGTCGCCCGAGCGCAATTGCCGGCGCAGGCGCGTCGCCACCTGGCACAGCACGTCGTCGCCCGCCGCATGGCCGAGATTGTCGTTGATCCACTTGAAGCGGTCGAGGTCGACGAAGAGACAGGCAAGCTGCTGGCCGCGTGCATCCACCGCGCCGATCAGATCGTCCAGCACCGTCTCGAAGCCTTGACGGTTCAGAAGCCCGGTCAGGTGATCGGTGATCGCCTGGCGATGATTGCGGTTCTCTGCCTCCTTCAGATCGGTGACGTCGGTCATCACCGAGAGCGAGAGTGCATTGTGTCCGCTGCTCGCGGAAACATCGCTTTCCAGGATCAGCACGTCGATCATTCGGTCGTCGGCGCAGCGGAAGCGCACGGTGGCCTCGCAGATGCCACTGTCCGGATATCCGGCGGCGTGGCGGTTGCGATAGGCCTCGCGCCAGTCCTCGGCGACGAAATCGGTGAACGCCTGGCCGATCACCTGCTCGCGGCGGTAGCCGGTGGCTCTCAGCCAATAATCGCTGACCGCGGTAATGCGGCTTGCCGCATCGATGGAGAACAGCATGGCGGGGGTGAGATTGTAGATGTCCGTGGCGCGGGCATGGGCGAGCTTCAGCTCGGTCTCCTCGCGTTCCAGCCGGCTCTGCATCTCGTTGAAGTTACGGGCAAGTGCGCCCATTTCGTCCTTCGCGGTCCAGTCGACGTGATGGCGCGAGCCGAGCCGGCGGGTCGCCTCGATGGCGGCGGTCAGCCGCATCAGGGGACGGATGATGGTGATGCGGTTGCCGATGATGGCGGCGGTGAAGAGCGTCGCAACGGCGAAGAAGAAGATGGCGAAGACGCTTACTTCGTCCTTGGAGAAGCGCGAAAGCAGGCCCTGGTGGGGTATCCAGATTTCCGCGGTGCCGACCTTCCTTATGCGGTCGTTCGCGCGGTAGAGGATGTCCGTCCTGACGATGGAGCGGGCCTCGCTCGGGTCCGGATTGATGGCCGGTTTGCGGATGTCGATGAGATCGGCGGTGTCGCGGACGTGCACGAAGCTGATGTCGGCATCTCTGCGCAACGCGCTGACGATCTGGTCGGCGCTCTCCCGATCGAGATCCCACAGGGGTTTTCCGAGCGCCTGGACACTCGCTTTCAGGAAGATTTCGGTGTTTTGCAGGCGCTCGCGCGCGACGCGGTCGGAGGACAGGACGAGGAAGAGGACGAAGAGCGGTGCGACGAAGACCAGCAGCGCGCCGATGACGATGGCGATGAAGCGGCTTTCCACCGAATGCATCTTCATGCCGCTTGCCCCTCTGCCTTGCCGCAAAGCCCGCCCATCACGCCCCCTTGTCGTTGGAAGGCCAGATTTTCACCAAATTCTTAAATGTTGTTGAAATCCCGTCGTCAAAAGTGCTGGGAATTCAAACTTCCCGCAGCAGTGGTGTCGCAATCCGGCAAAGAAAAACCCCGCATCCGGGAATGCGGGGTCGTTCGATCGTTCCGTGCGGAAGCGATTATTCGGAGGCTTCCGCTTCCGTTTCTTCTTCCTGAACGCCGGCAGCCGGGACAGCGATCGTGGCGATCGTGAAGTCGCGGTCGGTGATGACCGGGCTCGTGCCCTTCGGCAGCTTGATGTTCGAGATGTGGATGCCTTCGCCGACCTTCAGGCCGGTGAGGTCTGCCGTCAGCGAATCCGGGATGTTGCCGGCAAGAGCGTGCAGTTCGACAGCGTGGCGAACGACGTTCAGAACGCCGCCGGCCTTGATGCCCGGGGACTTCTCTTCATTGATGAAGTGAACCGGAACTTCGACCACGACGTGGGTGTTGCCCGTAACGCGGAGGAAGTCGACATGCATGGTGAAGTCGCGGACCGGATCGAGCTGATAGTCCTTCGGCAGGACCTTGATCTTCTCGCCGTTGACGTCGATCGTGGCGACGGTGGTCTTGAAACCGCCGGCGTGGATGCGCTGGGTGACGTCCTTGGTCGACAGGGCGATGGACAGCGGGGCCTGCTTGTCGCCGTAGATGACTGCGGGAATAAGACCGTTGCGGCGAAGTTCACGGGAGGACCCCTTACCAACCCGTTCGCGCGTTTCGGCCTTGAGCTCGTAAGTTTCCTGGCTCATGGCGTTGCCTTTCGTATGTTACTGGAGAGTCTTCCGCCGGCAGGAAGAAGGTCCGGCCGCGCAAAAAACTTGAGGATTTCGTGAAAACCTCATCCACGTTGCCTCCAAGGGTGTCTACGCGGACGGGGGCTCGATAGACGAGAATGCCCGGAAATGCAAGGCCTGCGCACGGCAAGGCGCGGCCGATCTCCTGCTTTTCTACATGATGGCGCGGCGATTGACACGAGGGCGTGGCGATTGGATGTTCGCCCTTCCGACCGGTTCGGCGAAGGAGACGATGATGAGACGACAGATCCTGACGGCCGCGGCCGCCATCGCGCTGGTTTGCGCAGGCCCGGCCCTTGCCAGCGAGGTTTCGCCCGCCGAAGCCGAAAGCATCCAGCAAAAGCTCACCCGCTACCTGCCGCAGGAGATGATCGATGCCGGCCTCGTCACCGTGCGGGCGGCGACGTCGTTCTACGAGCTGCGTTTCAATCCAGACGTGCTTGTCGACAAGGCGAAGACCGGCAAAGTGACCGTCGAGGGCCTCAAGCCGGTAACGGCCTATCTGCGGCCCATGCCGGAGGGCACGTACCGCGTCGAGGCGAGCGATACATTCGACATCAAGGGATCGGTCGATGTCGAGGCTGGCAGGAATTCCTTTTCCTATCTCGTCGATTCGATGAAGCTCGACGGCATCT
>Ga0182742_1004864_pt1 | contig 11789 bp, 9 predicted proteins | sample eDN5th37CBELigMG_FD_128880 | JGI IMG/M metagenome (GOLD analysis project Ga0182742, IMG submission 128880) | Enriched Miracle-Growth compost microbial communities from Emeryville, California, USA - eDNA 5th pass 37_C BE-Lig MG (version 2)... ... | reverse complement strand
GTGAGCGTGCTGTCCGGGTTCGTGGGAGTCGGATTACCCATCGTGGCAAGGAAATCGACGTCCTCACCGCCGTTCGAATAGGTGTAGCTCGCGGCGCGGTCGATGCCGTGTTCCTCCGCGAATGCGATCGCGGCTGCCGCTTTTCCGCTGCGCCACAGTGACTTTCCGTCGACCTTGCCGGTCAGCACCCCGTCCTTGACCTCGAGTGGCGTGTACAGAATGTGCTCGACACCGAGCGCGTCCGCCGACGCCTGGATCTGGTAGCGGGACGCCGACGAGGCGATCACGACGGTGTGCCCTGCCGCCTGGTGTGCCCGGATCAGCTGCCACGCTTCGGGATAGATGTGCCCTGCGATCGTCGACGCGAACAGCCGCCGTCCGATCTCGTACAGCTCGTCCTCGGTATGTCCGCCCCACGCCTTGAACGCGATCGCCACGAATCGTTCGAAATCGGCTTCGCTGTCGGTTCCGCGCAATCCGTTGAGCATCGTGCCGGCCAGTTCTGCGGCACTGACCTTCCCGGCGAGCAACCGGTCCCGGAAGAAGTGCAGTCCCGAGAAGCCGTGCACGATGGTGCCGTCGAAATCGAAGAGCGCTGCGACCTGCGGTCCCTGCGGCCCGGACCGGACCCGCTCCAGTGCCTGCTCGATGTTCACCGATCCGCCTTCCTGTTCGACACGTCGAGGGACTCCGCGAGCTGTACTCGCTCACCGACCGCGAGAAGGTCCTCGGCGAACGCGCGGCGCTGCTCGCGGATCTCCTCGCCGCCGATCTCGAGCAGACCACGATTGCCCGCCAGTTGCAGCGCGGTCGCGAACAACTCCGACGATACCGATTCCGGTCCGTACAACCGGCCCTGCAGCAGCATCTGGGTACCCACCGCCACGCACTCGTCGAGGAACGCCTTGCGGTCCAGCTTCAGCGTCGGGTCGTGCAGCGCCAACCGCTCGGCGACCACGAGCTGGGCGTCGAAGAACGACCGCAGCGTGCGGTGCACCATGAAGAAGCCGGTCTCGATGAGAGCGGTCAGCGCGTCCTGCGCGGATACGGGCAGCTCTTCGCTCCAATCGGCGACCAGCAGCGCCAGCTCCTCCCGCATCTGGGCTTCGAAGGTGTCGCGATCCGGGAAGAAGAACTCGAATTTGAGGAGATCGCGCAGCTTCTTCGCTTCCTCCCAGGCGGCTGTGACGGGGTTGTCGCCCGGATTCCGGTGCGCATGGAGGATCGCCAGCTCGAGGATCGAGCGGTTGACGAACCAGTGCACGCCGCTGTTGCGGTAGAACGCGGCGACCAGGTGCTGTCCGGGCTGGATCGAATAGACCGGTTCCTCGCCGCCGGCATAGGTGGTGACCACTCCCGCGTCGGTGAGCGAGTCGAGCACCCTCGCGAGCCCGCCCTCGACGTCCAGGACGGACAGTTCACCCTGAGGCACGTCACGGGCCTCGATGTACCGGCGGACCGGGGCGATCACCGCCCGCACCTCCTCGAGCGTCAGCGCCCGGTCACGCACCCCCAGCAGCGCGAGGGTCACCAGGCAGTTCACCGTGATCGGGGTGGCACAGTTGATGCCGACCGCGACCTCGAACGCGACCTTCTGCAGCGCCTTCCGGGTCCGGTCCAGATGTTCGGTCTCGTCCCGGACGGGCTCGGACAGCGCGGGGTCGCCGCCGGAGGTCAGGAGTTCACGCATCGACAGAGGTTCCCCGAACCGGACGTACACGTTTCCGGCGCTGCGCCGCTGGCTGCGGGCGTACCGGGCCAGCCAGGTCAGGCCCTCCGGCTTCTTCGTCGCACCGGTCTGCTCGGCGGCGACGGCGGCCACCTCGGCGAGTCCCTCGTAGGTGATCGACACCGGCACCAGCGCCGCGTCCTCGACGCGCCCGGTCCGGATCGCGTTGGCCACGTAGTTGAGGAGCCCGTACCTGGGCGCACGCAGTTTGCCCGTGCGGGTGCGCCCGCCCTCGAAGTACCACTCCAGGTTGAAACGTTTCGTCAGCAGATACGCGAAGTACTCCTCGAGTGCCGCCTTGTAGACGGCGTCGTCACCGAAGCTGCGGCGGATGAACACGGTGCCGGTACGACGCGCGATCGGGCCGATCGGCCAGAACGTCAGATTCGCGCCGCCCATGAGGTGATTCCGCGGGAACTCGTTGTTGGCGAGGATGTCCCCGAGCACGAACGCATCGGCGTACGAGCGGTGCGACGGCAGGAACACCAGCGGCCGCCTCCGGTTGAGATCACGCAACGCCCGCAGTCCCGACTCGTCCGCCCGCACACTCCACGCCGACGAGTGCAGCGGGCGCATCGCCTGCGTGAACAGGTCCGTGACCAGGCGGGACTGCACGGCGACGAGTTCGCCGAGCACGGCACGGGCACGCGCGTCGACTTCCTCCCGAGGGAGGTTGTGCTCGTCGGCGATCTCCGCGAGTTTGCGGCGGAACGACCCGGCATCCATGATCTGCTCGGCCACGAGACGCGGCACCTTGTAGCGGTCGCCGATCACGGCCCGCTCGGCGCGTTCGAGCGCGACCACCGCGCGCCGGGTGATGTACCGCGCGAGCGAGTCCGGTGCCGGGTCGCCGTCGTCCGCGTGCAGCGCCGAGCGCAGGTCGCTCAGCCGTGCCGGCTCGGCCACGACGATCCGGTGCCGGTCGGGGGACCGGCCGACGAGCCACTGCTGGATCAATCGGTTCGGGTTCCGTGGGTTGGTCAGCGCCAGAATGTCGGAGAACCGCACCCGGCGGGCACCGTCGCGGGCGGCAGGCAACCACACCACCCTCACCGGCACGACGAGCGGATCGTCGGTGCGCGGCACGAGTTCGGAGGCCAGGATCCGGGAGTCGAGGTCGACAACTGCGGGAGTGGGGTCCGCCGAGTACTCGGCGGGCAGGCCGCCCGAGCGTATCCAGCGGGTGATCAGATCCCGTTCGATCGACGTGGTGGCCGCGGCGACCACCACGGTCGGTCCGCTCGATGCCCCGGCGCCCCTTGTACCGGCGCCCGATGTCCCAGTTCCCGATGTCCCAGTTCCCGATGTAGCCGCACCCGATGTCCCCGAGCCGCGATGCTCGTTCACGATCATGCCTCCCCGTCTGCGGTACCGCCCCACAGCAAACTACCGCGTGAACAGGGCTCTGCTCGGTACAACGACACGACGGAGCCGCTGCTCTGGCATCGCCGGGCGAACGGGTGCACGCTGAGGCAAGGTTGACCACGACGCGCCCCCACAGCGGAGGTGGCCCGTCGGGAACGGAGGGAAGACGGTGTCCGAGACCGGCCCGTACGCGCAGATCCGGGAGACCCACACGTCGGTGGTGTTCTTCGTCGGTGATCGGGTGCACAAGATGAAGAAGCCTCTCGACCTCGGTTTCCTGGACAACCGCACCCGCGCGGCGCGCGAGAGCGTGTGCCACCGCGAGGTCGATCTGAACCGGCGGCTGGCGCCCGACGTGTATCTGGGGGTCGCCGACGTCCACGGCCCGGACGGGCAGGTCTGCGAGCATCTCGTCGAGATGCGGCGCCTGCCGGACGAGCGTCGGCTGGCCGCGCTCGTCGCTCGCGGGGAGAACATCGACACGGTCGTCGAGCAGGTGGCCCGGCAGGTCGCCGGGCTGCACGCCGCGTCGCCGCGGGATCCGGCCATCGACCGATGCGCGACCGTGGATTTCCTGACGGACCTGTGGCGTCAGAGCCTCGACCATCTCGAGCGGCTTCCGGTCGGAATCGACGCTGCCGGACTGCTCGCGCGGATCCGCACGTCCGCGAACCGTTACCTCGAGGGGCGGGCGCCGCTGTTCGCGGAGCGCATCGCCGACGGCCGTGCCGTGGACGGACACGGGGACATGCTCGCCGACGACATCTTCTGCCTCGACGACGGTCCGCGGATCATCGACTGCCTCGAGTTCGACGACGAACTGCGTTACGGCGACGGTGCACTCGACATCGCATTCCTCGCGATGGACCTCGAACGGCTCGGTGCCCGCGAGGCCGCACACCGGCTGCTGAGCGCGTACGCGGAGTTCTCCGGGGACACGTGCCCGGCCTCGCTGATGCACCACTACATCGCCTATCGGGCGTTGGTGCGGGCCAAGGTCACCGCGCTGCGTCACGATCAGGGAGACGCGGCGTCCCGCGAGGTGTCGCTCGGGCTGCTCGACCAGGTGGCCCACAATCTCGACCGCGCCCGGGTCCGGCTCGTTCTCGTCGGCGGCCTGTCCGCGACCGGCAAGACCACCGTGTCGCGGCTGATCGGGACGCATCTCGACGCGGTGGTACTGCGCAGCGACGTGATCCGCAAGGAACTCGCGGGTCTCGATCCGGTCACCGACGCGAGCGCCGACGTCGATTCCGGGTTGTACACGCGGGAAAACACCGACGCGACGTACGCCGAAATGCTGCGCCGCGCGCGCATCGCGCTGTCGCTCGGAACGTCCGTGGTGCTCGACGCAACCTGGCTCGTCGAGTCGCGGCGTGTCGAGGCCCGGCGGCTCGCGGACGAGGCAAGCGCCGACGTGATCGAGATCGAATGCTGCGCCGATCCGGCAGTCCTGTTGCGCCGCATCATTTCCCGGCGTGAGCAGGGAGGCGACGCCTCCGATGCGACACCGGCGGTGCTCGACGAGCAGTTGCACCGCCGTGAGGAGTGGCCGTCGGCGCAGGTCATCGACACGACCGACGGCACGCTGCCCGACACCGAACACCTCGAGCGTCTCGTCGGTCCCGGACCCTGGTGACCGGGTGAGGACAGCCTCGCATTGCTACCGCGTTGTGCCGCAACGATCTAGCCTGACGAAGTGTCGACTCGCGAAACCACCGGACGCCCCGTCCACGAACCTCACCGAACCGGTACCGCCGCGAAGCTGAATTGGCTGCGCGCGGGGGTCATGGGTGCCAACGACGGCATCGTCTCCACGGCCGGTCTCGTCGTGGGTGTCGCGGCCGCGACCACCGAGGTGCCGGCGATCCTCACCGCCGGTTTCGCGGGTCTGTCGGCGGGTGCCGTATCGATGGCGCTCGGCGAATACGTCTCGGTCAGTGCGCAACGTGACACCGAGCGGGCCATGTTGCGCATCGAACGACGAGAGCTCGAGCAGATGCCGGAGGCGGAACTCGAGGAGCTGACCGGGCTGCTGCAGGCCAAGGGCCTCGAACCGGACACCGCGCGCGCGGCGGCGGAGGAACTGACCGAACGCAACGCGCTGGCCGCGCACGCGGAGGTCGAATTGGGAATCCACCCGGACGAGCTGGCGAATCCGTGGGCGGCGGCGCTGTCGTCGGCGGTGTCGTTCATCGTCGGCGCGCTCGTGCCGCTACTGGTGGTGGTGCTGCCGCCGGAGCATCTGCGCGTCCCGATCACGTTCGTGGCGGTGCTCGTGGCGCTGGCACTCACCGGGACCATCAGCGCGAGCCTCGGTGGTGCCCGGCGAGTGCGGGCAGTGGTGCGGGTCGTGATCGGCGGGGCGATCGCGATGGCCGTGACGTTCGGGGTCGGCTACCTGTTCGGTACCACGGTGGGCTGACGAAGGTTCGCCGCCCGCCGCGGTACCGAAGTAGGCGATGCGCCGCGATCGTGGCTTTACTTGTTGCGGGCGATCAGGACCGGGCAGGGGGCCTTGTGCACCAGGTTCTGGCTGGTCGAGCCGAGCAGGGCGGCGGCGATCTGCCCGCGGCCGTGACTGCCGACGACGACGAGCTGTGCGTCGTCGAGCTGGCCCAGCAGAACCTTCGCGGCCGGTCCGCGTTCGACGACGCGACGCACCTCGACGTCGGGGAACTCGTCCTGCTTACCTGCGAGCGCTTCCGCGAACACCGCGGTTTCCGCTTCCTGGACCGCGTCCCAGTCCACGAGGGTGGCGGTCGCGCCGGTGCCGAGCGCCGCGTCGCCGATCCACGAGTGCGCCGCGACGAGCGGAACGCCGAGGGCGTCCGCCAGCGTGAAGGCGTACGACACTGCGGCCCTGGACAGTTCGCTGCCGTCGACACCGACGACGATCGGCTTGTCGTTGGGCAGCGGATTCTCGCTGTCGCCGCGCCACACCACGACCGGGCACGGTGCGTTGTTGGCGACGCGCAGCACGGTGGAGCCGAGCAGGAAGTTCTCGATGGCGCCCGCGCCGGTCGCGCCGACCACGACGACGCGGGCGTCGTCGGCTGCCTCGAGCAGCGCGTTGGTGGCGGGGCCGGGGCCGATGTAGCTCTCGACGGTGAGGCCGGGCTGTTCGGCGCGGATCAGGTCGCTGACGTCGGCGAGCAGCTTCTCACCGTCGGCTTTGAGCTGGTCGAACATCTGGGACTGGATGAGCACCGCGGACTCGCTGTAGAAGATGCCCTCGCTGGGGAGCGCGTGGACGAGGCGCAACGGAAGCTCCAGCCGGGCGGCGAGGGCGGCAGCCCATCGGGCGGCGGCAGTGGCGGTGGCGGATCCGTCCAGACCCGCGACGACGGCCTTGGTCACGTGCGTGCTCATCGTTGAGCCTCCATTCTCGTGAGGGACTGCAGGTCGAGACTATCCGCTGGTGCGGCAGGAGAGGGCGGCGTCGTGCTGTGGTCTACGGCACGAGCACCGCCGCCCCTGCGAATCGGCCCTCGGACAGGTCCCTGAGTGCCCGGTCGGCCCCGTCGAGCGGGTACGGCGTCGTCGTGACGTGCAGGCGGTGTTCGCCCGCGAACGCGAGGAATTCGTGTGCGTCACGGCGTGTGTTGGCGGTGACGCTGCGAACCGTTCTCTCCCGGAACAGGTGTCGCTGATAGTTCAGGCTGGGCACGTCCGTGAGGTGGATGCCGGCGAGCGCGAGTGTTCCCCCGGCGTCGAGGGCTTCGAGCGCGGTCGGCACCAGTTCCCCGGCCGGGGCGAACAGGATCGCCGAGTCGAGCGGTTCCGGAGGTGTGTCGTAGGCACCCTGCGCCGAGGACGCGCCGAGTTCGAGTGCCAGCCGCCGGGCGTCGTCGCCGCGGGTCATCACGTGCACCCGAATGCCTTGTGCGAGCGCGACCTGAGCCGTCAGGTGTGCGCTCCCGCCGAAGCCGTAGAGGCCGAGCGTGCCGCCGGGCGGAACCTGCGCGCGCAACAGCGCGCGATAGCCGATGATGCCCGCGCACAGCAGCGGCGCCAGCGTCTGCGGGTCGTATCCGGACGGCACGGGCAATGCGAAATCGGCTGGAACGGTTGCAAATTCGGCGTAGCCACCGTCGGCATCCCAGCCGGTGTAGGTGGAGTCCGGGCACAGGTTCTCGTCGCCGCGCAGGCAGTATCGGCACCGTCCGCACGTGCTGCGCAGCCATGGAATCCCCACCCGGTCACCGATCGCGTGTGTCCCGAGGTCGCCGCCGATCACCTCGGCGACCACCTCGTGTCCGGGCACGACATGCTGCCGGTGCACGGGCAGATCCCCCTCGGCGACGTGCAGATCGGTGCGGCACACGCCGCACGCGAGCACCCGCACGAGCAGTTCGCCGTCGCCCGGTTCGGGTGCCGGTTCGCGCACCGCGCGAAGGGGACCCCCGGCGATGGGTCCCGGTGTCTGTACCCGCCAAGCCCGCATTGTCTGTCCGGTGTTCATGCCGCTCCCGGATGGTTCACTTCCACAACGGTTTCGCCGCGCGCAGTGCTTCCTTCCACGCGTCCTCGAGGTGCACCGCCTGGGCTTCGCCCAGCAGAGCCTCGCGGTGGTACGCGATGCCGAGGCCGAAGCTGGACTCGGCGGCGTGTCCCTGCTCGGACACGATATCGAGCAGGTGTTCGCGCGCGACCACCGAATCCTGGAATTCGCCGAGGAGATCCTGGAACGCGTCGAAGTGATCGAGTGCCTTGCCCGCACGCTTGGGATGCAGAGGACGGATCACCTCGATCGCGTAGCGCATCCGTTTGGCGCCCTTGCGGGCCCGGTGCATCCGGGCGTCGCGCTCCTCGGGTGTGTCCGCACGACGGACGGCACGGACCCGCTTCGAGACCTTCTCCGCGAGCTGTTCGAGCGAGCCCGTCAGATCACCGGCCTTGGCCTTACGGACCTTGCGGGACGTCTGCGGTGCGGTCGCCAGTCCCGCGATCAGGGCGTCGAGTGCGAGCAACATCTGCAGGTAACGATCGGAATCGAGGGCCGCGACCGCCTCGATTCCCGCGATTTCCGACTGCCTCGAGAAGTACTCGTCGATGCGGGCCTTGGCGGGTTCCCGGTGCGATTCCACCGGGATCTCGGCGACCCGGTCGAGCAGCCGCTCCCACTGCACCTCGAGGTCGCGGGACGGGCTGAGGCGGCGGCCGAGCCACCGCAGTTCGTCGACCACCGACTCGTCGAGGCCGAGATCGCCGGCGTAGGTCTGCAGGGCGCTGCGCGCGCGGCGTGCGGCCTTGCGCATGCTGTGCACCGAGTCGGGGGCCTCGCGCCGCACCGCGATGTCGGTGAGCTCGAGTTCGCGCAGTTCGGTGGCCAGATAGTCGCGCAGGTACCCGGCCGGGCCACCCACCGTCGGTTCGTCGGGAATCAGATCACCGAGAACCCGGTGCAGTTTGGACGGGCTCGGCGAGCGCTCGATGCCTTCCGCGGTGAGCCGGTCGTCGACGGCGTCGAGCAGGCTCGCGCCGCCCTGCCCGGTGCCGTTGCGGCCGAGTTCGACCTCGATCTCGCGCCACTGCACCTGTGCGTCGTCGGCTCCGCGGACCGCGACGACGTCGTCGACGACGATCTCGGCGAGCACCGTCTCGCCCGGTCCTTTCGCGCGGATGCGCCGGCGGGAGGTGGTGAGCAGGGCGGCGAGTTCGACGGCTTGATCGCGTCGCACACCGCGCAGCAGGCCGAGCAGTTCGGCCGGTGGTGTGCCGGTGTCGTCGCCGAGCGGGAAACGCAGTTCGGTTCGGGTGTCGAGGCCGGATGGCAGTTTCAGATGCCAGCCGGCGTCGTCGCCGCCCTCGCGCCGGCGCAGGGTGATCCCGGCGCGGAGCAGCCGCAGATCCCGCGTGTCGTAGTACTGCGCGGCCAGCTCGATGCGTTCGTCGGCGAGAGCTTCGACGCCCGGCAATCCGGACAGGTCGGGAAGAGTCAGATCCGTGTCGGCGGTGTACTTGCGTTCGGTTTCCTCCACCGCCTCGATCCCAGACGGGTTCGTGGTCGCCACCCGGTCCTCCCATTCCCTGCGGGCTCGGCTGCCGGGATCGGCAGCTCTGCCGCCCACATTGCCACCGTATGTGGGGAATGTCCCGAACAGAACGGCTATTTCGTGTCGCACGCCCGTTGGGTAGAGACTTTGGACCCTGTTTTGCGATGAGATGGCATGGTGATCATGGAAGGACGCGGGTGCTCTGGAGGCTTGGATGAGAATTCTGGTGTCGGCGGCGAGCAGACACGGTTCGACCGCGGAGATAGCCACAGCACTCGGAGCGGCCCTGCGCGACCGCGGTGCGCTGGTCGATGTCGTCGAACCACACGACGTGCGCGACATCTCGGGTTACGACGCGGTGGTGATCGGTAGCGCCGTCTACCGCGGGCGCTGGCTGCGCCCGGCCAAGGACTTCGTCGACGCGCACGCCAAAGAGCTCCGTCGGCGGCCGGTGTTCCTCTTCTCGTCCGGACCGATCGCGGATCAGGACCGGCCGGTCAACAGCCCGTACGACGTGTTCACCGTCCGCCACCGTACGGGTGCACGCGAACATCGCATGTTCGCCGGGAAACTCGACCCCGAGGGGCTGAGCGTCGGCGAACGGATGCACGTGCGGATGTCCGGCGGCAGGGTCGGCGACTTCCGTGACTGGGACGCCGTCGGCGGATGGGCGGGAACGATCGTCGACGCTGTGGCCGACGAAAAGGCGGTGTCCGAGGACGAGCCGCGACCCGACGTCGAGACGTCACCCGGCGCGGCGGCCGGGAGCGACGACGCCGGATCCGAGGCGGCAGGTTCGTCCACCGTCGACCCCGACACCGTCGGCACCGAGGGCGGACGGAGCGCCGAGCCGGGGCGATGACGGGCAGGTCAACCCGCAGGGTTCCGGTAGTGTTCGGCGAGTTCGGCCGCGCGATCCCACGGTGACCAGTCGATCGGGCGTCCCTCCAGCTGCGCTTCGAGGACCTCGAAGCCGGCGTGCCATCCGGCTCCGTGCGCGTAGGCGTCTTCCTCGTCGTCGGTGGTGTGGGTCAGCGTCAGGTAGCAACCGCCGCTGCCGTCCGGGACCAGTTCCCAGTGCAGGACGTCCGCGTCCCACATGAATTCGAGGACCCGGGCCGGGCGGACCGCGATCACAGTTCCCTGGGAGGTGTGGTCGGCGGGGACCGCGAATCGGCGGATCTGCTCATCGGTCGCGGAGAACTGCAGTTGGGCGCCGGGCTCGAGAACCAGATTCACCCGGGCCGGGAACCACGTGGCGAGTAGATCCGGGTCGGTGATCGCACGCCAGACCTGTTCCGGCGGTTGGGGGAACGCGCGTTCGAAACGCAGGGCCACCCGGCCGTCGTAGGTACGGGAAACGGTGCCGATATCCATGGGATCCTCCAAGACATGAGCCCGTGTCATCAGCGGGGTCCTGGTGTGCTGTCCCTCTATGCTGCCAGGTTTCGTCGGCTCGCGAAGTATCTCCGGCTACCCGAAAATGGATCGTCGAATTCGATCTTGCGCGCCAACAACTGCAACGGTTGTGAAAAGTCTTGTGGCGCAACGTTTTGTACTGTCGGATAGAGCGGATCGCCGAGGATCGGAATTCCGAGCGAATTCATGTGCACGCGCAGCTGGTGGGTCTTTCCGGTCCGCGGCAGCAGCCGATAGCGGGCGATCGCGCCCTCGGAGTCGAGCATCTCGACGCGGCTGATCGCGTTGATCTCGCCGGGTACCTCCCGCGCCTGCAGTATCCCGGGCCGCTTCTCGATCCGGCTGCGGACCTCCCGCGGGAACGTGAGGCCGTCCGTGACGGGAGCGAGCGCCTCGTATTCCTTGTGTACGCGCTGCTCCGCGAACAACGACTGGTAGGGCCGCCGCGCCCCGGCGTGGACGGTGAACACCAGCACGCCGGCGGTGAGGCGGTCCAGCCGGTGAGCGGGACTCAGTTCCGGCAGATCCAGTTCCCGCCGCAGCCGCACCAGTGCGGTCTCGGTGATCCACCCACCGCGCGGCATGGTGGCCAGAAAATGCGGTTTGTCCACTACGAGCAGATGCTCGTCGCGGTGCAGCACGTCGACGGTGAATGGCACCGGCACCTCGGGCGGCGGGTCGCGGTACAGGAAGACGAACTCGCGCGGGGCGAACGGAGAGAGGTCGGTGATCTTGGTGCCGTCACCGGTCACCACCTCGCCGAGTGCGACTTTCTCGCGCAGGCGCTCGGCATCGTGCGGAAACCGTGCCAGCAGGTACTCGAGCACCGTCGTCCATTCCCCGGCGTCGGGCAGGCGCAGCCTGGACGGGTTCAGGCCGTCGCGGACGGGGAGCGGGGCGATGGGCACATCGCCACGGTAGTGGCCGCGCCGGACCCCACCCGGCGACCGGTCACCGAGGCCGGCGAAAAACCGGGTCCCAACCGCGACATTTCGGTATCCCGCAGGTCACGGATCGGTCCTAACCGAGAGGAATGGAGACCGTGACGATACGCTGAGACGCCGGTAACGGATATGTAAGAGTGACCGACAGACATCCAGGCGTCTCTACCGGGGCGCCGTGGCCTGCCGCTGTGACGCGAGTGTGGCCGGTGTCCACTACGGGACACGCAGACACACAGGGGAGCTTGGTGTGACAACTTCTTCGATGACCACGAGGCGGCCGAGGGGGGTGCGCGCGCTGGTCCGGATGCTGGTGGCGGCCGTCATCCTGCCGCT
>Ga0182742_1004863_pt1 | contig 11792 bp, 10 predicted proteins | sample eDN5th37CBELigMG_FD_128880 | JGI IMG/M metagenome (GOLD analysis project Ga0182742, IMG submission 128880) | Enriched Miracle-Growth compost microbial communities from Emeryville, California, USA - eDNA 5th pass 37_C BE-Lig MG (version 2)... ... | reverse complement strand
GGAGACATGTTCCTGACGAACGACCCCTGGTGCGGCGCCCTGCACGCCATGGACTATGCCGTCGTCGCCCCCGTCTTCTGGGAGGACGAGATCGTCGCCTGGACCGGCATCGTCATGCACGAGATGGACGTTGGTGGCCCGCGACCAGGCAGCTGGACCGTCGGTGCACGCGACGCCTATCAGGAATGCCCGCTTATGCCACCGGCGAAGATAATTGAGAGGGGCGAACTTCGAAAAGATATCGAGGAGATCTTTCTGCGGAACACGAGAACGCCAGATGTGAACGCGCTTAATCTCCGGGCGAAGGTCGCCTCCCAGATCACGACCCGACAGCGTCTCCACGAGATCATCGTGGAGTATGGAAAGGATACCTTTCTGGCCGTACAGAACAATATTTTTGATCATGTTCGGCGCTCGGTCGGGAAGCGGATCGCGCAGCTGCCGGACGGGGCATGGTACGCGAGTTGCATCCTCGATCACGACGGTGTTCAGAATAATCTCTATCGGATGCATCTAGCCCTTACGAAGACGCGCGATCGGCTAACCTTCGACTTTCGAGGAACCTCGGCTCAGGCTCCAGGTCCGATCAATTGCGCCTACAGCGGCTTGGTAGGTGGTGTGATTCAGGTCCTTTTCCCTCTGCTCTGCTTCGATCTGCCATGGTCGCACGGAGGGGTTGCGGATTGCATTGACATTATCTCCGATGAGGGAACAATCAACAATTGTACATTCCCCGCAGCTACCAGCATGGCAACGCTGAATGCAGCGCAATCAACTGGCAACCTCGTGTGGGAGGCCATGGCGAAGATGTACGGTTGCTCAGAGCACCTCAAGGACGAAGTGATTGCTCTCGGGTATGGTGGCGCCAATATGGCCGTGCTTTCAGGGGAGCGCCAGGATGGCCGCCGATTCGTGAACATGTTCACGGATTCGGTTGGCGGTGGTGGAGCACGGTCCTTCGCTGATGGCATCGATACTGCCGGCAATCTCATTGCACCCTCCTATGGCATCCCAAATGTGGAGCGTATCGAAGGCCTCTTGCCCGTTCTGTATGTCTATCGGAAGGAGCGCCCGGAAACGGCTGGCGCTGGTCGCTGGCGAGGCGGCGTCGGCATTGAGTACATGCTCACGCCACATCACGCCGGAACCGCCATCGACGCAGTGTTCTTTGCCAGCGGCAAGAGCCACATGGAAACCAAAGGTGTGGGCGGCGGCTTTCCTGGATCTATCCAGTGCAATTTCGTCCTCCGGGACGCTGGTATCCGCGAGAGGTTCGCACAGGGGAAGATTCCCTTAAACGCCGACGAGGCAGGCTACGCGTCAATCGAAATCCCCGAGGCCAAGGATACTGCTCAACTCAGCGCAACTGACGCCTGGATCTGCTTCTGCAACGGCGGCGGCGGATACGGAGACCCGCTTGAGCGCGATCCTGATGCCGCTGCGCGAGACGTACGGCTCGGCCTCTGTTCACCCGATGAGGTGGCGCGGCTTTACGGCGTCGTCTGTGACCCGCGAGGCCAGGTCGATCCAGAGCGCACGATCAATGCGCGTGAGACCATCCGTGCGGAGCGGCTAAAACGTGGTATTCATCTTGGTGAGGCGTCGAAGGCGGTGGAGGCCGAGCGTTGCTCGGAGATCATGCACATCGGTGCGGGATTGGCGGTATTCCCGTACAATGGCGAAAGCGTCATAGGATGTAGGCGCTGTGGCTCACATCTGGCGCCGATTGAGGCCGATCCACGCAGCCAAGCCCTGATGGTAGAATACGACATCGCCGAACTTAGCCCGCTCAACCAGCATGGGCTGCAATCAGACATCGTCATGAGACTGTATTGCTGTCCGACTTGCGGCTCATCGTTCTCAACGGATGTGCAGTTCCGCTGCGACGATCCAAGAAGTCCCGAGATGCATCTTAAGATCCCCAGGACCTTGCTGCCAGGCGCTGGAGGCGCCCCATTCGCAACTCTATAGCAAGTCCTTTCCGTTCGTCCCTCTTACACAGGCTGAGTTCTAACATGACGAAGTTCGTACGTTTTGAGAGAAGCGGTAGCATAGGCTTTGGCTTTATCGAGAGCGCAGAGGTCATCCAAATATTGGACGGCGATCCTCTCACGGGGGGAGCTGCTACAGGCGACACCATTTCGATGTCAGACATCCGCTTGTTAGCTCCTGTCGCGCAGCCTCGGATCTTCGGGATTGGATACAACTATCACCAGGCAGTGAAAGATGCAGGCGTGCCTATCCCGGAACGCCCGCTGGTTTTCATGAAGCCTTCTACCGCAGCGATTGGACCGAATGACAACATCGTATACCCGAAAGGTTCTACCAACGTGGTTTTCGAGGGGGAGCTCGCTGTCGTGATTGGGAGAAAGGGGCGGCGGATTCCGAGAAGTGAGGCGCTGAACTACGTTTCTGGCTACACATGCGGAAATGACCTCACTGAGCGCACCTTGCAGATGGCCGAAGTTAAGGCGGGCAGCATGGCTGTGAGCAAGGGATTCGACACGTTTGCCCCACTCGGACCCTGTCTCGTCACTGATCTAGATCCCGCCAACATCACAATTGTAAGCCGCATCAACGGTGAGGTTCGACAGAATGGCCATACGTCGGATCTTGTCTTCGACATCCCAACACTGATCTCATATCTAAGTGATGCAATGACTCTCCTGCCCGGGGACGTAATCATGACTGGAACCCCACCGGGCTTCGGACCAATCCATCCTAACGACGAAGTCGAAATTGAAATTCGAGGGATTGGAACACTTCGAAATCGCGTCGTCGCGGAATGAAAGCCAGGGCAAGGCGTATTGGCCCACTGCCGAATGAATACCGTAAATGGCTCACCGCCAAAGCACATGTGCGGGACGCACTGAAGGATTCGAATGAAACTCGTCAGCTATACTATATTGGGCCGAGAGTCGTTTGGGGCGATTGAGGATGACAGCATTGTCGATCTAGGCAATCGAGTTGCAGGGGTCCAGTCGCTTCTCGAAGCTCTGCAGAGACAGCAGCTAGCCGCCTTGCAGGAATATGTGCGAAGTGCAAAAGCGGACGTACCGTTGGCGTCTGTACACCTTCTCCCACCAGTTCCAAACCCGCCCAAAATCATTTGTGTTGGGCTGAACTACACAGCCCATGCCATCGAGGTCCACGCAGAAATTCCGGAATATCCAGCGCTTTTCATTCGCCTTGCCAACACACTCGTTCCCCACAATGGATCCTTGATCCGACCGAAGGTTTCTGAGCAGATGGATTTCGAAGGCGAACTTGCTCTCGTGATCGGGAAAGGCGGAAGGTACATCAACAACACAGAGGCGCTTTCACATGTTGCGGGGTACGCCTGTTTCAATGATGGCTCTATCCGCGACTTCCAGTTCAAGCACTCACTCGCGGCAGGAAAAAACTTTCCGGCAACCGCTGGGTTCGGTCCATGGCTTGTGACGAGTGATGAGATACCAGATCCATCGCAACTTCTATTGGAAACACGATTGAATGACGATGTCGTTCAAAGCAGTACAACCAGTGACCTTATCTTCGATGTACCTAGCCTAATCTCTTACATCTCTACCTTCACGCCACTTGAGCCAGGAGACGTGATCGCAACCGGGACTCCCAAGGGCGTTGGCTTCGGGCGCCAGCCACCGCTTTGGATGAAGCCAGGCGATACTGTAGAGGTAACAATCACCCGGATCGGGGCTCTCCGAAACTCAATTCGGGCAGAACGCGACCATTAGGACAGGAGGGCTTCGAATGCCCTGGATCAACTTCCTAATGCCTGCTCAGTGTCATGGTGCAAAGACGGAATATTGGTCCACTTGTCCAGCTGGTAATCTCTGACGACATCCAAAATCATAGATCGGATCCAGCGGTTGGCAGGATCGTTTGTGACAGCCGAATTCCAGACAAGATGAATAGGGGCATTGACCTCAGGAAATGGTGCCTCGATTGTGCAGATCCTGGCAGAAGCCTCTAATCTCTGCACAAGCTTGAGCGGCAGGACCGCTACTAGGTCGGTTTGTGCCACTATGAATGGCACTGCCAAGTAGTGTGGCACGACCATAGTGATACGTTGGGTTAAGCCATGCTGTGCAAGAATATTCTCGATGTGCTCACCCGGGTCTCCCCTTTGCGCGATTGCAACCCGAGGCAGATTTGCGAACTCTTCCAAGGTAAGGCGGCGTTTCGCCTGAGGATGGGTGCGCCGTACCGCACAGACGAAGGGTGAATGATAAAGCAACGTCGACTGTAGGCGGCTTGAGTGTCCGCGATACAAAACCATGGCGACGTCTGCTGTGCCTTCTTCCAGAAGCTCGACTGCACGAACTTCGTCAGCGTGTAGGACCTCAAAGCTAATATTCGGCGCGGCTGTACCAACGTGGTGGGTTATAGGAGGTGTGAACAATGCTGCCCCAAGATCATTCATCGCAATGCGAAATGTCCGCGTCGTGATACTTGGATCGAAAGTTTGCGGTGTAATGCTGGTTTCTATTTGATTGAGGATACTCCGTACGGCATCTGCAATCTGAAGCGCCCGTGGCGTGGGTTGCATCGACTTTCCGCACCGGATAAACAGCTCATCTTTGAGCACATAGCGCAGGCGGCCGAGAGCCGCACTCATGGCAGGTTGGCTCAACCCAATCTTCTGCCCAGCACGCGTGACGTTGCGCTCGGTAATGAGTGCATCGAAGGTCACGAGAAGGTTCAAATCAAACGTAGTAAGATTCATGGGCTCCTCCAGATGACGTCTTTTGCGTTGTTCCTGAGATTAAGAAGAGCCATCAGGCCTCTGTCAATGTTGTGACAAGCCCCACATGTGATGCGGTTTAGGCTTCAATCGAGCCTGCTCAGAATGGATGGCCAAGAATAATCGTCATCGTGGATGATAATCCGATAAATTTTCGGCGTATCCGTAATATACAGCCGATTACCTCCCGTGAAATCTTGAATGAGATCACTTTCCCTGCGCCGGGGCCATCGCAAGTGAGGACAAGCGCTCGGCAACCAAGACATTCAAAGCAGCGGAAGAGTATTCCACTGCTCCAAGCACATGATGCAGGGCGAGTGCCCATTGGCACGAGGCTCCGATTGTTCGCCCAGAACAGCAATCCTTTCTTCGGCTGTAGGGATAAAGGGCTCCACCAATGGAGTTGTTATAAAGTCAGGATTGTTGATCCTGTAGTCTTGCGAGCTTGCAGATCCTGATGGGCTTTGGCCGCATCCTGCAACGGGTAGGTTTGATTGACCTCAATCTTGACCGCACCCGAGAGCACGACCTCAAACAGGTCCTGGGCCAAGGCCAAGAGATCGGCCCGCTTCGCGGCATAGGTTCCTAAGGTCGGGCGCGTCACGTAGAGCGAGCCCTTCTGGGCGAGGATGCTGAGATTGATCGGTTCGACCGCCCCGGAGGACTGCCCGAACAGCACCATGAGCCCGCGCGGGGCAAGACAGTCCAACGAGGTAGAGAAGGTGTCCTTTCCCACCGAGTCGTAGACGACCGGCACCATGCTGCCATTGGTGATCTCCTTCACCCGCTCCACGAGGTTCTCGCGCGTGTAGAGGATGGTATGGTCGCAGCCATGAGCCTTGGCGAGTTCGGCCTTCTCGTCACTGCCGACGGTGCCGATGACAGTTGCGCCCAGCGACTTAGCCCATTGGCACGCAATGAGGCCGACCCCGCCAGCCGCCGCATGAAACAGGATGGTGTCACCTTCCTTGACCTTGTAGGTCTGCCGGATGAGATACCGGGCCGTCATGCCCTTGAGCATCATCGCGGCGGCCTGCTGGTCGGAGATGCTGTCTGGCAGGACGACCAGGCGATCCGCTGGAATGACCCGCTCTTCGGAATAGGCGCCTTGGGGGCCACCCGAATAGGCAACGCGGTCGCCGACCTTTACGTCCGTGACGCCCGGACCGACCGCCTCGACCACGCCAGCCGCCTCCGTGCCGAGACCACTTGGCAGGGAGGCTGGGTACGCGCCAGAGCGCACATAGGTGTCGACATAGTTGAGGCCAATGGCCGTGTGCCGGACCCGGGCTTCACCCGGCCCGGGCTGGCCGACGTCAACCTCCTCCCAGACGAGAGCCTCGGGGCCGCCAATTTTATGGAAGCGAATAGCGTTCGTCATCGAGGCATTCCTTTCTGATTCCAGAGTGCTGATCCTGATGGGCCTGACCCGTCGAACCGGTCCATGAGCAGGGCTCATTCTTAGAGGCAAGGCAACATTAGTTATCCATCCTAACGTATCGCTTCTGCGCACATCCCTTTATACCGAGTTCGTCGGGGTTGCCGGGCCTTAGGTAACGGGCAGCTTGATGCCCATCCCGCCGCCCGACGGCGTACCGTTCACAATGATACCGCTCGGCTGAGGCCTCATGAGAGTAAGGGTCAGCACCTCTTGGCACGGGCGGGTACTGACCTTAGTCACAGGACCGGTGACCAAGCCTCAGGGATGAGGTCGTAGCCGTTGCCGCGGCGGACGACATAGGAAAAGCCCGGGAAATGCACGTGCATACCAGCAATCACCATGCGGTCGGTGGCGGCCATGTCGAAGACGCGGCGGCGCATTGCGGCAGAAGCATCCGGATCGCTATCGAAATCGAGGGTAACGTCAGGATTCCGGACCTGAATTTCGGGAACGTGCACGGTGTCACCCCAGACGAGAACTGACTCATTGCCGTCCGCGATGAGGTAAGCCGTGTGCCCCGGCGTATGCCCAGGGATTGGGATAGCGGTCACGCCCGGAAACACCTCGCCATCGCGAATGGTCCGCAGTTGGCTGCGATAGGGCTCCAACTGCTTACGCGCAGCCTGGAAATAGCGCACGCGCTTCCGCTCCGGCGCCGCGCTCATGGCTGCCTCATCGTTCCAATGCTTCACCTCCTCCTCATGAACGAGGAGTTCTGCATTAGGATAAATGCACCCGCCAGATGGATCACAGAGCCCATTCGAGTGATCGGGGTGCATATGGGTCAAGAGCACCGTGTCGATCTCACCCGGTCTCGTGCCCGATGCTTCCATATTAGCGACGAGCTTGCCGAGAGACGGTCCCATCGTATCGCCGGAACCGGTCTCGATCAGGGCCACTCGGCCTTTCGCGTGCACCAAGAAGGCATTGACCGAAAGGCGGGGCGGCGACGGCCGGAACGTCTCTGAGAGAATCTGCTCGATTTCCTCCCGTGAGATCCGCTGCAGCACGCCGACGTCGGCGTCGAGATAGCCGTCGCTCAGGGCAGTGACAACAATGTCGCCAACACGGCGGCGATAGACGCCTGGAACCTGGCAATCTGGAAAAGCTCTCATCGGGTTCCCCTCGCGTTGAGCATATCAGTTAAGTGCATAGATGGCCTCGGGGCCGTAGCCGAAGCACCGGATACGGGCGGTGAAGCCGAACCTCTCCTTCACCGTCCTGTCAATCTTTGTAAGGAACTCGGCCATCACCTCCGGCGAGCGAAATTTCTCAAGACGGTATTGAACCTCCACGAAAGCATCATGACCGCGTCCTTGTGGCAAAACCGGTATGAAAATGATGTGCACGTTATTGAGCGCTGCCCTGAGGATGCCGGTGCACAGCTCCGTGCATTCCTCCGTGAAGCGCTCAAGCGCTGCGGTATCGGGCATCCGCGCGCTTGGAATGTAAACTGAAACGTTAGGCATAGGATAACCTTTCTGAGGGGGGAGCCCCGGTCAGTCGACCGGGAGCTCGCGGCCCTTCGTCTCAGGAAGAGCAAGGATGGCGACCAGCACCAGAGCATAGGAGCCGGTGGTGAAGATGCCGATTGCAGTCTCGAGCGCAATCTGCTGGCTGAGATAGCCAACGAGAGCGGGAAAGAGCGCGCCGACCGCTCGTCCGAAATTGTAAGCGAAGCCCATGCCGGTGCCCCGCACCCGAGTCGGGAACAGCTCTGCGAAGTAGGAACCGAGCCCGGCGAAGGTGCCAGCGTAGCAGAAGCCAATCGGGAAACCGAGGATCAGCATCCACGTGTCGGAGATCGGGATGAAGGTGTAAAGAACCACGGTGATAATCGCGCCGATCGCGAAAAGAGCGAACGTGAGCCTGCGTCCGATCGCGTCCGTCAGATAGGCGCCGACGATGTAGCCAACGAACGCGGCCACGATGATGACGGCGAGATATCCCGAGGTATTGAGCACCGACAATCCCCGGACTGTTTTCAGGTAGGTCGGGAGCCATGTGGCGATGGCATAGAAGCCTCCCTGCACGCCGGTTGCCAAGAGCGACGTGAAGATCGTGATGTAGAGGACTCGTCCCGAAAAGATGTCGAGCAAAGTGGCCTTTTGAGCCGAGGAGCGGGCGTGATGCTCAAACACCTCAGGCTCATCTACATACTTACGAATGTAGAAGACGAAGAGCGCAGGAATGACGGCAACGAAGAACAGGACCCGCCAAGCGATTGTCTCAGGCAGAAGGTAGAAAGTGAGAGCATAAATCAGGGCTGCTGCGCCCCAGCCTACAGCCCATGAACTCTGCACGAAACCAAGAGCCTTGCCACGATGCTTTGCCTGAACGATCTCGCTCATGAGAGCGGCGCCGATCGCCCATTCCGCACCGAACCCGAAACCTTGGAGCGCACGGACCACCAGCAACTGCTCGGAGGAGTTCGTGAAACCGCTAAGGCAGGTAAAGAGCGTAAACCAGGCGATCGTGATCTGGAGCGTTAGAACGCGGCCGTAACGGTCTGCAAGCATACCGCCAATCCAGCCGCCGGTCGCTGAGACCAGAAGGGCTACGGTAGCGATCATGCCAGCTTCGGCCCGACTCATCGCCCAGAGGGAGATGAGCGTTGGCATCACGAAACTGTAGAGCTGGATGTCAAGGGCGTCGATGCCGAAGCCGCCGAATGAGGCCCAAAACGTATGCTTCTCTTTCTTACTAAGGCTTGCAAACCAGCCGGTGGCTGGTGCGGGCGCAGCGGTGATTGTGTGACTCATGGTGTTCCTCCCGTCCCGGCATCTCGCCGCGGCGGGAGGCTCCCGCACGCGACGAGTGTGGGATCATCAGTATTTGCGGATAAACGGATCAGGCATCTGCAGATCGCTCGAGATCCAGACGCTCTTCACCTCGAGATATTCCTTGACAGCTTCCACTCCTCCTTCACGGCCTAAGCCGCTATCCTTGAACCCGCCGAACGGTGTCGTGAAGCTCGTTGAGCGGTAATTGTTGATCCACACCGTGCCGGCCTTCAGCTTGTCCGACATGTACATCGCTCGCTTGAGGCTGCGGGTCCAAACGCCAGCGGCCAGACCGAAGCGGATGTCATTTCCGATGCGAACGGCGTCTTCTTCGTCCTTAAAGCGCAAGACCGCGAGAACCGGCCCGAACACCTCTTCCTGCGCGATGCGCATATCGTTGGTCACATCGAGGAAGATCGTCGGCTCGACGATGCGACCGGCACCGTATTCCGGTCCGGAAAGGGCACGTCCACCGGCAACGCAGCGAGCACCCTCGCCTTTTGCGACGCCGATGTAGTGCATAACCTTCTCGAATTGCGGCTTGGTTGCCACGGGCCCGACCTGCACGCCCGGCGCACGCGGATCGCCTGCCTTGGCCCGCTTCGTCACCTCAAGGAGCTTCTCGACAAATGCATCGTGGATGCTGTCCTGCAGCAGCAGGCGGGAACCCGCCATGCAGGTCTGACCGCCAGCGGAGAAGATACCCGTAATTACACCATTGACCGCCTGATCAAGATCAGCATCGTCGAAGACGATATTCGGCGACTTGCCTCCAAGCTCTAGCGAGACGCGCTTCAGGTTCTCCGCAGCGATTTTGGCGACAGCACGACCACCTTGGTCGCCGCCAGTGAACGCAACGCGAGCGACATCTGGATGACGGATGAGGGGTTCACCGGCCTCGGAGGCAAAACCCGTCACGACGTTGAAGACGCCGGGTGGGATGCCGGCCTGCGCCACGAGCTTCGCCAACTCGAACATCGACGCAGAGGTGAATTCCGATGGCTTAGAGACAAAGGTGTTGCCGCCGCAGAGTGCGGGCGCCATTTTCCAGGCGGTGAGCAGCAGCGACGAATTCCATGGTGTGATGGAGGCCACGACGCCCATAGGTTCATACTTGGTGTAGTTGAACACCTTGGGCTTATCGATCGGAATGACCGAGCCCTGAATTTTATCGGCAAGGCCCGCGTAATAGTAGAAGTACTTTGCCACATAACGGACTTGGCCGGAGACTTCGCTCAGAAGCTTGCCATTGTCGCGAGCCTCGACTTCCGCGAGAGCGGCAGCGTTTTCGTCGATCAGCTGCCCCAGCCGATACAAGAGCATGCCGCGATCTGTAGCGGACATGGTGCCCCACGGCCCCTCCAAGGCAGCCTTGGCCGAGCGCACGGCTCGGTCTACGTCCTCCGCATTGGCGCGCGGAATCTCGGCCCATGCCTCCCCCGAAAAGGGGTCCTCGGTTTCGAACCACTCGTTCGAAACGGGATCGTACCATTCGTTATCAATGAATAATCTGTATCTGTGCATCGTCTAGGTGCTCCTGATGGAGCCAACCTAGAAGGCCTTGATCCCAAACCTCAATAAACACGCCGGTAAGGGTCAGTGACAGAATGTAATGGCTCTTGCGATGCTCCTAAGCATATGACCCTTCCTCCGTCCGCAGCGGAGATCGGTCGCGCTGACGGACATAGGCGTCGGATTCCTGCACAAGCCAATCCAGAAACGGCCTGAGCGGCCAGGAGCCGTATTTGTACTCCGGGCAAACTACGCAATAGCGCTTGTCTCCTGGCACATAGTGATCAAATGGTATAACAAGGCGACCATCCTCGACTTCGTGGGTAACGTAGAGTCGCGGAACAAGGGCGACGCCAAGACCGGCCGACGCGGCTTCGATCGCCATAGAGAACAGATCGTACTGCGCCCCTTCCATGGGATTAAGCCCGGTAACGCCGAGGTGGTCCCACCATTTCTTCCACGAGTCGAGGCGTCCCCGCTTGTGCAGGAGCGGGAGCTTTTTCAGCTCAGCGAGATCAAGTTGCCTCCGACCAGGGATCAGCTTCGGACTGCACACCGGGACGAGTTCCTCAGCGAAGAGGTCTTTCTTGATCATCCCGGCCCAGCCCGGATGGTCGTAATGAATGGCGGCGTCGAAGGGGCTATCGGCGAAAAGGAAGGGCTCGGGCCGCTCGCTCATGTTGATGATGATGCCGGGGTTCTTGGCATAGAAATCTGGCAGGCGCGGGATAATCCATTTGTTAGTGAAGGTCGGAATGACTGCGAGTTCGAGAACACCGCCTTCGGAAGGCCGCGCGAGCAGCTTGAGTGTATCCCGTTCAATTCGATCGAGATCGCCAACAATTTGTGTCCAGTATTCTCGCCCGGACTCGGTCAGATGAATACGTCCCTTTACTCGATTGAAGAGCATGAGCCCAAGAAAGTCCTCAAGACGCGCGATCTGGCGGCTGACGGCACCCTCGGTCATCGAAAGCTCTTCAGCAGCGCGCGAGAAACTTTCGTGGCGCCCGGCGGCCTCAAAGGTGAGCAACGCGCTCGTGCTTGGAATCTTGCGACGCAAATACTGTCTCCTGACGCTACGACATAGACATCTATCTGAAATCCAAGAGGATCCAGGCAGCACTTGCAAGATGCGCTAGACCCTACCTATTTGTCGAGCTTGCACTCTCCAATCGATGCCTTGGTAGGATCTAGCACTACAGTTGCACCTTTCGTTTGCGATGAGAGGCTTGCGCCATCGCCTGATGCGCGCGGCGCCACGCGGACCAGGCGATCACGAGGGCAGGCTCGATCCGGCGTTGCTGGAGGCGGG
>Ga0182742_1004860_pt1 | contig 11796 bp, 8 predicted proteins | sample eDN5th37CBELigMG_FD_128880 | JGI IMG/M metagenome (GOLD analysis project Ga0182742, IMG submission 128880) | Enriched Miracle-Growth compost microbial communities from Emeryville, California, USA - eDNA 5th pass 37_C BE-Lig MG (version 2)... ... | reverse complement strand
CTTGTACGCGATGTGGGCTGATCTGCGCGTCAGTTCCGAGAGCCGCTTCATCAAGTCGGCCGCGGTGGTGGGCGAGGTGATGAAGACCTACCACCCCCACGGCGACCAGTCGATTTACGACGCCTTGGTTCGGATGGCGCAACCGTTTTCGCTGCGGCATCCGCTGGTGGAGGGCTACGGCAACTTCGGGTCGATCGACGGCGATCCCCCGGCCGCCATGCGGTACACCGAGTGCCGGTTGACGCCGATCTCCGAGACGCTCTTGAGAGAGCTTCGGGAGCAGACGGTCGATCTTCGTCCCAACTATGCGTCGACCGCCGAGGAGCCCGAAGTCCTCCCCGCGCAGTTTCCGAATTTGCTGGTCAACGGCGCGTCGGGAATCGCCGTCGGCATGGCGACGAACATCCCGCCCCACAACCTTAAGGAAGTTTGCGCGGCCTTGGTCGTCTTGCTCGACAACCGAGAGGCGACGCTTGAGAGGCTGACCAAGCACGTCATCGGCCCGGACTATCCGACCGGCGGCGTGATTCTCAACACAACCGAAGACCTGCGCAAAATTTACGCGACGGGGCAGGGGAGCATCAGGCTTCGCGGGACCTACGAACGGCATCCGGATCGGCCCAACTCGATCGTCATCACCTCGATTCCCTACGGCGTCGAGAAGGACGCCCTCGTCGGCCGGATCGGCGAGCTGATCGGCAAGGGGTCGGTTCCGCAGCTCACGAACGTCAAGGATCTGAGCACCGACGACGTTCGGATCGTCCTCGACCTGAGGCCGGGTTCGAACGCCGAAGCCGCGCTGGCGTATCTGTTTAAGAACACGCCGCTGCAAGTCAACCACGGCGTCAACCTGACGTGCCTGCTGCCGGCCGAAGGGGCCGAGGTGGCCGTTCCCAGCCGCCTGGATCTCAAGTCGATCCTCCAGCACTTCCTCGACTTCCGCATGGAGGTGGTGGTCCGTCGGCTGCAATACGAGCTGAACAACCTTCTGGCGCGGATCCACATCCTCGAAGGCTTCGCGATCGTCTTCAACAACTTGGACGAGGCGATTCGGATCATCCGCGACAGCGATGGCAAGGCCGACGCCGCTCCCAAACTGATCGACCGGTTCGACCTGACGCCGATCCAAGCCGACGCCGTGCTCGAAACCAAGCTCTACCGCCTTGGCCGGCTGGAGATCGAAGACATCCTGACCGAGTTGGAGGCGAAGCGCGAGCGGGCCGAGGAGTTGAAGCGGCTGCTGGAGGACGAGCCGGCCCGTTGGACGATCATCCGAAACGAGTTGAGGGAGATCGCCAAGACGCACGGGGACGCCCGGCGGACCCTGATCGAAGCTCCCGAGGCGCCTTTGGAGTTCCGCGAGGAGGATTACATCGTCGACGAGGACGCCTGGGTCATCGTCACCCGCGAGGGCTGGACGAAGCGGCAGAAGTCGTTCACCGACGTCGCCAGCATCCGAGTTCGGGACGATGATCGAGTGGGTTGGATTTACCGGGCCCGGGCGCGTCAGACCATCACCTTCTTCACCGACCGGGGCGTCGCCTACACGTTGCGGGTCAACGACATTCCGATGACGACGGGCCACGGCGACCCGATTCAGAAGCTCTTCGCCTTCGAGGACCAAGAGCGGCTCGTCGGCGTCGTCTGCCACGACCCGCGCTGCCTGCCCGACTTCGACAAGCATCCCCAGACGCCCGTGAAGCTGGCGCAGAGGGCGCTTGAGCTGGGGGCGGAGGAGGGCTCCGACAACGGCAATGGCGACGGCCGCGCGAACGGCCATTTGCCTCCATCGACCCCGCCTCCTCCCTACGTCGTCGCCCTGACGGCGGGGGGCAAGGTGCTTCGGTTCACGCTCTCGGCGCTCGCGCCGGTTTCGACCAAGAAGGGAAGGCTGCTCGCGCGACTCGATCCGTCGGTCAAGGGAGACGCCGTGGTCGGCGTCGAGGCGACCGACGGTTCCGAAAACGTCTGCCTGGCCACCCGGATGGCCCGGGTGCTGATCTTCGCCGTCACCGAGGCCAACATCGTTTCGGGGGCGGCGCGGGGCGTCTCGGCCATCAAGCTCGACCCGAAAGACCGGGTCATCGGCTTCGTGCTCGCCAACAAGAAGCGCGAGGGCTTGGCCGTCCGAACCAACCGCGGCGGCGAGCAGATTGTCCGGGCCACGAAATACCCGGTGGCCAGCCGGGGAGGCCGAGGCTACGCGATCCTTCAGCGCGGTTCGCTCGAATGCGTGCTGCCTGGAGAAGCCGAGCCCGTTCCGCCCGTCGATCAGGTGATCGACGCCCTCGATGGACGGGGGAAATCGGACGACTCGGCCGCCTGACGGGATTGACGAGCCTCCAAGAATGCGCCGGTGGAGACCCGACCGGGAAAGAGGAACCAAACCGCGATGTCCAATGGATCCGCGACGTATAGCGCCAAGTCGATCACCGTCCTTGAAGGTCTGGAGGCGGTTCGCCGCCGCCCCGGCATGTACATCGGCGGCGTCGACAAGACGGGGCTTCACCACTTGCTTTGGGAGATCGTCGACAACGCCGTCGACGAGGTGATGAACGGGCACGCCACCCGGATCGCCGTGACGCTCCACGCCAACGGCCGGACGATTTCGGTGGCCGACAACGGCCGCGGAATCCCCGTCGACGCCCATCCCAAGACCGGCCGAAGCGCCTTGGAGGTGATCTTCACCACGCTCCACGCCGGCGGCAAGTTCGACAACGACGCCTACAAGGTGGCCGGCGGCCTTCACGGCGTCGGCGCCAGCGTCGTCAACGCGCTCAGCAAGAGTCTCGTCGCCGAAATCCGCCGCGACGGCAAGACCTTTGTCCAGAAGTACAAGAAGGGCAAGCCCGCCGGCCCCGTCGAATCGAGCGAGCCGGCGAGGGGGAGCGGGACCACCATCACCTTCACCCCCGACGACGAGATTTTTCAGTCCCTCAACTATGACTCGGCCCTGATCGCCGAGCGGCTCGACGTGAAGACCTACCTCAACAAGGGGCTGGTCATTCAATTCGTCGACGAGAAGAACAAGACGAACGTGGAGTTCCGCCACGACGGCGGAGTCGTCGACTTCCTCGACGCAATCAACCGCCAGCGAGGCGATTCGCGGGTCGCTCCGCTTCCCTTCGTGCTGGAGCGCGAGGACGAGGATCTCGGCGTCCGATGCAACCTGGCCCTTTGCTGGACCGAGGCGACCGACGAGGACGTTCGATCGTTCGTCAACACGATTCCAACCCGCGACGGCGGCACGCACGAGATGGGAATGCTGAGCGCCGTCGGGACGGCCGTTCAGCGGTTCATCGAGACGCACGACCTGGTCAAGAAGGGACCGGAGATCAAGCGGGAGGACATCCGCGAGGGCCTCACGGCCATTTTGGCGGTCTGCGTTCGAGAGCCTCAGTTCCAAGGGCAGACCAAGGGACGGCTGAACAACCCCGAGGTTCGCGGTCAGATCGAGTCGTTGGTCCGGCCGAGCCTGGAGAGCTTCCTGCTCAACAACAAGAGCGTCGGCGACGCGATCGTCGCCCGGGTGATCCAGTCGGCCCGGGCCCGCGAGGCGAGCCGGGCGGCGGCCTCGCAGGTGCGCCGCAAGACCGCCGTGAGCGGCCGGCTCAACCTCCCCGGCAAGCTCGCCGATTGCGACAGCGGCGATCCCGAGGAGACCGAGCTGTTCATCGTCGAGGGCGACAGCGCCGGCGGGTCGGCCAAGCAGGGGCGCGACCGCGACATCCAGGCGATTCTGCCGCTCCGCGGGAAGGTGCTCAACGCCGAGCAGGCCGGCAAGTCGAAGGTGATCGACAACAAGGAGTTGTCCGACCTGATGAGCGCCTTGGGCTGCGGCATGAACGACCAGTACGACCCCGCGCGGCTTCGGTACGGCAAGGTGGTGCTTTTGACCGACGCCGACAGCGACGGCCATCACATCGCCACGCTGCTTCTGACGTTCTTCTACCGGCACGTTCCCGGCCTGCTCGCCGACGGACGGGTCTACCTGGCTTGCCCTCCGCTCTATAAGATCAGTTGGGGGCAGTCGACCTATTGGGCGTCCGACGACGGCCACCGCGATCGGATCCTCGCCAAGCTGCCGGCCAACGCCAAGCCGAACATCACCCGCTTCAAGGGACTCGGCGAGATGCCGGCGAAGCTCTTGTTCGAGACCACGCTCGACCCGGCCAAGCGCCGGCTTCTCCGGGTGGTCGTCCCCGAGGAGGACCGCCCCTACACCGAGCGAACCGTTCGCGACCTCATGGGCAAGGAGCCCGAGGCCCGATTCAAGTTCATCATGGAGGAGGCCTACACGGCCAAGGACATCGACATTTAAACGGCCTTACGGACGCCTCGGCGCGCGCCGAGGCGTCCCGAGACGGCGCCGCCGTTGAGCGGCGAGCGGGGAAATCCAGTCCATGTCGATCATCGAAGTCGCCGACCTGTCGAAGACTTATCGCGTCTTCCAGAAAAAGGACGGGTTCGTCGGCGCCCTTCGCGGTCTTTACCACCGCGAATACAAGGAGGTTCGAGCCGTCGAGCGGATCAGCTTCCAAATCGAGGAGGGCGAAATGGTCGCCTTCCTCGGCCCCAACGGCGCGGGCAAGACGACCACGCTCAAGATGCTCTCGGGGCTCGTTTACCCGACCTCGGGCGAGGCGAGGGTGCTCGGCTACGTCCCCTCGGAGCGGGCCGACCCGTTCCGCCGCCAGTTCGCGCTGGTGATGGGACAGAAGAACCAGCTTTGGTGGGACCTTCCCGCCGGCGACAGCTTCCAGTTACTCCGCGAAATCTATTCGATCCCCCGCGCCCGGTTCGACAAGACCCTGAACGAGTTGATCGACCTGCTGGGGGTCGAGCGGCTCACGCGCCAGGCGGTTCGCGAGCTCTCGCTCGGCGAGCGGATGAAGATGGAGCTGATCGCCGCGCTGCTGCACGGTCCCCGGCTCCTTTTGCTCGACGAGCCGACCATCGGCCTCGACGTGGTGGCGCAGGCCGCGATTCAGAAGTGCCTCCGCGATTATCACGAGCGCCGGGGCGTCACCATGCTTTTGACCAGCCATTACATGCGCGACGTCGAGGCCCTTTGCCGACGGGTGATCGTCATCACCCAGGGGACGCTGGTTTACGACGGCCCCTTGAAGGGCATCGTCGAGCGGTTCGGCGAGACGAAGCTCCTGCGCCTCCAGTTCGAGGACGACGCGCCCGAAGACCTGGCCCGTTTCGGCGAGGTCGTTCGGCGCGAGGGGCGAGCCGCCGACATTCGAATCGACCGGGGGCGGGTTTCGGAAGTGCTCGGCGCCCTGCTGAACCATTACGCGCTGGCCGATGTCAGCGTGGTGGATCCTCCGCTTGAGGAGGTCATCGCCAAGATCTTCGAGGAGGCTCGGCTCGCCCATGACGCCGCTTGACGCGATCGCGACCAGGCCGGTCCCGCAACTTCTGGAGGAGGGCGGGGCCGGCGACCAGCCCCCCAAGCCCTCCACGCGGGGCGGAGGCCCGCTCGCCTCGGCGGCCAAGTATGCGAGGATCTTCCGGATCGCCCTGATCGAGCGGATGACCTACCGCGGCGACTTCTTGTTCGGAACCGTCCTGCGGTTCCTGCCCATCGTCACCACGATCCTCCTGTGGCGGGCCATCTACGAGGGGTCGGGCCAGTCGGAGCTTGGCGGCTTCCAGTATCGCGAGATGGTCGCCTATCTCTTGCTGACCAACATCAGCCGGATGTTCTCCAGCATGCCCGGCCTGGCGGCGGGGATCGCCCGAGAGGTCCGGGAGGGCACGCTGAAGCGCTATTTGGTCCAACCGCTCGACCTGGTCGGCTACCTCCTGGCTTCCCGGATCGCCCACAAGGTCGCCTACATCAGCATGGCGTTTCTCCCCTACGCGGGGCTCTTTTACATCTGCCGGGGCTACTTCGACGGCTTCCCCGACGCTCCGACCCTGGCGGCCTACGCCCTTTCGCTGGTTCTCGCGTTCCTCGTCGGCTTCTTTTTCGAGGCGACGGTTGGGATGGTCGGCTTCTGGTTTCTCGAAGTCACCTCGATCCTTTACATCGTGATGACGCTCAACTACTTCATCTCCGGCCACATGCTCCCGATCGACCTCTTGCCGCAACCGTGGGCCGGGATCCTGAAGGTCCTTCCCTTCCAATACATGGCCTATTTCCCGGCCGTGGTGTTCCTGGGCAAGGTGCGGGGCTGGGATCTGGTTTTGCACCTGGCGCTCGAACTGTTCTGGGTGATCGCGTTCATGGTCTTGGCGAGAACGCTCTACCGGACCGGCCTGAAGCGATACAGCGCGTTTGGAGGTTGAGGCGTGATCTTCGGCCTAGCTCGATATCCACGGATGTTCGCCGCGTTGGGTCGCTACACGCTGGCCCGGGAGATGGCGTTTCGTGGCAACTTCCTGGTCAAAGTCTCCGTCGAACTGCTTTGGCTGGGGATTTTGGTCGCCTTCTATCGGACGGTTTTCGCCAGCACGAGCAACATCGCCAATTGGAGCGAGCCGGAATACTTCTTCTTCGTCGGTTGCTACTTCGCCCTCAACGGCCTCATCGAGATGCTTTTTCTCGACAACTGCAACGAATTCGCCGAGCTGGTTCGCACCGGGGACCTCGACTTCCTGCTTCTGAAGCCCATCGACGAGCAGTTTCTCGTCTCCTGCCGACGGATCGACTGGGGAACCGCGCCGAACCTCGCGATGGGGGCGATCGTGATGGTCTTGGCCCTGGTTCAGAGCGAGTGGGTCTTCGATCCCTTGCGGGTCGCGGCCTTCTTCATCACGTTTGGCTGCGGCGTGTCCATTGCCTACAGTTGCATGTTCCTCCTGACTTCGATCTCGATCTGGATGGTCCGCAACCAGAGCTTGATGGAGATGTGGTGGCTGTTCACCAGCCTCGCCCGGTACCCCCGCGAGATCTTCTCCGGGAGGTGGGCCGAGCCGATCGGCGGCTTCTTCACCTACTGCATCCCAATCCTGCTGGTCTCCAACGTGCCCGCCAACGTGATGGTCCGCGTTCTCGACCCGTGGATGATCGCCTGGACCGTCGTCGCGTCGGCCTCCCTGCTTTGGATCAGCCGTCGGTTTTTCCACTTCGCCTTAAAATCGTATCGCAGCGCGAGCAGTTAGAGCGGCGAACGATCGCGCGGCGTTGATTTTGGAGGGCTGATCCGGGAGGGCGAGGCTCCCGCCGATCCGGCGTTTGGCGTGGGCTCGGCGGAAGCCTCGCCCTCCCGTGGGCCGTCTTCTCGAGCCAGGCGAGTGTTCGCGTCCGGGGCGAAGCCGGACCGAGAGTCCGGGGGCTGGGATGAGTTCGATTGGATTCGGCCCCCACGCGGGGTGTTGACGATGCTCGCCCTCATTGTTGCGTGCGGGCAACAATGCCGTGGGTTGTTTCCTTCGGTCAACGCATCATGCCGGTCGCGCTTGGGGACCGCGCGACTTCTGTTGACGCCGGCGTCACCGTCCGAGATGTTGAACGAAGAAAGGGATGGGTGCGATGCCCCGGCGAGCCGGTCGAGGAGGTCCGGTGGAACAACCCGAGAGACGGGCGCGAGAAGGGCGTCGGGTTCGGCGGGACCAAGTTTGAGGATTCACGATGTCGTTGGTCGAAATCGAACGCGGGATGGATCGCGATTCGGAGTTGGACGACTCGCGCGGGGCCGAGGGGCTCGGGGCTTCGGAAGAGGACGCCGAGTGGATCTCAACGCCGACCGGCTCTTTTTGGTCGCCCTTCTTTGATGAGGTTCGACAACTTCGCGCGGAGCTGGCGGCGGCCCGGGCGACGATCGATTCCTTGCGGATTGATTGTTCAAATCTTGAGGCGAACACGCATCGCCTCCGCCGCGTCGCCTCGACCGATGAGTTGACCGGTCTCTGGAATCGCCGCTTTCTGCTCGACTCGTTGCGGCTTTCCCACTCGTTCGCGGTTCGCCAGCGACTTCCGCTCTCGGTCGTAATGTTGGACGTCGATCACTTCAAGGCGTTCAACGACGACTTTGGTCACGCCGCCGGCGACGAGACGCTGCGAGACGTCGCCGCCTTGATCCAAAGATGCGCCCGGGATCACGATGTCGCCGCGCGGTATGGTGGAGAGGAGTTCGTGATTCTGCTCCCCGGCGCGGGGCGAAGGGGCGCCGCGGCGATGGCCGAGCGTCTCCGTCGGCGGGTGGCGTCCCGGCCGTCTCGGTTCCGTCCAATCACCGCGAGCTTGGGCGCCGCCACGCTTCGCCCCCGCGCCAGCCAAGAGCCTTTGGGAGCGGCGGCTCTTTTGGAGTTCGCGGATTTGGCCATGTATCAGTCGAAGCGGCGGGGACGCAACCAATTCACCCACGCCGACGACATCGAGGCCGGCGTCCAAGTCTCCGCGTCAACGCGCTCTCGGGACGCGAGCGGGCCCGCTCGCTGACCCGTCGCGAACCCGCGGAACCGAGGCGGTCGGCCTCGGTCCGGCGGGGGGGCGTGGTCGGCTTCACCGAGCCTCCAACCACTTCTCGCAATCCATCGCCGCGGCGCAGCCCGATCCGGCGGCCGTGATCGCCTGTCGATAGTGGGTGTCGACCAGGTCGCCGCAGGCGAAGACGCCCTCGACGCTGGTGGCCGTCCCGTAGTTCGGCAGCGAGTCGCGAAGACCGGCCGGCGCGTCGATGTCCGCCCAGGCCAGCGCCGCGCGGGTCAGGACGTAGCCCTCGGGCGTCATGGCGAGCTGGTCCTTGAAGATCTCCGAGTTTGGGTCGTGGCCGATGGCCAGGAAGAGGCCGTCGATCGCCAAATCGCGCGTCGAGCCGTCGGTGGTGGACTTCAGCCTCACGCCCTTCAGAACGTCGAGCCCGTTCTCCTTCTCCCCCAGGACCTCGTCAACCACGGCGTTGAGGGCGTACTCGATCTTCGGGTACCTCTTGAGTCGGTCCTGCATGATCTTCGAGGCGCGGAACTCGTCGCGGCGATGGATCAGGGTGACCTTGGAGGCGAACCGGGTCAGGAAGGTGGATTCTTCGACGGCCGAGTCTCCTCCACCCACGACGGCGATCTCCTTGCCCTTGTACAGCGCGCCGTCGCAGGTGGCGCAGGTGCTGACGCCGTTTCCCTTGAAGGGCCCCTCGATCCCCAGCCAGCGGGCCGTGGCGCCGGTGGCGGCGATGACCGAGTCGGCCGTGTATTCGCGGATCTCGCCGCTGGAGGGGTCGCCGCTGGGGTCGTCGGTCGTCCGGACCCGGAACGGCCGCTTGGAGAGGTCGATCTCGAAGACCGTCTCCCACTTGGTGACGGCGCCGAAACGTTGGGCCTGCTTGCGCATCAACTCCATGAGTTCGGGGCCCTGGATGCCCTCGGGGAAGCCCGGGAAGTTGTCGACCGAAGTCGTCAGGGTCAACTGGCCGCCCGGCTCCTTGCCCTCGAAGACCAGGGGTGAGAGGTTGGCGCGCGAAGCGTAGAGCGCGGCGGTCAGTCCGGCGGAGCCCGATCCAATGATGATCACGGGCGAATGAGCTTCAGACATCTTTGCCTCAAAAGAGCGGGCCAACGGACAAACCGGCCGAGTCCGGCGACGCCGGTCGGTTCCGCGGTCCAAGTTTCCACGGAACTTCAATGCTTCGCCGGGAGGACCCGGCGGGGAGCGTGGTTCTCGCTCCACTTTGAAACGTCGAACGTCGGCGTCGCCAGCGCGAACATCGGGCTTCATCAAGACGCCGATCAAGCGGCGAGGAGCCGCGTTCGAAGCGGTCGCATGGTGAATTTTCGCGCAATCCCGTCGAACGCCAGTCCATCCTAGGCGGATGTAACCTAGATTTCCAGCAGAGTCCTCTGATGCTCGCGAACGCAAACGCCCGGCGACGACGCATTCTGAAGGAACAACCGAATCAGGGGCGAATGGGAGGATGAAGCGCCATGCTGGTCTTGACGCGAAGGCTTATGGAAAAACTGTACATCGGCGACGACGTTTGCGTTACGGTCGTTCGACTTGAGGGGGGCCAGGTCCGCCTCGGGATCGACGCCCCGCGCGAAGTCGCCGTCGTCCGCGCTGAGTTGATGCCGGAACGGAAGCGCGAAATGAGCCGGCCGGTTTCCCGAACGTCCCGAGTCGATGACGACCGCGACGCCAAGTGCCCGCCCCTTTCGGTTCAGGAGGTTGGGGAGCAACGCCGCGCTCGGGTTCGGTAATCAGGGACGGCTCGTCAACGCCGACGAGCCTCTTTCAAGGGCCCCTTGGGAGGAGAGGGCCCCGGCCCACGCTCGGATTTCATGGGTGAAGTCGAGACGGGGGCTCATCCATTGTTCCCGCGGACGAAACTGGGCGGCGACGAGCGGCGTTTTCAGCCGCGTCGGGGCGTCCCTCCTTCCAGGGAGGAGGGCCCGGCGCGGCGGTCTGGATTGGAGACGTGGGCTTTGCCGCTTCCGGTCGCTCGGAGAGCGAATCAGATTCGATAATGCCGCCTCAGCGATCGCGCGGTTTCCGCCAACTCGCGGACCCCGGGGATCTTGTCGAACCACTGGGTGGAGAGATCGCTCCGAGAGCCGCGCTGTCGACCCAGGTTTGGCTGGGCGACCAGCGTCAGCACGTCCGGGTTTCGAGCCCGAAACATGTTGCACGCCCCGTCGTTAAACATCGGCCCCCCATCGGGATGGCCGGGCGGGCGCTTCAGCACGTCCTCAAAAAAGCGGACGAGGCGCGGCAGCACGGGGCCGTTGATGGCGTAAAAATGCCCCATCATGATCGTCCCGGTCGCGCCCCGAAGAGGCGAGGCGGGATCATGTCGCGGGTCGTCTTCGAGGATGTGGCCGAAATAGGCGAAGCCCCAGTTCTCATGTCGTCGCAGAGCCTCGACCAGCGTGGCGGACTTCTCCATGAAGCCCGGCTCAATTTCCAGGTCGTCCTCCATGACTAGGACGTTGGGCAGGCCTTCGTCGAGCGCCTTCTTGTAAACCCCAAGGTGACTTAGGAAGCAGCCTCGCACGCCGGCGTTCCGAAAGCCGTCGGCCGAATTCACCTTCACGCCGGGGAAGTATTCGACCCAGCCGCCATCGGCCGACAGGCCCATTCGCTGGAGCATCCGATCCATCTCCCGCCTGCGATCCGGCCGCGAAGTTAGGTTGATTGCGTAGGCTTTGGGGAAGTATTCCGTAATATCCATATGCGTGGGAACCAGGGAATGGTGTTGAGATCGGAGGCCGGGTGTTGGGCTTGGATCGAGCAATCCCGGCAATTCCAAAGGTCTCTCCCGAGACCGCCCCCCGAAGCTCGATTTCCCGCGGTCGGCCGTCCGCGCGCCTCCGTCCCGCGGTTGACGATTTCGATGGTGAGGGCGCGGAGAGTGTTCTCAGTAAAAACGAATATAGTTTTTCAGGAACCACTTAGTCATCCCACGATCTCGCGTTGTTGATTTTTTTATTCTAGTTGGATGCGTGGTGGTTGTGTAAGGTTGTTTGTCGCGGTGGGCTGGTTTAATAACAAACGCTTTGTCGGCGGGCGGCTCACCTCGTTTGCGATTTGACCCCGTTCGCCCGATGAACTGGTCGTTTTGATGATGTGTTGAACGATGGAGCGGCCGCCACGAGCGCCCATTTTGGCGAGCGGAGCCATTGGCGGCGAGAGAGCTTTGTCGGGGATTTCGAGCGCGCGGTTCAATGGCGGGCGGGCGATGTAATTTTCCCCGCGGACCACGACGCTCGTTGGCCGCCGTCGAGGATTATAGTGGACCCCGGAAATCCGACCACTTGGTAAGTTATCCTTGAGAGGGATACTTATCGAGGACGCGACATGGGACGAATCCGCAAACGCCACTCGGCGGCGTTCAAGGCGAAAGTCGCCTT
>Ga0182742_1004859_pt1 | contig 11797 bp, 11 predicted proteins | sample eDN5th37CBELigMG_FD_128880 | JGI IMG/M metagenome (GOLD analysis project Ga0182742, IMG submission 128880) | Enriched Miracle-Growth compost microbial communities from Emeryville, California, USA - eDNA 5th pass 37_C BE-Lig MG (version 2)... ... | reverse complement strand
GGTCACGCAGACAGCCACCATCAATACAGAACCCAGCTTTACTCCCGACGGCCGCTCCCTCGTATTCAGCAGCGACCGTGGGGGCAGCGCGCAGATCTACCGAATCAGCGTGGACGGTGGCCAGGCCACCCGACTCACCTTCAACGGCGGCCACAACGTCAGTCCGCAGGTATCGCCCGACGGTACCGCCCTGGCCTACGTTACGCGCCGAGGCGGCAATTTTCAGATAGCGGTGTTGAATCTTTCCACCGGCAATGAGGTTTTGCTTACCAATGGTCCCGATGACCAGTCTCCCAGCTTCTCTCCCGATGGCGGCATGGTGTTGTACACCTCCGGCCAGCGCGGCGGGACGCTTGCCGTGCGATCCATCGATGGACTCGCGCAGGAGACTCTGTCAGCAGCAGGTGCAGGCATAACGGCTGCAACCTGGGGCCCGTTCGGTACAGCAAACTGATTCGCCCGTACTTGCATTCTCCAATAACTGCGGCATATCGCCCTGGGCGCAGCGATGTGACCGCACCCGCTCTGATCTTTGTTCAATTTTTAGCTCTTACCGTTGGGAGCCCATTATGATGAATCGCGTTTTGAAAGGCTTTGCAATCGTTGGTCTGTCTGCCGCCCTCGCCGCCTGCGGCAGCTCGGTCGAACTCGACGAAAACGCTGCTGGTACCGGTAACGGTATGGCCGGTGGCAGCAGTGCTGGCGTAAGCACCGGTGGTGCAGGCCAGTACGATCCGTTCAACCCGCAAAGCCCGCTGGCTCAACAGCGGTCTGTGTACTTCGATTTCGACAGCTACACGGTCAGCGAGCAATATCGCCCCGTCGTGGAAATGCACGCCAGCTACCTGTCCAGCAACCCGCAGCAACAGGTAATCATCGAAGGCAACACCGACGAGCGCGGCAGCAGCGAGTACAACCTCGCCCTGGGCCAGCGCCGTTCTGAAGCCGTCCGCCGCGTCCTGATGCTGCTGGGCGTGCGTGACGACCAGGTTGAAGCCATCAGCCTCGGCAAGGAGCGTCCCGTCGCTACCGGCGGCACCGAAGAGGCTCACGCACAGAACCGTCGCGCCGACTTCGTCTATCGTCGTTAATCTCATTGCAGGCGCTGTCGCCATGCGGGCAGCGCCTTCTGTATATTAAAGGGCCGTCTGCGCAGCCTTCCGGCCGCGCAACGGCTCTTCTCGTTTCAGGACAGTCATAATGACTGCTCATCGTCATCCTTCAACGTACCAGGAGTTCCGGCTTATGACACCGCGAGTTCTTCTAGCAATGCGCGGCATTTCGCTCATCGCGGCAACCACAGCCTGCATGGCTGCCGCCCCCGTCCACGCTCAACTCTTTGGCGGCGACGATGAAGCGCGGCAGGCCATTCTCAAGCAGCGCCAGGAACTCAGCGACGTACGGGCCGAAGGCCAGCGTGGACGTCTTCAGCTCGCGTCCCAGATCGAGCAGCTGCAAAGCCAGATCAACCAGATGCGCGGCCAGATCGAGACACTGACGAAGCAGGTCGCCGACTCCCAGCAGGCGCAGCGTGCCCTGTCCATGGACCTGAGCGAGCAGCAGCAACGCCAGTCCGGCCCAGGCGTGGACGCTGCCGGGCTTCTGTCTGCAGATGGCGAAGAGCAGGCCTCGTACGACGCTGCCATCGACCTGTTCCGCAATGGCGCCTACAAGGAATCCGCGGCGGCCCTGGGCCAGTTCGTACAGAAGTATCCGCAAAGCTCGTATGCCCCGACTGCCCAGTTCTATTGGGGCAGCAGCCTGTACGCATTGCGGGATTACAAAAGCGCCATCAATCGTCTGCAGACCATGGTACAGACCTGGCCGGACAATGCGCGCTCGCCTGACGCGCTTCTGGTCATAGCCGGCAGCCAGATCGAACTGGGCGATCAGAATGCGGCTCGTAATACGCTGCAGCGCATTATCAAGGACTACGGCAGCAGCCAGGCCGCCAGTACTGCCCGAGACAGGCTCCAGTTGCTTCAATAGCGAATTGCAATATTTGCTGAACAGATAAAAGTATAAAAGGGGCCATAAGCCCCTTTTATACTTTTATATCGGTACTCTTTCCCTTGTCCGGGACTCAGTCCTTGATGAGGTATTGATCCTTATCGCCAACGACCCACTTGGGTGCGCGACCGCGACCGCTCCAGGTATCGCCCGTCTCGGGATTGCGATACTTCGGAGCCACGGTAGAAGCGGCGGGCTTCGCCTTCTTCCTTGCTGCCGGCCTGGCCGGTACCGCCTCTTCTGTGGCAGCCGACCGCCTGGGGAAACGCAATTCCTGCGGAGTCAACCCATACTGCTCGATAAGCGCATTGATCTGCTTAACGACTGCCGCAATTTCCCGCTTGCGGGCCTGGGCAATCTTTTTATCGAGGGCCGCTTTCTGAGCCAACAAGGTGCGATATGTAGCCATGGGCTTTATTACTCCTGAATCGCTGAATGACAACTTGTCATTTTGCACCGTTTTAGTTTTATTCGCATAAAAAAGAATGAATAAAAAATTGGCGCCGACGGCACCGGCGCCAATTTAAAACCCGCGTTTATGACTGATTAAACAGCGTCAGCCAGGGCACCGCGCATCTTCAGCATGGCACGCGATTCGATCTGGCGGATGCGCTCAGCCGACACACCGAATTCGTCAGCCAGCTCCTGCAGCGTGGCCCCTGTCTCGGCAGGCAGCCAGCGCGCCTCGATGATCCGGCGTGACCGTGCATCCAGTGTGTCGAGCGCAGTGCGAAGCCCTTCCGTCTGCAACTGGTCATAGGCACGCCGCTCGAGGACCTGGGTAGGCTCGGTGGCGCCTCCATCCGACAACCAGGCCGAAGGCGCGTAGCCCTCCTCGTCATCGTCCCGCGCATCCAGCGTCATCTCGCGACCCGACAGGCGCTGCTCCATCTCCATGACGTCCTGCTGGCGCACATTGAGTTCTTCGGAGATGTACTGGATCTCATCGGGCGTCAGCGTTTCGCTGCCCTTCTTCATGCTGCGCAGGTTGAAGAACAGCTTGCGCTGAGCCTTGGTAGTGGCGATCTTAACCATGCGCCAGTTGCGCACGACATACTCGTGAATCTCGGCCTTCACCCAGTGGATGGCAAACGACACCAGCCGCACGCCACGATCAGGGTCGAACCGCTTGACCGCCTTCATCAGGCCGATATTGCCTTCCTGGATCAAGTCGGCATGCGGCAGTCCGTAGCCGAGGTACTGGCGTGCCACGGACACGACCAGGCGCAGGTGCGAAAGCACGAGCTCGCGGGCAGCATCCAGGTCTTCCTGCTCGCGATAACGATGTGCCAGAGCAGTTTCACGCTCTGCGCTGAGCATCGGGATCTGATTGACTGCTGAAACGTAGGCCTCGATCGTCCCCAGCGCGCCAGGATTGGCAATGGCCAGTGCCAGCGCGTTGCCGGGGGCAACCGAGGGGAGAGAGATCTGATTCATATGGCTTAATCCTCGACTTGTAGCGGGATTCAAAAAACAATGTTAGCACTCTGACAACGGGAGTGCTAATTCGTTCTCCCTATCCGACCGATTGGAAAATACTTGCGTTTCACGCACGCAAGTTCCGTGCACGGCATGGGCCAGCCCAGCTGCAATGTTGGTTTTTTGCATCGCAGCAGTCCGCTAACTCGTCGGTATTTACCCTAGAGGTTGACAAGCTGCGTTGACTTTGAATTTACGGGTATGTAGATTGAATTACAGATTGTCAGATTCGGCGGGCGGTAGGATTCCAGTCGCTGCCTTCCTTCGTAATGGCAACTACAAGAAGTCGTAAGTACTTCCCCTGATGCGAACGCCGCACAGATATATACAAGATAAGCTTGAGGAGACAACGTAATGAAGCTCAAAACCGCATGCCTTGCGGCATCGCTGGCTGCTGCCGGCTTGCTCAGCACCGGGATGGCCCATGCCCAAAGCAGCGTGACACTCTACGGTATCGTGGACGTATCGCTGGAAGCCCATACCAACGCACCAGATGGCAACGGCGGCAGCAAGACCGCCTCCGGCATGCGCTCCGGCGGCCTGTCGAACTCCCGCTGGGGCCTGCGTGGCACGGAAGACCTGGGCAATGGCCTCAAGGCTATTTTCCAGCTTGAATCGGGCTTCAGCATGACCAACGGTTCCGGTGTCGGCCCCCTCTTCCAGCGTACCGCCATGGTCGGCCTTCAGGGTGGTTTCGGCAAACTCACGTTCGGGCGCCAGTACACCCCCTCGTTCAGCATGTTTGCCCCGTACGTGCCGGGTGCCTACGGTTCCTACGAGCCCATCCCGCGCTTCACCGCCGTGCGTGCCGACAACGCCATCCTGTACAGCCACGTTTTCGGCCCCCTGAACATCGGTGCGTACTACTCCTTCCAGGACTTCTCCGAGCAGACCACATTCGACGAAGATCCCACCGGCGCCTACGGTGCCGCCATCGGCTACGGTGCCGGCAAGCCCTACGGCATCATGGTCGGCTTCGACCGTACCGAAAGCTCCGACGGCGAACTCAAGACCGACAACTACCTGATCGGCGGCCGCTTCTCCTTCGGTCCCCTCGGCCTGCTCGGCGGCTATCGCTATCGTGAAGTCGACGTGCTTGGCGGTCCCGACATCGAAAGCGACTTCTTCACCATCGGTGCGAAATACCAGGTCTCGCCGGCTGTCGCCATGTCCCTGGCGTACTACTACGAGAAGTTCGACAACGCGCCGACCGGCTACCTCGGCCTCACCGACGACAAGTGGCAGCAGCTGTCCTTCCTGGCCAAGTACAGCCTGAGCAAGCGCACCGACCTGTACGCCATGCTGGCCTACGCCAAGGACGGTCCGCTGAACCTGGGCTACGTGGGCGACAGCGGCACGCCTTACCAGCTGGCTCCGGGCAAGTCCTCCCAGACAGGCGGCGCCATCGGCGTGCGCCACATGTTCTAACAGGTCCTGCCCGGCAAGACATACCTAAAACAACACAAGGGCCGCGTTTCCCGTACTTCGGTGCGGGCCGCGCATCCGCCCACTTTCCCCGCAGGCCCTCGGGCCTACGGGGTTTTTTGTTTTTGTCGCAGGACAATGGCAGGGCTCTGCCAGGAGCTGGCCTGCGCAGCGCGGGATGCATCCGCGCACGACTCTATGGCGTGGCGCCCGGCAGGGGAGCTCCCACCATGGCCAGGATCAGTGGCGACAGGACGATGAACCCGACAGTGGACAGCAGCACCGCTCCGGCGGAGACATCACCCTGGTCCGTATAGCGGGTGGCGAAGATGTAGCTCATCACCGCACACGGCATGGTCATCTGCAATACGATCAGGCCGCGCAGTTCTGCGTTCAGCCCCAGTATCCAGCCAGCGGCAAACCCGGCGAAGGCGCCCATGGTCAGCCTCAGCGTCGCGACCGTCGCCCCCGAGCGCAGGCCCCTGGCAGGAATGGAGGACAAGGCGTAGCCCAGGCTGATCAGCATCAGGGGCACGGTCAGGCTGCCCAGCAGCTGCACAGACTCCATCACCCATTGGGGCACGGGTACGCCAAGCACCCGGCAGCCCACGGCCGCAACCGAGGCCACCAGCACCGGCGCCTTCCAGGCTCCCTTGACCCCGGCTCCCGGCAGCAGACGCACCGCAATCGTGTTCTGCACGAAGGCGCATATGGCGAAGAACACGATGGCGGCCGAGAAGCCCTGCGGCCCGAAGGCCAGGTGCGCCAGGGGCAGGCCCATGTTGCCTGCGTTCGGGAAGGCAGCCGTCTGCATCAGGGCCCGAACGGGCAGACCCAGTATGCGAAGCGCCAGTGCACAGAGCACGGCCGATAGAAACAGTGCCAGGGCGGTGACGCTGCCGATCTCCATGAGCACCTGGTTTTCCAGTTCGGTGCTGGTCAAGGTATGAAAGACCAGCGCAGGGGTGCTGACCAGGGTCACCAGCATGGACAGAAAGTTGGGTGAGAACGGCAGATCGCGCTTCCCCCAGTAGGTTCCCACGCCAACGCATGCCAGGAGAGGTGCAAGCAACAGCAATGTCGAGACATAGAAGGCGAGGATGGCAGACATGAACGGGAACCGGAGCAGGCGAAGGCGCAGGGGGCAAGAATACCAACTGCGCCGGACCGCTGCAGCAACGCAGGCGCACACGACCAGGCCACTGCCGTCAGCGCGATGCTGCGGGCGGCCAGGCTCCTATCAGAAGCACGGCCAGCCACCACCGTTCAGGCAGCCGGCCGCCGATACTGGATGGCTTCGCCGACATGGGCTGCATCCAGCACATCGCTTCCCGCAAGATCAGCCACGGTTCGCGCCACGCGCAGTACCCGATGCCCGGCGCGCGCAGACCAGTCCAGTGCCTGCAGCGCCTGTCGCCACAGCTGGCGTGCTTCTGCCGTCATCTGGCAGACAGTGTCGATTTCGCCCGGCGGAATCATGGCATTGCATACGCCCTGGCGCGCAAGCTGCACGGCATGGGCCTGCGCCACCCTCTCGGCAATCGGAGCTGACGGCTCGCCACCCCCGGCGTCCATCCAGGAAGCGTCCAGGGCGGGCAGGTCGATGCTGACTTCGATACGATCGAGCAAGGGGCCCGAGAGCCTGGCTCGATACCGCGCTACCTGGTCCGGCGAGCACCGGCATGCACGCCTGGGATGGCCAAGCCAGCCGCACGGACAGGGATTCATGGCCGCCACCAGCTGGAAACGCGCCGGATACTCCACGCGATACAACGCCCGTGTGACGGCTACCTTGCCTGTCTCGAGTGGTTCTCGCAGCGCCTCGAGAGCCTGGCGGCTGAATTCCGGCAGCTCGTCGAGGAACAGCACGCCAAGATGCGCCCGGCTGATCTCCCCAGGCTGGGGACGCGCGCCGCCGCCAACCAGCGACGCCATCGTGGCCGAGTGATGCGGGGAACGAAACGGCCGTACCCCCGGCGGCACGGTAGACGTGCCGGCAATACCGGCCAGGGCTGCGGCCTCCAGTGCCTCGAGGCCGCGTAATCCGGGCAGCAGCCCTGGCAGCCGCTGGGCCAGCATGCTCTTGCCTGCGCCGGGAGGCCCGGACATGAGGATGCTGTGACTGCCTGCAGCCGCGACCTCGATGGCACGCCTGGCAGCGGCCTGCCCCCGGACATCTGACATGCAGGGATAGTCCGGCGGCGCTGGAACGGACGCGCATCGGGCTGGCGCCAGGGGCCGGGTCCCGTCCAGATGAGCCACCACATCGGCCAGGGTGGATGCCGCCAGGACCTGCAGGCCAGGCACCTCGGCGGCCTGGTTGGCACTCTGTGCAGGCATCACGAGTACGGCCTGGGACTGGGTGCGAGCCACGGCAAGCGCAATGGCCAGCGCGCCCCTGACCGGCACCAGCGCTCCCGTCAGCGACAACTCGCCGGCAAACACATAGGTCGACAACACCGGGGCTTCGTCGCTGGTCCTGCCGCACAGATCGAGGGCACCCGAGGCCAGCAGGACCCCCAGGGCGATCGGCAGGTCGAAGCGGCCGGATTCCTTGGGCAGGTCGGCAGGCGCCAGGTTCACCGTCAGGCGGGCTTGCGGAAACGCAAAGCCGCTGTTCAGGATGGCCGCCCGCACGCGCTCGCGGCTTTCACGCACTTCGGCATCCGGCAATCCCACCACGTGGAAGGCCGGCAGCCCCGGTCCCTGGTGCACTTCCACCCTGACGGCGGGCGCGGCCATGCCGGCCAGGGCGCGACTGGAAAGAACGGCAAGCGTCATGACCACCTCGGCGTTATCGACTGCGCCAGTATGCCGCTGCGCCTGGCCGGGGAACGGGCACTGCGGCGAAAACCACGCACCGGGTTCGTTGCCCCGCGAGCTCTGTTGGTAACCATCCGGGTGCATGCACGGACTCCACTGTCACAGAACGCACCCGGATGGTGCGGTCATTGACTCGCATATCGCACCAATATGGTGCGTCCTTGTTACGTAGATGTGCATTGTCGGGGCAGGCAGGCGGCTTGAACCCGCTTCAAAAATTGGCATGCCCTTTGCTTTTTGAAACATGAGCTGGCCACGGATTCGCGAACAGGCTGTGCGGCACCAAAAAACCCCCGAGAACGGGCTTTCTCCCACGGAGTAACGAGAAGATGAAAAAGCTTTTGCTGGCAGCAACCCTGAGTGTCCTGTTGAGTCCGGCCGCCTTTGCAGCGACCCCCGACACCACGTCTCCGCACAGTTTTTCCGCGAACGTGAACCTCACGAACGACTACCGATTCCGCGGATATTCGCAGACCAATATGCGTCCGGCGATCCAGGGTGGATTCGACTATGCCCATGCGTCCGGTTTTTATCTCGGCAACTGGAACTCGAACGTGGCCGACGAGGTGTTCGGCAACGATATCGAGATGGACGTATACGGCGGCTACTCCACCACCTTCGGAAACATCGGCCTGGACACCGGCCTTCTGTACTACTACTACCCCGGCTCGGAAGCCATCAAGGGCGGCAACGTCGACAACGCCGAACTTTACGTGGGCCTGTCCTACGGCCCCTTCTCGGCCAAATATTCGCACGGTCTCACGGACTTCTTCGGCGTGCCCGATTCGAAGAACAATTTCTACATCGACCTGGGCGCCGAGTTCGACCTGGGCGACGGCTGGGGAGTGAACGCCCATGTCGGCTACCAGAAGCTGAAGAACGACGATTTTGGCGACTACCTGGACTACAAGCTCGGCCTGACGAAGGCCATCGACAACTGGACCCTGGAAGCCGCGGTGGTCAGTACCAACAAGAAGGACTGGTACCAGACCTCCAAAGGCCACGACGCCGGCCGCCCCGGCATCGTCGTCAGCGTGGCGCATGCCTTCTAGGCCATTTCATTACCTGAAAGAAAGAGAACTCCATGAAGCTCATCACTGCAATCATCAAGCCTTTCAAGCTTGACGAAGTCCGCGAAGCCCTTTCGGGCGTCGGCGTGCAAGGGATCACGGTCACCGAAGTCAAGGGATTCGGCCGTCAGAAGGGGCATACCGAGCTCTATCGCGGAGCCGAGTACGTCGTCGACTTCCTGCCCAAGATCAAGATCGAGGTCGCGTTGGCCGACGACCTGGTCGACAGCGCCGTGGAAGCCATCGAGAACGCCGCCCGCACCGGCAAGATCGGCGACGGCAAGATCTTCGTCGCGCCCCTCGAACAAGTCATACGTATCCGCACCGGCGAGTCCGGCGTGCACGCCCTATAAGGAATCAGACATGAAAAGATTGATGGTATCTTTGTCGGCCGGTGGTGCCGCGCTGGCTGGCACCCTTGCCTCCTTTGCCGCCACGGCGCAGGAAGCTGCCGGAACCTCGGCAGCCGCGGCCGCTGAGGCGGCCGTGGATGTGGCGCCCGGTCTGGTGGGCGCCGATGTGGCATGGCTCAGTACGGCCACACTGCTGGTGCTGCTGATGGTCGTGCCCGGCCTGGCCCTCTTCTATGGCGGCATGGTTCGCAGCAAGAACATGTTGTCCACCCTCATGCAGGTGTTGTGCACATTCTGCCTGGCCGTCGTGCTGTGGCTGGTCTACGGCTATTCCCTGGCCTTCACCGAAGGCAACGCTATCTTCGGCGGTTTCGACCGCGTGTTCCTCAGCGGCATGTTCAACGCTGCCACAGGGGAGTTCTCCATGTCCGGCACCGTCCCGGAACTGAGCTTCGCTGCCTTCCAGGCCACCTTCGCGGGCATCACCTGCGCACTGATCGTCGGTGCATTTGCCGAACGCGCCCGTTTCTCGGCAGTGCTGCTGTTCACGGCCATCTGGTTCACCTTTGCCTATATCCCGGCGGCCCACATGGTCTGGTACCTGGGCGACGTCAGCGGCCTTGTGGCGCAATGGGGCGCACTGGACTTCGCAGGCGGCACGGTAGTGCACATCAATGCCGGTATCGCCGGCCTGGTGGGCGCCTATGTAATCGGCAAGCGCATCGGCTATGGTCGCGAAGCCCTCAAGCCGCACAACCTGCCCATGACGATGATCGGTGCCTCGCTGCTGTGGGTGGGCTGGTTCGGCTTCAACGCAGGCTCGGCACTGGCCGCAAACGAGACGGCGTCGCTGGCCTTCATCAACACGCTGGTCGCCACTGCCGGTGCCGTCATGGCCTGGATCTTCACGGAATGGGCCGTCAAGGGCAAGCCCTCCATGCTGGGCGCTGCATCGGGTGCCGTAGCCGGCCTGGTCGGCATCACACCGGCTGCCGCCTTCGTGGGTCCGGTCGGTGCGCTGGTCATCGGTATCGTTGCCGGCATCGTCTGCGTCTGGGGCGTGAACGGTCTGAAGCGGATCCTGCGTGCCGACGACTCGCTCGATGTGTTCGGCGTGCATGCCGTGGGCGGCATCGTTGGCGCCCTTCTTACCGGCGTCTTCACCTCGGCGTCGCTGGGCGGCACGGGCAGCGGCCACGAATCCATGCTGATGCAGGTCTGGATCCAGCTCGAAGGCATCCTGCTGACCGCTGTCTGGTCTGCCGTGGTGGCGCTCATTGCCTACAAGATCGCCGACGTCGTGCTGGGCCTGCGTGTTCCCGAAGAAGAGGAACGCCAAGGTCTGGATATCTCGTCCCACGGCGAAACCGCCTACTCCTGATCCCGGGCAGGGAAAGGACGCCCGTCCTTTCCCTGCAAACAGAAAGGCCCCGGTATCTGCACGGACTCCCTGACGCTGAATCAAAGCACCAGGAGGCGGCAGATACCGGGGCCTTTTCCCGTTCGACGCAGCCGTCCGGCCAAGCCTCACATGGCCAGGTCGCCTTCCTTGGGCGGGTTGGCTGCGGGAGTGGCGGACGCAGCAGGCGTGGACCCGGCGGACGTGGCCCCGGCCGGTGCATTCGACGAGACAGGCGCGGGGGTCGATCCGGCCGACGGCGTGCTTGCCGAAGAGGCCGCGGCGGATTGGGTGAAGGCGCCCATGGCCGCAGCCGGATTCGTTGGCGCAGAGGTGGCCGAGGGGACGGTGTCCTGGCCTTCCAGACGACGCAGTTGCGCCTCCAGGGCATCGAGCTTGGCTCGCGTGCGTGCCAGCAGCTCCACCTGGACGTCGAATTCCTCACGCGTGACCAGGTCCATGCGGCTGAAGGCATCAGTCATCATGGCCTTGGCATTGCGTTGCAGATCCGCAGCCGGGCTGCGTGCGATCAGGTCGGAAAGGTTCCTTTGAACCTCGTCTAGCCAGGAATTGCGGTTCATATCACCCTCTTGAAAAAAATGGTTGGTCTGGCGCAGCAGCAGCCGGATAGGGGGCGTGCCGCTGCAATGCTTCTGCAAGCCGGGCCATGCGCGACATGGCGTACCAGTCAGAGCAGGCTGGGGTCCACAGGCTCGGCACGGTTCAACGCTGCCGCCACTTTTACACGCAAGGCGTTGGAATGTGCCTGCAGCACTTCGCGCTTTACGTCCAGCAACTGCTGCGGGTGCATGGAGAACTGGGTCAGCCCCAGCCCCAGCAGCAGGCGTGTCAGGCTTACGTCACCGGCCATTTCGCCGCAGACCGAAACCGGCTTGTCGAAGCGGGTACCCGCATTTATGGTGCCCGCGATCAGGCGCAATACGGCAGGATGCAGGGGATCGTACAAACGGGCCACGCTCGGATCGGCCCGATCGATTGCAAGCGTGTACTGGATCAGATCGTTGGTGCCGATGGACAGGAAGTCCAGGAGCTGGGCAAAGGGCTCGATCGCGATGGCGATGGCCGGGATTTCCACCATGGCGCCGATCTCGACCTTCTCCGCATAGGCCTGGCCCCGGGCATCCAGGTCGGCCTGGGCGCTGGCGATGGCGGCCATGCAGCCATACACCTCGTGCAGATGGGCGATCATGGGCAGCAGGATACGCACCGGCCCGTGC
>Ga0182742_1004858_pt1 | contig 11797 bp, 9 predicted proteins | sample eDN5th37CBELigMG_FD_128880 | JGI IMG/M metagenome (GOLD analysis project Ga0182742, IMG submission 128880) | Enriched Miracle-Growth compost microbial communities from Emeryville, California, USA - eDNA 5th pass 37_C BE-Lig MG (version 2)... ... | reverse complement strand
GGTCTCGCCCATGCCGAGGATCAGGCCGGTCTTGGTGGTGGCGCCGGCCTGCTTGGCCCGGGCCAGCAGCGCCAGGCTGCGGGCGTAGCCGGCGGAGGGCCGCACCGCCCGTTGCAGCCGGGCGACGGTCTCGAGGTTGTGGTTGACGACGTCGGGCCGGGCCTCGAGCACCGTGGCCAGCGCATCGGCGTCGCCGTGGAGGTCGGAGATGAGCACCTCCACCGCGCACGACGGGCGGCGCCGGCGGATGGCCCGCACCGTGTCGGCCACCAGCGCGGCCCCGCCGTCGGGCAGGTCGTCGCGGGCGACCATGGTGATCACGGCGTGGGCCAGGCGCATCCGGTCGACGGCCTCCGCCACCCGCTCGGGCTCGTCCGGGTCGGGCGGCAGCGGTCGGCGGGTGTCGACGAGGCAGAAGCCGCAGGCGCGCGTGCACCGCTCCCCCAGCACCATGAAGGTGGCGGTGCCGCTGGCCCAGCACTCGAAGATGTTGGGGCAGCCCGCTTCCTCGCACACCGTGACCAGGCCGAGGTCGCGCACCGTGCGGCGCACCCGGGCGAAGTCGGGGCCCATGCGGGCCGGCGCCCGCAGCCAGTCGGGCTTGCGCTCGCTGATCTGCAGCCCTTCGGTCACGCCGGCGGCGGCCAGCCTCCGCCGCAGCCGGACGGGCTCGCCCGCCCCGGCGCCCGCGCTGAACGGGGCGAGGTCCTCGGGGCGGTGGCGCCACGCCACGTCCTGACGGTCGACCGGCCCGCGGGCGAGGTGCTGCTCGGCCCGGGCGACCACCGCGTCGACGACCGCCTGCATCGACACGGCCACACCCTCGGCCCGCAGCGACGTGACCGCCTTGTCGGGGATGCCGCACGGGACGATGTGCCCGAACATCGCCATGTCGGGATCGACGTTCAGGGCGAACCCGTGCATGGTGCGGCCGCGGCTCAGCCGCACGCCGATGGCCGCGATCTTGCGCGGCGCGGGCCCGTCGGGGTCGACCCACACGCCGGGGTAGTTGGGGAGCCGGCCGACGCCGGGCAGGCCGAGGTCGCGGAGGGCGTCGATCAGCACCTGCTGCACGGTCTCGACGTAGGCGACGGTGTCGGCCATGCCGTGGGCCAGGCCGTGCTTCCCCGGCAGCGTCAGGATCGGGTAGCCGACGAGCTGGCCGGGGCCGTGGTAGGTGACGTCGCCGCCCCGGTCGGCCCGCACCAGCTCGGCGCCCACGGAGGCCGGCGGCACGAGGACGTGCTCGAGCGAGGCCCGCACGCCCAACGTGTAGACGTGCGGGTGCTCGAGCAGCAGCAGCCAGTCGTCGCGCCCGTGGGTGAACAACCCGCGCTGGAGCGCCTCGGCTTCGGCGTAGGGCACCGAGCCGAGCCAGCGCACCCGGAACGGGCGGGGGTCGGTCACCCGAGCTCGGCCTCCCAATCCCGCGTCTCGAGGATCTCCTTCACCCGCACCAGGAAGCCGGCGGCGTAGGCGCCGTCGAAGGCGCGGTGGTCCCACGACATGGCCAGGTTGCCGACGGAGTGGATGGCGATGGCCTCGCCGCCGCCGGGCAGGTCGACCACCACCGGGCGCCGCTTGATGGCGTCGGTGGACAGCACGGCGACCTGCGGCTGGTTGATGATCGCCGCCGTGAGCACCGAGCCGGCCGAGCCGTTGTTGGAGATGGTGAAGGTGCCGCCGGAGATCTCGTCGGGCATGAGCTTGCGGCTGTGGGCCCGGTCGGCGAGGTCGCGGATCTCGCGGGCGAGGGCCTTGAGCCGCTTGCTGTCGGCCTCGCGGATGACGGGCACGAGCAGCCCCTGGTAGTCGAGGTCCACCGCGATGCCGAGGTCGACGTAGCGGTGCACGACGAGCTCGTCGCCGCTCACGCTGGCGTTGAGGTGCGGGAAGTCGTCGAGGGCGTCGATGACGGCCCGGGCGATGAAGGGCAGGAAGGTGAGGCTGAAGCCCTCGGCCGCCTTCCAGGCCTCGCGGTGCGCCCGGCGGACCCGGTCGACGTTCTCGTAGTCGACCTCCACCACGCTGAAGGCGTGGGGCGAGACCGACTTCGACATGACCATGTGCTCGCCGGTGAGGCGGCGGATCTTCGACAGCGGCACGGTCTCGTCGCGCTGGCCGGCCTTCACCGTGGGCGGCGCCGCCGCGGGACGGGGCGCGACCGCCGCAGGGGCGGGGGCCGCGGCGGGCGCGGCGGGAGCCGGAGCCGGCGCCGGAGCCGGCTGCGCCGGAGCCTGGGCGGGGGCTGCCGCGGGCGCGGGCGCCTGCGCCGGCGCCGCGGCCGTGCCCTCGCCGCGCTCGATGGCGTCGAGCACGTCCTCCCGGGTGATCCGGCCGCCGAGGCCGGTGCCCTTGATGCGGCTCACGTCGAGGCCGTGCTCGGCCACCAGCCGGCGCACCACCGGCGAGAGCAGCGCGCCTCCGGCCTCGCCGGCGCCGTCGGCGCTGGCCGCCGGGGCGGGCTGGGGCGCGGGTGCCTCGTCGGCGGGGGCCGCGGCCGGCTGGGCGCCGCCGCCGGCCGGGACGCTGGCCGTGGCGGCAGGGGCCGAGGCCGGGGCCTCGGCCGGGGCGGGCGCGGGTGGCGGTGCGGGCGCGGGCGCGGGCGCGGGCGCAGGCGCGGGGGCTTCGGCCGCGGACGCGGGCGCCTCGGCGGCCGGCGCCTCGGCCGGGGGCGCCTCGGCCGGGGCGGCCCCCTGGTCGCCGATGACGGCCAGCACGGCGCCCACGTCGACGGTGTCGCCCTCGTTGGCTCGGATCTCGGTGAGCACCCCCGAGACGGGGGCGGGGACCTCGGTGTCGACCTTGTCGGTGGAGACCTCGAACAGCGGCTCGTCGGCCTGCACCTGGTCACCGACCTGCTTGAACCACCGGGTGATCGTCCCCTCGGTGACGGTCTCGCCCAGCTGGGGCATGGTCACGTCGGCCATCAGGCGTGCAGGCTCCTTCCCGTGAGGGCGAGCACGGACTCGCCGAACAGCTCGGACAGCGTGGGATGCGGCTGGATGAAGTGGGCGACCTCCTCGGCGGTGGCCTCCCAGTTGACGGCCAGGTAGCCCTGACCCAGCTGCTCGGTGGCCCACGGGCCCACCATGTGCACCCCGAGGATGCGGCCACCGGTGCCGTCGGGACGGCGCTCGGCGATGATCTTCACGAGGCCCTCCGTCTCCCCGATGATCTGCGCCCGGCTGTTCCCCCGGAACTGGTGCTTCGACACCACCACCTCGTAGCCGGCCTCCTTGGCCGACTCCTCGGAGTGCCCGGCGAAGGCCACCTCGGGGTGGCAGTAGATGGCCCACGGGACGGCGCCGTAGTCGACCGGCACCGGCTGCTCGCCCAGCAGGTCCTTCACGACCATGATCGCCTCGGCGAAGCCGACGTGGGCCAGCTGCGGCGTGGCGATCAGGTCGCCGATGGCGTAGACGCCCGGCTCACCCGTGCGGCACCACTCGTCGACCTCCACGAAGCCCCGGTCGGTGACCTTCACGCCGGTGCCGTGCAGGTCGAGCAGGTCGGCGTAGGGGCGGCGGCCGATCGAGACGATCACCTGGTCGACCTTCACGGTGCTGCCGTCGCCCAGCTGCACGGTGGTGCCGTCAGGACCCGGCTGGTGGCCCTGCACCTGCACGCCGGTCTTGATGGTCATGCCGCGCTTCTGGAACGAGCGCACCACCACGTTGGCGACATCGCCGTCGCAACCGGGCAGGATCTTCGACAGTGCCTCGAGCACGGTGACCTGCACGCCGAGGTCGGCCATCATCGACGCGAACTCGCAGCCGATGGCGCCGCCGCCGATGACGGCGACCGAGCGCGGCAGCGTGTCGAGCATCAGCACCTCATCGGAGGTGAGCACGTAGCGCCCGTCGACGTCGAAGCCCGGGATGGAGCGCGGCACCGACCCGGCGGCGAGGATCACGTGGGTGCCCTGCAGCTGCTGCGTGGAGCCGTCGCTCCCCCGCACGGTCACCACGTGGTCGGGGCCGAGCGACCCGGTGCCCTCGTAGGTGGTGATCTTGCGGCTCTTCACGAGCCCGGTGAGCCCCTTCCAGAGCCCGTCGACGATCTTCTGCTTGCGGGCCTGGCTCACCCCGAAGTCGATCGTCGGCTGATCGACGTTGATGCCGAACTCCTTGGCGCCGGACACGTGGCGGTGCACCGCGGCCGTCTCCAGGAACTCCTTGGCCGGGATGCAGCCCCGGTGGAGGCAGGTGCCACCGACCTTGTCCTTCTCCACCATCGCGATGCGCAGGCCGGCGCTGGCGCCGTACAGCGCGGCGGCATAGCCGCCCGGCCCTCCACCGATGATCACGAGATCGAACTGCTCTGCCAGTGGGACCACCTCCGGATGCCGGGCCGCGGTGGGCAGGCTATCCGCGGCTCCAGGTGGTCCCTCTCCGACCCGTCACTGCTGCTGGGCCTGCTGGACCTGGGCCACGAGCCGGGCACGACGCGCCCGCGCCGCCTCCAGGCGGGCTTGGGCGGCGGCGTGCGCGCGAGCCGCCGCGGCGGACGGGTCCACCGTCGGGATCGGCGTGGCCCGGCGGATCTCGACGGCCACGTCGAGGGCGCAGGCGGCGCCGCCCGAGTAGACGCCTCGCAGCGGCGCCACGTCGTCGTAGTCGCGCCCGTGGCCGATCTTCACGTGCCGCAGGCCCACCTCCGTGGCGTTGGTCGGGTCGAGCGCCAGCCAGCCGATCCCCGGGAGGGCGGCCTCGAACCAGGCGTGCGTCTGCACCCGCACCACATCGGCCTCGGGGTCGTCGCCCTTCGCGTCGTCGGCGGTGAAGAGGTACCCCGACACGTAGCGCGCCGGGATGCCGAGGCTGCGGCACATCGCCACCGCGAGGTGCGCGAAGTCCTGGCACACGCCCTGCCGCCGCTGGAGGACCTCCTCCACCTCCACGCCGATGTAGGTGGAACCAGGCACGTACGCGATGGTGGCGCCCACGCGCCGGTGGAGTGCGAGCACCAGGCTCACGAGGTCGGGCCCGGCCAGCTCGGCCTGCCGCCGCGCCTCCTCGGCCACGCCCTCGCCCCACGCGGTGTGCGCCGTGCGCTCGAGGTACTCGAGGTGGGCGTCGCGGAACGAGGGCTCCAGCACCGAGTCGAAGCGGGGCGCGGCCGTGAGGAGCGGCGTGCGGCGCGTCTCCACCGACGCCTCAGCCACGACCTCCAGCGAGGTGTGCGGCTCGCGCACGCCGAATGCGTCGACCCGCGTGCCCCAGTAGTCGGTGAAGGTGAACACGCGCGCCGCGGGCGTGGTGGTGACCCGGGCCGAGATCAGCTGCTGGCGGGCGTCGGAGAGGGGCACGGCGCGCAGCTCGTTCTGCGACTCGCGCACGGCGCCGTCGTAGTCGAAGCGGCAGCGGTAGCGGATGTCGAGGCGCACGTGGTCAGCCCGCCGGCCGGAAGTCGACCGCGTGGAGGTCGACGGTGACGTTGCGGAAGTACTGCAGGGCCAGCGCCTCCGCGGCCTCGCGCACGCGCTGCTGGATGCGGTCGAGCTCGGCGTGCAGGCCGGCGTCGAGCAGGTCCTGCACGTCGCAGAACTCGAGCTCGGCGCGGAGCCGGCCGATGATGCGCTGCGGCCGGGAGAGGTCGTCGGGGGCGCCGATGCGCAGGAGGTCCTTCTCGGCCTGGCGCAGGCAGTAGAGGAGGCTGCGGGGGAAGTTCGGCGCCAGCATGAGGTACTCGACGATGTGCCCGGGGTCGAGCGCCGCACCGTAGACCTTGCGGTAGGCCTCGGCGGCCGAGGCCGAGCGCAGCACGCCCAGCAGGATCGGGAAGCTGGCCAGCTCGCCTGCCGCGGCCACCTCGCCGAAGCGCACGTTGAGCAGCCGGCACATCATCTCGGCCCGCTCGAGCATCCAGCCGAGCATGAGGAAGCGCCACCCGTCGTCGCGGGGCATGGTCTCGGAGGCCACGCCCGAGACCGTCTGGCAGCGGCGCCGCACGAGGCCGTACAGCTCGTAGGCCTGCTGCGCGAGGTCGACGCGCAGGTCGCGGGCGTGGAGCTCCAGGTGGAAGGTGTTGACCGCCTCCCAGAACTCGCTGGAGAGCAGCTCGCGCACGCCGCGGGCGTTCTCCCGGGCCAGCCCCACCGCCGACACGATGGCGCCGGGGTTGGTGGCGTCGAGCACCAGGAACTCGCTCACGGTCCGGGCGTTGACCTCGTCGTGCTTGGCCAGGAACTCCTCCGCCAGGCCGAGCACCGCGAGCAGCTCGAGCCACGAGCGGCGGGCCTCCGCCGGCGGCGACTCGAGCAGGCCGTGGTAGGTCACGTCGAGCACGCGGGCGGTGTCCTCGGCGCGCTCGAGGTACCGGCCGCACCAGAAGATCATCTCCGCGTGCCTGGCCAGCATCAGGGCTCCGGCGTGGTCGGTTCGCCGGCCGCGGCCAGCACCCAGGTGTCCTTGGACCCGCCGCCCTGGCTCGAGTTGACCACCAGCGACCCCTTGCGCAGCGCCACCCTCGTCAGGCCGCCGGGGATCACCTCGGTGCGCTCGCCTGACAGCACGAACGGCCGCAGGTCGATGTGGCGCCCCTCGAGGTGGTCGCCGACCAGGGTGGGGTGGCGCGAGAGCTGCACCACCTCCTGGGCGATGTAGGCGCGCGGGTCGGCCTCGATGCGACGGCGGAACTCCTCCAGCTCCAGCTCGCCGGCGGACGGCCCGATGAGCATCCCGTAGCCGCCCGACGCTGCGACCGGCTTCACCACCAGCTCGTGCAGCCGGTCCAGCACGTCCTCGCGCTGCTCCCGGTCCCACAGCAGGTACGTGTCGACGTTGGGGAGCAGCGGCTCCTGGTTCAGGTAGTACCGGATCAGCGCGGGCACGTAGGCGTAGACGGCCTTGTCGTCGGCCACGCCGTTGCCCACGGCGTTGGCGATGGTGACGTTCCCCGCCCGGGCCGCGGCCAGCAGCCCCGGCACGCCGAGCACCGAGTCCTCGCGCAGGCAGACCGGGTCGAGGAAGTCGTCGTCGATGCGCCGGTAGATCACGTCGACGCGCTGCAGGCCCCGGGTGGTGCGCATGAAGACCACGTGCTCGTCGACCACGAGGTCGGGGCCCTCCACGAGCTCCACGCCCATCTGGCGGGCCAGGAAGGCGTGCTCGAAGTAGGCGCTGTTGAACACGCCGGGCGTGAGCACCACGACCTCGGGGTCACCGGCGGCGGCCGGGGCCACGTGGCGGAGGGCGGCGAGGAGGGACGCTCCGTAGTGGTCGACGCTGCGCACCCGCTCGGCGCCGAACACCGAGGGCAGGACCCGGGTCATCGCCACCCGGTTCTCCAGCACGTAGGAGATGCCGCTCGGGTTGCGGAGGTTGTCCTCCAGCACCCGGTAGGTGCCCTGCCCGTCGCGCACGAGGTCGATGCCGGCCACCAGGCAGCGGGCGCCTCGCGGCACGGGGATGCCGAAGGCCTCCCGCGTGAAGCCGTCGCTCGACTGGATGAGCCACTCGGGCACGACGCCGTCGCGCACCGCGGCCCGCTCGCCCACGTACAGGTCGTCCAGGAAGAGGTTGAGGGCCGTGACCCGCTGGACCAGCCCCGCTTCGATGGCGGCCCACTCGTCGGCAGGGATGACGCGGGGGATGAGGTCCATGGGGAAGGTGCGCTCGAGCCCTTCGCCCTCGCCGTAGACGGTGAAGGTGATGCCCGCGGTGCGGAAGGCGGCGTCGCGCAGCCGCTCCCGCCGGGCCAGCTCCTCGGGGGTGAAGGTGCCGAGCCGCTCGGCCAGGCGCCGGTAGTGGGCGCGCACGGTGCCGTCCGGCGCCATGAGCTCGTCGAAGAAGCCCTCGGGGTCGTAGCCCTCGAGCAGCTCGCCCGTCATGGCCGGAAACGTACGCGGGGACGAGCGGTTCAGGTGCCGTTCAGCCGCGGCTCACCGGGACGCGCCACGTGTGGCCGCCGCGCCAGCCCGCCAGGTACGTGCCCGAGCGGGGGTCGTCGCCGAGGTCGAAGGCGACGTCGCAGCGCACCTCGTCGGCGGCCACCGTGTCGGGGCACGGCCGGGCGTCGGGCGGCAGGGCGGCCCGCGGCACGAGGTCGGCGTCGGGGGCGAACAGCGCCCACCCGACGGCCAGCTCGGAGGCCGGCTCGTCGGCGTCGGCGAACGACACCGACAGCACCAGCGTGGGGCCGTCCCGGCGGGCGTCGAGGGCGCCGACGGTCACGCCGTCGACCACCGCCCCCACGCCCAGGTCCGACAGCCCGCCGCCGTCGCGGTCGTCGTCGCCGGCCAGCACCAGCAGCTGGATCGTGCCGGCCACCAGGATGGCCAGCCCGCAGACCAGGGCGAGGGCGATCAGCCTGCGGGTGCTCACGGGCGGACGACGCTACTCGGCCGGCCGCCCGGGGCCGGTGCGGCGCGCTCCGCGAGCTCCCGGTGGTCGCCGGCCGCTCCTGCCCTCCCGGGCCGGCGGGGACCGCCCTCCTAGGATGCCCCGCCGTGCTCGTCGGCATCCTGCGCGCCATGCGGCCCCGCCAGTGGCTCAAGAACGTGCTGGTGGCCGCGGCGCCCGGCGCAGCCGGCGTGCTCGACCGGAGCGAGGAGCTGGTCGCCACCCTGGTGGCCTTCGTCGCCTTCTCGCTGGCCGCCAGCGGCACCTACCTGCTGAACGACGCCGCCGACGTGGAGGCCGACCGGGCCCACCCCACCAAGCGCCACCGGCCGATCGCCAGCGGGGCGGTGCCCGAGCACGTGGCGTGGGTCGTGGGAGCGGTGCTCCTGCTGGCCGGCATCGCGGTGGGCGCCCTGGCCGACTGGCGGTGCGCCGCCGTGATCGCCGGCTACGTCGCGCTCACCACCGCCTACTCGCTCGGGCTGAAGCGGGTGGCCGTGGTCGACCTGCTGGCGGTGGCCTCGGGCTTCGTGCTGCGGACCATCGCGGGGGCGGTCGCCACCGACGTGCCCATCTCCAACTGGTTCTTCATCGTGGCCAGCTTCGGCTCGCTCTTCATGGTCGCGGGCAAGCGGCACGCCGAGCGCCTGGAGCTGGGCGCGGAGGCCGCCGGCGTGCGGAGCGTGCTGGGCGAGTACACACCGGGGTTCCTCGTGTACGTGCGGGCGGTGTCGTCGGGCGCGGCGCTGGTGGCCTACTGCCTGTGGGCCTTCGAGAAGGCCGACCTGGCGGGCGGCGGGTTCCCCTGGTTCCAGCTGTCGATCGTGCCGTTCAGCATCGCCATCCTCCGCTACGCCCTCCTGCTCGAGCAGGGGCAGGGCGGCGCCCCCGAGGAGCTCGTGCTGCGCGACCGGGTGCTGCAGACCATGGGTCTGCTCTGGGGCGTGGTCTTCGCGGTGGGGGTCTACCGGCAGTGACGGCTGGCTACGGTGACCCGGTGGCCGAGCCGCGGGAGGCAGCGCACCCGGACCGTCGGCTGATCACCGGCTGGGGGCGCACGGCGCCCACGGCGGCCGAGGTGGTCGCGGCGGCCACGCCCGAGGAGGTCACCGAGCTGGTGAAGGGCGCGCCCGAGCGAGGCGTGATCGCCCGCGGCCTGGGCCGCAGCTACGGCGACGCCGCCCAGTGCGCGGGCGGCCGGGTGGTGGAGCTCACCCCGCTGTCGGGTCTGCGCCGGGTCGACCTCGAAGCGGGCCGCGCCGTGGTGGCCGCCGGCACCAGCCTCGAGGACCTGATGCGCTGGCTGGTGCCGCACGGCTGGTTCGTGCCGGTCACGCCAGGGACCCGCCAGGTGACCGTCGGGGGCGCCATCGCCTGCGACATCCACGGCAAGAACCACCACGTCGCCGGCAGCTGGTGCCGGCACGTGGAGGCGATCACGCTGGCCCTGCCGAACGGCGAGGTGCGTGAGGTCACGCCGGCGTCCGACCCCTCCCTCTTCTGGGCCACCGCGGGCGGGATGGGCCTCACGGGCGTGGTGCTCGAGGCCACCGTCCGGCTGCAGCGGGTGGAGACCAGCCGGCTGCTGGTCGACACCGAACGGGCCTCGGACCTCGATGACGTGATGGCCCGCATGGAGGCCCGCGACCACGCCTACCACTACTCCGTGGCGTGGATCGACCTCATGGCCCAGGGCTCCCGGCTCGGCCGCAGCGTGCTCACCCGGGGCGACTTCGCGCCGCTCGACGCGCTGCCCCCCGGGGAACGGGCCACGGCCCGCCACTTCCAGCCGAGGGTCGTGGCCCCGGCGCCGCCCTGGGCGCCCTCCGGCCTGCTCAACCCGCTCACCGTCCGGGCCTTCAACGAGCTGTGGTTCCGCAAGGCGCCGCGCGAGCGGCGGGGCGAGCTGCAGACCATCGGCCAGTTCTTCCACCCGCTCGACGCGGTCACGGGCTGGAACCGCCTGTACGGCCGCCGCGGGTTCCTGCAGTACCAGCCGGTGGTGCCCTTCGGCGCCGAGGACGTGCTGCGCACCATGGTCGAGCGGCTGGCCGCCTCCGGCACGGCGTCGTTCCTAGCCGTGCTGAAGCGCTTCGGCGACGGCAACCCGGGGCCGCTCTCGTTCCCGATGCCCGGCTGGACCTTGGCCCTCGACCTGCCGGTGGCCGGTGAGGGCCTGGCCCGGCTGCTCGACGAGCTCGACGAGCTGGTGGTGGGCGCGGGAGGTCGCGTCTACCTGGCCAAGGACTCGCGGCTGCGCCCCGAGCTGCTGGCCGCCATGTACCCCAGGCTCGAGGAGTGGCGGGCGGTGCGGCGGGCGGTCGACCCCGACGGCGTGCTGCGCTCCGACCTCTCCCGCCGGCTCGGGCTGTAGACGAGGAGGATCGACACGATGAAGGACGCGCTCGGAGCCGTGCAGCGGGTGGCCGTGCTGGGCGGCACCAGCGAGATCGGCCTGGCCGTGGTGCGGGCGCTGGCGGCGGAGCGGCCCGGGTCGCTCGACGTGGTCCTGGCCGGGCGCGACGCCGACGCGATGGCCGCGGCCGGCGCCGCGCTGGTGCAGGCCGGCGCGAAGGAGGTCACCACGGTGCCCTTCGACGCGGCCGACACCGCGTCGCATCACAAGGTGGTGGACGAGCTGTTCGCCCGGGGCGACGTCGACGTGGTGGTGATGGCCTTCGGCGTGCTGGGCGACCAGGACCGCTTCGACCGGGACCCCGTGGCCGCGGCCGACGCGGCGGCGGTCAACTACGTGGCCGGCGTGTCCACGGGTCTGGCCGTCGCGGAGCACCTCCGCCGCCAGGGCCACGGCACGCTGGTGGTGCTCTCGTCGGTGGCCGGGGAACGGGTGCGCAAGGCGAACTTCGTCTACGGCTCCACCAAGGCCGGGCTCGACGGGTTCGCACAGGGCCTGGGCGACCGGCTGCACGGCTCCGGGGCCTCGGTGCTCATCGTCCGACCCGGGTTCGTGCGCACGCGGATGACCGCCGGCATGAAGGCCGCGCCGCTGTCGACCACGGCCGAGGGCGTCGCCGCCGACGTGGTGCGCGGGCTGCGCCGGGGCCGCGAGGTGGTGTGGAGCCCCGCTCCCCTGCGCTGGCTGTTCATGGTGCTGCGCCACGTCCCGCGGGCGGTGTTCCGCAAGCTGCCGCTCTGATGCCTCGCTCCGGCCCTCCGTCTGTCCGCTCTCGGCCGCTCCGGCCGGCGGCCATCCCGGGCCGCGCTCCCGGCACCCCATGACCGCTTCCGAGCTCACGGTGGCGGCGTTCGACGTCGACGGCACGTTGACGCGCCGCGACACGTTCCTGCCCTTCCTGGTGGAGCTGTGCGGTCCCGCGCCGGTGGGGCGCGCGCTGGCCGCCGCGGCCGCCCGTCAGGGCCGCAGCCGGGACGCGCTGAAGGCCGCGGTCGTCCGGCGGCTCCTGGCGGGGCGGTCCGCCGACGAGGTCCTC
>Ga0182742_1004857_pt1 | contig 11797 bp, 11 predicted proteins | sample eDN5th37CBELigMG_FD_128880 | JGI IMG/M metagenome (GOLD analysis project Ga0182742, IMG submission 128880) | Enriched Miracle-Growth compost microbial communities from Emeryville, California, USA - eDNA 5th pass 37_C BE-Lig MG (version 2)... ... | reverse complement strand
GTTTGCGCGAATCGGTTCCGGTCGCTGCACTGTCGGCTGCCCGATTCATCGCACGATCTTGAAGATCCGGTTCCATCGGACCGACCAGGGCCAGCGCCACACCTGCCAGGCTCGCTCACCCTCGGCGACCGAGAAGAAGATGATCTGCGCACGGCCGATCAGATGGCTGAACGGCACATACCCCACCTGGCTCAGCACGCGGCTGTCGGTCGAGTTGTCGCGATTGTCGCCCATCATGAAGTAATGGCCGGCCGGCACGACATATTCCTGCGTGTTGTCGTAGAATCCATTGTCCTGCAGATCGAGCGTCGTATAGGTCACGCCGTTCGGCAGGGTCTCGCGCCAGCGCTTCACGCGGATCGCGCGGTCGCCTTCTTCGGTCTCGATATAATCGTCGATGCGCTCGCGCTTCACCGGCTCGCCGTTGATGATAAGCAGCCCCTGTTTCATCTGGATCCGGTCGCCCGGCAGGCCGATCACCCGCTTGATATAGTCGGTGGAGTCATCCTTGGGCAGGCGGAACACCGCGACATCGCCGCGATCGGGCTGCGAGCCGAAGATCCGTCCCGAGAACAAGGGCGGCGAAAACGGAAACGAATAGGAGGAATAGCCGTAGGAGAATTTCGACACGAACAGGTAGTCGCCGACCAGGAGGGTTTCCTTCATCGAGCCCGAGGGAATGTTGAAGGGCTGGAACAGAAAGGTGCGGATCACGAGCGCGATGATCAGCGCATGTACGATAACGCGGACGGTCTCGCCGAATCCGCTTTCCTTGCGCTTGGTGTTGGTCACGCTCATTAGCCTCATGTCCGGGAAAGATGACGCGCTGGCGCGCCGTTGTAGCGGCTCATCAGGCGCTTCGCAACGAACCGGCGAGCCGCCGCTATCCGGCTGAAATCACTCACACAATCGATTCGGCCTGTGAGCTCGCCGGCACCGCCGAAATAATCACGATCGCTTGCGCGAGCGGATATTCGTCGGTCAGGCTGATGTCGATCCGCGCATCATAGCCTTTCGGGGTGATTTCGTTCAGCCGCTTCAGAGCGCCCCCGGTGAGCGCCATGGTTGGCCGCCCGGACGGCAGGTTCACGACGCCCATGTCGCGGAAGAACACCCCCTGACGGAACCCGGTGCCGAGCGCCTTGGAACATGCCTCCTTGGCCGCAAACCGTTTGGCATAAGTGTCGATGCGGGTCGCGCGGCGCTCTGCCTTGGCGACCTCGACCGGCGTGAATATGCGCTGGATGAAGCGGTCGCCGTGTCGTTCCAACACCTTTTCGATACGCCGGATGTCGACCAGATCGGAGCCCAGTCCCAGGATCATGCGCGTGGTCCGATGCTCACGTTGGCATCCCTTCTCGGCGGCTCGCTTGCGAATGTTAGCATCAAAGCCCCCTTAGCAAGTATTGCAATCTCGTGGGGCTTTGAATGTGACACTCGCCTTGCGAGCGCGCGGCGCGGTGGGCGGCGAATGTCAAATCCGCTCCACGCGACTCACATTGCGCCGCCCGCGATCCATCGCCTCACGCATGGTCCGGATCGCATGCTCCAATCCGACAAAGACCGCCTCCCCGATGAGGAAATGGCCGATATTGAGTTCGGCGATTTCCGGCAAGGCTGCGATCGCCTCGGCGCTCGCATAATCGAGCCCGTGACCTGCGTGAACCTCGAGACCCAGGGTTTTCGCAAGCGCCGCGGCCATACGGATACGCTCGAATTCGCGCGCCGCGGCGTCAGTTTCGCCGTCGCCGAGAGCATCGCACCAGGCCCCGGTATGAAGCTCGATTACCGGCGCGCCGACCGCATGCGCGGCCTCGACCTGCGCGCGATCGGCGGCGATGAACAAAGATACGCGGATGCCGGCGCCGCCGAGCGTTGAGACCGCCCGTTCGACGAGACCGCGCTGACCGGCGACGTCGAGTCCGCCCTCCGTGGTCCGCTCCGCGCGCCGTTCCGGGACCAGACAGGCCGCGTGCGGCAGCGTCCGCAAGGCGATGGCGACCATGTCATCGGTCGCCGCCATTTCGAAATTCAGCGGCTTGTCGATCTCGGCCTTCAGCCGGGCCATGTCGTCGTCGCGGATGTGCCGGCGGTCCTCCCGCAGATGCGCGGTGATGCCATCGGCTCCGGCGGCGACGGCGAGCCTGGCCGCACGCACCGGGTCGGGATGCCGGCCGCCGCGCGCGTTTCTGATGGTGGCGACGTGATCGATGTTCACGCCAAGCCGCAGATGCCGGACCTCCCCCACCTTGCGCCGCCCTCACCCATTCACGCGCGCGACGCGCGCGACCACCGGCTTGGCGCGCAATTGCGCGATGATCGCGGTGAGGTGCTTGAGGTCATAGACCTCCAGATCGATGGTCAGGGTGGTGAAGTCGGGGGACTGCCGGGCCATGTTGATGTTGTCGATATTGCCGTCATTTTCGGCGATGACCTGAGCAAGCTGGGCGAGCGTGCCGGGCTCGTTGACCGATTCCACCACGATCCGGGCTGGAAAGCGCTGCGGCTCGCGCTCGTCGACATCCCAGCGCAGATCCAGCCAGTGCTCGAGCCGGTCCTCGAATTCCTGCAGCGACGGCGACTGGATCGGATAGATGGTGATTCCCTCGCCCGGCGCGAGAATACCGACAATGCGATCGCCGGGAACCGCACCGCCATTGGGCGCGAACCGCACCGGCAGATCGCTGTTAATGCCGCGCACCGGGATCGCGCCGGGCGCCTCAGCCGCCGGAACCTTCGCCTTCACCGCTTTCGCGCGCCGCAGCCCGAACCAGGTTCCGTCGCCTTTCGGCGCGGCAAGCACGGCGCGTTCCTCGAGATAGTCCGGATACATGGCGCGCGCGACATCGGACGCCTTCATCTCGCCGCGTCCAACCGCGGCCATGACTTCCTCGATCGAGGAACGCGCAAGCCGCGGCAGCGCGCCCTGCAGCTTCTCGTCGGAATAATCCATCTTGGCGCGCTGAAACAGCCGCTCGACGATGCGCCGTCCGAGCCCCGCATACTGATCGCGGACCGCCACGCGCGTGGCGCGCCGGATGGCCGCACGAGCCTTTCCGGTCACGACGATCGATTCCCAGGCCGCGGGCGGCGCCTTCTGCGCCTTCGACGTCATGATCTCGACCTCGTCGCCGTTCTGCAGCTCGGAGGCGAGCGGCGCGATCTTGCCGTTGATCTTGGCGCCGACCGCCATGTTGCCGACGTCGGTATGCACGGCATAGGCGAAATCGATCGGCGTGGCATGACGTGGCAGGGCGATCAGCTTGCCCTTGGGACTGAAGCAGAACACCTGGTCGTGAAACAGTTCGAGCTTGGTGTGTTCGAGGAATTCCTCTGGATTCGAACCTTCCGACAAGAGCTCGATGGTCCGCCGCAGCCAGGCATAGGCGTTCGACTCGCGCGACAGCATTTCCGACGGAGAGATGCTTGCATCCTTATAGAGCGCATGCGCCGCGATACCGTATTCGGCGATCTCGTGCATCTCCTGGGTGCGCACCTGCAATTCCACGCGCTGCTTGCCGGGACCGATCACGGTGGTGTGGATCGAGCGATAGTCATTCTGCTTGGGCGTCGAGATATAATCCTTGAACCGGCCCGGCACGACCGGCCAGGTGGTGTGGACGACGCCGACCGCCTGGTAGCATTCGGCGACCGTGTTCACGATCAGGCGGAACGCGAAAATGTCGGACAATTGCTCAAAGCCGACCGACTTGCGCTCCATCTTGCGCCAGATCGAATAGGCGCGCTTCTGCCGTCCTCTCACCGTCGCCGCAATGCCGCGATCGGCAAGCTTGCGCATCAGCTGCTGCTCAATATCGATGATAAGGTCCTTGTTGCGAAGACCGAGCGTGAGCAGCCGCTCGGTGATGACCTGATAGGCGTCCGGATAAAGTTCGCGGAATGACAGGTCTTCGAGCTCGTCGCGCATTTCCTGCATGCCCATGCGGCCGGCGAGCGGCGCATAGATGTCGAGCGTTTCCTCCGCCATCCGGCGGCGCGTCGCGACCGGGACGTGATGCAGGGTGCGCATGTTGTGCAATCGGTCGGCGAGCTTGACCAGCAGCACGCGCACGTCGTCGGCGATCGCGAGCAGCAGCTTGCGCAGATTCTCGGCCTGCTTGGCTTCCTTGGTGACGAGGTCGAGCTTCTTCAGCTTGGTCAGTCCCTCCACCAGGGCGCCGATCTCCTGGCCGAACAGTTCGTCGATCTCGGCGCGCGTTGCCGGCGTGTCCTCGATGGTGTCGTGCAAAAGCGCGGCGGCGATGGTCGCGTCGTCAAGCTTCAGGTCCGTCAGGATCGCGGCCACTTCCAACGGATGCGAGAAATACGGATCCCCGGAGGCCCGCTTCTGTTCGCCATGCGCCTTCATGGCATAGACATAGGCGCGGTTGAGCAGCGCCTCGTCGGTGTCCGGGTTGTAGCGCCGCACCCGCTCGACCAGTTCGTATTGCCGCATCATCTGCGGCTTGGCGGCGTGTTTCGGCTTTTCGGCAATGCCAGCCGGCAACGCTACCGCGGCCAGTTCGAGCGGCGCGCGGGTCCGCGACTGGTTCTGCATCCGGGGCAATTGTGGGTTCGACTGCACCATCGTTTGCTCCGGCCGACGGGGGGCCGACCTTACAAAATCATATCACGGCGCTTCGTCGCACCTGCAAGATTAGTCGGCAGGGTTACGAAACAAAAAAGGGCCCGGCATGATGCCGGGCCCTGATGGTACGGTTCGCAATGCGCGCCGATCCTATTCCTCTTCTTCCGGCTGCGCCTCGGGCGGGGTCAGCCCTTCGAGCCCCTTCAGCAACTCTTCCTCGCTCATGTGTTCCATGGCGACGTCGGTGTCGTCGGCGTCAACCGAACCGGACGTACCGATCAGCGGCGCCTCGGGCTCAGGCTCGTCGACCTCGACATACTTCTGCAGCGAGTGAATCAGGTCTTCCTTCAGGTCGCCCGGCGAGATGGTCGTCTCGGCAATCTCGCGCAGCGCAACCACCGGATTCTTGTCGTTGTCGCGGTCGACGGTGATCGGGGCGCCGGAGGACACCATGCGGGCGCGGTGACTGGCGAGAAGCACGAGTTCGAAGCGGTTCTCGACCTTGTCAATACAGTCTTCAACGGTGACACGGGCCATCGGCTTGTCACTCCTCAAGCGGGATTTCGACGGGGATTTACGCGCGTTGGTAGCCGCAGACCGTCAAAATCGCAAGAATTAAATTACGCTGCTGCGATCGGTGATTTCCCCTTGGCCGTTTCGCCCAACCTCTGTTAACGACCGCGAGGAACCAACCGGCCCACCTTTCGCTTTCCGTGGCCGAGACTGCCATTTCTGGAATTGAGTGCATCAAATTTTGTGCAATTCAGCGCAGTTCTTGTGGTTTGCGGACCGACCGGCCGGGCTGAACCGTTAACCCGCTACGCATCGTACGACCGCGATGAGCGAAAAAGCCGGCGTCACTAGACTTTAAGCCGTTCCGGCATGATTTGCCGGCAAGACAAGAAGGAAAAGACCTCCCGATGGGATCGAATCTCGAAAAGACAGCGCTTTTCATTGACGGCGCCAATCTTTATGCGACCGCAAAATCCTTGGGCTTCGATATTGATTACAAGCGTCTGCTGCGCGAATTTCAATCGCGCGGATATCTGCTGCGCGCTTTTTATTACACCGCGGTCATCGAGGATCAGGAATATTCATCCATTCGTCCGCTGATCGACTGGCTCGACTATAACGGCTACACGGTCGTCACCAAGGCGACCAAGGAATTCGTCGACCAGACCGGCCGCCGCAAGGTCAAGGGCAACATGGACATCGAACTCGCGGTCGATGCCATGGAACTGGCCGGCCATATCGACCACATGGTGCTGTTCTCAGGCGACGGCGACTTCCGCAGCCTGATCGAGGCGATGCAGCGGCGCGGCGTCCGGGTGACGGTCGTCTCCACCATGTCGTCGCAGCCGCCGATGGTGGCCGACGAGTTGCGCCGGCAGGCCGACGAATTCATCGACATCGTCACCCTGCAAAGCAAGATCGGCCGCGATCCGACCGAGCGCCCGGCGCGCGATCCACACGGACCGCGCCAGCACACCCCGCAGTTTTTGCAGCGGCCGACGCAACGCGCCAATATCGGCCCCGATGGCGACGACTTCGAGGACTGAGAATCCGGCCTTCATTCGGGACAGCGGCAAACCCGGGCGCGATTGCCCGCGCTGTCCGCGGCTGGTCGCGTTCCGTAAGCTATGGCGGGAGCGCGAACCGGGCTGGTTCAACGCGCCGGTCGGCTCGTTCGGACCGCCGGCCGCGCGGCTACTGATTGTCGGCCTTGCGCCCGGCCTGCAGGGCGCCAATCGAACGGGACGGCCCTTTACCGGAGATTATGCAGGCGATCTTCTCTACCGGACGCTCGCCGAGTTCGGCTTTGCCCGCGGGCAGTTCGACGCGCGGGTGGATGATACGATCGAACTCGTCGATGCGCGCGTGACCAATGCGGTGCGCTGTGTCCCGCCCGAGAACAAGCCGACGCCTGCAGAGATCCTGACCTGCCGTTCGTTTCTGGAGGCGACGATCGCCGAGATGACCGAGCTGCGGGCGATCGTCGCACTCGGCCGGATCGCCCATGACGCGACGGTGACGGCGCTCGGGGCGCGCAAGTCGTCGGCAAAATTCGCTCATGGCGCGCGCTGCGCGATCGGACGTGTCGAACTGTTCGATAGCTACCACTGCTCGCGTTACAACACGAATACCGGGGTGCTCACGCCGGAGATGTTTCGTGCGGTGTTTGCAGCGGTCCGTGATTTCATCGACGAGAGCGAGATCGACCGCAGGAAGGCGTGCGTCAGCGCCTGATTAGCCGGCAGCGGCGACGATCAGCGGTCGATGCGCTTGCGCAGCGGCTGCACCAAGATCCGGAAACCGCCGGACGGCACCATCTCGAACGAAATCCCTTCGTCCCGCAGCACGCTCTCGATCGCAACCGCGGTCGAGCGCCGCACGTCGACTCCGGCCTGCTCCAGCCGGTTGATCGACCGCTGCGTCACCCCCACGCGCTGTCCGAGTTCGGCCTGGCTCCAGCCGAGCAAGGCGCGGGCCGCCCGAACCTTGGCGGCAAACTCGCGCCGCTCTTCATTCATCGCGGCGATGTTCGGTACGATGGTGAATCGTTTTTGCCGGTTGTTCCCGATCATTCTTCCTCCGGCTGGATGTCTTGTCTTGTGACATGAAGAGCGTTTTTTGCGACGCGCTTTTCGTCACATGTGACAAAGTTGTCGTAGAAAATATCCTTTAGATCACAATGGCTTGACGTCCGAATGTCATCTGTTGTGACATGGACCTCATCAAACATGTGTTTATGAGTGCCATGCCAAAGGTTGTTCTCAGCCGAGCGTTCGTCGAGAACGTGCGTTGCGATCCGGCCCGCGCAAAAGTCGACTATTTCGACATCGACCAGAGGGGCTTCATGCTCGAGGTCAGGCGCTCGGGCGGGAAGACGTACTACCAGCGCTATACCGACGAGCGCGGCCGGGAGCGGCAGTACAAGATCGGGCCGGCGGATGCCCTGACGCTCGACCAGGCGCGCAAGAAGGCGCGGATCATCCTCGCCCAGGCGTTGCTCGGCGCCGATCCGCAGGCCCGCCGGCGCGAATTGCGGCAAATCCCGACGCTCGCCGAGCTGGTGCGCGACCGCTACCTGCCGCACGTCAAAGCCTACAAGCGGAGCTGGCGAACCGACGAAACCGTCTTCCGCGTGCACATCCTGCCGGTCCTCGGGTCCAAACCGCTCGACGAGATCACCGGCGACGCGGTTGCCGATCTCATTCAGCGCATGCGCGACAGGGGCTATGCCAGCGGCACCACAAATCGAGTGCTGATCTTGATCCGCTTCATCTTCAATCTGGCCCGCAAGTGGAAGATCCCGGGCGTCCGCGACAACCCGACCTTCGGGCTCAATACCGCGCCCGACGTGCAACGCGACCGCTTCCTGACGCCGGAGGAGACGCGGCGGCTGATCGCCTCGATCAATGTCGACGAAAACCGCAGCGCGGCGCAGACCATCATGATGCTGCTGCTCACCGGCGCGCGCCGTAACGAGATTTCGCACGCCAAATGGGAGTATGTCGACTGGGAACGGCGCACCCTGCTGGTGCCGATTTCCAAGACCGGCAAGCCGCGCGCGATCGCACTGAACGGCCGTGCCATGGCGCTGCTGCGCTCGATCCCGCGGCAGGGTGACAACCCCTATATCTTCCCCTCGCCCCTGACCGGCCGGCCGTGCCCTTCGCTGCATTTTCCGTGGAAGCGCATTAAAGAGCGGGCCATCCTCGACGATCTGCGTCTGCACGACCTGCGGCATTCGTTCGCGAGCTTCCTGGTGAACGAGGGAGTCTCGCTGTACGTCGTGCAGGGCCTGCTCGGACACACCCAGCCGCGCACCACGCAGCGCTACGCGCATCTCGCGCAGGACACGCTCAACCAGGCCGCGGAGGTGGTCGCAACCGTGATCGGCGGCTCGTCCGACATGCCGCCTCCCGCCCCGCCAGCCGATCTTGTGGCGGCGGGCGCCGGCCGCCACAGCGCCGTTTCCTAGCCCGACACCGCGATCGCGCTCGCAACCATCGTCTGACACCCTCGGCGGCATGCGGCCGCCGAGGTCACGCTTTATTTGAGCAGCACGCCTCGCCAGCGTCCTGAACCCCGCCGCGCGCCGTGCATCGCGGCGCGCGCCACAACCGCCAACCTCACCGAAACCGTCAACCCCCCAGAAATCGTCGCTGCCGCGATCCAGAGGTCGCGCGGCGAGGATGCGGGTCGAGAGCCGTGCCGTCCTGCAGGGCCGGCCCTGCTCGTCTGCCCTCCCCCTTTCGTGCGGCGGGAGCGCACCGGGAACTCCACCTTCGCCTGTGCGATGGCCGCCACCTAGCGTCTCCCTAGAAGCGCGGAGCGAATCGCGGGCACCAGGGAACGACCGCTGCGACAATATGCCCGCGGGAATAAAGTCAATTCCGATCCTGGACGTGCGCTCCGGCACCCAGTTCATCCCCTGTCCGGCCGCTGCGATTCGACTGGAAAGGGCCAGTCGCGCCGCAGCTTAGTGATTGAAATCACTCACAAATTGGGGCCGCTCAGGGTGAGATCAGTAGAATACGTGAAGATCTGCAGCCTGTACGGCGTCGGCTACTACTATATCCCGGGAACGGACACTTGCATCAAGATCGGTGGCTATGTCCGTTGGGAGGCCTATCACAACGAAGTCGGCGGTCACTATGCTGATCGCGTCCCGACCGGCGGCGATGGCACCTTCACCCGCAACGCCAGCGACTTCGGCATGCAGGCCCGTTTCCGCCTGACCGGCGACATTCGCACGCAGACCGAATACGGCACCCTGCGCGCCTATTTCGCCTTCGGTGTCAACGCACTCAATACGGCCGCGGCTGTGGGCGGTGCTGTCACGACCAACACCGTGTCGATGGAACGCGCCTTCATCCAGTTCGCGGGCTTCACCATCGGCCGGTCGGACACGTTCTTCGCCTTCTATAACGGCGCCGCCTACGGCCTCGTGCCGATGTTCCTGGACGGTTCGTCAGGTCCGGCGGGTCACAACGTGTTCGCCTATACTTGGCAGTTCGGTAACGGCCTCTCGGCCTCGCTGTCGATCGAAGATCAAGGTGCTCGCACCAAGCCAATCGTCGACCTCAATGTGACGGATTTGTTTGGAAGCGCCGCCGCTCCCAACGTCACCGACCGCAGCGGTGGGCATATTCCTGACATCGTCGGCAACCTTCGTGTCGACCAGGCTTGGGGTTCTGCCCAGATCATGGGTGGTTTGGCCGCCGTTCGGGCCAACTACTTCGCGGGCAACGGTGTGAACTGCACCGGCAACAACACCACCTGCAACCATCCTGGCGATGAATGGGGCTGGGGCGTGGGCGCCGGCCTGACCCTGAAGATGCCGTGGGATGCGAAGGACACCCTGTCCGGCGTGATTGCCTTTGCGAAGGGTGCGACGGGCTTCGTGTCGCATGCCAACGGGCAGAACTTCATCCACAGGCAGGGCATCGGACTGGGCGCACAGGTCGACGCAGTGTTCGCCAATCCCGGCACGCTGGCCGGCTATGGCGGTCAGCTCGAACTGACTGAAGCCTGGGGCGGCACGGTGGCGTTCGAACATTACTGGACGCCGAGCCTGCGCACCTCCTGGGTGCTGGGCTACCTGAATGTCGAGTACAATGACACCGCGAAGGCTCTGATTGCCTCCAATCTCGGAGGTGCGTGTGCCGGAGCCAATATCCGCTTCGTCGCTGGCACGATCAGCAACTGCGATCCGGATTACGCACTGTGGCGCATCGCGTCGCGCACCATGTGGAACCCGGTTGCCAATCTCGATATCGGCGTGGAAGTGGCCTACAACAAGATTGACACCGCGTTTGCTGGAAGCGCCGTCCTCGCCGGCTCCCCTCCCGGCTACGCTCCCGGACTGGCTCCTGGGCGGTATACGATCGAAGACCAGAGCTACTGGTCCGGTGCGATCCGCGTGCAACGCAGCTTCTGGCCGTGATCTGACGATCATCGCCTGATCTGAACGGGAACCCCCGGCCGCAAGGCCGGGGGTTCTGCTTTTGGGACAGCGACGATTGCTGCGCGGAGTGGCCGCCGGCGCTCACTTCCATGTGAGCGCCCTCTATCTCGGCCCTGAAACCTTATAGGCTCAGGGTCGTAGTCGAGATGCGGGCTGCGACGGACGCAACTCCATCCGCTCGGCCCGCTCGCCTGACGCTGTCGCCCCCAATCGCCGAGACGCCGACCATCACAGGATGTCGGTGTGCCGCATGCGCCAAAGGAGCCTTCTTCATGAACCGACGCCAAAGCCTGACACTGATCGCCGGCGCTGCGAGCGCCTTCGCCGTCGGCGGCTTGTTCGGCCGCTCTTCCGTGCTGGCGCAGACCACGCCCGCGCAGCCGGCCGGACCTTTCAAGCTGCCGCCGCTTGGCTACGCCTTCTCGGCCCTCGAGCCGCATATCGATGCGCGCACCATGGAGATCCATCACGACCGGCATCACGCCGCCTATGTGAACAACGCCAACCAGCTTGCCGCGCGCTGGCCCGAACTCGGCACGACGCCGATCGAGACGATCCTGTCCGATTTGAACAAGGTCCCAGAAGCGATCCGCACCGGCGTTCGCAACAATGTTGGCGGCCACTGGAATCATACCTTCTTCTGGGAGTTGATGACGCCCGGCGGAGCGAAGGAGCCCTCCGGCGCGCTGAAGACGGCGATCGACACCGCCTTCGGAAATGCGTCGGCGATGATGGACAAGGTGAATGGAGCGGGCGGCGCACGCTTCGGCTCGGGTTGGGCCTGGCTTGTGGTCAACAAGGACAAGAAGCTCGACGTGATCAGCACCGCCAATCAGGATACGCCGCTCGAACTCGGCGCCAAGCCCGTGCTCGGCGTCGATGTGTGGGAACACGCCTATTACCTGAAATACCAGAACCGCCGCGCGGACTACCTCAAGGCCTGGTGGAACACCGTGAACTGGGACAAGGCCGGCGACGATTTCAAGAAGGCGATGGGCTGACGAGCCAAATAGCGACCGGGCGGAGCCGCTCGTCCCCAATTGGGCGGCCCGTCCCCGACCCGCGGCGGCGCGAGGCGTCGCGGGTCGTCCCTTAAATCATCCCTCTTAAATCATCCCCTTGGATTATCCTTTGGCGCGCAGCAGACGGCTGCGCTCGCGATCCCAGCTACGCCTCTTCAGAGTTTCGCGCTTGTCATGCTGCTTCTTGCCGCGGGCCAGCGCGATCTCGACCTT
>Ga0182742_1004855_pt1 | contig 11802 bp, 10 predicted proteins | sample eDN5th37CBELigMG_FD_128880 | JGI IMG/M metagenome (GOLD analysis project Ga0182742, IMG submission 128880) | Enriched Miracle-Growth compost microbial communities from Emeryville, California, USA - eDNA 5th pass 37_C BE-Lig MG (version 2)... ... | reverse complement strand
CAGGTCGAGGTCCTCCTGCGGGTCGCGGCCCAGCGTCGTCAGGTAGTTGCCGACGATGACCGCGTTGATGCCGCCGACCATGCCCTGGCGCGCGCCGAGGTCGCCCAGGGTCAGCTCGCGCCCACCCGCGAAGCGCAGGATCGTGCGCGGCAGCGCGAGCCGGAAGGCGGCGATCGTGCGCAGCGCGTCCAGCGCGGGCACCGGCTCGTAGCCCGCGAACGGCGTGCCGGGCCGCGGGTCGAGGAAGTTCAGCGGCACCTCGTCGGGCTGCAGCGCCGCGAACTGCGCGGCCAGCTCGGCGCGCTGGGCCGGCGTCTCGCCCATGCCGATGATCCCGCCGCAGCAGACCTCCATCCCGAGCTCGCGCACGAGCTGCAGGGTCTCCCAGCGCTCCTCCCACGTGTGCGTGGTGACCACGTTGGGGAAGTGCGAGCGCGCGGTCTCGAGGTTGTGGTTGTAGCGGTGCACGCCCAGCTCGGCCAGCTCCTCGCCCTGCTCGCGCGTGAGGATCCCCAGCGAGCAGGCGACGTTGATCTCGACCGCCTCCCGGATCGCGGCCACGCCCTCGCGCACCTGCGCCATCAGCCGCTCGTCCGGGCCGCGGACGGCGGCCACGATGCAGAACTCGGTCGCGCCGGTGGCGGCGGTCTGGCGCGCGGCCTCGACCAGCGACGGGATGTCCAGGCGCACGGCCCGCACGGGGGTCTCGAAGCGGCCGGACTGCGAGCAGAAGTGGCAGTCCTCCGGGCAGCCGCCGGTCTTGATCGAGACGATTCCCTCGACCTCCACCTCGGGCCCGCACCAGCGCATGCGGACCTCGTGGGCCAGCTCGAGCGCCGCGTCCACCTCGGAATCGGGCAGCTCCAGCACCTGCAGCGTCTGCGCCTCGTCGAGGCCGACACCTCGCTCCAGCACCTGCTCACGCGCGACGTCGAGGATCATGCGGGAATCTCCAGTCTGAGGTCGTTGCCGCCTTCGGGAAGCTTGCCGAGGATCGGCGCGATCCGCGAGAGATCCTCCAGATTGCACCGCGCGGCGAGGTCGGGCTCGGCCGGCCAGGAGCCGATCACCACGCCGAGGCAGGTCAGCCCGCGCGAGCGGATCGCCTCCACCGTCAGCGCCGTGTGGTTGAGCGTGCCGAGACCCGCGCGGGCGACGACGATCAGCGGGGCGCCCAGCAGCGCGGCGACGTCCGCGATCGTCCCGCCTTCCCCGAAGCGCACGAGCAGCCCGCCCGCGCCCTCGATCACGACGTCGTCGAACCGGGAGGCGAACGCGGCGATCTCCCGCGGCGTGATGCACGGCACGCCGGCGCGGCGCGCCGCGGTCTCGGGCGCCAATGGGTCGGGGTAGCGCGCCAACGTGTGCACCTCGGCGCCCGACAGCCGGCGCACGGTCGCCGCGTCGTCGTCGTCGCCGGTCTGGGCGGCCTTGACGTAGACGCGCGGGCGCAGCGCGGCGCACGCGTAGGTCTTGCCCACGCCGGTGTCGGTCCCGGTCACGACGACGCGCACGCCACCATCGCCTCGCAGATCCGCGCCACGTCCTCGTCGCCGGTCACGTAGGGCGGCATCGTGTAGACCAGGTTGCGGAACGGCCGCAGCCAGACGCCGTGCTCGACGGCCACCGCGGTCGCGCGCGGGACGTCGACCGGCTCGGGCAGCTCGATCACGCCGATCGCGCCCTTCACCCGCGCCCCCGGGACATCGGCCAGCCCCGCCTTCAGCCCGTTCTCGATCCGCGCCACGTCGGCCTGCCACGAACCGTCTTGGAGCAGCCCGGTCGAGGCCAGCGCGGCGGCGGTCGCCAGCGGGTTGGCCATGAACGTCGGGCCGTGCATCAGCGGCCCGTCCAGGCGCTGGGCGAGCTCGGCCGTGCAGAGCGTCGCGGCCAGCGTCATGTAGCCGCCCGTGAGCGCCTTGCCCAGGCAGAGCACGTCGGCGTGCTCGGCCGCGGCGAACAGCGTCCCGGTGCGCCCGAACCCGGTCGCGATCTCGTCCAGGATCAGCGGCACGCCGAACTCGTCGCAGAGCGTGCGCAGCCACGTCACGCACTCGCGCGGGTGGAAGCGCATCCCGCCCGCGCCCTGCACGATCGGCTCCACGATCACGCCCGCGAGCTCGTGGCGCTCGAACAGCTCGCGGACCTCGGCCGCCCATTCCTCGTCCCAGCGCGGCAGCGGGGCGAAGACGTGCTCGGCCAGCGTCCCCTTCCAGAGCGCGTGCATGCCGCTGTCGGGGTCGCAGACCGCCATCGCCCCGAACGTGTCCCCGTGGTAGCCGCCGCGCCAGGTCAGCAGTTTGCGCCGCTCGCCGTGCCAGGACTGCAGCACGAGCTTGATCGCGACCTCCACGGACACGCTGCCCGAGTCGGCGAAGAACACGTGGTCCAGCCCGGTCCAGTCCGTCAGCCGCTGCGCGAGCCGGATCGCCCCCTCGTGCGTGAGCCCGCCGAACATCACGTGCGCCATCCGGTCGAGCTGCTCGCGCACCGCGGCGTCCAGAACCGGGTGCCGGTAGCCGTGGATCGCGCACCACCACGACGCCATCCCGTCCACCAGCTCGCGCCCGTCGGCGAGCTCGAGGCGCACGCCGCTCGCGCCCACGACCGGCAGCGGCGGCGTGGCGGCGGGCATCGGCCCGTACGGATGCCACACGCGGCGGCGGTCCAGCTCCAGCAGTTCAGCCCACAACGTGCGCCTAATCCAACCGGATTCGGCGCGCGGAGGAGGACCCGGTGCCCGGGTCGATCGAGACCGTGTCCGCCGCCAGCGGCTGGAAGGAGGGCTCGAGCGAGAACACGAGCCGCGCGATCCCGAGCTCGGTGTTCTCGGTCAGATTGCCGGTCCCGCCGGCGCCCATGCTGCCGCCGTTGAGCACGGTCACGCCCGTCTGGGTGTGCAGGTCGGCCTTGTGCGTGTGGCCGACCAGGAAGACGACCGGCCGCGGCGGCGGGCGGTCCCTGAGCACCGCGAGCGCGGGCGCGAGCAGCACGGGCTGGTGGACCATCACGACGTCGACCTTGCCCAGCAAGGGCTGCAGCCAGCCGAGGAACTTGTCCTGCTCGACCGGGTCGGGCTCGGGCACATAGCGGTCCGCGTAGGACTCGTCCATCCGGCGCTCGTACGGGTCGTCGTAGCCCGCCACCCGCAGCCCGGCGATCTTGTTGATCACGGGCCCGGTCGGGTTGCCGTCCTCGTCCAGGCGGCCGTTGCGGGTGAGCACGATCGCGCCCTGGCGCACGAGCTCGCGCGAGGAGAAGTCCGAGTCGTGGTTGCCCGAGACGAACACGAACGGGTTGCCGGCCTGCGCGGCGCGCTGCACGAGCCGCGTCTCGAACGGCGACCCGCGGTCCGTGAGGTCGCCGACGAAGAACACCGGGCCGCCGTCGGCGAGCTTCTCCAGCAGCGCGGCGCCGACCGCGTTGTTGTGCAGGTCGGAGGCGACCGTGATCACGGGCTGGTCGCGCAGCAGCTGCCGCCGGCCCGGGTCGATCACCAGCCGCGCCAGGCCGACGAGCTGCGCGTCGAGCTCCTGGTCGAGCACCCCGGAGGAACGCCGCGCGGCCTCGACCGCCTCCAGCGCCTGCGGGATGTCCGGGCCGTGGGCGTAGTACTGGGGGTCGGAGATCTCGCCCCGCGGCGGCAGCGTGACGATCAGCGCGACGCCGATCGCGAGGCTCGACAGGATCGCCGTCAGCGCCGTCCAGCGCAGGCGCGGCCGGCGGCTGCGGATCGCGAAGGCCACGAGCAGCCCGAGCGCGGCCGAGCACGCGACGGTCAGCGCGATCAGCTTCAGCAGGAACGCCCGCAGCCCGTCCTCGGCGTCCGCGCGCACGCGGTTGATGTCCAGCGACTGGCCCTGGGCGAGGCCCTGCGCGGTGGTGCGGTCGATCGTCTGCAGGTCGATCCGCAGCCGCACCGGGGCGCGGATCGCCTCGAAGCGCGCGCCCCAGTCGACCAGCGGCACGTAGACGTCCAGCGCCCCGCGGTGGCCGGGGTCGATCGACATCCGGATCTCGCCGATCGAGAGCTGCGCCGTGTGGTTGTAGGAGACCAGCGCCAGGTAGCCGCCGGCGCAGGTGGCGAGGAAGACCAGGGTGAGAGCGAGCAGGCGGCGGACGTTCAGGAGCGCACGGGCGAGCCGCGCAGAAGATCGCGCAATGCGTTCTCGTCGCTCCAGAAGGCCAGGTCCTGCCATGGGATATCTGTCGGCGCGAACGCCCGCACCTCAAGCGCCTCCTCGGTCAGGGACGGAGTGCCCAGTGCGGTCGCCGCGTACGCCACAACCACCGTACGATCCTCGGCGCGGGAATACACGCCGATCAGGTGGTTCAGGGTCACCCGGAGGTTCAGTTCCTCGGCGACCTCGCGGACCGCGGCGTCCTCGACGGACTCGCCGAGATCCACGAAGCCACCAGGCATCGACCAGTGCCCGCGGCGCGGCTCGAAGCCCCGGCGCATCAGGATCAACGCACCCGCCGGTGTGCGCGGGATCGCGCACGCGACCGGCTTCGGGTTGTAGAAGGCGGCGTAGCCGCAAGCCGAGCAGACGATGCTGCGCGGGTAGGAGATCGTCGCCTCGGCCTTGCAGCGCGGGCAGAAGCGGACGTCCTCGAGCGCGGGGTTCAGGCTCACCGGCGGTACTCCCACAGCTCCATCGGGCCGAGCCGGCGCAGGCCGAGGCGGGCGTACAGGCGCTCGCCCATCTCGGTGGCCTGCAGCGTGATCGTGTTCAGGTCGTGGCGGACGGCGTCGGCCAGCGCGGCGCGCATGACCTGGGTGGCGAGGCCGTGCCGGCGCGCCTGGGGGACCGTGGCCACGAAGCTGATCCCGCAGTCCTCGCCGTGGTGCAGCGCGAGCGCGACCGCGCCGGGCGTGCCGTTGCGCTCGGCCTTGTAGCCGCGCAGGACGCCCTCCTTGAGCGTGGTCAGCGTGCGTTCCAGGCGGGCGTCGACATTGCCGTACGCAAGGTCGTTGACGCGCCCGACGGTGCGCAGGCCCGCGTTCGGGTACGGGTTGGCGGTCGACAGGTCCAGGCCGAGCTCCTCGATCACCGCGCCCATGCCCGGCGAGGAGGACGCGATCCCCATGCCCTGCTGCTTGAGCTGGTGGGTGACGTGGCGCGCCGTGCCGTCGATCCACACCGCCCAGCGGCGCACGCCCGCGTCGCCGTAGGTGATCTCCAGCTCGGGCAGGTGGCCGAGCAGGCGGTCCGGCTCGAGCGCGACCGCGGCGTTGAGCGCGGGCGAGTCCGGCGCGCTCGGGACGATGCTGGCCACCAGGCCGTGGCGTCTCAGGACCCAGCCCTGCCGCGCGCTGCCTCCGAGCAGCGTCTGCAGGCTGGCGAACCCATCCCAGAGGCGGCGGCGGAGCTCGGCGTCGTCCATGTGCGCCGGGAGGGTACCCCGGCGGCGCGCGCCGGGCCCTGGGGAGGAGGGCCCGGCCGCGTCGCGGAGTCTTTAGGTGCCGGAGTGGTCAGTTCCAGCGTCAGATGCGTCCTTGGCTGCGCTGCCGAGGGCGCGCGCGGCGACCGCCGTATCAAGCGCGGAGATGACGGTCGCGGCGTGGCCGATGAGCGGTGAGGAGGATCGCTTCAGCACGCTACGCATGGTGCCTTCCCGCGGGCCGCCTGTCGTGGGGGGTCGCCCGTCAATGCAGGTAGGGCTAGCCCGACACAACGCAGTCCAGCCGGGCTAGGCCCGGCTGCCGCGTACTTCGTGTCTGTTTGGGAGGGGTTGCTCCCGGCGTGGTCAGCGCCGGTGCAGAGCGTCCATGGCTGCGCTGCCAAGGGCGCGCGCGTCGACCGTCGGTGAGAGCGCATTGACGGCCGCGGCGATGCTGTGTTGCGATGAGGAGGTTCGCTTCAGCACGGGGCGTAGCTTGCTCTGTTTCGCGGTGCGTCTTGAGCCGGTCTGCCTGTGAGTGGGGGTGCGGCTAGCGCGAGGACGGGGACTCGTGCTAGCGCCTGGCTTTGCCAGGATGCGCGGTGTGAGGCGCAGCCATCGCTGGTACGGCGTGCACGACCTGCGGTCCTTCGGGCACCGCTCGCGCACGTTCCAGATGGGCTTCGACCGCGCCGACTTCGCCGGCAAGCCCGTGATCGCGGTCGTCAACACGTGGAGCGAGATCAACCCCTGCCACACCCATCTCCGGGCGCGCGCCGAGGACGTCAAGCGCGGCGTCTGGCAGGCGGGCGGCTTCCCGCTCGAGGTGCCCGCGCTCTCGCTCAGCGAGCCGTTCATGAAGCCGACGACCATGCTCTACCGCAACCTGCTGGCGCTGGAGTGCGAGGAGCTGCTGCGGTCCTATCCGTTCGACGGCGCCGTGCTGCTGGGCGGCTGCGACAAGACGACGCCGGCGCTGGTCATGGGCGCGCTGAGCGCGGGGCTGCCGTTCATCTTCGTGCCGGCCGGGCCGATGCTGCGGGCGTCCTGGCGGGGGCGTTCATTGGGCTCCGGATCGGACGTGTGGAAGTACTGGGCCGAGCTGCGCGCCGGGAACATCACGTCGGCCGACTGGGACGAGATCGAGGAGGCGATCGCGTCCTCGCCCGGGCACTGCATGACGATGGGGACAGCGTCGACGATGACCGCGGCCGTGGAAGCGCTGGGGTTGACGCTGCCGGGGGCGTCGTCGATCCCCGCTGCGCACTCGGCGCACGCGCGGATGGCGGTCGCCGCGGGGCGTCGGATCGTTTCGTTGCCTTCGGTTGCGTTGGGTCGCGCTGCCTTTGACAACGCCATCAAGGTCGTGCTCGCGCTGGGCGGGTCCACCAACGCGGTCATCCACCTGATCGCCATGGCCGGGCGTGCCGGTGTTCCGTTGGGCCTGGACCGCTTCGACGAGCTCTCGCGGCAGGTGGGGGTGCTCGCCAACGTGCGGCCGTCGGGGGAGTACCTGATGCAGGACTTCTTCGAGGCGGGCGGGTTGCGGGCGCTGATGGCGCGGCTTTCTTTGGAGGACACTTTGACCGTGGCCGGTTCGCTCTTGGAGGGCCTTGCGGGCGCGGAGGTCTTCGATTCCGACGTGATCCGGGAGGCGTCGAATCCCTTGTCCGCGGAGGGCGGGCTGGCGGTGTTGCGCGGCTCGTTGGCGCCGGATGGCTGCGTCATCAAACACTCGGCCGCGTCGGCGTCGCTGCTGCGCCATCGCGGGCGCGCGGTCGTCTTCGAGAACTATGGGGATCTCTCCGCCCGCATCGACGACCCCGCGCTCGACGTCGACGAGTCCTCGGTGCTGGTGCTGCGGGGAGCGGGTCCTTTAGGCGGGCCCGGCATGCCGGAGTGGGGGATGCTCCCGATTCCGAAGAAGCTGTTGGAGCGCGGCGTCCGCGACATGGTCCGGATCTCCGACGCCCGCATGTCCGGGACCGCGTACGGCACCTGCGTGCTGCACGTCGCGCCCGAGGCGTTCGTCGGCGGGCCGCTCGCGTTGGTGCGGACCGGCGACGAGATCTCGCTGGATGTTCCCGGCCGCCGGCTCGATCTGCTGGTACCGGAAGAAGAGCTCGCTTCGCGGCGTTCTGAGTGGGTGCCCCCGTCGTTCCCCGCGAGTCGCGGCTACGCCCAGCTGTTCTCTGAGCACGTCACCCAGGCCGACGCGGGCTGCGACTTCGACTTCCTGAGTGGCGCCGGCGGCGTCCCGGAGCCCGCGATCCACTGATGCAGGGGCCCTGGGACGTCGTCATCGTCGGTGCCGGGATCCTCGGCCTGGCCACCGCCCGCGAGCTGCTGCTGCGCCGCCCGGGGCTGCGGTTGCTCGTGCTCGAACGCGAGGACCGGATCGCCGCGCACCAGACCAGCCACAACTCCGGCGTGATCCACGCCGGGATCTACTACCAACCCGGCTCGCTCAAGGCCCAGCTCTGCACGGAGGGGCGCAACAAGCTCTACGCCTACTGCGACGAGCACGGGATCCCCTACGAGAAGTGCGGGAAGCTGATCATCGCCACCGACGCGTCCGAGCTGGCGGCTTTGAACGCGCTCGAGCGACGGGGCCGCGCGAACGGCGTGCCCGGCCTGCGGCGCCTGGAGGGCGACGAGATCGCCGAGATCGAGCCCCACGCCGTCGGCGCCGCCGCGCTCTTCTCGCCCGAGACCGGGATCATCGACTTCGCTGTGGTCGCTCGCGTGCTGGCCGACGAGATCCGGGCGCTGGGGGCCGAGATCGTTACGGGCGTTGGGGTCTCGCGTTTCTCCTCCTCGGGCGGGATGACCGTGGTCGAGACCTCCGCCGGGCCGATTCCCGCTCGGCGCGCGATCGCCTGCGCGGGGCTGTGGTCGGACCGGCTGGCCGTGCGCTCCGGCGAGCCCGACGACCTGCGGATCGTTCCCTTCCGCGGGGGCTACCTGAAGCTCAAGCCCCACGCCCGGAGGTTGGTGCGGACGCTGATCTACCCGGTGCCCGACCCGTCGCTGCCGTTCCTCGGCGTGCATCTGACGAAGACGATCTCCGGCGACATCTGGCTCGGCCCGACCGCGCTGCTCGCCCCCTCCCGGACTGCCTACTCGCTGCGGACCGTCAACCGCGCGGACCTGCGCTCGACGCTGACCTGGCCCGGCACGTGGAAGATGGCCCGGCGCTTCTGGAAGACCGGGATCACCGAGATGAGCTTCGCCGCTCGCCGCGCGGCCTTCGTCGAAGCCTGCCGCGTGTACGTGCCTGAGCTGACCGTCGACGACGTCGAGCCAGGGCCTGCCGGCATCCGTGCCCAGGCGATCTCGCGCGACGGCAAGCTCCTGGACGACTTCGCGTTCGCCTCGGGCACGGGGAACGCGCTGCACGTGCGCAACGCCCCCTCGCCCGCCGCGACCTCGTCGCTCGCGATCGCGCGCGTGATCGCGGATCGCGCGATGCCCGACGCCTGATCGCCACCGCCACGCGAGTGTCGAGAAACCCACCGCTCAGGTAAGGAACTCGACACTCGTTCGCCACGCCCTCCGTCCGCGGGCAACCGAATGCCCCGCCCGTACGGCGTGGGACACCGTCTTCACGCCAGGTCGCTACTCTCTTCGCCGTAGGCACTTCGCCGGCCCGTGCCGGTCGGGAGACCGAAAACCCACGAAGTCCCTGCACAGCGCCCTCTTAGCTCAGCTGGTAGAGCACTTCCATGGTAAGGAAGGGGTCGCCGGTTCGAGTCCGGCAGAGGGCTCCTCATACGAACCCTCGCGCGAGCGAGGGTTTCGTCGTTCTGGGGCGCTTACCAGGGGTCGCGAGAGCCTCTTCCCGGACACACCAGAGACACACGAGGGCGCGAGGACTCTCGAGCACGCGACCGTCAGTCGGCTGCACGCGCCAAGCGGCGCCGTAACCGAGACTGCCCGACAGTCCAAGCCCGCCCGAGGCTTCGACGCGTGGTCCGGTGCTCCATTCGCCGGAGGCGGTGGCGAGGTCCGAGCGTAGGTGGGCGTCGCCGAAGTCGGTCGGCACCGGGCTCGAGGCGACGACGTTGGCGGTGATGCTGCGGGAGGCGAACTCGAGCGCCTTGTAGCGCGTGAGGGTCTCAATCGCGGCCTTGGCCGCGGCGCAGGGGCCCTAGCCGACGAACGTCAGCCGGATCAGCGCCGAGCTGACGTTGATGATCCGGTCGCCGTCGGCGATCAGCCCAGCAGGCGTTCTGTGGCAACAGCGGGCCCTTGATGTGCACGGCGAAGACCTGGTCGAGTTCAACCTCGGTGAGCTCGGTGGGGTTGCTGTCGCCGCGCTCTGTGACCAACACGACGTCTCATGGCGCCCCGGGATCGAACCAAAGACCTTGCTACACCCACTTGTCGGCCGCCTCGAACTCGACTGCCAAACCCTCATCGTCGACAGCGAATCCCAGCTGCTGCTCGTCCACACGGCTACCCCTGGGACCGAGTCCGCCGAACGCCTCCGCCTGCTCGGCGTCGTCGGCGGGCAGCAATTCACAGCGGCGCGCGCCTCGAGGCCGAGCGATTGAATCGTCAGGGGTCTTCACTCCGTCATCGATCCGTCGCGGTCACGCGAAGAGTGCAACGGCCGCGTCGCGCCGTTAGCGGCGAACACACTGCGCCGCGGCGCATCTCAAACCGTTCCGCGGTTGACTAGCCAGGGTTCGACAACGCCTGCTGCACGCATCTCCGTCGCTGGATAATCGGTCGTGAGTTGGCGCCCCCGACCTGTCAGTCGCTATCACCTCTCGCGCGCTCGCCACGCCGCTCTCGTCGGGGCGGCTCACCCGCGAAAGTGACAGTCAGCCGCTGAGGCGTAATTCGGATCACCGATGCGTTGCCGGCGTGATCTGGCGTACGCTCCAGTGATGGCGATCGTCACTCGTTTCCGGAAAGTCGTTAAAGACCGCGTTGGGCGCGCTAAGCCGACGGAGTGCGGTCACACGGTGGTCGAACTCGACGGCGTCACGTACTTCTTGCTCGAGTCGTACGGTTCACCGGACCGGGTGAAGACAGGAGGGACCAGTCAGAGTCTTCACTTTGACCGCGAGCAGGCTGCCGAGCTCAAGCGTCTTCTCGAGCAAGCATTCCCGGGGATCTGAACGCTCGCGCGGGTCGTCACGAGCCGCGGCCCGCGGTGTGTGTGTCATGGCCTCGCGTTTCATTCCGGTTCTCTGCGGTTTCGCCACGGCGAATCAGCGACTGGCAAGTTCGTTCAACTCGGTCTTCGCCAATGATCTTCGGCCGGTGCGCTTGCCTCGAGACACTGGTCGCCTTATCGGAGCGATCGGTGTCCTCGATCGTCTTGTCGTGTCGCTCGACGGGTCTGACGTAACGAGTGACATAGTCCATCACCCTGGTGCTGCCGACCTCGATCGCGTCCTAGAGACCGCGCTTGTTGTACGACGAGGTAACGGCGGCGATGGCGGCGCGGTCGTCCATCATGTGCGGTCGAGGCGAACGGCTGGGGGCGAACCGGACACGAACCTCGCGCCAGGAACCGAGGCGAGAACGGCGCCGACGAACGCGCTGCGATGGCCGAGGCTGGGGACGCTGACCTCGACTTCGCCCTCCGCTTCGAGACGATCAAGCGCGTCCTGGACCCATGCGATCGGCACCGGCCTCCCACCGGGTGAGCGCCGCGTGGCGACGATGACGTCGTCGCCCTCGATGCCCAGCACGGTGTTGGGGCGGCCGGCGTAGGTCTCGATCGTGCGGCCTGTCAGCGTGGTGAGGTATTCCCGCGCGTCCATGAAGCGACCTGGATGCTCTCCGAGTGGCTCCGCCGGCTCTATAAGACGTTCGTCGACTGATCAGTGCGCGTTTGCCAGCTGACCGCGCTGGACCGAGAAACCGAGTGTTGCTCACCCGTATGGGGGCGGGTGCGATCGGCGAGTCGTCGGCCGTGGGCGACCGGAGTGGTCAAGACCACTTCACGTCTCCACGTTTGACCCGCTGTACGCCGCACTACTGCGCCGCTCGCTGACGACCTGTCTGCGGGACGGCGCGAGCGCGGCTGCGCGCAGGGCCGCGGCGGGGGCTCGAAACGCCCCGTACGCCGATGCCGTTACCCACCCAGACAGCCGCCCGCTCGTGGGTGACCGTCGTGTTCGCCTTGCTCGTCGCGGGCGTGTGGTGGATTCCGTCCGCGGCGTTCGCCGCCAGCGTCAGCTGGCGCCCGGACACCCCGTACGCCTCGCACTCAATGGTGTACGTCAACTCGTCCTACGCGTTCAAGCGGGCGATGTTCGAGCACGCGGCGGCGTCCGGCGCGAGTTCGATCCGGCTGGACCTGGCGCTCACGGGTGTGTTCGGCGTCGACTCCCAGCGCCCGGATTGGAGCGGGGTGGACGAGATCGCCGCGCTGTCGCGCGAGTTCCGGCTGCGGGT
>Ga0182742_1004853_pt1 | contig 11804 bp, 8 predicted proteins | sample eDN5th37CBELigMG_FD_128880 | JGI IMG/M metagenome (GOLD analysis project Ga0182742, IMG submission 128880) | Enriched Miracle-Growth compost microbial communities from Emeryville, California, USA - eDNA 5th pass 37_C BE-Lig MG (version 2)... ... | reverse complement strand
TCGCCCATCTTGCCCAGCGGAAGCGAGCCGCGCCGGCTGTAGTAGAGGAGCATCAGCGCCTCGTAGCGGGGGAACGTCAGGTCGAAGGCCTTCAGCTCCTCGTTGAGCCGCGCCAGCAGGATCTGCTGGACGCGCATGATCGAGGTCACGGCGCTCATGGACGGCACGGGGTCCGGGCCCCAGTGCTCGTCCCAGTTGCGGCGGGCCTCGGCGATCGGGTCGAAATCGCGCATTCGAGGCTCCTAGCCTAAGCGAGACGCTGGACTGCTCGGTCGACGCTCTCTGGTGCGAGCACGTGCTCGATCACCATCACCGCCGCCCCGATCAGCCCGGCGCGCGCCCCGAGCTCGGAGGCGCCGATGCGCAGATGGCGGGTCGCGCCCGGGGTCGAGCGGGCCATCGTCACCTCGCGCGCGCCCGCGAGCACCTGTTGCGAGGCGTCCGAGCCGACGACGATCACGCCCGGGTTGAAGAAGTTGATGCACTCGGCCAGCACCTCCCCGAGCACGCGGCCCGCGTCGCGCGCGGTCGCGTCGTCCGGGACGGCGAGCAGCTCGCGCAGCACGGCCTCCAGGCAGCCCGTATTCCCGCAGCGGCAGAGCACGTGCTCGTGGCCCGCGACGCGGATGTGGCCGATGTCGCCCGCCGCGCCGCGCGCGCCGTGGTGGACCTTGCGCTCGTGCACGATCCCGCAGTCGACCGTGCGCCCGAGCGTCACGTAGAGCAGGTGCTCGGCATCGCGCCAGTGCGTCCAGTGCTCACCGAGCGCCATCAGGTTCGCGTGCTTGTCGGCCAGCACCGGGACCGTGTGGCGCCCGTCGAAGAAGGCCGGGATCGAGAAGCCGTCCCAGGCCGGCATCAGCCGCGGCTCGACCGGTTCGCCGCGGCCGACGTCGACGGGCGCGGGCACGCCGACGCCGATCCCCCACAGCTCGTCCGCGCCGCGGCCGAGCGAGGCCAGCAGCTCGGCGCCGCGCGCCTCGATCTCGCGCAGCAGCGCGTCGGGCGCGACGGTCAACTCGACGTCGAAGCGCTCTTCGGCGAGGGGGTTCGCAGCCAGGTCGCAGATCGCCACGCGGCACGAACATTCGTCGAGATCGGCCGCCAGGACGACGCCTGCGTGTTCGTTGAAGCACAATGTCGCCGGCGGCCGTCCTCCCGTGGACGGGCCGCCGCCGATCTCCTGGACGAGGCCGAGGGCGATGAGGGACTGGATGCGCTCCGCGAGCGTGGAGCGGGACAGTTCGGTTTCCCGCGCCAGCTCGGTTCGCGTCGTCAGCCGGCCCTCTCGCACAAGCCTCAAGACCGCACCCGCGCTGAGCATCGCCCGCGAGTTAAGCAGACTTCGTGCTCGAAACCGACGTAAGTTTTGGGTTGAGACAAGATTAAGTCCGTTCAGACGACAGTACGTGACGACCTTTTGCTTGACATCCGGGCTAAGGGCGCGCTAGCGTCCTCGCCCATGTCTGGAGGAGAAGTGCGCGTTGCCATTGCCGGGACGGGGTTCATCGGCGCTGTTCACGCTCGATCCGCCCGGCTCGCGGGCGCCCGTCTGGTCGGCGTCGCCGCGTCGACACCCGAGCGCGGGCTGCTGGCAGCGGCGGCACTGGGGGCCGAGCGGTCCTTCGACACGGCCGAGCAGCTCGTCGAGGCCTCCGACGTCGACGTGGTGCACATCTGCACGCCGAACCACCTCCACCAGCCGCTCGCCGAAGCCGCGCTGGCGGCCGGCAAGCACGTGATCCTCGAGAAGCCGCTGGCGCTCGACGACCGCGGCGCCTCCGAGCTCGTCGAGGCCGCCACGGCCGCCGGGCGCGTGACCGCGGTGCCGTTCGTCTACCGCTACTACCCCACGGTGCGCGAGGCGCGCGAGCGCGTGCGCAACGGGACCAGCGGCCCGATCCGCCTGATCCACGGCGGCTACCTGCAGGACTGGCTGCTCAAGCCCGAGGACGACAACTGGCGTGTGGACGAGGCGCTCGGCGGCGCCTCGCGCGCGTTCGGGGACATCGGCTCGCACTGGTGCGACCTGGCCGAGTTCGTCACGGGCCACCGGATCACCCGCGTCAGCGCCCGCACCTACACCTCGGTGCAGGGCCGCCCGACCGAGGACGCGGTGATCATGCAGTTCGAGACCGACCGCGGCGCGGTCGGCTCGACGGTCATCAGCCAGATCTCCGCCGGGCGCAAGAACCGCCTGCACATCGAAATCGACGCCGCCGAGGAGGCGCTCTTCTTCGACCAGGAGGAGCCCGAGGCGCTGTGGGTCGGCCGGCGCGAGCACGCGACGCTGATCAAGCGCGACCCGGGCGTGCTGTCCGAGCCCGCCGCGCGGCTCGCGACGATCCCCGCGGGCCACCCGCAGGGCTATAACGACTGTTTCGCCGCGTTCGTCGCCGACGCGTACGCCGCTGTCACCACCGGCGAGGCGCCCGACGGCCTGCCGGCGTTCCAGGACGGACTGCGCGCCGCACGGATCACGGCCGCGGTGCTGTCATCTGCTCGAACGGAAACCTGGGTCGACGTGCCGGACACGGCGGCCCTGACCGCGGGGGCGGTCGATGGCTGAGAAAAAACTGCTCCTGCAGATGCAGGGGATCAAGAAGAGCTTCGTCGGCGTCGAGGTCCTGCACGGCGTGGACCTCGACCTGTACGCCGGCGAGGTGCACGCAATCGTCGGTGAGAACGGCGCGGGCAAGTCGACGCTGATGAAGACGCTCGCCGGCGTGCACCCGCCCACCGAGGGCAAGATCCTGATCGAGGGCAAGGAAGTCCAGTTCGCGCACCCGGCCCAGGCGCAGGCCGCCGGCGTCGGGATCGTCTATCAGGAGTTCAACCTGCTGCCGGACCGCAACGTGGCCGAGAACGTCTTCGTCGGCCGCGAGCCGCTCAAGCGCGGCCTGGTCGACCGGCGCAAGATGGAGCGCGACACCGCGGCGCTGCTCGAGGAGGTCGGCGAGACCGGCTTCACGCCCCGCACGCCCGTGCGCTGGCTGTCGGTCGCGCAGCAGCAGGTCGTCGAGATCATCAAGGCGCGCTCGCTCAACGCGCGCATCCTGGTGCTCGACGAGCCGACCGCCGCGCTCGCCGAGCACGAGGTCGAGCTGCTGTTCCGGCTCGTGCGCCGCCTGCAGGAGCTCGGCGTCGGGATCCTCTACATCTCGCACCGCCTGCGCGAGGTCTTCCAGCTCTCGGACCGGATCACGGTCATCAAGGACGGCGGCGTCGTCAAGACGCTCAAGACCTCCGAGTGCGACCAGCGCACGCTCGTGAGCCTGATGGTCGGCCGCGACCTCGACGCATACTTCCCCGAGCGCGGGCGCCCGGAGGACCTCGGAGACGTAAGACTCGAGACGAGGAATCTCAACACGGCGCTGTTAAGAGACGTCTCCATCAAGGTGCGAGCGGGTGAGATCGTCGGCCTGGCAGGCCTCCAGGGTTCCGGGCGGACCGAGCTCGCGCGCGCGATCTTCGGCGCCGACCCGATCGACTCGGGCGAGGTGCTGATCGACGGCAAGCCGGTCAAGTTCCGGCACCCGCGCCAAGCCGTCAAGGCCGGCATCGGCTTCATCACCGAGGACCGCAAGGCCGAGGGCCTCGCGCTCGCGCAGTCGATCGCGGACAACATGATGCTCGCCGTCCGGACCGTGATGCCGGCGCGCAAGCGGCGCGCGGCGGGCGTGATGTCCAACAAGGAGCTGGCCGAGGTCACCGAGCTCAAGGCCCGCGGCCCCGAGCAGGAGGTCCGCTTCCTGTCGGGCGGCAACCAGCAGAAGGTCGTGCTCTCGAAGTGGCTGAAGACCAAGCCGCAGATCCTGATCTTCGACGAGCCCACGCGCGGCATCGACGTCGGCGCGAAGGCCGGCATCCACGACCTGATCCGCAAGCTCGCGCGCGACGGCGTCGCGGTGCTGATGATCTCCTCCGAGCTGCCGGAGCTGATCGGCATGGCCGACCGCATCCTCGTCATGCACGAGGGCAAGCTGGCCGGTGAGCTGCCCGCGGGGGCGAGCGAGCCGGAGATCATGGAGCTGGCGACCGGCGCGCACGAGGAGGTGGCGGCATGACCGTGGTCGATCCGCCCGAGCAGTCCGCGGGCGCGCGCGCCGCCGCGCGCCGCGAGCGGATCGCCGGCTGGCGCGTCGGGGTCCTGGCCTCGCCGGCCGCGCCCGTCTACGGCGCGCTGATCGGCGTCTTCGTCCTCGCCTGGGTCATCGTCACGATCGACGGCGGCAACTTCCTGACGGTTTCGAACATCGTCAACATGCTCCAGCGCTCGGTCGCGCTGGGCATCGTGTCGGCCGGCCAGACCGTGGTGATCCTGCTCGGCTCGCTCGACCTCTCGGTCGCGCAGCTGATCAGCCTCAGCTCGCTGCTGGCGGCGAGCACGATGGACGGGTCGATGGCCAACTTCCTGCCGGCGGTGCTGGTCGTGCTGGCGCTCGGCGTCGGCGTCGGCCTGGTCAACGGCCTGGTCATCACCAAGCTGCAGGTCAACGCGTTCATCGCCACGCTCGGCACCGCGCTGATCATCCAGGGCATCATCCAGTACCGCTGGACGGGCCCGCAGGGCGGCATCCCGAACCAGTTCTCCAACGACCTCGGCTACACCCGCTTCGGGATCATCCCGATGTCGATCTTCCTGCTGGCCGCGGTCGTGGTCGTGGTCTGGTTCCTGCTGACCAAAACCCGCTTCGGCTACAAGGTCTACGCCGTCGGTGGCTCCGAGGACGTCTCGAAGCTGTCGGGCGTGCGCACGCACCGCACGATCATCACGGCGCACGTCGTGTGCTCGCTGACCGCGGTGATCACGGGCCTCTTCCTCGCCGCGCGCCTGCGCGCCGGCACGCCGACCGTCGGCACCGACGGCGGCTACGACCTCGAGTCGATCGCCGCGGTGGTCCTCGGCGGCACCGCCCTGATGGGCGGCCGCGGCGGCGTCATCGGCACGATCGGCGGCGTCTTCCTGCTCGCCGTTCTCGACAACACGTTCAACCAGCTCGAGTTCAACTCGTTCCTGCGGGACGTCGTGCGAGGGCTGATCATCATCGCGGCGGTCGCGGTCTACGCCCGCCGGCAGGAGAAGAAGGCATGAGTACGGAGAGCGCTACCTCCGGGTTCGGGGTCGGGACCGACAGCCGCGGCCGTCGCTTCCTGAGCTCGCTCCTGAGCACCGGCACGATCTTCCTGCTGCTGATCGTGCTCTGGGTCTGGATCGCGATCATCAACCCGACGTTCCTGGAGCCCGGGCCGTTCCTCGCCTACCTGAAGCGCTCCGCGCCGCTGGTGATCCTCGCCGCGGGCGCGTACTTCGTGCTCGTCAGCGGGAACTTCGACCTCTCGGTCGGCTCGCTGGTGACCGTGATGGTCGTCGTGGCGGCGAAGCTGATCGACGGCGAGCCGAGCAACACGTGGCCCGTGATCGCGCTGCTGGTCGTGATCGGCGCGGCGGTCGGGTTCTTCAACGGCTTCGTGTCGACGATCCTGCGCGTGCCGTCGTTCATCACGACACTCGGCATGCTGCTGGTGCTCAACGGTGCCGTGTTCCTATGGACAGGCGGCGCGCCGACGGGCGCGCTCGCCGAGAACTTCCGCTCGATCGGGCGTGGGGGCATCGAGGGTGTCCCCTGGATCGAGCAGCTCCCGTGGTCGGTTCTGCTGATGTTCGCCGTCGGCGCCGCGTCCGTGTGGCTGATGCGCTCCGACTTCGGCCGTCAGCTGATCGCCACGGGTGACAACGAACGAGCCGCCCGCCTGTCGGGCGTGCGCGTGGACCGCGTGCGGATCTGGGCGTTCGTCCTTTCGGGCGTCCTGGCCGCGTTCGCGGGCGTTCTCCTGGGCGGCTTCGGCGGGATCTCCGCCCAGGCCGGCCTGGGGCTCGAGTTCGACGCCATCACCGCCTGCGTGCTGGGCGGAGTCGTGCTCGGAGGCGGCCGTGGATCGGTCGTCGCCGCGATGGGCGGCGCTCTCACCCTTGAGGCGCTGTTCACGTGGATGAACCTGCAGGGCATCTCCGGCGCGCTCGAGGACACCATCCAGGGCGTGATCATCATCGCCGCCGTCGGCTTCGCGTCGTACCGGCTTCGGGGCGCGCGATGACGGAGAAGCAAACCACCAGAGGAGGAACACGGATGACATGGAGGAGACTGGCGGGGCCGCTGGCCCTGCTGGCGTGCACCGCGGCTTTCGCGGCGTGCGGCTCGACGGACGAGCCGAACGAGAGCGCGAACAACGACAGCGGGGCCGCGACGGCCACCGCGACGCCGGGCGCCAACACGGGCGAGCACTCGGAGTTCTTCAACCAGGAGGAGATGGACCGCCAGCTGGCTTGGCGCTCCGCTACTCCGGAGGGCCCGGCTGACAAGCCGTGGGAGCAGATGATCGAGCCGGAGATGGTTGACACCTCCGAGTACAAGGCCGACAAGGATTCGGGCTGGAACGTCTGCTTCTCGAACGCCGCGAGCGACAACCCGTGGCGTCAGAACGGCTTCAAGACGATGAAGGCCGAGGCTGACAACAGCCCCGAGATCGGCAAGTTCACGGTCGTCGACGCCGAGGCGAAGGACGACAAACAGATCTCGGACATCGAGGCGTTCATCTCCGGCGGCAAGTGCGACATCCTGATCGTGTCGCCGAACACCACCGCGACCCTGACGCCGGCCGTCGAGAAGGCCTGCGAGAGCGACATCCCGGTGATCGTCTTCGACCGTGGCGTCGAGACGGACTGCCCGGTCACGTTCATCCACCCGATCGGCGGCTACGCCTTCGGTGCTGACGCGGCCGAGTTCCTGCGCGACAACGTCCCCGAGGGCGGCAAGATCCTCGCCCTGCGCATCCTGCCGGGCGTGGACGTCCTCGAGACCCGCTGGTCGGGCGCGAAGACGATCTTCGACGAGGCCGGCCTGAACGTCGTCGGCGTCGAGTTCACCGACGGTGACCCGGCCAAGACGAAGTCGATCGTCTCCGACTACCTGCAGCGCGAGGGCTCCCTCGACGGTGTCTGGATGGACGCGGGCGCGACCGCGGTCGCCATGGTCGAGGCGTTCGAGGACGCCGGCCAGGAGGTCCCGTTCGTCACCGGTGAGGATCAGAACGACTTCCTGACCAAGTGGAAGGAGGACGGCCTGAAGGCGGTCGCTCCGACGTACTCCAACTTCCAGTGGCGTACGGCGGTCATCGCGGCCAAGAAGATCCTCAAGGGCGAGGAGGTCCCGAAGGAGTGGGTCCTGCCGCAGCCGAAGATCACCGAGGAGAACCTCGACGAGTACGTCAAGCCGGACATGGGCCCGCTGTACTACGCGCTCTGCGGCTGCGAGGACCTGCCGGGCTTCCCGGACAAGTGGAAGTAGGCCGGTAGTTCGATGAAGCTGGGCGCCAACACCTGGATCTGGGTCTCCCCGCTCACGGATGAGCGGCTGACCCAGCTTGCGCCGCGGGTTCGCGAGATGGGGTTCGACGTGATCGAGCTCCCGATCGAGAACCTAGGGGACTGGAGTCCTGAGCATGCCGCGGAGGTCCTGGCCGAGCACGGGCTGGGTGCCTCGATCGCGGTGGCGATGGCTCCGGGGCGCGAGTTGTGTGGCGCCGATGCAGAAACCGTCGCGTCGACCCAGGCATTCCTGCGGGAGTGCCTGGGCGTCGCGGCGACGGTCGGGTCCGGCGCGATCGCCGGCCCGATCTACACGTCGACCGGACGCACCTGGCGGATCTCGCCGGACGAGCGCCGCGCCCTGTACGCGGAGCTGCGCGAGAACCTCGCCCCGGTCGCCGACTACGCCGGCGAGCTCGGCGTCAAGATCGGCCTCGAGCCGCTCGTCCGTTACGAGACGAGCCTGTGCAACACCGTCGAGCAGACGCTCGAGGCGATCGACGGCCTGCCCGACTCGGTGGGCCTGCTGCTCGACACCTACCACGCCAACGTGGAGGAGAAGGACTTCGCCGGGTCGTTCCGGATGGGCGGCTCGAAGATCGTGCACGTGCACGCCTCGGCCAACGACCGCGGCGCCCCCGGCTCGGATCACATCGACTGGGAGGGCTTCCGTGACGCACTGCGCGACACGGGCTACGACGGCCCGGTCGTGATCGAGTCCTTCACCGCGGAGAACGAGACGATCGCCACGGCCGCGTCGGTCTGGCGTCCGCTCGAGCGCTCCCAGGACGCGATCGCCACCGACGGCCTCGCGTTCCTGCGCCGCCTCCTGGGCTGAAAAACACGCCCGTCAGCCAGGCTACGCTTTCTGCCTGGCTATGAGGCAAAAGTCCTTGACATAGGGACCGAATGCCCATAGCTTGAAGCGTAAGTCCGGCTGTCTTAGCAACGTCCACAACAAGTTGCTTCCGGGGGAAACATCGGACGCCCGGGGGGAGAGGAGTAATTCAGCATGCTCAAACGGAGTACCTTCGGCGTGCCCGGGGGGCGCGCCGTCTTGGTCGTAGCCGTCGCCGCGCTCGTATGGGCGCTGTTCGCGGCGTTCGCGGCCACGTTCGGAACTCCAAGCGCGCATGCCCAAGGCGAGGGCAAGCGCATTCTGTTCTACACCGGCACCACCGGCTATCGGCACACGGACGGCATCGCGGGCGCCCGCGACAACCTCGTGCCGAAGCTGCGTGAGCTCGGCTACACCGTCGACCTGGAGGACTGCTCCGGGAACGGCACCGGGACCAACAACTGCAACCACGCGGACAAGAACCCGCGGATCTTCTCCGAGGAGAACCTCGCGGACTACGACGCGATCGTGTTCGCGAACATGTCGTGGTCCTGGAACGCGGCCAATCCCGGCCCGCTGATGGACGACGCGCAGAAGGACGCCGTCATCAAGTTCGTGCAGAACGGCGGCGGCATCGCGGCGATCCACAACGCGACCGACGCGGGCGCCGGCCGCTCGGTCTGGGACTGGTGGGACGGCGGCCCGAACTCGGTCGTGGGCACGACGATGCCCGGCCACGCCGCCACCAACGCCAACGGCAACCACGCCACCGTCCAGGTCCTCGACTCGAACCACCTGTCGACGCGCGACCTGCCCGACACGTGGCAGATCGCCGATGAGCACTACAACTACCTGACCAACGTCCGCGGCGGCCATCACGTGCTCGCGACCTTCGACGAGCGCACGTACAACCCGGGCCCCAACGGCGGCAAGCAGGACCACCCGATCACGTGGTGCAAGCTCTACGACGGCCCGAACGTCAACGACAACACGGGCGTCAACAAGGCCTACCGTGACGGCCGCACCTGGGTGACCGGCATGGGCCACTTCGGTGTCCGCTACGCCGACAACGACAACATGGTCAAGATGATGCTCGGCGGCATCCGCTGGGTCGCGGGCGAGGGCTCCAAGACCGACTGCTCCGGCACGGTCTGGTCGAGCTTCAAGCGCACGGTCCTGGTGGCGGACGCCAACCAGCCGATCGGCATCGACGTCGCGAAGGACGGCAAGGTCTACTGGTCCGAGCTGGGCGCGATCGGCACGGCCGGGAACGACTTCAACTCGACCGGCCGGATCATGATGCACGACCAGAAGGGCGCGCCGGGCAACAAGACCACGGTCGCCACGATCGAGACGCGGGCGGACCACCGCCTGTCCGAGGACGGCGTGCTCGGCTTCACGCTGCAGCCGGGCTTCGACCTGGCCGACCCGAACAAGCGGCACGTGTTCGTCTACTACTCGCCGCGTCCGGGCGCCAACGACAACTGGCCCAAGGGCAACGAGACGGGCCAGGTCGTCGGGTACAACCAGATCAGCCGCTTCACGCTGAGCGCTGACGGCCGTTCGGTGGTCGAGGGCTCCGAGCGCGTGATCCTGCGCGTCCCGAAGGCCAAGATCGCGGGTAACCCGTCCGGCTTCGAGGGCGGCCCGGCCGACAACGGCCCCGGCCATGTCGGCGGCGCCGGCCTGGACTTCGACTCCGAGGGCAACCTGTACCTCGGCGTGGGTGACGACGTCTCGCCGAACGCGCCGGGCCACGGCGGCTACGCGCCGATGGACTACCGCGCCAAGGAGCGCTGGGATGCCCGCAAGACGTCGGCCAACACCGCCGACCTGCGCGGCAAGGTGCTGCGGATCCGGCCGACGCTGGATCTGATCCCGCCGGGCACGGAGCCGGGCGTGGGCAACACGTACACGATCCCGGCCGGGAACCTGTTCCCGGAGGGCACGCCGAAGACCCGTCCCGAGATCTACGCGATGGGCTTCCGCCAGCCGTTCACGCTGCACACCGACCCGGCCAACCCGGGCACCGTGGGCGTGGGCGAGTACTGCCACGACGCCTCGGCCGACCGTGCCGACCGCTCGCCGGCCGGCGTCTGCGAGTGGAACCTGCTCAACAAGCCGGGCAACCACGGCTGGCCGTTCTGCACCGGCGACAACTCGCCGTTCAACACGATGACGCGGTGGAACTACGCCGCGAACGCGTCCACCGGGCAGAAGTACGACTGCTCGCTCGACGAGATCCCGTCCGACATCCGCTGGGCGCCCGAGGGCCAGACGCCGGTCGAGCCGACGTTCGACGGCCTCGACACGATCCCGAAGCCCGAGAAGGCGACGATCTGGAAGAAGTACGCCAACGCCGCCAACCAGGGCATGCAGAGCGAGATGGACTTCGGTGACCTCAGCGAGGGCGGCATGCAGCCGATCGCCGGCCCGATCTACCGCTACAACGAGAACACGGTGAGCTCGGGTGGCTTCCCGGCCTACTACGACGGCTCCTGGCTGATCAACAACCGCGGTTCCAACACCGGCTTCTGGAAGGAAGTCAAGCTGCGCCGGGACAACAACGAGATGCTCCGCGTGCACGACTGGCTGCCCTACAACCACGCGGGCAACGCCGCCAACCAGCAGAACAGCCTGGTGATCGGCACCCAGTTCGGTGACGACGGCGCGCTGTACATGGTCCGCTACCCGGTCACGTGCTGCCGCCCGGGCGCCACGTCGAACACCAACGTGCAGATCGTCAAGGTCTCCTTCGAGGTCTACGAGGAGACCACCGGTCCGAACACGTCGGTCGAGTTCGACCCGGCCGAGCCCGGCAACGGCCGCACCTACGCCGACCCGGTCAAGCTGACCTTCAGCGCGACCGACGTCGCCGGCGAGGGCCAGATCGTGGCCGGCGTCGACTACATCGAGCACCGCGTCACGCACAACGGGGTCGCGGGCGAGTGGGTCCGCACCCCGCACGTGGGCCTCGCCGAGACCGCGACCGCCGAGGCGACGGTCGGTGGCACCTCGGACAACCTCGTGCAGGGCAACTACGTGGTGGAGTACCGCGCGGTCGACCGGGGCGGCAACGCCTCCGAGACCAAGACGGCGACCTTCACCATCTTCCGCCCGGTCACGGTCGAGCAGGACGTCCACGCGACCGTCCCGAGCATGCTCGCGCTCACGATCGCCAATCCGGCGTCGCTGGGCGACTTCACGCCGGGCGTCGCCCAGCAGTACACGGGCACCACGACCGCGACCGTGACCTCCTCGTGGGCCAACGCCCAGCTGACGGTCCACGACGGCACCGGCAGCAACGTCGGCCGCCTCGTCAACGGCTCCGCGGCCCTGTCCTCGGCGCTGCAGGCACAGAACGCGAGCGGCACGTTCGCCAACGTGTCGGCCAACCCGCTGACGCTGGCGTCGTTCAACGCGCCGGTGTCCAACCAGTCCGCGACCCTGACCTTCCGTCAGAGCATCGCGGCCAACGAAGCGCTGGCCGCCGGTGGCTACAGCAAGTCGCTGACGTTCACGCTGACGACGACGACGCCGTAGGCGCCGCGTCGGTGATGTGAGTCGAGAGGCCCGCCTCGTGCGGGCCTCTCGTCT
>Ga0182742_1004852_pt1 | contig 11806 bp, 5 predicted proteins | sample eDN5th37CBELigMG_FD_128880 | JGI IMG/M metagenome (GOLD analysis project Ga0182742, IMG submission 128880) | Enriched Miracle-Growth compost microbial communities from Emeryville, California, USA - eDNA 5th pass 37_C BE-Lig MG (version 2)... ... | reverse complement strand
GGACCCTGGGGACCGACCGGGCCGGCGGGACCCTGCGGCCCGGCGGGGCCCTCCGGACCCTGCGGACCGGCGGGACCAGCGGGCCCCTCGGGACCCTGCGGGCCGACCGGGCCCTGGGGACCGACGGGGCCGACCTCGCCCTGGGGACCCTGCGGGCCCACCGGGCCGGCGGGGCCCGCGGGACCCACGTCGCCCTGGGGCCCCTGGGGACCGATCGGGCCCGCGGGGCCCGTCTCGCCGGTCTCACCCATCGGACCCGCGGGACCCATCGGGCCCTGCGGACCGACCGCGCCGTTGCAGACGAAGCGCGTGGCCTCCGCGTCCACCTCTGCATCGCCGAGCGCGCCGTCACCGTCCAGGTCGATCCCGGTCTCGATCCGGACGCCACCGGTGTCGCAGCCCTCGCCCGGCTCCACCGCGGTGGTGCGGATCAGCGCGGAGAGGCCCCGCGGACCCGCCTCGCCGGGGGCACCGTCGTCGCCCTTCTCGCCCTTCTCGCCGGGCTCGCCCCTGGGGCCCGGCAGGCCCTGCTCGCCCCGCGGCCCTTCCGCGCCACGCGGCCCGACGCTTCCATCCTCGGCGCCGCACGCGGACGCCGCCACCATCGCCGCCGCGAGGGCGACCGCCACCAACCCGCGATGCATGAAATCCCCCATCGAAAAGGGAAACGAAGGCGGCGTTGTGCAGGAAGTCCGGCCCGGGAGCAACTCGCATGGTCGAGTGGTCGACAATGTGGGGCGGCGGCCTACGCGAAAGAAAACGGGCGCCGCCCGAAGGCAGCGCCCGTGCGAAGACGGCAACCGAAGGACCGCTTCAGATCTTGCGCACCCACCCGTGGGGATCGGGCAGGCGGCCCGCCTGGATGCCGGTGATGGCGTCGTAGAGCTTCTTCGAGACGGGGCCGATCTCGCCGTCTCCCACCACGAAGCTCTCGCCGCGGTAGGCGAGCTCCTTGACCGGCGAGATCACCGCCGCGGTGCCGGTGCCGAAGATCTCCGCGAGCTGGCCCTTGCTGTAGGCGGTGGCGACCTCCTCGATCGAGATCGGCCGCTCGCTCACCTTCATGCCCCAATCGCGCAGGAGCGTGAGCACCGAATCGCGGGTGATGCCGGCGAGGATGCTGCCGCCGAGCGGCGGGGTGACGATCTCGTCGCCCAGCTTCACGAAGAGGTTCATCGTGCCCACCTCCTCGAACCAGCGGTGCTCCGCCGCATCGAGCCAGAGCACCTGGGCGTAGCCCGCCTTCTTCGCCTCCTCCGCGGCGATGAGCGACGACGCGTAGTTGGCGCCCGTCTTCACCTCGCCGAGGCCGCCGCGGGCGGCGCGCACGTACTTGGGCTCCACCCAGATCCGCACCGGCGCCATGCCGCCGGAGAAGTAGGAGCCCACGGGCGAGAGGATCACGAAGAAGGTGTAGGTCCGCGACGGACGCACCCCGAGGAAGCCCTCGGTGGCGATCATGGTCGGCCGGATGTAGAGCGCGGTGCCGGGCGCGCTCGGGACCCAGTCGGCGTCGACGCGGACGAGCTCCGTGATCAGCTCCTCCATCATCGCCGGATCCATCTCCGGCATGCAGATGCGACGCGCGCCGTAGTTCATGCGGCGGCAGTTGGCGTCGGGCCGGAAGAGGCGGATGCCGCCGTCGTCGCCGCGGAAGGCCTTCATGCCCTCGAAGAGCTCCTGGCCGTAGTGGAGCACCGCAGCGGCGGGATCGAGCGTGAGCGGGCCGTAGGGGACGATCCGCGCATCGTGCCAGCCACGCCCCTCGGTGTAGTCCACGAGGAGCATGTGATCGGTGAAGTGCTTGCCGAAGCCGAGGTCGGCCTCGTTGGGACGCTGGCGCGGGGTCGTGGTGCGCTCGATGCGGATCTGCTGGGCCATGATCGTCTCCCTGTGGTTCCGGGCCCATGTAGGACCCTCCGGGGGCCAAGGTCAAGACCTGCCAGCCCCCGGCGCGGGCGCCTCCCGCGTCAGTCGAACAATCTCCACGGGCCGGGCCTACGCGCCGGCGCGCAACAACTCGAGGAGCTCCTCCGCGCCGACCACGCGGCCGTCGGCCCCGCCGTCGAGCACGCCCGCCACCAGCGCGCGCTTCTCGCCGTGCAGGCCGAGGATCGCCTCCTCGATCGTCTCCTTCGCCACCAGGCGGAGGACCGTCACCGGCTTGTCCTGCCCGATGCGGTGGGCGCGGTCGGTCGCCTGATCCTCCACCGCCGGGTTCCACCACGGATCGAGGTGGATCACGTAGTCGGCGGCGGTGAGGTTGAGGCCAGTGCCGCCCGCCTTGAGCGAGACGAGGAAGACGTCCGCCTCCCCCGCCTGGAAGCGCTCCACCAGCGCGTCGCGCTCCCGCGGCGGCGTCTGGCCGTCGAGGTAGAGGTGGCGCACCTTCCGCGCGCGCAGCGCCTCGCGCACCAGACCGAGGTGGCTGGTGAACTGGCTGAAGACGAGCGCGCGGTGCCCCTCCTCGCGCAGCTCGTCCACCAGCTCGAGGAGGCGCTGCAGCTTGGAAGAGGGCACCTCCGACTTCTCGTCGTAGAGCTTCGGGTGGCAGGCGCAGAGGCGCAGGCGGGTGATCGCCGCCAGCACCTCGAAGCGCCGCTTCTCGATCGCGGGCACGTCGTCCGGCCCCGCGCCGTCCACGCCCGCCAGCCTGCCGATCGCCGCGAGGCGTGCGTCCTCGTAGAGCCTGCGCTCCTCCGCGGAGAGGAGCACCGGCACCTGCACCTCGATCCGCGGCGGCAGCTCGCGCGCCACCTCGGCCTTGGTGCGGCGGAGGAGGAAGGGCGCGAGCAGCCGCGCCAGCGCCTGGCGCCGCTCCTTGTCCGCGGTGCGCTCGATCGGCAGCGCGAAGCGCTCACGGAAGCGCGCCCACGGGCCGAGCAGGCTGGGGAAGACGAGGTGGAAGAGGCTCCACAGCTCGCCGAGGTGGTTCTCGAGAGGCGTGCCGGTGAGGGCGAAGCGGAAGTCGGCCTGCACGTTTCGCAGCGCCTTCGCCCGCTGGGTGGCGGGGTTCTTCACCGCCTGCGCTTCGTCGAGCACCAGGGTGGCGAGGCGCAGCGCGGCGAAGCGATCCGGATCCCGCACGATCTGCCCGTAGCTCGCCACCAGCACGTCGCCGGGGCCGAGAGCGGCGAGCACCTCGTCGCGCCGCCCCTCGGGCAGGTCGCGGTAGAGGGTGAGCCGCAGCGACGGCGCGAACCTCGCCGCCTCGGCCATCCAGTTGCCGCAGACGGAGGTGGGCGCGACGACCAGCGCCGGCCCCTCGCCCGCGCGGTGGAGGAGCATCGCCAGCGCCTGCACCGTCTTGCCGAGGCCCATGTCGTCGGCGAGGACGCCGCCCGCGCCCCAGTGGGCGAGGCGCGCCAGCCAGCGGAAGCCCTCCTCCTGGTAGGGGCGGAGATCCGCCTGCAGGCCGCCGGGCAGGGGCACCTCGAGATCGCGCGCCGCGCGGATCCGCTCGAGGAGATCGTGGAGCGAGGTGTCCGCCTCGAATTCGCCCGCCGCCTCGCCCAGCGCCTCCAGCGCCGGCGCAGCGGCGATCCCCGCGTGGAGCCTGCCGCCCTTCTCGATCAGGTGATCGGCGGTGGTGCGCAGGCGTTCGAGGAGCTCGCTCTCGAGCTGCACCCACAGTCCGTCGCGCACCTCGACCCAGCGCGCGCCGCTGCGGGCCGCGTCGAGGAGGACCGCGAGCTGCACCTGCTCGCCGTCCACGTCGAGGGTGCCCTCCACGCCGAACCAGTCGCGGGTGCGGTCGACGCGGACGCGGAGCTGCCTGCCGCCCGCCCTGCGCACCGCGCGCTTCTTGCGCTGCCACTCCACCGCGATGCGGGGCGGGGCATGCTCCTGCAGCCAGGCGAGGAGATCGAGCGCCTCCTCGCCGCGGTCGAGGACGAAGCGGAACGGCTCCTCCTCTGCGTCGGCGCGGAGGGGGATCGCCGCGAGGAGCTCGCGCACCCAGCCGGGCTCGAGGGCGAGGCTCCTGCGGGCGAAGAAGCGCTTGTCACCCACCGCCGCAGCCACCAGCTTCGGCCCTTCGCCGGGGGGCCACGCGGCGGCGCCCGGCAGCGCGCGCACGCGTACGTCCACCTGCAGCGCCGCGCCGCCGAGAGGCTCGAGGCGGAGCACCACGTCGCGGTGGGGCTCCACCTCCTCGCCGCGCAGCGAGGGCGGCAGCGCCACCTGGAGCTTCTCCTCGAAGGGCGCGGTGCGGGTGAGGAGCTCCGGCACCGCCTCCCGCGGGAAGTGGGCGCCGTGGCGCTGCAGGATGCGCAGGAGCTCGAGGAGCTCGTCGTCCACCGGCACCAGGGTGCAGCGCCGCGCCGCGCGCTCCACGTGGACCGCCCAGCCGCCGTCGGGGATGCGGCCCACGAGGCGCTGGAGCGCGTCGAAGGAGATCGGCTCGTCGCCCACGGTGGGCTGGAAATCGACGCCGCCGGCCACCTCCACCGCCCGCAGGCCGATCGGCGCCCGGCGCACCTCGAGCGGCTCGTCCTGGTGGTCGAGGAAGACGCGGGGATGACCCACCAGCCAGGCCAGCGCGGCGGGGACGCGCGGCGCGAGGATCGCGTCGGGCACCGCGCCCGCGTCGCGCAGATCGCCGGGCACCAGCGCGGCGAGGGCGCGTCGATCCGCCTCGGTCAGATCGGGGAGCCGCTCCGCCAGCTCGCGGAAGGTGGCGCGGCTGCCCACCGACCAGCCGCGCCTGCTGCGTTTCTGCAGCCAGGGGCGAAGCTGCCACTCCACGTCGAGGTGGAGCCGCCAGGCGAGGCGCACCTCCTCCCGCTCGGCGTTCCTGCGCTCCCGCTGCTCGTGCCAGCGATCGAGCGCCCGCAGCGCTCGCTGCCAGTCGGGGAGCTCCAGCTCGCGCAGCACGTCGGCGCGCGCGCCCGCCGCGGTGGGATCGCGGAGGAAGTGGAGGACCGCGTCGACGGTGGTGAGGGCGTGGACGCAGGCGGAGCGCCCGCAGGTGCAGGTGATCCGCGGCGCCTGTCGCTCCCAGCCGGCGAGATCGAGCCGCACCTGGGCGAGCCTGCCGCGGGAAGGGGGGAAGATCTTCGGCTCCACCTCCGCCACGAAGGCGGGGGGATCCTGCTCGAAGTCGAGGAGCGGCGGCGTGCCGGCGCGGGGGCGAACCTCGGCGCGGAGGGCGCGGCGCAGGGCGAGGAGCTTCTCCTCCAGCCGGGCGCCGAGCGGCTCCTGCGCGGGCGGCGCCTCCTTCGCCTCCTCGAGGAGGCCGCGGCGGAGCGCCTCCGCCTCTGCGCAAAGCCAGCGCCACGCGGCGAGGCGGAGCACCTCGCGCCCCGCGGTCCCCAGCTCGGTGCCGAGCCCGCTGCTCGCCCATGGCCCCGCGACGGCGAGATCGCCCACGGTGGCGGTGGCGTTCCAGCGCTGCACCGTCTCGAGCACGCCGATGGGGAGCGCGTCGCCGAGCACCGCCGCGGGCACGCCCAGCAGCTCCTCCGCCTCCGCCTCCCGCGCCCAGGCGCGCAGCTCGTCGCCGTTCGCGGGAGGGGGCGGCAGGGTAGAGGCCACCACCGGGCGCGGCCGCTCGCGCACCGCCTCCACCAGGCGGGCGCGCGCCGCCTCCACCAGCTGGCCGCGCATCCGGCTGGTGGCGTGCTGGAGGAGGAAGCGCTCCGCCGGCCCCTGGGAGAGGAGATCGCCGAGCGTCCTGCCGTCGCCCGAGGCGACGAGGCGGGCGACCAGCGCGGCGGCCCGCGGGCTGAGCCCGCGGGCAGAGAGGGCCCCCAGCGGCTCCTCCAGCACGGAGGTGAGGCCGAGGGAACGTGCCGTGCGGCCCAGCTCGAGCAGGGTGCGGCACTCTTCGAGGATGGTCGAGGTCGGGATCAACGAAGCTCCAACAGCGGACCGGGCAGGTTAACTGCCGGGACCCCGTCCATCAATCGAACTCAGGCCGCCCGCGTGGTGCGGACGATCTCGAGGAGGCGCTCCGGGCGGATCGGCTTGTCGAGCACCCGCCGCGAGGCGGTGGCCACGAAGGCCCGCGCCTCGTCGGTGATCGCGCCGCCGGAGAGGAAGATCATCCGCTCGGCGAGCGGGGGATTGGCGGCGGCGATCTCGCGGTGAAGGTCGATGCCGGAGAGGCCCGGCATGTGGAGGTCGCAGAGGATCAGGTCGAAGGCCGCGTCCCTGCCCAGCAGGGCGAGCGCCTCCTCGCCCGAGGTGCAGACCACCGCCTCGTGCTCGGGCTCGAGGAGGAGGCGCATCGAATGGGCGAGGCGCGCCTCGTCGTCGACGATGAGGACGCGCCGCCGCTCCTCCTGCGCCGGGGAGGGCAGGGGGACGACGGGCGTGGCTTCGGGCGCGCGCTCCTCCGCCTCGTGGGGCGGGAGGAGGACGCGGAAGGACGAGCCCGCGCCCTGCCGGCTCTCCACGGTGATCTCGCCGCCGTGGGCGGTGGCGATCCCCTGGCAGATGGAGAGGCCGAGCCCCGTCCCCTCGCCCGCGGGCTTGGTGGTGAAGAAGGGGACGAAGATCTTCTGCAGGTGCTCCGGCGCGATGCCGCAGCCGTTGTCCCGCACCTCGAGGAGCACCCTTCCGTCCGGGGCGACGCCGGTGCGGACGCGGATCCGCGCCTCGCCGCGGAAGTCGGGCGGGAAGGCCTGCGCCGCGTTGAGGAGCAGGTTGAGGACGAGCTGGCCGAGGCGCGCCTGGTTGCCCAGCACCGGCGGCGGATCGCCCAGCTCGAGGATCAGGCGCGCCCGCTGCCCGAGGTCGCGGCCGGCGATGCGCAGCGCCGACTCCACCACGCGATCGAGGGAGACCGGCTCCCGCTGCGCGGCGTTGTCGCGGCTCAGCACCTTGAGGTCCTGGACGATCAGCCGCACCCGCTCGGCGCCGAAGCGGGCGTCGCGGATCAACGCGACGAGCCGCTGGTCGGCCCGGACCAGCTCCCGCTCGAGCAGCTCGAGGTTGGTGATGACGAAGGCGAGCGGGTTGTTGATCTCGTGGGCCACGCCGGCAGCGAGGCTGCCCACCGCGGCGAGCCGCTCGACCAGCACGAGCTGCCGCTCCGCCGCCTGGCGCTCCGCGGTGGACGCGGCGAGGACCAGCGCGGTCCCGATCACCACCGCGAGGAAGAGCTGCAGGACGATCACGCCCTCGACGAGGATCTGGTCGACGAAGGGACCGCGCCCGGAGGCGGTGGCGGCGACGGCCAGCGCGGAGAGGGCGAGGGACATGCCCGCCGCCCCCGCCGGGCCGAAGCGGATCGCCGCCCAGACCGCGAGGGGCAGGAGGAGGAAGGCGCGGGAGTAGAGCGCCTGCTCGGGCAGCCAGGGGTTCGAGCCGAGGAAGACGACCAGGCTGAGCGCCAGCAGCGCCCCCACCATGGCGAGGAGCTCGGGCCACCTGCCCGCGAAGTCGCGGCGGCGGATCGCCGGGCCGATGGTGAAGAGCGCCGGCGCGGCGACCACCAGCCCCATCAGATCGCCGATGAACCAGACCCAGCTCAGCCGGGGAAGCTCGGAGGCCGCCACGGTGCCGAGCACCACCAGGAGCGGCAGCCCGGTTGCCGAGGCGATCGCCGCGGTGACCACCGAGGCGCCCGCCAGCCAGAGCACGTCGCGGCTGCGGTCGAGCTCGCGGCGGAAGCCGACGCGCCGGAGGAGCTGCGCGCCGAGCAGGCAGGCGAGGACCGAGCAGCAGGCCACGCCCACCGTAGAGCCGACGGAGGCGCCGGTGGAGACCGCGACCAGGAAGGAGCCGGCGAGGAGGAAGGGGGCGATGCGCGGGCCGTAGCGGAAGAACGCCCAGAGCGACACGCCCGCGGGTGCCCAGGCGGCGCTCACGGTGGAGACGAGGATGGCCGCCTGGAGGCCCGCGATCCCGCCGGCGGTGTAGAGCAGGGTCACTCCGCAACCGCGGAGCAGGGAGTGCAGCCATCCGGGAACGGCGCGCGCCATGGCGCATTTGTAACCGAGAACCGGGCCTGCGCCACACGCCCCGGCTGCACGGCATCGCGGGGGCGGACGGGCGCTTCCACGCATCTCGAGGCGGGAGAGGTGGGCGCCCCGCGGATCGCGGAAGATCGAAGCGGCCCACGCCCGGGATGTCGGTGGGCGGGATCGCCGCGTCGGCCCCGGGCGTCTCCGCCTTCTTCGTCGAGGCCCCACTGCACGCAGGAGCATGATCGGCCGGCGCCTGCCCGCCGGGCGAGCGCGGTTCCCGACGCGGGGAGGTTGCGGTGGCCGGCGCAGGGGATAGAGGAGAATCTGGTCCGATGAGAATCGTCCTGCCCTTCGCCTTCTACCTGCTCGCCCTCCTCCTCGGGCTCGCGCTCCGCTTCTTCTTCGTGGCGCCCTTCGGCGGGATCGATTTCGGCAACGCGGTCCACGCCCACTCCCACACCCTCTACTTCGGGTGGGTGGGGCTCGGCATCTTCACGCTCGCCTTCGCCCGCCTGGGAGCGGACGACAGGGGCGTGCGCGCGGTGCTGGGCTCCATCGCCCTCGTCTCCGCCGCCACCTTCCTCGCCTTCCTCGAGGGTGGCTACTCGCTCCCCGGCATCGTCGTCTCCTCCGTGGCCCTGCTGGTCTGGGCCGCGGCGGTGGCGCTCTTCTGGCGCAGGGCGCGGGGCAGGGAAGGCGTCGACCTCGCCTTCCTCCGGGCGGGGATGGCCTACGTCGTCCTCGCCTCCCTCGGCGCCTGCGCGCGGGTGGCGATCCTCGCCCTCGGCGTGCGCGATCCGCTGCCGGGGAAGCTCGCGGTCTTCGCCTTCCTCCACGACTTCGCCTGGTTCTTCGTCCTCGGCGTCTTCGCCCTCGTCGCCTGGCAGGCGCCGCGCCTCGGCACCCGCCTCGACGATCGCCTGCTGCGGTGGCAGCTCCGGCTCACCGTCCCCTTCGCGTGGCTCACTTTTCCCCTCGGCGTTCCCGGCGGCTCCGCGGGCGCGCTCGGCCTCGTCGCCTCGGTGGCGGCCCTCGCGCTCCTCCTCCCCGCGGCGATCGGTTGCTGGAACCTGTGGCAGGCGTCGCGCGGCGCCGCGCCCGAAGGTGCCACGGCCCTGCGCTGGCTCGCCTTCTGGTTCGGCCTCCAGGCGCTCCTCGAGGCGGCGGGGGCCCTCGGTCTCGCCGCGCCCGCGGTCCAGTCCCGCCACCTGGCGATCGCCTACCTCCACGTCCTGCTGGTCGGCTTCGTCAGCGGCGGGCTCGCGTTGGCGCTCCTCGCCGGGGCGGGGGTGCGCGCCGGCGCCGCCGCCTGGTGGCACAACCTGGGGATGGCAATGATGGGCCTCGGCCTCGCGCTCGCCGGCGGGGGCGTCTTCGGCTTCGGCGGAGCGGCGCGCCCGGGCCTCTGGCTCGCCGCCCTCGGCGGGGCGGCGGTGGTGGTGGGCGCCTTCGCCTTCGCCCGGCGGGCGCTGGCGGCGGTCCGCCACCGGGTGGGGGGATTCTCCCCCCAGTCGTAGCGCAATCGACGCGGGGTGCGGCAGGATGGGGGCATGAGGTTCCCCTTCCGTCTCCCGGCTCTCCTCCTCTGCCTCGCCGCCGCGTGCGCGGAACCGGCGGCCGATGGCGAAGCGTGGCGGCGCCCCGGTTCGCTCGAGGTGGTCCACGGCGTCACCTCCGGCATGGTCGACTTCGGCAACGTCACCGTCGGCGCGGAGCGGCGCAGGCGCGTCGTCTTCCGCAACGGCGGCGATCGCCCGCTGCGCATCGAGGCGCCGGTGGTGGGCGCACCCTTCGCGAGCGACGCGGTAGCGATGGAGCTGGCGGGCGGGCAGGAGGTGGAGATCCCCTTCCGCGTCGAGCTCGGGGCCGAGGGCGTGGTCACCGCCGCCGCCCGCGTCCCGTGGAGCGGGGGCGCGATCGATCTGGTGCTGCGGGCGAAGGGGGTCGGCTGCCTCGCCTCGGTGGGCGCCCTCGTCGATTTCGGCACCGTGCCGGTGGGCGGCAGGCTGCGGCGGGAGGCGCTGGTGCAGAACGTGGGGGAGGGCACCTGCACCCTGACCGGCGCGGTGGTGGAGGGGACCGGCTTCGCGGTCGAGGCGCTGCCGCAGGTGGAGATCCTGCCGGGCGCGCAGCTCGGCGTACCGGTGGTCTTCGCGCCCGCCGAAGGCGGGCCCGCGACGGGCACGCTCCGGATCGATCTCGACGGGGCGGTGCAGGAGGTGGAGCTGCGCGGCGCCGGCGCCGACGGCTGCTTCGCGATCACGCCCGCCGCGGTCGACCTGGGCGTCGTCCCGAGCTGCGTCGCGAGCCTGATCGGCTTCACGGTCCAGGTCGAGAACAGCTGCGATGCCGCCTTCACCTGGCGCGAGATCGAGGTGCAGCAGGAGGGCGGCGCTTTCGCGTTCCGCTGGGGGCCGACGCCGGGAACCCGGCTCCCCGCGGGCGGCGTCGCCAACCTCGAGCTCGGCGCCGTGGTCGCATCGCCCGGTGTCCACGAGGGCGTCCTCTCGTTCCGCTTCGACGAGGCGGGGCCCTTCGAGGTGCCGCTGCGGGTGGAGATCGATCCGGCGGCCGGCGCGACGCCCATCGCCCAGACCTGGTGGATCGACCCCGTGCCGCCGGTGGACGTCCTGCTCGTCGTCGACGACACCACCGCGATGGCAAGCCACGCGGACGGCTTCGATGCCTTCGCCGCGACGCTGGGGAGCCGGCTCGATGGCCACGAATTCCAGGTGGGCGTGACCACCGTCTCGTCGGCGACCGCGCCCGGCTGCCCCGAGGCGCCGGGCGGCAGGCTGGTGCCGCTCGACGGGAGCGGGCCGCAGATCCTCACGCCCGGCCCCGGTTTCGTCGACGCTCTCTCCGCGCGGCTGCAGGGGCTCGGGACGTGCCAGGACCCTGCCGTCGCCTCCGGCCTGGAGTCGGCGTGGAACGTCCTCCAGCCCGGCGCGGCGCCGGGGCTTCTCCGCGAGGATTCCTGGCTGATGCTCCTGTTCCTCGTCGCGAGCGACGATCGCTCGGCGGATCCGCCGGAGACGTGGAGCGCCCGCTTCGAGAGCCTCCGCCCCCCCGACGCGTTGGCGGTGGAGACGTGGCTGGAGGCGCCGAGCGCCATGTGCGACGGCGGCAACTCGCTCGCCTACGAGCTCTTCACCAGCCTGATGGACGGAAGGATCCGCAACATCTGCTTCGCGCCCTGGCCCGCACCCGCCGCCCCGCCGTTCGCGCCGGCGCCCTCTTCCTTCTACCTGACGAGCTGGCCGGCCGACCTGAACGGCGACGGCGAGCTGACCGAGGCGGGAGGCGAGCTCCGCGTGGAGCTGGACGGCGAGCGGGTGCCGCAGTACGCGGAGGACGGCTCGGAGATCTGGAGCTTCTACTCCATCACCAACAGCGTCCGCTTCAACGAGGGGTATCGGCCCCGCCCCGGACAGCAGCTCACCATTCACCACATGGTCTCCGTCTGCGACTTCTGAGCGCCGCGCCGGACGAACTACAGGTTGCTGGACAGCAGCCGTGCGCCCGGTGATCCTCCCCGCTCGAGGAGGGGCATCGATGCGCGGAGTGTGGTTGGCGGCGGCTGCCGCCGGTCTCGGTTGGATGGCGTGCAGCAGCGGCGGCGAGGCGGAGCCGGCTCCACAGCCGTTGTGCGAGGAGGGGGCGGCGCGGGCCTGCACCTGCGCCGACGGCGCCACGGGCAGCGCCACCTGCAGCGGCGGCGCGTGGTCCGACTGCGCCTGCGGCGGGGCGGGGGGCAGCGGCGGTTCGGGTGGCGCCGGCGGAAGCGGGGGCGACGGCGGCTACGGCGGCGGCGCGGGCGGCGAAGGAGGCGAGGGCGGCTTCGGCGGCAGCGAAGGGCCCCAGCCGGTCTGCGTTCAGTTCACCAACACCGG
>Ga0182742_1004851_pt1 | contig 11807 bp, 6 predicted proteins | sample eDN5th37CBELigMG_FD_128880 | JGI IMG/M metagenome (GOLD analysis project Ga0182742, IMG submission 128880) | Enriched Miracle-Growth compost microbial communities from Emeryville, California, USA - eDNA 5th pass 37_C BE-Lig MG (version 2)... ... | reverse complement strand
TACGTAGGCATTAGAATCTACAGAATCGACCTTTTCACCATTTTGGTATAGGTTAAAGTGATCAATGCTCGAAGTCATTTCCTCTGACCACCACTGTACTTCAATTGCTGTATCAGAGATAGAGCCTACATAAGCATAGATAGATGGTTCATATACTTGACTGTCATAACTTACATATACCCCTGCATTTTGAAGGGTTTCAATAGTATTCATTGTTGCTGAATCATTTACATCCAACGGCATGCCATACAGGTATAAGTTAGTTAAATTTGTTAAGTCTATTAAACTACTAATGTCATTCGCAGGGTTATTCGCAAGCCATAATGTATCTAGGTTTGTTAAACCAACAAGTGGACTTACATCAGTAATGTTGTTCGTATCAAGGTCTAAGTAAGTCAGGTTCGTTAGTGAGCTTAATGAGCCGATTTCTGTAATCTCATTACTCCATAGAATTAGGTTAGTTAAGTTAGTTAAATTCTGTAACGGAGTTATATCACTAATCTGATTAAAACTTACGTCAAGATACGATAAGTTCACAGCATATTCTAAGCCTGTTAGATCAGTAATTTCCCGATAACTTGCTGACAAGCTTGTTAATTGCTCTAAGTCACTCGTGTAAAGATCACGATCATAAACATATAGAGTGTCACGAATGACGTTCTTTAACGCTTCATCAGGGATAGTAACTACTTCGCCAAGGTCCTCTTCAGGATCTTGACCTGGGTCTTCCCCTTCAGAACCTCCTGTGGTTTGAACAACAATTCCTTCACCAAAGCCTGAATCTGTATAAGACGCTTCAACTGATACCAAGTAGCTTGTTCCTGGCTCAAGATTAGTAAATTCATAAGAAGTAACGGACGAATCTAAGGAATCATCAGAAATGCAAGTGTTTGAATCGTCTTGCTCATTGTATTCTTTAACACATACATAATATCCCACAACATCAGAAATAGGGTTCCAGCCAATTTCAATTGAGGTATCATTAACATTTACGACTTCAATACCTAAGCTAGGAGATGGTTCAATCTCTCCATCAAAACCATTAAAGATTAATTCAATTGGTTCAGTAATATAATCAATTCCTTCTAGCACATCGAACTGATAAGTACTGTAGTGACTAAACTCCCCAGGAGGACCATATAAGATTACTTCATATTGACCAACAGGAAGTGAAAATGGTTCGTCATTATAAAAACTCTTAAATTCTCCACTTTCATTTATATATCCATATTCAAAAATTTCACTGTTAGATTCTCCAATTCCTTCAATAGAAAACTCATAGTTCTCTAGAGACTGTTCAGTTTCATTTACGATATGAATATTTACATCCTTTAATTGGTCGGTAGAATATTCTGTCCAAACGGATGTGTAGCCTGAAAGAACACGGCCATCAATATAATGAGCATCTACCTGAATTTCATAATACGTATTCGGTGTTAGGTCACTAAAGTCATAAGAAAGGGTATCCTGTCCTACATCGAATACTGAATCTCCAATTCTTACTTCATAGTAATCAACCTCTTCAGATTGATTGTAAATAGACCAATCAATGGAAACGGAGCTTTCCGTTATATCCGCCACGTTAACGTATAGTGATTCTTCGTAAACTTGGCCATTATAATAAACATTGACACCAGCTGCTATTAGCTCTTCGATGGTCGTATAATCAACAATCGGATTGTTATGTAACCATAAGTCTCTTAAATTTGTTAATGATGCTAATGCTGTTACATCAACAATATCATTATCGTCTAAGTCCAGGTACGTTAATTGTGTTAGGTTACTTAGAGGTGATACATCAACGATATTATTTCTCCATAACACTAAACTTTCTAAGGATGTCAGGTTACTTAAAGGAGAAATATCAACAATCTCGTTATCATAAAAGTATAATCCTGTTAGGTTTACAGCATGCTCTAACCCAGTTAAGTCTTGTATCTGTTGACTATCTGCATATAGATACGTTAATTCTTCTAGATCAACTGTCGTTAGATTACGAGAATAAATTCCTAATGTTTCACGAATGACTTGCTCTAAGTTTGCATCAGAAAAAGCAACGTCTTCTCCTTCAACTACCCCACCTTGTGTCTTTACTACAAGATAATCTCCATACGAAAGACCACTAGAGTATTCGGCATTGAACTGGACATGATAGCGAGTGTCTGGAGAAAGATTAGTGAAGGTATAGGAAGTTGTTCCATTCTCTAATGAAACATAGCCCCCTTCATAGTAATCTGTTTCACTATAAACGTATATCTCGTAACTAGAGACATTAGACTGATGTATCCATTCTAAAGTCATCGAATCTTCTGTTACATTTGTTACCTTTACATTTAATGGCTCAGAAGTGTTTTCACTCTCATTAAACGTTAATGAAATAGGATTCTCAAGGTAATTTACTCCCTCTACAATCTCAATAGAATATACCGTTGAATTATTATAGTTTTCTGGGTCATATATAATTACATCAAAATGACCATTTGGGAGATTAAGAGTGTCAAATTCCCATGACTGTAAATACCCTTCCCCATTCACATAACCATAGTGGAAGAAATCAAGATTTGTTTCATCTGTACCACTAATAGAGTATTCATAACCATTAGTTAGTGGCTCGTCATTTTCATTTACTGCTTGGATTTTTACCTCTTGTAAATCCTCCGGAGCCCAAGAAGTAGTAATTTCGCTATTGGAAGAAACAACTCTTCCATCAGCTAGATTTCCTCTAACTTCAATGTTATACATGGTTCGAGGTTGTAACCCAGTAAGCACATAATTTGTTGTATCTGCTGAAAGAGTTTCTACTAGATTGCCATCTAAGTAGATTTCATACGAATCAAAATTCCCGTAGGTATCCCAGCCAAATTCAACCGAGTTGTGTGTCACTCCCTGATCGTTATAATAAAGATACAGGTATTCCTCATATCCAGGGTATTCAGGCATCCAATCAAAATAGACGGACACACCTCTAGACTGTAACTCGTTAATGGTTATACTAATCGGAGATCCCTCTGATAAATCTAAAGATAAACCATATAGATGAAGTTCTCTTAAGTTACTTAGCGAACTTACAACCGTAATATCGGTTACCCCACTATAGCTTAATCGAAGTGCTTCAAGGTTGACTAAACTTTCAATTGGAGAGATATCCACGAGTTGGTGATTATCTTCCAAATCTAAATAAGTTAAATTAGTTAAAGAACTTAAACCACTGATATCTGAAATTTGCGTACCCCATAAAGTTAATGAGGTTAAATTAGTTAAACTCGCAATTGGACTTATATCAGTAATGTCATTCGCACTTACATCTAACCCTTCAAGATTGGTTGCATACTCTAAACCAGTTAGGTCTGTAATCCCTTCACCTTGAGCATATAAGTAAACAAGCTCTTTTAAGTTAGCTACTGTAATAGCACCTTCGTAAATCCCCAAATGATTTCGAATAACACTTTCTAATTGAGCATCTGGAATTTCAACTGTTTTCAAGTTATCTGACCCAACGATTGATAAAGTCACTTCTTTTTTAGCACCTGATTGCTCAGTTACTGTAATAGAAATATCTCCATCTCCGTTATCAGCAAAAAACCGTTTAAACTCTCCTAGAGTTAAGTCGTCGCTTTCAGAAATACCAAGTAGTTCTTTAACCGATAGACTTCCAACTCCATCTGTAAAAGCAACAGAATGTGTTGATCCATTATAAGAAATCAATGCTTCTGAAGGATTTTCAGAAGAGAACAATGTAAAATCGGTTATTAACGAGTCGTCATTTTCCAATGCAGATCCGATCGTAAAAGCAGGATCTAGGAAATGTTCCAGATTCAGCGTAAACTGATTATCTCCTGTTTCCATTGGTTGAACACCAATACCACTGATATCAATAACCATATAATCAATGATTTGACCTGTAGTGTCCCCTACTTCTTCTTGGTTATCCTGCTCACTTGGAACCGGTTGCTCTGTTGTTGGCTCTTCGACTATTACCTCAGTAACCTCTTCTTCCTTAACTTGAAGAACAATCTCACGTTCATTGCCAGAGTAGTCGACAAGAGTTCCTGAAATCTTACCGCCATAAAGGCTCATTTGTTCTTTTAATTTACCAACAGATACCCCGTCCTGTTGAGGATCAAGCTCTCCAAGAATCTCACTAATATTCGCAGTAGCCAAACCGTTAGTAAAATCAAAAGTTTTAGAATTCATTAGGAAAGAAAATGTTGCATTTGCTGCATCTGCAGTAGCCTTGATACTAATATCAGTAAACATGTCCGTATCCTGCATTCCTTTAATAGAAGCAGAATATTCATTCTCTGCTGTTTGGACAGCAGGAATGGCTTGTCCACCAATTATTAATTCAACCGAACTAACTGTCGGTGCATCAACATCCTCAAAATCACTAGTCATTAACGATAATTCAGCACTTGAATATTCCTCACCTGAACTCGTAATTCCTACAACTTGGTATGTATATTGCGTGCTTTTGTTGATGTCTGCATCAATATAAGAATAATCTGTTATAAAGACACTGTCTTCTGGTGAACCCTGTTCTTGAACAACAACAGGTTTGATTTTAAACGATTCACCATTCTTAATTAACTTAAAGTCCACAAAATCCTCACCGATAAAATCGTCGGTGTGCCAAGAAATTTGGATGGTGTTATCCACCTGAATTGCCTCAGCATCCGAAAGCATCATACTTGCTTTCGCTGTTTGTGAAGAAAACGGGCTCACAACAATCGAAAAAACCATTGTGAAAATCATTAAAAGGTTTAATACTTTCCTCCCGTTCAATCCGAACCCCCCTCGCCTTACGAAAAATAGTAAAATAGTAGCCAAACTAGGAATTATTACCCAAATGACCAAGGACTATTATAACTTTAATTTGGTAAAATGTTAACAGTTTATTGTTAAATTATGAACAAATTGTTACAAAAGGGAGCATTTGAAGAACTAGGGGGAATTTTACAGAATAAACACAAACAAAAAATGACTCGGAATTAATTCCAAAGTCATTTCTTGTTTTATTTAGCTATTAATTTAATAGTGAGACAAAAATTACTTTTTCCGATCGTAAAACATGCCATCTGGATTATAATTCTCATATGGATTGGCATATTTATTTGTCGATTCTTTTTTTGTTTTAAGGTCTTTCATATCTTTTTGAATGTTCAGCTTTTCTTGGTTCATTAACCCATTTAAGTGATCATTAAGTTGCTTACACTTTTGTACCAGTTCTCGCTCCGTATCTGTGGAAGGAGAAGTAGCGTTTTTCATTGCCTCATCACGAAGTGCTAACAGCCTCTCTGTTTCTTGTATCCGCTCATCACGTTCCCCATCAGTTTGATAGAGCTTAACCAATTGTACAGTGAGATCAAAAAACAGTTGCAATCCATTCACTAGGCTTGGCCACCTTGAGCAAATTGCTTTTGACGGTGTAGTTGAATGACTTGTTTCCAGGTGTCACGGTATTCTGTAACAAAACCAGAAACTTCATCAAGGATAGCTACATCATTTTTTAAATTAGCTTCCATTAAACGCCGATTTAGATAATCATACATAACCATTAAGTCTTTCGACACCGGAATATCCATGTTTAGGGTTACCATAAACTCCTGTATAATTTTTTGTGCTTTAATCAAATTTGTATTTTTCTCTTCAATATTTTTTGCCTGCATCGCAACCTTGGCTTGATGAATAAACTTCAAACACCCATTATATAACATGAGAGTTAGCTCACCAGGGGATGCTGTATTTAAAGAGTTTTGTTGATATGCTTGGTAAGGATTATTTACTGCCATTATTTAAGCACTCCTTTTTGTTTACGTTAACCAGTATAGCTTAGTAATTGATTCATTTGTTCGTTTGAGCGTTGTATGGCTTTTTCCATAGCTGTAAACTGAGCCCAATACCGATCTTCGATTCTCGTCAAACGATCCTCAAAGCTACTAATTTTTTTACCAACATCATTTAATAACTTTCCAATTTCAAACTGTGTGTTTGTTGTATAAGAATTTCCCGCCTTAGAACGTAACTTCTCCATACTTGCATTTACGGTATCCGTCAATCGTTGAGCGATTCCTTTTTCCCCTTCAGTGGAACCTGTTGCATTAAATAACTTTTCTACAGATGTAGGATCAGCCTCAATTGCTTTTTTTAAAGCTGCCTCATCAATTTCTAGCTTCCCACCCTCAAGGTAATTTGCACTCGTTTTTATTCCTATACTAGCAAGTTGCTTATACAGAGGATTGATATCTCCGTTTGAAACAGGATTTGAGAAATTGGACCGCATTTTATTTAATAAGGATGTTAGAGTCGGATCTCTTCGTAACATCCCACTTTTTGCTCTTTCTTCCCATTGCTCTTGTTGTTTATCAGATAATTCCTCTCGCTGTTCATCAGTTAACGGAGTATAGTCTTTGTAACGTTCTTCTTGAACTTCACCTTGAATTTTAGCAATGAGTTCATTATATTTTGTAACAAAACCTTTAATATTTTCAAATATCTGATTCGTATTATTAGTTATATTTACATTCACTGGAGTAGGGTTTGTTGATTCTGAAAAAACCTGTTTAAGGGTAAAAGTGACACCACTTACCTCGAACGTATTTGATGTTCTCGTAGTTTTCAGCCCATTTAGCACAAACTCTGCATTATCTCCACCGTTTTCTGTTACCCCACCGAAACCTAAAACATTATTAATAAGGGATCCACTGGTAGTAATCTCATCTCCAGTAAGATTAAAATTACCTGTTTCATTTCTCGTTAATGTCATACGACCAGTAACATCGTCATAGAACATTGATACACCAATACTTGAAGAGTTTACTTTGTTTATTACAGAGTTCAATGATTCAGTACCTGAAATCAGAAAATTATCAGTTTTAGGCTGGTTATCGGATCCATACGTAGTCATTGAGAATGCACTGAATTTTTGCTCGTAATTAATTTCAACTTTTACATCTTTTGAGATTTGAGATCCAAACTCGAGTTCACCAGACTCTTTGTTTACTCTTACTATAAGATTGCCATCTGCATCTTTTAATTCTGTTGCACGTACACCATCAGTTACCGGAAATTCATAAGTTGTATCAGCCGCTCCATTTGTCCCCTTAACAACTATAGTTGAAATTGAACTAGCTGAATGCTTCGCGTCGTCACTTAGCTTAATAATATTTGAAGCTTCTGCCATCGTATGGGACTGTGTACGATGCGATGCAACATAGTCAACCTTAATTGTGCTATCTTTTGTTATGTCACTGCTAAAAGTAAGGTTTCCACTAGAATCTATCTTAACTTGTTTTTTAGTCGCATCAAGGGTAGCTGCTGGATCAGTAACTACCTCATACGCAACCCCATTTACTTTAACATTAATATGACTTGGATTACTCGTAATTATAGAGACTCCTTCTTTTAAAGATAGCTTAATTGGTTCCCCTACCGTTGGAGCAGCAATCGTTTGAGTCTCTACACTTCCCTTTTGCCAATCAAAGGTCTCATTAGCAAAATCAGTCTGAACATCAAATAAAGATTTATTAACATCTATTTTTTTTCCACTATCCGCAATGGGTGTACTATTAACTTTTGTTGCTGCGCTAGCAAGCTTATTAACAGCAGAAATTGAATAAGATGCTAAAGACGCAGCACTAGATGCTGTTGCGGTCACCCTAGTTTCATCAGTTGAAGTTGTACCTCTAGAACGGTATGTTGAGGAAAGTCTCATGTTTGTTAATTCCGAACGAAAATTTAATAACAATGTATTCATGGAACGATAGTCATCACGTTGCCATTCAAGAACTTGCTTCTTTTGTTTTAACTTATCTAATGGAATTCTTTCCGCCTTCATTAAGTCGGAAACCATTGTATCTATATCCATTCCACTCGCTAGTCCACCAATTCGCATACTCATACAAACACCTCACTAAATCTTTTTATCTATCATTAGACCAATTGCTTCGGTCATCGCTGCATAGAAATCTAACATCTTTTTTGAAGGAATTTCTTTAACCACTTCTTTGGTTTGATCATCTACCAGAGTTACATAGTATTCATTTAATTTTTCATGATACTCAAATTTTAAAGATGTATGTGATGGTGTCAAAATTTCATTTAAACCATCAACTACTTTTGCAACCTTCTCTTTTTCATTAGAATTTAGTGGCTTTGCCTCTTCCACTTCACGATTTATCTTAAAGTTATCCCCTTTAACTTCATTTCCTAAATTAGAAGAACTAGCATTTACAATCTGCTGAGAATTATTGTTTGTCGATACTATGCGGTCTAACATACATACTTCCCCCCGGATATGTTCTTTCTCATTATATCGGATACTAATAAAATATTTTTAGTTAAATTCTTGTATTTAAAGGGGACAATTTGTTTATGAAGAGTTATAATATACGAGAACATACGTTCCCAACCAGGCAGTTAAGGAGGAATATTTATGCTACTAACAAAACTTCTATCTATGGAACAACAATGTGTACTTCTTGCTAGTATAATAGCTGATGGAGAAATCACAAAGATTTACAAGAACTCACGTAGAAAAAACAATAGTTATAGAGAACATTTTGGTGATAGTCAGTTCGCATACAGACAGTGGAAGCGAAATTGGTTAAGAGATTGGCTGTACTTTACTAATAAGGGTGATCTTTTAGTCTCTAAATCACATCCATTATTTACAGAGATTTACCCTTATTTCTATAACTCAGCCGGTGTGAAAGACATTCCTTTTGATCTATTAAAACATTGTAATTCAGAACTTTTCCTTGCAGTTTTATACATGGATGATGGCTCTTTATGTATCTCCAAAAGAAAAAATGATAGAAAAAAACTTATTTATCTTACTCCCCACATTTATTTATATCTACAGGCATACTCCAAATCTTCTCTTATACTTCTTCAGAAATTCATAAAAGGAAAATTCAACATTAACTTACACATATCTAATAGAAAAGATGGTAGTGGATACATCTTAAAAACAACTTCCATAACAGAAACTTTTGACTTTTTAAATAAGATAAATAGATATACTCAAACTTGTCCTTCAATGTATTACAAAACAAATTGGATATATAGATTGGAGAAGGAATCTGAACTAATTAGCGGAAAGTATCCAGACTACAAAATACTTACAACTAGTGAAGAAAGGCAAAAGAACTATAGTATGGAGGAAATAGAAACAATTATTTCGATGAAAAAGGGAGGACATACTCTCACTGAAATTTCAGAATCACTAAATCGTACATATTGGTCAGTGGTATATAAAATATCAGAACTAAAGAAAGGTAGTTTTTTGTAAGGTTTATATCCCTTAACTATCACTTTAGCTTCCTCCTATTTATATTAAATAATAAGGTACCAAGAATCTTCTTGGTACCTATTTTTTATGATTAACTAAGTTATTAGAGACACCTTGTGGTTGTTGGTTTTCTCAGTCCCCCATGCTTACAATTACAGTTATGTTGAGTAATGATATTTAAATATACTATATCAATCATCTCGTTATACTTAAATATCTTACATTATCTCAAAAGTTGTAGCACGCCCTGAGGCATCTGATTAGATTGAGCCAACATTGCTTGTGCTGCTTGAGAAAGAATGGAGTTCTTAGTTTGCGCCATCATTTCTTTCGCCATCGTGCGATCATTTATTTTCATAAATGACTAGACTATATCTTCACCCTAAATCTATAGGGGTCGGGCACTTCGGATTCACAGTACTGATGTACACTATTTCACCTATGGATTTCATCATCATAGCAATAGCCTTAGATGGTCTATCCTAGTCGTTGAACCTTCTCCACTCTTTCGAGACAGGAGCTTGGCTGCTGATTGCCCAATCTTTTCTTTTTTCACACCCTCACGTACGTTGTTTCCAACTTCGTTGTGGTAAGAAAAGCTCTAAGGGGTTTCCAGCAATTCACCCGATTATACTCACTAACTGTTACCAGCTAGGACGACTGTGCTTGTCACTGCTTAAGCAGCCAAAGCATAATCTATGTCACGAATACGAGATTCTGCTGATACTAAATTCTGTTCATAACTTGAAACGTTATTATGTAGATGTTCTAACGCGTTTTGATAAGCACCAAATTTAGAACGTTCAGATGAAATATTCGTTAAAGCTTTATCAATAACAAAGATTGCTTCAGACGCATTTTCTTGATTCAGTACACTTATGTTACCTACCTCACCTAAAAAGAAGGAACAATTAGGCAAGTCTATCTTAAATTGACCTATATCTGCACCCACTTGTAAAGTCAATTGATATGAAATGTTACTTATCATACCTTTATAAACTTGACCATCTGATCCTACCGCGATATATTGATCTTCAATACTAGAAACACTACTAATATTTGGGTCACCTATAATAGAACTTGTCCAGTTTATACCATCATTTGAATAGGATACAATTGATTGATCATCCCCATATTCCCCTCGAGAAATAGCTATAAATTGATTATTCTCCCATTTAACTTCAAGTATATTCTCAGAGAGGGTTTGTCTCTCCGTCCAGCTAATAAGATCAGTTGATGTAAAAGTTCTTCCATCACGACTTCCAACAATATACATATCTCCGTTATAAGCGATATCTGGTTCACCAACATTGAATGTATCATAAAAATTAAAACGTTCCGTCCAACCTATCCCATCACTGGACGTCTTTAGCTCACTACCTTGAAGCCATACAAACTCACTTCCATTAGAAATTAGATCCAGACTCGCTTGGTTAATATTGGGATCAGTATAACTCCAATTTATACCATCATTTGAATAGGCTAACCCTGCATTTCCTGTTGCCATATAGCGATCACCATTTCTTGCTATATCAAAAAAATAATGAGCACCACCCTCGATTCCGATCTCCCAGTCCTTCCCATTATCAGAATAAGCTACCGTCTGGCCTTCACCCGTTGCAAAAAACCGATTTCCATCCCAGTAAACATTAGTAAGGACCCTTGATAAATTTGTTTCCTTCTCCCAAACCTCTCCATCCAATGATGAAACAATATCTCCATTAAATGTTACCGCAATATATATTTCACCATTTGTTGTAATGTCTTGAAAATGCCCTGTGGCTGTCGTTTGTACTTTCTCCCATTTTAAGTTGTATGAACTTTCAGTAGTCAAAAGCTTCATTGTATTAAAATTGGTCTCATTAGCAGTATCATATAACCCGTTGCTCAATTGGGTAATCTCATTTTGAATTTCCTGTCTATCTCCATTTGTTAGAGTACCATTAGAAGCTTGAATCGATAACTCTCTCATCCTTTGCAAGGAATCTTGAATTTCTCCTAGAGCACCTTCAGCCGTTTGAACGAGAGAAATACCATCCTGTATATTTTTTTGTGATTGACTTAATCCTCGAATTTGCGCCCTCATTTTTTCAGAAATAGCCAGGCCAGCGGCATCATCAGCTGCCTTGTTAATTCGAAGCCCCGATGATAAACGTTCAATATGAACTGAAGTCTTATTATTATTTTCTCTTGATTTATTCAAGGTGGTCAGTGCTATGAAATTGTGATTAACAATCATTTAAAATCGGCCCTTTTGTTTAGTTGTACTCTTATTTATATCGGATAAAAGTGGATTTATTTAGGAGAATTTCTTTTTTTACTAATACTTATAGAGAATATAGGATCAAACTTCCCATACTATATTAGACCAAATCCTACACCTAATTCTAAACGCACACAAAAAGAGGCATAGGATTAGTCCTATTGCCTCTTAATATTATTTTACTAAAATTAACGAAGAAGTTGAAGAACTCCTTGTGGTTGTTGGTTCGCTTGCTTTGCGACTGTATCTTTCGAT
>Ga0182742_1004849_pt1 | contig 11808 bp, 13 predicted proteins | sample eDN5th37CBELigMG_FD_128880 | JGI IMG/M metagenome (GOLD analysis project Ga0182742, IMG submission 128880) | Enriched Miracle-Growth compost microbial communities from Emeryville, California, USA - eDNA 5th pass 37_C BE-Lig MG (version 2)... ... | reverse complement strand
CCGAAGTCGCCCTTGCCATTGCCCAGCACGGTGCCGTTGCCGCTTTGGCCCCAGCCGCCGCCGAAGGGCGAACCCACGCCGCCCCAGTCCGAGCCGAAGACGGACATGCGGCCCATCTTGATTTCGCCGAAGTCGCCGGACAGGCCGATATGGGTGCCGCGGCCGAACAGCCGGCCTTGTCCCTGGGTTCCGTCAGTGAGATTGAAGCCGCTTTCGAGGAGAAAGGTGGCCTTGTAGCCGTCGCCCAGGTCTTCGCTGCCGCGCAGGCCCCAGCGCGAGCCGGCCTGGTTCGAGCTTTTCTGTTTCAGGCTGGATTGGCCGTTCTTGTGTTCGTAGACGAGGCCCTGGTCGACGACGCCGAAAAGCGTGACCGAGCTGGCTGCCGCGGCCTGGAGCGGGCCGACGCAGGAAAGGGAGGAAAGGACCAGGGCGGCGCCCAGGAACCGGCGTTGCGTCTGCTTGCTTCTCACGATGAATTCCCCTTGGGTGTGGTGCTGCAATGGACAAAAGGTCTCCCTGCCGCCCGCGTGTTGGGCGGGAGGAGAGAGGAAAGGAAACGGAGGACGGGTTAGCGGGTCGGCGGGGGCATCGCTGCGGCGATGCCTTGCGTCACGCTGCGAGTGACGGGCGATGCGCGCGCTGCGTGGGCGTGCTGCCTAGGACGCAGCTGATATTGCGCTTGCGGACGGCCCGGTGACTTACTGGCTTGCAGGGCCGCAGCCTTGCACGCGGGCGCAGGAACTAGCATCTCTATCGCGTCGCCGAGGACAGGAAATCCGGCCAACACTATCGACGGGAAAGCAGCGGGCATTTGGGTTCCTTGGTCTCGGCGCTCATGCATTGAATGTTGGTTTGCGGGGGGTACAGCGCTTAGGTGTGCCGGCATGTTCAAGCCAAGCCAGATGCTTGGCAACGGTATGTACGTCTGGCATGAGCCTATGCACATCCCGCAGAATCCGGTGCTCATCCGAAGAGGACGCGCGCACTCAGCCAGCGCGCCGGGAAAGACATGAACTTCAAGCAGCTGGAGGCGTTTCTGGCCTTCATGGCCACCGGATCGACCATCGCGGCGGCGCAGCGGCTGGGCGCGTCGCAACCCGCCGTCAGCCGCCTGTTGAGCCAGTTCGAATCCGATCTGGGGCTGCCGCTGTTCGTGCGGCGCAAGGGACGCCTGCTGCCGAGCAACGAGGCCGCGGCCTTGCTGCCGGACGTGCGCAACATGCTGCTCGACGCGGAATCGCTGCAGCGTCACGTCGGGCAATTGCGCCGGGGCGGCGTGCGGCGCAGCCTGCTGCGCGTGCTGTTGCCCGGCTCGGTGGCCCAATGCGTGATGCCATCGGTGGTGGAGCCTTTCCTGAACGACCACGGCGGCGTGGCGCTGGAAATGCAAGTGGGCAACAGCGAGGCGGGCGAGGCCGCAGTGCTGGGGCGCGAAGCCGATCTGGCGCTGGTCCGTTCGCCGACGCAGCATGCCGGCCTGCAGACGATATTGCGGCTGGACACCGACGCCGTGTGCATCATGCCGGCCGGCCACGCGCTGGAGGCTTTGCAGCAGGTGGAGCCGGGCGATCTGATCGGCGTCGATATGGTGCTGCTGGGGCGCCAGCGCGCGCTGCGCCAGCAGGTCGACCAGGTTCTGCGCCAGGGGCGCACGGTGCCGAGAATACGGGCGGAGGCGCACACGATGGAGCTGGCGTGCCGGCTGGTCGCCTGCGGCGTCGGCGTGTCCATCGTCAACGGCCTGTACGCCCGCCTGTGCCACGGGCCCGAAATCGTGTGCAGGCCGTTTGTCCCGCGGATCGGCTGCAGCCTGGACGTGATCACGCTTGCCAGCCAGCCGCGCCATCCGCTGGTGCTGGAACTGTCGCGCCGCATCGTCGACGCCATGTCGCGGCTGGCGGGCAGCGAGGCCTTCGTGGCCGTGGAACCGTAGCGTCGTTCCGTCCGGGCACGGATATCGCTTGAGCTTTCCCCTCGGCAAGTAGAGAATTTGCGCATCCGCGCCGACCGCGCAGCGCGGCTATAACAATATCGAGGGAATCGAATGAGAATGTCGTTGCTTTGCGTGGCCGCCCTGGCGGCGGGCTGCGCCACGGGTTCCAGCAATCTGATCACCGAAGCCAGGCTGCGGTCGATCCAGCTGAACGTCACGACCTACGACGAGATGGTCCGCGATTATGGTCCGCCGAGCGCGCAGCATTTCGACCGCGAAGGGCTGCTGACCGCGACCTGGTTCTATTTTTACGATGGCGACTACGGCGCCATGGACGACCAGCAGAAACTGACGGTGGTTTTCAACAAGGACCGCACGGTGCGGGACTACGTGAACGCCTCGGTGCCGGAGTCCGGCGGCAAGGGAGGCCGGAAATAGCAAATAACGGCCGCGGCGTATTGCGCGAAAAACCGGCAATACGCGACGGCCATGCCTGGTGGCAGCGAAATTGCGCGGCGGTCAGCTACCGCCCTGGTCGGCCGCGCGCAGAATGCCGTATAGCTTGTCCTTGAGCTGCAGCTTCTCTTTCTTGAGCACTTCGACCTGGTTGCCCGAGGCCGGCTTGATGCCGGCCTCTATATTCTGGATTTCCTGGTCCAGATCGTTGTGGCGCTGGAACAGCGCGGAGAAATGCGCGTTCTCGGATTTCAACTGGGTAATGAGTTGGCGGTATTCAGGGAACATAAGGGCCTCATGGAAGAACCGGTTCGAGGGGTACAGCGTAGAGCTGGGGAGCCTGATGAGCCTTGTGTTGTGGGTCCCATGACACGCCAACGCCAGGCGCTTGTCAACCGTCCGGGAAGCGCCGCTTGATCGGCCGCAACCGCCTGGCGCCGCCGTAAGGGGAGGCAGGGGAAATCTGTGCGATTTGGTCACGTGTGATTACATGATGCCGGCGGCTCGGGGATACACTCGCCTCCCCGTGGTCATCATAAAAATGAAATGAAACAGAGCGCGCCCATTTATCGGCAGGTCTACGAGTTATTCAAGCGGGACGGCCGGATCCACCCGGGCACGGGAATGATGAGCGGAGTCATCGCGCTGTTTCTGGCGATTCTTGCCGTGCTGGGCGTGCTGGCGTTTCATTTTCCAGCCTATCTGACCACGCCGGAGCTGCGCAGTTTTTATTCGGTGGACGCGATGCGCGCCTTGCTGTTCGGCGCGCTGCTGGTGGCGGGCTCGATCGCGCTGGCCAATACCGTGCTGGGGCGCCAGCGCTGGCTCAATATCTCCGCCTTCGTGCTGGTGTGCGTCGCCGTCGCGGCGGGCGGCAGCAATGTGGTGGTGACCAGCTCCAATACCGGCAACCACCCTTATCTGGGCCTGGACTGGTTCATCCTGGATCTGCTGGCGTCCAGCACCGTGTTCATTATTTTCGAGAAGCTGTTTCCGCTGTATCCCGGCCAGCCGGTGTTCCGCGGGGAATGGCAGGTGGACATGAAGCACTTCCTGTTCAACCACCTGTCGGTGGGGGCGGTGCTGCTGTGCATCAATTTCTTCGTGCACCGGCTGTTTTCGTGGGCCGCCTACGAGCCGCTGCAGCAGGCGATCGTCGCGCTGCCCTATGCAGTCGAGCTGTTCCTGGCGGTGCTGGTGGCGGACCTGGTGCAATACGCCGCGCACCGCGCCTATCACGAGGTGCCGTTCCTGTGGCGCATCCATGCCGTGCACCACAGCACCCGCACGCTGGACTGGCTGGCCGGTTCCAGGCTGCACGTGGTCGAGCTGCTGATCACCCGCGTCGCGGTGCTGGGCGTGCTGTTCGCGCTGGGCTTTTCCAAATCGGTGCTGGACGCCTACATCATCATCGTGGGCTTCCAGGCGGTGCTGATCCACTCCAACGTGAAGCTGCCCTGGGGCTGGCTGCGTTACGTGATTGTGACGCCGGACTTCCACCATTGGCACCATTCGTCGGACACCGAGGCGATCGACCGCAACTACGCCGCCCACCTGTCGTTCATCGACTACCTGTTCGGCACCGCGGTGCGCGGCGTGCGCCATCGCCTGCCCGAGAACTACGGCATCCTGGACAACGACATGCCGGGCACCTTCCTGGCGCAGCAGGCCTATCCGTTCGCGCGCAAAAAATAGGGCAGCGGCGCGCCGCTGCCCCATATATGCCGTAGTGGCGTCTTACTTGCTGCCCTTGACGGTGGAATAGGCCGCCATCAGGTTGCGGTAGTCGGGGATGTGGTTCGAGAACAGGCGGCCCAGCCCCTCGATGTCGTTGCGCCAGTCGCGGTGCAGTTCGCAGGCGACGCCGAACCAGCTCATCATCTGCGCGCCGGCCGCTTCCATGCGGCGCCATGCCGCGTCGCGCGTCACTTCGTTGAAGGTGCCCGAGGCGTCGGTCACCACGAACACGTCGAAGCCTTCTTCCAGCGCCGACAGCGCGGGGAAGGCGACGCAGACCTCGGTGACCACGCCGGCGATGATCAGTTGCTTCCTGCCGGTGTCCTTGACGGCCTTGACGAAGTCTTCGTTGTCCCAGGCGTTGATGTTGCCCGGACGGGCGATGTAGGGGGCCTTCGGGAACTGGTCCTTCAATTCCTGCACCAGCGGGCCGTTGGGGCCGTCTTCGAAACTGGTGGTCAGGATGGTGGGCAGCTTGAAGTATTCGGCCAGGTCGGCCAGCGCCAGGACGTTGTTCTTGAACTGGTCGGGCTGAAAGTCCCGGACCAGCGACAGCAGGCCCACCTGGTGGTCCACCAGCAGCACGGCGGCCTGGGACTTGTCGAGTTTCACGTAGGGTTTGGTCATGGCATGCTCCTAGGGGAAGTGGAAGGCGGAGTTAACTATCCTAGGGGCAACGCGGGCTGTCCGGAAGGCGTGAATTTGAGTTTCTGCGTTTCACTCATCGGACGATATGCGTCCGGATGACTTCGCGGCGGGCCCGTCGCGCAGTTGCCTCGCGCTGTGTTCCCGCCTGACCACTTCCTGGTATTCGGCGCTCATGAAATCCAGCAGGTCCCGCACGCCGGGCAGCAGGCCGCGGCGCGATGGGAAGATGGCGTGGACGCTGCCCGGTTCCGGTTGCCAGGGCGCGCCCACGTCCACCAGCGTGCCGGCTTCGATCTCTTCGCAGATCATCAACAGCGGCAGGGACACGATGCCCACGCCACGCAGCGCCGCCCGCTTCAGGGCCAGCATGTCGTCGGTCACCAGGCGCGGGCTGAACGGCACGACCAGGCGCGCGCCGTCGGGGCCGTCCAGATGCCAGTGCGATTCGCGCTGCTCGGTGCCCAGCGCCAGCGTGGGGTATTGGTTCAGGCTATTGGGGTCGGCCGGCGGATTGATGCGGCGGGCCAGCTCGGGGCTGGCCACCAGGCTCTGGCAGCTCATGCCCAGCGGCTTCATGACCAGGTCGCTGCTTTCGATGGGGCCGAAGCGCACCCGCACGGCGATGTCGAAGCCTTCGCGCAGCACGTCCACGGGGCGGCTGAAGCTCTTCAGGTACACATGGACCTTGGGGCACTGCACCATGAAGCGGGCGACCAGATCGCCGAGGAAGTAGTAGATCAGCGCGGGCGGCGCCGCCATGCGGATGGTGCCCTGCGGCTCGGCGCGGGTGCGGTCGATGACCTCCTGGGCGGCCTCGGCGCCCGCCAGCATGGACAGGCATTGCTCGAAGTATTCCTGGCCCAGGTCCGTGACGGCGAAGCTGCGCGTGGAACGCTGTATGAGGCGCACGCCCAGCCGCTCTTCCAGCAGCGCGATGCGGCGGCTGAGGCGGGACTTGGGGATGTTGAGCGCGCGGCCGGCCGGGGCGAACCCGCCGTTCTTGACGACCTGCACGAAATAGAAAAGGTCATTCAGATCATGCATGCAGGCTCCCGATCGTTCTGAGAATAGGACGTCGGGTCGAGCATATAACGGCGGCGGGCGCGGCGTATAGCCGCGCCGATTCCGCGATGCGGGATGCGCCGGGACAGCACACTAGGTGCTGGCGCGCACGTTGAGCGTCAGCGGAAAGACTTCCTGGCGCGAGGCCGGCATCTGGCCGTTCAGGCGCTGCAGCAGCAATTCGCCGGCGCGCACGCCGAGCCGGCGGCTGTCCACGCCGATGGTGGTGAGGCCGGGCTCGATCTCGCCGGCGATGTCGGTGTCGCCGAAGCCGAGAATGGCGATCTCGCCCGGAATGGCGAGGCCGCGGTCGCGCGCTTCGAACAGCGCGCCCACCGCCAGCAGGTCGTTGGCGCAGAACACGGCGTCGAACGGCTGGCCCTGCGCGGCCAGGCGCGCGAACGCGGCCCGCCCGTCGGCGATGGTCTGGGCATGGTCCACGGCCAGCTCGGCCACGACTTCCAGGCCGCACTCGGCGGCCGCGGCGCGAAAGCCCTGGCGGCGCAGTTCGCCGCGACCGCCCTGGCGCGCGACGAAGGCGACCCGGCGGTGGCCGCGTTCGGCCAGGTGGCGCGCCGCCATTACGCCGCCGTCGTAGTTGGAGAAGCCCACCAGCATGTCTATGGGATCGCGCGGATAGGCCCAGGTTTCCATGATGGGAATGCCCAGCTCGTGCAGCGACTGGCGGTTTTCTTCCAGCTCGATCACGCCGGTGAACAGCACCGCGGCCGGGCGCAGGGCGCGCAGCGACGCGATCATGCTGGTTTCCTTGGCGTAGGAGTACGAGGTCTGCCCCACCATGAGCTGGTAGCCCTGGGGTTCGAGCACTTCGGCGCAGCCCTGCACCGCCAGCGCGAACTGCTGGCTCAGGATGTTGGAGACGAAGGCGGCCACCACGCTGGACTGGCCGGAGCGCAGGGCGCGGGCGTGCGGGTTGGACGCATAGCCGGTCTGCGCGACAACTTCCAGGATACGCTCGCGCTTTTCCTTGGCGACCTTGTCCGGCTGGCGCAGCGCGCGCGATACGGTGATGGGCGAGACGCCGGCCAGCCTGGCCACCTCTTCGATCCGCGGCGGTCTGGCGGGCAGGGCCGGGCGCGCCGGCGCGGCGCGGCCGTGGGGCTGCACGCGCAGCACGTCGTCGTAGGTGGGAGCGGAGAGGGACGCGGGCCGTTGGGTCATGCGGTGTCTATGGCGGGTTCCTGAATCAGGCGGCATCCGTCAGGATATCAGCCCGGGCGATCGGACGCGCGACCTGGATCAGGCTGTCGCCGGATTCGCAATCGGTATGCAGCCGCCTGGAGATGACGATGCCCGAGGCCCGGAAGCGCAGCACCTGCTCGTCGGCATCGAGCCGGTTGAAGTCGTGGTAGTAGCCGGCGACGTCGCCGGCGCGCACGTGGGCGCCGATGTCCACGGCCGGTTCGAACCAGCCCCGGCGAGTGGCGAAAATATTCTGCTCGTGGCTGTCGAGCTCCAGCAGCTGCATGCCGGGGGCGGCGGGCGCGTGGGGGCCGAGCACCGGCGCGTCGGTCACGCCCAGCTTCTGCAGCAGGTTGTCGATGGCGCGCTGGGTGGCGGCCAGGCTGGCCGGCGTCAGCGTGCCGCCGCCGCCGAATTCGCCGCTGATGCCGATGGCTCCGGCGCGCGCCGCTGCGGCCATCGAAGTCGGGGCCTCGCGGCCGTTGGCCGCCACGAAGGCATGGGCCATGCCCAGCGAGCCCATCAGGTCCAGCGCCCGGGCCATGCGCCCGGGGTCGTCCTGGCGTTCGATCAGGGCGGTGGGCAGGTGGGCCATCGAGGTGCCGCCGGAATGGATGTCGAACACCACGTCATGGCGCGGAAAGAGTTCGTGCTCCAGGAAGTGCGCCAGCCGTTCGGTCGGGGTGCCGCCCGGCGCGCCGGGAAAGGCGCGGTTGAGGTTGCCGTCGTCCAGCGGCGAGCGTCTGCGCGCAGCCATCACCGCGGGCAGGTTGGCCAGCGGCAGGATGGTGACCTCGCCGCGGATCTGCTGCGGCGACAGGCGGCGTATCAGCCGGCCGAGCGCGACTTCGCCCTCGTATTCGTCGCCGTGGTTGCCGGCCATGAGCAGCACCCGCGGACCGCTGCCGTTGCGGATGCGGCAGACGGGCGTCTTGATCTGGTAGTAGGGCGAGCGGTCCACCGAATAGGGGGTGCCCAGGAAGCTGAGCGCCTTGCCGTCGGCGTCGAAATCGATCTCGTGAAACAGGCCGGTATGCATGGAGGGAGCTGCGGCGCCGCCAGCGGCGGCGCGAAGTGGAGTGGAGTGTCGAGTGGGGGCGCGGCGTGTCAGTGCAGCGCGGCGACGGCCGTCATTTCGACCCGCAGGTCGGGATCGGCCAGCCGCGCTTCGACGCAGGCGCGGGCGGGCGGATTGGCCGGATCGATCCAGGCGTCGTAGACGCGGTTCATGGCGTCGAAGTCGCCGATGGCCGGCAGGAACACGTCCACCGCCAGCAGGCGCGATTTGTCGCTGCCGGCCTCGGCCAGCAGGGCCTCGATCTTGGCCAGCACTTCGCGGGTCTGGGATTCCAGCGAACCCTGGCGGTTGTCGGCCACCTGGCCGGCGATGAACACGAAGCCGTTGTACGACACGGCCTGGCTCATGCGCGAGCCGGATTTGTAGCGTTTGATCATGCGTATCCTCGGTAGTCGGGCGCGCCCGGATTACATCTGCGGCAGGGTCTGGGCTTCCTTGAACCACTTTTCCTGCAGCGTCGCGAGCTTGCCGTTCATGCGGTTGGAGAAGAGAAAGGTGTTGATCCAGTTCAGCAGGTTCTGCTGCCCCTGCTGGACCGCGGCATGCGCCGGCGACTGGCGGATCAGGAACTTGAGCTGGGGCGCCTTGGCCGGATTGTCCTCGGCCACCTTGAGCGCGATGGCGCTGTTCTCGGCGAACGACTCGGCCTGGCCGGCCAGGTAGGCGGCCACCGCCGAAGGCGTGTCCTCGAAGCGCACCAGCCTGGCCTCGGGGGCGTTGTCGGTCAGCCAGATGTCCAGCGTGGAGCCCTTGGCGACGGCGATGCTGCGGCCCTTGAGGTCGGCCGCCGTCTTGGCCTGCGGCAGGCCTTCGCCGCCGTAGACGCCCAGGTTCACGGCCGCGTAGGGCTGCGAGAACATCACCTGCTGGGCGCGTTCGGGCGTGGCGCCCGCCGCGGCGATGAGCACGTCGACCTTGCCGGCGAGCAGGCTGGGAATGCGGCTGGCGCCGGTGAGCTGCACCAGTTCGAGCTTGACGCCCAGGTCGGCGGCCATGAGCTTGGCCATGTCGATGTCCAGGCCGTCGGCCTCGCCCTTGGCGTTCTTGAAGCCCCAGGGGGCGGCGTCCATCAGGACGCCGACGCGCAGCTTGCCCGCGTCCAGCACGTCCTGCAGTTTGTCGGCGGCCGCGGCGGGCGCGGCCAGGGAGAGGCAGACGGCCGCGGCGGCGGCCAGCTTGGCGAAGAGTTTCATGGGATGACTCCGGTGGTGTATGCCTTAATGGGCGGTCGGCGTGGCCGTGCCGATGAACTGGCGCAGCTCGGGGGTCTGGGGATCGGCGAAGAGCCGGGCGGGCGGGCCCTGTTCCCACACGCGGCCCTGGTGCATGAACACGACCTTGGACGCGACGTTGCGGGCGAAGGCCATTTCGTGGGTCACCAGCACCATGGTCATGCCCTGGCGCGCCATGTCTTCCATGACCTTCAGCACCTCGCCCACGAGTTCGGGATCGAGCGCCGAGGTGACCTCGTCGAACAGCATCAGCTGCGGCGCCATCGCCAGGCAGCGGGCGATCGCCACGCGCTGCTGCTGGCCGCCCGACAGCAGGGCGGGATAGGCGTCGATCTTTTCGGCCAGGCCGACGCGGCGCAGCACGTCCAGCGCCAGCGCGCGGCCCTCGGACTTGGCGATCTTGCCGTTGAGCGTGGGCGCCAGCGTGATGTTGCGCTCCACGTTCAGGTGGGGAAACAGGTTGAACTGCTGGAACACGATGCCCACGCGCTGGCGGAACTGGCGCAGGCCGGGCATGGCGGCGTGCACGCGTTCGCCGCCGATGCGGATGTCGCCGTCGTCGACGGTCTCCAGCGCGTTCAGGCAGCGCAGCAGGGTGGACTTGCCCGAGCCGGAGCGGCCGATGATGGTGACGATCTCGCCTTCGTCGACTTCTAGCGAGACGCCGTTGAGCACCGCGTTGGCGCCGAAACGTTTGTGGACATTGGAGACTTCAACGAGCGCCATGGATGCGGCCCTCCAGGTTACGCGCCCACATCGTCAGGGGCAGGCACGCCGCGAAGTACAGCAACGCGACGCAGGAATACACCAGCAGGGGCTGGAAGGTGGCGGCGCTGGCGATCTGCCCGGCGCGGGCCAGTTCCACGAAGCCCACCACCGAGGCCAGCGAGGTGCCCTTGATGAGCTGCACCAGAAAGCCCACGGTGGGCGGCAGCGACAGGCGCAGCGCCTGCGGCGCGATCACGTGGCGGAACTGATGCCATTTGGACAGGCCCAGGCAGGCGGCGGCTTCCCATTGTTCGTGCTTGACCGCCTGGATGCCGCCATACCAGATCTGGCCCAGGAAGGCGGCCGTGTAGATGATGAAGGCCACGCTGACGGCGGTCAGCGCCGGCACCTCGACGCCCAGGAATACCGGCATGCCGAAGTAGAAGAACATCAGCAGGCCCAGCAGCGGCACGCCCTGCACCAGTTGCTGCAGGACGGCGGCCAGCCAGCGCAGCGGCGCGGCGCGATGGCTGCGCAGCAGCGCCAGCCCCAGGCCCAGCGGCGCGCCGATGGCCAGCGCGATCAGCACCAGCGCCACCGTCCATTGCAGGGCGCTCAGCAGGGAGGCGAAATCGCTCCAGGAAAACGTACGCATGCTCAAGGCTCCTAGCGGCGCACGGGCCAGGTGAAGGCCAGACTGCCGGCCAGGGCCAGCACGGCCTTGGTGATCAGCACGAGCGTGAAGTAAATGCCGCAGATCACCGCATAGACCTCGAAGCTGCGATAGGTGCGGCTTTCGATGAAGCTGCCGGCGTGGAACAGGTCTTCGGCGGAAACCTGCGAGGCCAGCGAGGTGCCCAGCAGCAGGATGACCAGTTGCGTGCCCAGCGCCGGATAGACGTTGCGCAGCGCCGGCGCCAGCACGATGTGGCGGTAGACCTGCCAGCTCGTCAGGCCCAGGCAGTGGCCGGCTTCGACCTGGCTGCGCGGAATCGAGTCCAGCCCGGCGCGCAGGATCTCGATGGCGTAGGCGCCGAAATACAGGCTCAGCGCCACCGCCGCGGCCACGAAGGGCGGCATGCGCAGGCCCAGGCCGGGCAGCACGAAGAACACCACGAAAAGCTGGATCAGCGAGGGCGTGTTGCGGAACACCTCGACATAGGCCCGCAGGAACAGCTTGACGGGCCGGGGGCCGTGGCGCGTGAGCAGGGCGCCGGCCAGGCCGATCGCCAGTCCGGCGACGACGGCGATGGCCGTCAGCTCCAGCGTGACCTGCATGCCTTGCCAGAGCTGTTCGCGGTAGCGCCAGATCTGTTGGAAATTCAGTTGCTGCATGGCTTACCCGAAGAACGTGCGGTAGGCGGATAGCACCCGGCCGTCGGCGTCCAGGCCGAAGAAGACGCGCCAGCGGTCCAGACAGGTGCAGGGGTGCGAGATGCCGAACTCGATCACGTCGCCCGGCGCCAGCGCGCTGTCGGGCGCGACGGCCAGGAAGGCGTGCTGGTCGTTGAGCCGGGTGACGCGACCGGCGGGGTCCCAGCCGGCCAGGGGCGCGCCGTCGCGGTAGGCCGCCAGCGGCACGGGCAGGTCCTGGTCGTAGGACACGTCGCGCATGCCGAAGCCGCAGATCGCCAGCCCCGGTTCGGGACGCGACAGGACCTCGCCCCACAGGCGCAGGGCCGGCCGGAAGTCGGCGGCGGCCTGGCGGGCCTGGCCGTCGACCTGGAAGCCGGCGCGCGCGTCCATGGCCT
>Ga0182742_1004848_pt1 | contig 11809 bp, 9 predicted proteins | sample eDN5th37CBELigMG_FD_128880 | JGI IMG/M metagenome (GOLD analysis project Ga0182742, IMG submission 128880) | Enriched Miracle-Growth compost microbial communities from Emeryville, California, USA - eDNA 5th pass 37_C BE-Lig MG (version 2)... ... | reverse complement strand
TCGCGCGCGCCGGCTCGGTGGACGCGGCAGTTGCCGAATTGTCGGTGGCGCTGGGCATCGACGCAGACGAAAGCGCGGCGGCGATCGAAGAACGCATCCTGTCAGAGGCCGCGTTCGATACCGGCTTGTGGCCTGATCTCGCGACCGTTCTGATCGCCGGCGGCAAAAGCTATGCCGAGCGCGCCGCCGACCTCAAGGCCGCGCTTCGCTCATCGCAATCCGCGCGGCTTGACGCCTATATGCAGATATTCTGCACGAACAAGCTTGAGCGACGCAAAAACCTGGTCAGCAAGGCGTTGCGCAATGGGCATCCGGACTATGCGGAGCGGCTCGAGCGCGAGCAGGACCGCATCTGCGCGCTGCTCGATACACGGCGAGCGGCCCAGTGCCGCGACCGGACGCGCGCGCTCGTCACCGTCGCCCATGAAGTGATCGTGCGCTACCGCCGCGAAAAAGCGCGGCGCGGGCTGCTTGACTATGACGATCTGATCGATCGCACGCTGGCGCTGTTCAACCGCACCTCTGCCGCCTGGGTGCTCTACAAGCTTGATCTCGGGATCAACCACCTGCTGCTCGATGAGGCGCAGGACACGAGCCCCAAGCAATGGGAGATCATCAATACGCTGGTCTCGGAATTTACCGCGGGCGCGGGTGCACGCAGCAGCAAACGCACGATGTTCGCGGTCGGCGACGACAAGCAGTCGATTTTCTCGTTCCAGGGTGCCGCGCCGGAAAAATTCGGCGCGATGAAGGAGCGGTTCGAGCGCGACTTTCGGGCTGCGCAGCTCGAATGGCGCAACGTGAAACTGCTGACCTCGTTCCGCTCGGGCGAGATCATCCTGCAGGCCGTCGACGCCGTATTCGCGCAAGCCTCTGCCTATGAGGCGCTATCCTCCGACAAAACGAAGACCGTCCACGAGGCGCTTCCAGGCAAGCTGCCGGGCCAGGTCGATATCTGGCCTTTGGTAAAGCCGGACGACAAGATCGCCATTGAGGGCTGGGACGCGCCATTCGACACCATGAGCGAGCAGAGCGTACAGGTGCGGCTGGCGAAGAAGATCGCGGCGCATGTGAAGCTGTGGCAGGCAGCCGGCACCAGGGCCGGCGACGTGCTCATTCTGGTGCGGCAACGCGGCCCACTATTCGAGGCGATCATCCGCTCGTTGAAGGCGGCCGGCATCCAGGTCGCAGGCGCCGACCGCATGGTACTGCTCGATCATATCGCGGTGATGGACCTGATCGCGCTGGCTGACGCGCTGCTGCTGCCTGAAGACGATCTGGCGCTCGCTTCGGTCCTGAAGAGTCCGCTGTTTGGCCTCAGCGAAGAGGACTTGTTCGCTATTGCGCATAATCGCGGTCGGCAGTCCCTGCGCGCGGCTCTGCTACGCAAGGCGGACGAATTCGCGGAAACGGCAAAGACACTGGAGGAACTGACGGACGCGGCGCTGCATGACACGCCCTTCGCATTCTATGCACGGCTGCTTGGCGCGGGTGGCGGGCGCAAGCGCATTCTTGCGCGGCTCGGACCCGAGGCGAGCGATGCGCTCGACGAGTTCCTCAATCTGGCGCTCGCATATGAACGGCGCGAGACACCTTCACTGCAGGGCTTCGTCGCCTGGCTGCGTGCCGCCAATGCGGAGGTCAAGCGGGACATGGAGATCACGCGAAACCAGGTGCGCGTCATGACCGTGCACGGCGCGAAGGGGCTTGAGGCGCATACCGTGATTCTTGCCGACACGACGACGCGACCGGAAGGTTACAAGCCACCGCGCCTGCTCGATGTGCCGCTCGGCAGCGGCAATGGACTGGTCTGGGCGAAATCCAAGGACACCGATCCGCCCATCGTTGAGACCGCACGCGAGTCGGCGAAGGAAGCGAGCATCGCGGAATACAAGCGGCTTCTCTATGTCGCCATGACCCGTGCCGAGCAGCGGCTTGTGATCTGCGGAACAGCCTCGACCGTAAAGAAGGATGCCACACCGAGCATCCCGGACCAGTGCTGGTACCGCCTGGTCGAAAATGCGCTGGTCGGCGGCCAAACGGCCGGGGTCCTCGAACTCCCATCCGAAGATGGCGACGGTACGATCTGGCGGATGCGCAAGGACGTTCTCGACCTTCAGATTCGTGCAGAACAAGAGTCCCCGCGAACCGAAACGCCCCTGCCCGGCTGGATCGACACCGCCGTCCCGGCCGATGCGCTACGCGCGGTCGCGATAACGCCCTCGGAAGCGGACGAGATCGACGGAACTCACGGCGCCGGCGAGGGCGCGCGCGAACATGCGCTCGAACGGGGCCGCCTGCTGCATCGCCTCATTCAGTCCCTCCCCGATGTTCCGCCCGAAAGCCGTGCCGCCGCGGCTGCGGATTTCCTGAGCCGCAATCGTAGGACGATTGCCCCTTCAGACTGCGACAGCCTCGCGGCGCAAACGCTCGCAATCCTCGAAAACCCTCAATTCGCCCCGCTCTTTGCGCCCGGCAGCCGCGGCGAGGTGCCTGTCGTCGGCGGGCTGGAGCGCCCAGGCCTTGCCCCCTATTCCGTGACCGGCCAAGTCGACCGGCTGGCGGTCACGGACAGCGAGGTGCTCATCGCCGATTACAAGACCAACCGGCCCGCCCCGACCGCGATCGGAGACATCCCGCGCGCCTATCGGCGTCAGCTTGCGCTCTATCGGGCGCTGCTGCAGCGGATCTATCCGGGGCGAACCGTGCGTGCGGCTCTGATCTGGACCGAAAACGCCACTCTGATGGAGCTGCCGCAAAAAGTGCTGGATGCGGAACTTGCAACCCTATCCTTAGTCTGACGCAGGGTTGACCCCGCCAGAGGGGGTTCATAGGTTCAGCCCTCAAAGTTCAAGTGGTCCCACGATTCGAAAAGGTGTGTGACATGGCCGTTGGGAAGGTATCGGACGCGACTTTCGAGGCCGAAGTCTTGAAAGCCAGCGGCCCTGTGGTGGTGGATTTCTGGGCTGAATGGTGCGGCCCGTGCCGCATGATCGCGCCGGCGCTGGATGAAATCCAGAATGCGCTTGGCGAGAAGGTCAAGATCGTGAAGCTGAATGTCGACGAAAATCCGGGTGTTGCGTCGAAGTATGGCATCATGTCGATCCCGACGCTGATGATCTTCAAGGATGGCGAACTCGCCTCGCGGCAGGTCGGCGCCGCGCCCAAGGCGAAACTGGAACAGTGGATCAACGCGGCGGTCTAAGACAGATCCTGAGATTTTTTTTCAACGGCCGGCCGCAAAGCCGGCCGTTTTGCGTTAGGGACCGGAGTGCAAGCCGATGTCCCTGCCCATCAAGTCACCGTTTCCTCCAATGGAGGCGCTGTCGGTCGATACCATCCCGGCGGGCCCGGAATGGCAATATGAGCCGAAATGGGACGGGTTTCGCTGCCTTGCCTTTCGGGACGGCGCGCGCGTCGAACTACAGTCGAAATCCGGGCAATCTCTGACCCGGTATTTTCCGGAACTTGTCGAAGCCATCGGCAAGCTGAAGCCGGCATCCTTCGTACTGGATGGCGAAATTGCTGTTCCGGAAGGACAGGCCTTCTCGTTCGATGCGCTGCTCCAGCGGATCCATCCCGCCGCCAGCCGGGTGCAGCGCCTCTCAACCGAGACGCCCGCGCTATTGATCGTTTTCGACCTGCTCGCCGATGGCGGCAGAAATCTCACCAGCGAGCCGCTTGACGTGCGTCGCAAGGCGCTCGAAAGCTTCGCCGACAAGTGGCTGGGATCGAACAAGATCATTCGTCTGTCGCCTGCCACGGCGAAATTGAGCGATGCCAAGAAATGGTTCGCCCGCGTCGGCGACGCGTTGGACGGCATCATCGCGAAACGCCGCGACAAGCCTTACGCCGCCGGCGAGCGGACGGCGATGCAGAAGATCAAGAACATTCGAACCGCCGACTGCGTGGTCGGCGGGTTCCGCTATAACGAAGGCAAGCGCGTGGTCGGCTCGCTGCTCCTCGGACTTTATGACGATGCAGGCCTGCTGAACCACGTCGGCTTCACATCCGGACTGAAGGCGAGCGAGAAAGCCGCGCTCACGCAGACGCTGGAGAAAATCGCCGGCGGACCGGGCTTTACCGGCAACAAGCCCGGCGGGCCGAGCCGCTGGTCAACCAAGCGCTCGGCGGAATGGACGCCGCTCAAACCAAAGCTCGTCGTCGAGGTGCGCTACGATCATTTCTCCGGGGGCCGCTTTCGCCACGGCACCACGCTAATGCGCTGGCGACCTGACAAGGCGCCGCGACAATGCACGATGGACCAGCTGCAGCAAAAGGGCGCGAAGCTGCAAAAGCTGCTGAAATGATCGAGGCCTTCGGGGTTTTCAGGGGCACAAGCGAAGCAATCCACCCACGCGGATTCGGCAGGCATGCCGACCCGACTGGTCGCCTCCGTAATCTGGAGGGCGGCCAAGCCGCGCTGTTTGGACCTGTACAAACAGCCGGCCGCACGGCCGGCTGTTTGCATTTTTCGCCTAACGGTCGCGTCGATGGCCGAAGCCAGACTCACTGCGCCTTGATGTTGAGCGACTTGATGATCTCGCCCCAGCGCTTGGTCTCGCCCTCGGTAAATTGGGCGAGTTCCTGTGGCGTCGATGAGCGCACTTCGAAGCCCAGCGCCTCGAACTTGTCCTTGAATGCCGGCGAGTTGACGATCTTCACCAGCTCTTTGTGCAGGCGGTCGATCACCGGCTGCGGGGTTCCGGCCTTTGTGTAGAGGCCGGTCCAGATCGACGACGTGACCCCGGGATAGCCGAGCTCCGCCATCGTCGGCACATCGGGGATCTGCTTCAATCGCTTGTCGTTCATCACGGCAATCGCGCGCAGCTTGCCTGATTGAAGAAAGCTCAGCACGTCGGAAATCGACGGAAACATCACGTCGAGCTGACCGCCCAGCATGTCATTCAGAGCCGGGCCCTGCCCGCGATAAGGCACATGCACCATCTGCGTGCCGGTCGCGCGCTTGAACAATTCGCCGCCAAGATGGGTCGGCGAGCCGGTGCCGGAGGATCCGAAATTGGCCTTGTCGCCCCCCGCCTTGAGCTGCGCGACCACGTCCTTGAGCGACGCATCCTTCATCTTCGGGCTTGGGACCACGACCTGCGGATAAATCGTCACCATCGTCAACGGTGCGAAGTCCTTCACCGGGTCATACGGCAGCTTGTCGTAGAGCGACGCATTACTCGCATGCGTGCCGGTGGTCGCCATGAACAGCGTGTAGCCATCCGGCTCCGCACGTGCGGCCTCGGCCGCACCGATATTGCCACCGGCGCCCGGCTTGTTCTCGATCACGACCGCCTGCCCAAGCGCCTTCGACAATTCGTCGGCGATCACCCGCGTCTGCGTATCGGCGCTGCCGCCAGCCGGGAACGGCACGACAATGCGCAGCGGCTTGCTTGGCCATTCCTGCGCCATCGCCATAGCCGAGGACGCCGCCAGGACGGCCGCGGCGATGAAAATACGGAAGACTCTCATGACTTTGATACTCCGCTGAAGAAATCGATGACGAGGTTGTTGAACAGATCGGACTCAGTTCGCGAAAGCGCGTGTCCGCCATGCGATACGAAATGCGCACGCGCTTCGGGCATGTACCGCGCAAATTCCTCCGAGAAATACCGCGGCGTCAGGATGTCGTCGTCGGCACAGAGGATCATGGTCGGGATTTTGATGCGGTTCAGTTCGGAACGCCGGTCGAACGCAAGGATTGCATCGAGCCGGCTGGCCTGTACCGCGGGGTCGCCGAGCTGCGCTGCGGCCTGCGCTTCCGCCTCTCGCAATGCTTCGTCGTTGGCGTTGATCCAATACGGCGGGTAGAGCAGGAGCGATGTGTATTTGCCGTAGGGCTCCGCGCCGAGCTTGGCGTGGATCAGGCTGCGCAAGCCGAGAATGCGATGGCGATAGGGGTCGCCATGCGTCGTGCTGGAATAGATCATCATCGACGAGAGACGGTCCGGATAATCGAGCGCCGTCGCGACACCGATCGCACCGCCGGTCGAATGACCAAGATAATGCGCCGACTTGAGTCCGGCGGCGTCCATCACCGCGACAAGATCGGCCGACAGCTGCTCGATCGATTCGACCGGGATGCGCGAGGATTTCCCGGTGCCGCGCTGATCAAACAGATAGAGCGTGAAATGCTTCTCAAGAACGGCGCGGTTCGGCAGCCAATATCCCATCACGCCGCCAAGGCCCGCCGCGAGGATCAGCGGCGGCCCTTCTCCGGTGCTCTCCCAATACAGGTCGGCGCCGTCACGATGCGCAAACGGCATTCTCAGCGCCCAACGTGCGCGATGGACGAAATTTCGACCAGGAATTCCGGCCGGACCAGATCGGCCCGGATGCAATAGCGCGCCGGCGGCTGGCTCGGGAAATACTCACGATACACTTCGTTCATTACGGCGTAATCGGCGAGATCCTTGAGGAAGATGGAATTGAAAGTGATGTCCGCCATGGTTCCGCCGGCAGTCTCGATGACCGATTTGATCGCCTCGAGCACACAGCGTGTTTGCGCTCTCACATCGCCGATGCCAACAGTCTTGCCGTCCGTGTCCATCGCCAGCATGCCCGAAACATAGACAACGCCATCGGCCTTGGTGCCTGGAGAATACGGAGCGAGCGGCGGCGGCGAACCGGCGGGGACGACAATTTCTTTCGGCATTTTCACTCTCCAGCTAGGGCCGCCGGCAGGCGACCATTTTTTGCAAATTCGAGGCCAGCAGACGGGGCTAAACCGGGGGGGTGCCGTTGCGCCTGAGGACATCGCCGGCGAGATACAGCGACCCGGCGATCAGGATGCGCGGGGCCGCTTCCAGCGCCAGCGCCTTCACCGCAGACAGCGCAGCCTCAACATTGCTTGCGCTTTCGGAAGGGATACCGATCCGGTCGGCTGCGTCCGCGATCTGGCCTGGCGTCAGACTGCGGTCCGCATCGGGTACCGGCACGGCATAAAGCCTGCGCGCGAGCCCGCTGAAGGATCGCAGATAGCCCTCGAAATCCTTGGTGCCGAGCATGCCGACGATCATCACCAGCGGCTTCGGCGCCCGCTCCTCAAGATCGGCGAGCACCACCGAAACGGCGCGGCCGCCATCGGGATTGTGCCCGCCATCAAGCCATAACTCGCTGCCGGCTGGCGCGAGATCGAGAAGCCGGCCGTATGTGAGCCGCTGCATGCGCGCTGGCCAGTCGGCCCGAAGCAGGCCAGCCTCGTAGGCTTCCGCCGAGATTTTCAAGCCGGATGCGCGTAACGCGGCGACCGCAATGCCGGCATTCACGAACTGGTGCCGGCCGATCAGTTTCGGTCCTGGCAAATCGAGCAGCCCATCATCGTCCTGATAGACCAAACGACGATGCTCCTCGCTTATGTTCCAGTGCTCGCCGGCGACGCGCAGCGGCGCGCGGACACGTTGCGCAGCCGCTTCGATCACCGCCAGCGCCTCCGGCCTCTGCGGGCCGATGACGGCCCTCACGCCACGCTTGAGGATTCCCGCCTTTTCGGCGGCAACGCTCTCGATCGTATCGCCAAGATATTCGGCATGGTCGAGCGAAACGGACGTGATAACGCTGGTGAGCGGCGCATCGATCACATTGGTGGCGTCGAGCCGCCCGCCAAGTCCGACTTCGAGCAGCAGCACGTCCGCCGGATGGCGTGAAAACAGCAGCAGGCCGGCTGCCGTCGTGATCTCGAATACGGTGATCGGCGCGCCGGCATTGACGCGCTCGCATTCCTCCACGATCGCACGCAATTCGTCGTCATCGACGAATTGGCCGCCGCCCTCGGCTGCAATGCGAAAGCGCTCGTTGAATCGCACGAGATGCGGCGAGGTATAGACGTGCACATGATGTCCGGCGCTCTCCAGCATCGCCCGCATGAAGGCGATGGCCGATCCCTTTCCGTTGGTGCCCGCGACATGAATCACCGGCGGCAGCTTGCGCTCCGGATGATCGAGCCGGGCGAGCAGCCGCCACATCCGATCGAGCGAGAGGTCGATCAGCTTGGGATGCAACGCGAGCAGGCGCGTCAATGTATCGTCAAGCGCTGACATTGCGTTCAATCAGTATCACGAGCCGGCCGCCCCGCTAAGACGCGCGGAGCCGGTTGCACGCAATATACGCATGATCCCGTATGCGGATGATTACCGTGCTTTCAGTCCGCTGCGACGGCATCGCTGGTCGCCGGAACATTGGCCCGGCCGGCATCCGGCGAGAACTTGGTCAGCAGCCGGCAGAGCCGGGCGAGCGTCGGCCGCAGGTCGTGACGGTGCACGACCATATCGACCATGCCATGGTCCTTCAGATATTCAGCGCGCTGGAAGCCTGGCGGCAATTTTTCGCGAATGGTCTGCTCGATGACACGCGGGCCGGCAAAGCCGATCAGCGCGCCGGGCTCGGCAATCTGCACATCGCCCAGCATCGCGTAGGAGGCGGTGACGCCGCCGGTGGTCGGATTGGTGAGAACCACGATGTAGGGCTTCCTGGCTTCGCGCAGCATTTCGACCGCAACCGTGGTGCGCGGCATCTGCATGAGGGACAGAATGCCCTCCTGCATGCGTGCGCCTCCTGACGCCGCGAACAGGATGAAGGGCGTGCCGCGCTCGACCGCGGTCTGAAGTCCCTTGATGATCGCCTCGCCCGCAGCCATGCCGAGCGAGCCGCCCATGAAATCGAAATCCTGTACGCCGATCACCACCGGGATGCCCTCAAGCCGGCCGAAGCCGAGCTTGATCGCATCGTTCATGCCGGTCTTGGTGCGGGCGTCCTTCAGGCGATCGGCGTATTTGCGCTGGTCGCGGAATTTCAGCGGGTCGGCCGGCACTTCCGGCACGCCGATATCGAGCCAGGTCTCGCCATCGAACATCGACTTCAGGCGGGCGGTCGCGCCCATGCGCATATGATAGTTCGAGCCGGGAATGACGAACTGGTTGGCCTCGACATCCTTGAAGAACACGAGCTGCCCGGTCTCCGGACACTTGATCCAGAGATTCTCGGGCGTCTCGCGCTTCAGGAACGACCGAATTTTCGGTCGGACGACGTTGGAGATCCAGTTCATGCGTCTCGACTATCTCATCCGCACCCGGGCCTTCCGGGCGCTCAATCCGCGACGAAGCCGGACGCCTTCACCACCGGCCCCCAGCGTTCAATGTCCGCCTTCACCGTCGCGGCGAATTCGGCAGGTGTCTTGTAGTCCGGCTCGTTGCCCAGCACGGCAAGCTTCTGTTTCACATCCGGGGCAGCAAACGCATCTTTAATGGCAACATTAAGCTTCGATACGATATCGTCCGGCGTCTTTGACGGGACCAGCGCACCGAGCCAAGCCTCGATCACGACGTCGTAGCCGGATTCCTTCATCGTCGGCACGTCCGGGAGGAAGCTCGACCGATTCGCACTTGTCACCGCAAGCACACGGACTTTTCCGTCCTTTACAAACGGCAACACCTCCCCAACCGGGTTGACGCCGCACGAGACGTGTCCGCCGATCAGATCCTGCAGCGCCGGCGCGCCGCCCTTGTAGTGAACCGGCGTCATCGGAACTTTCGAGGCTTGCGACAGCATCAGGCCGGCGAAATGCGGGGTGCCGCCGGCCGCCGTGGTGGCGTGAGTCGCCTTGTCCGGATTCGCCTTGCACCAGGCGAGGAAGTCTTGAAGCGTCTTGACCGAGCCGGGAATGGACGGGCCAATGCTCAGGCACAGCGCCGATTTCGCGATCGTCGCAACGGGAGTGAAATCGCGGACCGGATCGTAATTCAACGAACGGAAGCTGTGCGGATATACCGTGATCGGGAAGTCCGGCGTGAACAGAATGACACTGCCGTCGGCTTCGGCGCCCTTCACGTAATCGACCGCAAGGCGGCCGGCCGCCCCGACCCTGTTCTCGACGATCGTGGTCGGCGCATAGACGCCTTTGAGCTTGTCGGCGAGGATGCGGGCAAGGGTATCCGTACTGCCTCCGGCCGGGAATGGGACCACCACCCGCGTGGTCTGCTGGATCACCTGCGCAGCCGCGCCGCGCGACAGAGGCAATTGGCTTGCGGTCAATGCGCCGGCTGCTCCGAGCAACCAGGTCCGACGTGTCAGCATGAAGCAATCCTCCACCGAGATGATATTTGTTATGCGTTATTCCGCCGCGACCCGGCGCACCGAGCGGACACCGTTTGCAAGTTCGGCAACGAGTGCGGTGACCGCCTTGACCGTGTCCGCCGAGGCGCGGCCGTCGGCCTGAAGGGTGTCGCGCAACCGGTCGATCAGCGCCGATCCGACGACCACGGCGTCGGCCCCCCGCGCGATCTCGCGCGCATTCTCCGGCGTCCTGACGCCGAAGCCGACGGCCACCGGCAGCGCGGTGTGGCGCTTGATCCGGGCGACGGCATCGGCGACGCGCGCCGCATCCGGCGTGGCTGCTCCGGTGATGCCGGTGATCGATACATAATAGACGAAGCCCGACGTATTCGCGAGCACCGTCGGCAGGCGCTTGTCGTCTGTGGTGGGTGTTGCGAGACGGATGAAGTTGAGCCCGGCCTTCAGCGCGGGAATGCAAAGCTCGGTGTCTTCCTCGGGCGGCAGATCGACCACGATCAGCCCATCGACGCCGGCCGCGATCGCGTCGGCAAGAAAGCGGTCAACGCCATAGATATAAATCGGATTGTAGTAACCCATCAGAACAATCGGCGTATCAGCGTCACGGGTCCGGAATGCGCGCACAAGCGCGAGTGTCCTGGTCAGTGTCTGGCCGGCTTTCAGCGCCCGCAGACCTGCTGCCTGGACCGCTGGCCCGTCCGCCATCGGATCGGTGAACGGCATGCCGATCTCGATGACATCCGCGCCCGCTTTCGGCAGAGCGGAGATGATGGCGAGCGAGGTGTCGTAATCGGGATCACCGGCCATCAGGAAGGTGACAAGGCCGGCGCGGCCTTCGCCTGCGAGTTCGCCAAACCGGCGGTCAATACGTGTGGCCATCAGATCGAGGTCCCGAGATACTCTGCAACGCTCGCAAGGTCCTTGTCACCGCGGCCGGAAATGTTGACCACCATCAGATGATCCTTCGGTTTCGCCGGCGCGATATCCCCGACCTTTGCCAGCGCATGCGCGGTTTCCAGCGCCGGGATGATGCCCTCGAGCTTCGAGCAGAGTTGCAGCGCCTCCACCGCCTCATCGTCAGTGGCCGAGAGAAATTTCACGCGGCCGATATCGGCAAGCCAGGCATGCTCCGGTCCGATGCCCGGATAGTCGAGCCCGGCTGAAATAGAATGCGCCTCGTTGATCTGACCGTCCTCGTTCATCAGGAGATAGGTGCGGTTGCCGTGCAGCACGCCCGGACGGCCACCCGAGACCGAGGCCGCATGAAGCCCCGACGGGATGCCATGACCCGCGGCTTCGACGCCGTAGATCTCCACGTCCTTGTCATCAAGAAAGGGATGGAACAGGCCCATGGCGTTCGAACCGCCGCCGATACAGGCGATCAGTGAATCCGGCAGCCGGCCTTCCGCCGCCATCATCTGCTCGCGGGTTTCATTGCCGATCACGCACTGAAAGTCACGCACCATCGTCGGATAGGGATGCGGGCCGGCAACGGTGCCGATGCAATAGAAGGTGTCGGCGACATTCGTCACCCAGTCGCGGAGCGCCTCGTTCATGGCGTCTTTTAGGGTTTTCGAACCGGACTGGACGGGCACCACCTCCGCGCCCAGCATTTTCATGCGGAACACGTTTGGCTTCTGCCGCTCGACATCGACGGCGCCCATATAGACGATGCAGGGCAGGCCGAAACGCGCACAGAGCGTCGCCGTAGCAACCCCGTGCATGCCCGCCCCGG
>Ga0182742_1004847_pt1 | contig 11812 bp, 13 predicted proteins | sample eDN5th37CBELigMG_FD_128880 | JGI IMG/M metagenome (GOLD analysis project Ga0182742, IMG submission 128880) | Enriched Miracle-Growth compost microbial communities from Emeryville, California, USA - eDNA 5th pass 37_C BE-Lig MG (version 2)... ... | reverse complement strand
TTGCAGACGAAATTCAGGTAGGCTTAGCGCGTACAGGGAAAATGTTTGCATGTGATTGGGAGGAAGTTGATCCAGATATTCTTATTTTAGGAAAAGCACTTGGCGGCGGAGTATTCCCAATCTCTTGTGTGGTCGCAAACTCTGATGTACTAGGAGTATTCAACCCAGGTTCACACGGATCTACATTTGGAGGTAATCCTCTAGCTTGTGCTGTGTCGCTTGCTTCTCTTGAAGTGATTGAGGAAGAAAAACTAGCTGAGCGTTCCCTAGAATTAGGAGAGTATTTCCTGAATCAACTAAAAACAATCAACAATTCGAAGATAAAAGAAATTAGAGGAAAAGGGTTGTTTATCGGTGTTGAGCTTACTGAGGCTGCTAGACCATATTGTGAGCAACTAAAAGAAGCTGGTTTGTTGTGCAAAGAAACACATGAAACGGTGATTCGCTTTGCACCACCTTTAATTATAACCAAGGAAGAAATCGACTGGGCGTTTGAAAAAATTCAAAACGTGTTAGGTTCTTAATTGTAATCGGTAACCAATATTACTAATTCGACGAGGGGTAGAATGATGCCTAATAATACTGTGGTAAATGCGATCGAAAAGGATCATCAAAAGGAACAAGAATCTCTTAACTTGTTTTACTCAACGCAAACGGTTATTCAAAAAGCCTTAAATAAGCTAGGGTATACTCACGAAATGTATGAATTGTTAAAAGATCCAATCAGAATGCTAACGGTTCGTATTCCTGTCCGTATGGATGATGGGACGGTTCAAATATTTACAGGATACCGTTCACAGCACAACGATGCCGTGGGACCGACAAAGGGTGGCGTCCGTTTCCATCCGGAAGTAGATGAAGAAGAAGTAAAAGCCTTATCGATCTGGATGAGCTTGAAATGTGGAATCACGGACCTTCCTTATGGAGGCGGAAAAGGTGGCATTATTTGTGATCCACGAAAGATGTCCTTTAGAGAACTTGAGAGATTAAGTCGTGGATATGTTCGGGCAATCAGCCAAATTGTTGGACCAACAAAGGATATTCCAGCACCAGATGTGTACACGAATTCACAAATTATGGCGTGGATGATGGATGAGTATAGCCGTTTGCGAGAGTTTGATTCTCCCGGTTTTATCACAGGAAAACCAATCGTATTAGGCGGATCTAAGGGCAGAGAAACAGCAACTGCCCGAGGAGTAACGATTTGCGTGGAAGAAGCGGTAAAGAAAAAAGGCTTTGAATTACAAGGAGCAAGAGTCGTGATTCAAGGGTTTGGGAATGCGGGGAGTTATTTAGCTAAATTTATGCATGATGCAGGGGCAAAGGTGATCGCCGTTTCAGATGTATACGGGGGAGTTCACGATCCTAATGGGCTCGATATCGATTATCTATTAGATCGACGCGATAGTTTCGGAACATTTTCTAAAATCTTTGAACACACAATAAGTAATTCAGAGCTATTAGAGCTTGACTGTGACATTTTAGTCCCTGCAGCCATTTCCAATCAAATCACCGCTCAAAATGCAGCCAATATTAAAGCGAAAATTGTGGTCGAAGCAGCTAATGGCCCAACCACTCTTGAGGCAACAACTACTCTAACCGAACGAGGGATTTTGTTGGTGCCAGATATTTTGGCAAGTGCCGGAGGAGTTACGGTTTCTTACTTTGAATGGGTGCAAAATAATCAAGGCTATTATTGGTCTGAGGAAGAAGTCGATGAAAAGCTGTCTAAGGTAATGATCCATTCCTTTGAAAATATATATCAGACTGCTGCACACCATAAAGTGGATATGCGCTTAGCAGCCTATATGGTAGGGATTAAGAAGATGGCAGAAGCGGCTAGATTCCGTGGTTGGGTATAAGGTGAGCAGGTGAACAAAAGTTAACGGACCTTTTAAGGAAACCCTGTAGGAAAAAAAGAATGGTAAAGGGAGTGAACCTAGTTGCTAGGTAAAGTATATGAATGTATTTATAGTTCTTGTTCCGGTAAGGTTGAGAAGGTTCTTACAGGGGAAAATAACCATGTGTATGAATGGGAAAAGTTATTTGTAATCAAAAAGAATAACGGTAGTACAGAAGAAATATCAATCGGTATTAGTGGGCATATTACTTCCTTACATGTAAAGGAAGGTGAAGTGGTGAATCCTTTGACCGTACTAGCTACCATTCAGGATGACTTGATCATTACCGGATCCGATTAGAAATAAAAAACTCTTTCCGAGAAAAGGGAAAGAGTTTTTTGCATCTCTTATGCAAAATTAACGCTCACATGCCAAATCCGTTTGCAGAATATGTTCAAAAAGAGTTCACAATTATACCTTTTCAATTTGGCATGAAACTTGCAACCCTAAGAATGTAACCGCATACTTACATGGGAAAAAGGGGGATAAAATGAATATTCCGGAAAACAACACTTCACATGAATTAAAAAGAACAATGAAGACTCGTCACTTATTTATGATCTCATTAGGAGGGGTAATAGGATCAGGTTTGTTTTTAGGATCTGGATACACGATTAGCGAAGCGGGACCTATGGGAGCCATTCTTTCTTATCTTGTGGGTGGACTTATTATGTTTTTAACGATGCTGTGCCTTGGTGAGTTATCTGTCGCCATGCCTGTATCAGGCTCTTTTCAAACATATACGACCAAGTTTATCGGACCAGGCACAGGATTTGCCCTTGGCTGGTTATATTGGCTAGGATGGTCTGTCACAGTCGCGTTAGAGTTCTTAGCAGCAGGGCAGTTAATGGAAAGATGGTTCCCTGATATTCCGGTTTGGATTTGGAGCGGGATCTTCGCTGTCGTCTTGTTCTCCTTAAATGCATTATCGGCTAAAGCTTTTGCGGAAGCAGAGTTCTGGTTCTCTAGTATAAAAATATTAGCAATCCTACTTTTCATTGCTTTAGGTGGGGCAGCACTGTTTGGTTTGATCGATTTAAAGGGTGGACAAGAAGCACCGTTTTTAACAAATTTTACAGCACATGGCTTACTTCCGAACGGATTTTCCGCGTTAATTATTACGATGATTGCCGTGAACTTTTCCTTTCAGGGTACAGAATTGATTGGGATAGCTGCAGGAGAAAGTGAAAACCCAGAGAAAACAATTCCTAGATCGATCAAGCAAACGGTTTGGAGAACTCTTGTATTCTTTGTACTAGCGATCTTTGTGGTTGCTGGATTAATTCCGATGGAAAAAGCCGGAGTGATTGAGAGTCCGTTTGTTGTTGTATTTGATAGTATTGGAATACCATTTGCTGCTGATATTATGAATTTTGTTATTCTTACAGCCTTGTTATCGGTTGGGAATTCAGGATTATATGCAGCTACTCGTATGCTGTATGCGATGTCAAAAGAAAAAATGGCCAGTCCTGTTTTGACAAAAGTAAACAAAAATGGTGTACCAATGAATGCCTTGATTTTAACCATGGGAATTTCTCTTTTGTCACTACTTTCAGGATTTTTTGCAGCGGAAACCGTGTTTGTATGGCTGCTTTCAATTGCTGGACTCGGTGCACAAGTCGGTTGGATTTCAATTACGGCATCTCAGATTGCTTTCCGTAGAAAATTTATTCGGGATGGTGGTAAGTTGGAGGATTTGAAATTCAAAACACCGTTTTTTCCAGTGCTTCCACTGATTGCGCTTACATTAAATGTTATTGTCCTTGCTAGTTTAGCATTTGACTCTGAGCAACGATTAGCTCTTTATTTAGGCGTTCCGTTTGTTGTTGCTTGCTACTTGATTTATCACTTCAAAATAAAAGCACAACATGAACACAAAGAAGAAGCAAATTACCAAATACCAAAAGTACAATAAACATACAAAACAAGAAAGCTTTATGACCTCTATGGATATAAAGCTTTTTTTAGTTAGTTTGTACTATTCATAATATTAGAAATGAAAAAATCCACTCATTGCATTATACTTAACTTACTACGTATAGGTGAGGTATTTATGGAAAATAAAATTGTACCTTTAACGAATTTGATAGACTTAAAAAATCATGGTCATATATTGTATACATACAATAAGCTTGATAATTATATTGAAAATGCCATCTCATATATCGTATCGGGGATAGAACAAGGTCATCACATCATTTTTATCGAAAGTAATGATACCTATGAAAAAATGAAAGGCATATTAAGAGGGATGTTGACGCAGGATGCTCTTGACTGTATCCATTTTCTTGATAACTATGAGTTTTATCGACTTTATGATGATTTTCATTGTGACTTAATTGTCAGTCATTTTTCAGATGTTATTAGTCATTTTCAAGAAAATCATATTACCGTAAGAACGTGGGCCAATGTTTGTTGGAATGATGAAAGGGAAATTGAGTTGAAACTTGAGAGTTTCGAAAAAAACGCTGATCAATGTGTTCGACATTCCAATCTCATATCGGTCTGTGCTTATAACGGGAACAAAATAACCGTCACTCTCCAAAATAGCATGCTAAAATCCCACGAGTATATTATGACCGATCATGAATTAGTAAAATCTTATTTTTATAAAAATAATTCCGTTCATTTACCTTCGTTAACTATCGCAAAAGAAACCCAACTAGAAGAAAAATTAATTGCAACAAAGCATCAGTTACAGTCTTTTATCTTTCAAAATTTAGATCCTGTTGTCATCATTGATAAGTGGGACAAAGTTATTACAGTAAACGCAGCATTTCACTCAACCTTTGGATTCACCGCAATTGAAGTGTTGGGTCTAGATGCTAGCGAACTTCCTATCCTACCAGATGATAGAAAATTCGAAGTGATACTTAATAGAAGTTTTACTGTTCTTGGTGAAAAGGTGAAAGGGTATGAAACGATACGAAAAACAAAGGATGGCAAAGTGCTTCAGGTACACTTGTCTTGTTTCCCATTACTTGATGAAAAAAATGAGTTAGATGGCTGGGCTGTAATCATACGGGATATTACCGAAAGAAAGCAAGCTCAGGAGTTGTTAATTAAGTCAGAAAAATTGTCTATTGCTGGTGAGCTAGCTGCCGGCATTGCACATGAGATTCGAAATCCAATTACTTCGGTGAAAGGATTCCTTCAGTTGATGCAATCAAGTAACTTTGAAAAGCAGATATATTATGACATTATGTCATCTGAAATTACTCGAATTGAGCAAATTCTTAGTGAACTTCTTATGTTAGCAAAACCACAAGCCGTTCATTTTGCACGTAAAGATGTAATGGTACTTATTCGAGATGTAGTTACGTTACTAGGACCTCAAGCAACGCTCAATAATGTTCAAATCATCACGGATCTAAAAACAGAATTAACACAGATTATGTGTGAAGAAAATCAAATCAAACAGGTTTGCATCAATTTTATTAAAAATGCAATAGATGCAATGCCTGATGGAGGAAACTTAACCATACAACTGATTTCTAGTAAAACACAGGAGTTAATCATTCGTTTTATAGACGAAGGAAACGGAATTCCAGATGAACTAATTTCAAAGCTTGGTCAACCATTTTATACGACGAAGGAGAAAGGGACGGGTCTTGGGTTCATGGTGAGTAAAAGGATTGTAGAGAATCATCAGGGGACAGTCACCATTTGTAGTGAGGTAGGGAAAGGTACTACCATTGAAGTGACATTGCCGAACTAAATTACCTGTAACATTGAAAGGGGAACAAGAATGAAACAAAAGCTAAATTCAACTGAATATGCATCTTATTATTCCAAGTATGTAGACTTAGTTCCTGAGGGAGATTTGACTAGTATCTTATTGCAACAAATGAACGAAACAGTGGATATTCTTAAGGGTTTAACTGAGCAACAGGCCCATTTTTCTTATGGAGTAGGAAAGTGGAGTATCAAAGAAGTGATCGGACATATTACGGATACTGAACGAATCATGGGATATAGGCTATTATCTTTTGCACGTGGCGAAAAAGCTGAACTACCAGGCTATGATGATAATGAATACGTAAGAAATGCTTACTTCAATTCTCTATTCCTACAAGATTTACTTGAAAACTTTGAAATCACTCGGGAATCTACGTTACAGTTAATAAAAAGCCTTCCAAAAGAAGCATACATACGTAGAGGAAAAGCTAATGGATCAGAGGTTTCCGTCCGTGCAATAGTATGCATTATTGCAGGTCATGAATTACATCACCGTAAACTTATTGAGGAGTGCTATATTGGTTCGAAGGAATTTCCTGAATAATGAGTGCGTAAAAAATTTATTATTCGTGTTTCTTTGGATATGATTGGTCGAAATGGGTAAGGATACAGTTATTATTGTATTTTAAAGGATGATTAAATTGTCAAATACCCGTCTTGAACAATTTGATAAAGCTGCACAATTGAGAGAAGACTCAACCGATTTATTTATTCAGATTTGGAAAGAATATCATTTGTACTCTACATTGGAGTTCTGGATAATGGTATCGGTACTTGTTGTTCCATTAGTAATATTATTTTTTAAAATTGATAAAAGTAAAATTTTTTTAATTGGATTTTATGGCTATAGTGTGCACGTAATTCTTGCTTATGGTGATATTTATGGTATGAATGCAGGATATTGGCACTATCCTTTTCAGTTACTACCTTCCTTGCCAAGTTTATCAGTAGATGCCAGTATTGTCCCGGTAGTTTGTATGCTTATGTATCAATGGACGTTAAATCATAAGAAGAACTACTATTTATATGCTATTTTAACGGCAGGTGGTTTTGCGCTTGTATTTAAACCATTACTTGTAGGACTTGGTTTATTTAAACTGTATGGAAAAGCTAATTATATTTATTTGTTTGCCGGGTACGTTTTAATCTTACTTACAGCAAAATTCATAACCAATGTATTTTTATGGGCTCAAAATAGATATGGACCTTCAACTAAACAATATTGACCATGCCTTTACAAAAAGTAAAGGTATTTTTTTATGGAAAAGTGTGTAAGAGAAGGAATAAAGTACCTAAATGTAGAATTAGTTAAACTTGTGTTTCTGCAAACAATAAAAGAAGAGGAAAGGGAAGTTTATCATCCACTAGAAAAAGTAGTGGAATTGTTAAATAGGGGGATTAAATAAATGGAAGTATCATTATTGTTACAATATGGTTGGGTTTTGCTTATTTTAATTGTGCTAGAAGGATTATTATCTGCTGATAATGCCCTAGTTTTAGCCATTATGGCAAAGCATTTACCTGAAGAACAACAGAAAAAAGCGATAAATATCGGATTGCTTTTAGCATTCGTTTTTAGAATAGGGGCCATCTTCATCATTTCATACCTATTCCATGTATGGCAAGTACAAGCCATTGGAGCAGCGTACTTAATTTATATTGCTTTAAAGCATTTGTTCACGAAGCACGAGCGTGAAAAGGACGCGAAAGGGAAAAGTTATCGTGCAACTGTAGCTTCTATCGCTTTAGCCGATATTGCCTTTGCAGTGGATTCTATTTTGGCTGCCGTTGCTCTTGTTCTTGCCTTACCAGATACACCGCTAGGAGATATTGGTGGAATGGATGCAGCTCAATTCATTGTTATCCTAATAGGTGCAATTGCAGGGTTAATTGTTATCCGATTTGCTGCAGCATTCTTTGTTAAGATCTTAACTGAACGTCCAAGTCTAGAGCGTGCTGCCATGCTATTAGTTGGTTGGGTAGGGATTAAACTCCTTATGCACACTCTTGCCCATCCATCTGTTCACATTATTTCACACGATTTTGTTGAAGGTCCAATTTGGAATACCATCTTCTGGTCTGTCATGTTATTAATCGCGCTTGGTGGTTGGTTCATGTCGGGTAAACAAAAAGCAGTTGGTCACTAATATGAAGAGGTGCATAAATCCTACTGGATTTTGCACCTTTTTCATTAATTATGTATTAGTGCAAGTGCAAAAAAGCATCCTCTATGCTCCCATATCCTTTTTTGTCATCAAATTTTGGTTCATCCGTTTCTATAGTCCACTCTTTATTAATAAGTGAAAATTGTCCATCTTGATTCATTTTATATGTTTGATGAAGCATATATGTCGCACCATTTTGGTTAATGGTATAGCCAATATAATATTCTCCATTTTGCCCTTGCTCTTCGAAAAGACCTATATCTTCTAACTTATAGGAATCCATTAACGTGTGAAAAGATTGTTGTAATGTGTTCATAATTTCCTCACGTGTACCATATTCCATCTTAATCATCCTTTCAGGGTGTATGTAAATAAATCCTCTATCAGTAGTAATATCCTACAGAGTTAAATTTATTAGAAAAAAAGTGAAATTACGAACGTTTCCTTATAAAACCAATAAATGTTTGGAAAGCTAAAATAACTACTCAACTTAAAGGGTGTTATATGGAATGGATGATAAGACAAAAATTCGGTTGACGGCCGCTGAAATGGCGATGTTATGGACTCAATATATTAACGACACAGCTTCCATTTGTGTAAATAGTTATTTTTTAGAAAAGGTAGAGGATATGGAAATCAAACCCGTAATTGAATATGCTCTAAACGGTTCGAAACAAAATATCACCTTTTTAAAGGAGTTATTTACAAAAGAAAGCTTTCCCGTCCCGATGGGTTTTACTGAAAAAGATGTACACGTAAACGCACCGAGACTTTTCTCGGATACCTATTTCTTAATGTACTTAAGAAATATGTCTGTCCTTGGGATGACGGCAGGAGGAGTTTCACTAGGTTTGGTCACTAGGCCAGAAGTGGTAACCTTTTTTAAAAGTGTTCTGAAAAAAGCAGTTGGCTTACAAGATTTAACACGAGATTTAATGCTAAAGCAAGGGACTTATGTCCGACCACCCTTTATTTCTACACCAGATAGAGTTGATTTTATTGAAAGACAAAGCTTTTTAACTGGATTTTTAGGAGAAAAAAGGGCACTTGTAGCACAAGAAATTACGATGTTGTTTAATAATATCCAAACAAATGCCATAGGAAAAACGTTAATTACAGGTTTTGCTCAAACAGCTCAATCAAGAGAGGTAAAAGATTACTTTATAAGAGGAAAACGAATTGCGCAAAAGCATATCGATATTTTTAGTGACGTTCTAAAAAAGGAAGATTTACCTGCCCCAATGACATGGGATACCGCTCTGTCGGATTCGACCATACCTGTTTTTTCAGAGAAACTAATGATGTTTCACGTTTCTGGTATGATTGCGGCTGGTATAGGAAATTATGGTGCATCCATGTCTGGGAGTCCTCGTAGAGATTTAGGGTTAAAATATGCATCCCTTATACCTGAGATCGCCCTCTATGCAGAGGATGGAGCGAATATTATGATCAAACATGGTTGGTTAGAGGAACCACCTCAATCGGACAATCGAGAGAAATTAATTAATGGGGAATAAAAAGACCAAATGTAGGACCATACATTTGGTCTTTTAAGTGGTAGTATTATTGACTACTTTTTTCAAAATGAAGAAAGATATTTGTAACCCATTTCGATAGGATGCCACCACTAATGTACCAAAGAAACAAATGAAAGTAGGTAGATCCTTTGGATAGCTGAAATAAATCAAAATAAGTTAATATGGGTTTAAATACAAATGCAAACAGCGCAGCTACAATGAGTACAGCAATATAATAATTCTTATTCCGATTTAGCGTCCATTGGTACACTAGCATGATTACAACGGGGATTAATGACGTATCCAACCCCATATTGAAGGGAAAGAATGGGACGATTTTAAAGGGATACTCCCAATGTCCAAATCTTGTGGAGTAACCATCGATGTATGTTGACAATATATGAGCGCTATACCCAAAAAAACCGATATGAAAAGCTTTTGATCGGTCGAGCTTAAAATATAGAACGATTAAAGGAATGATCAAAAAAGCAACATTCAACCAAAATTGCCAGGTATCGAAACTAGAATACTCTTTCCAATAATCGACCCAATTGTGAGCTAACTCACTGGACGAACTCCTTAGATTTTCCAAACTCTTGGACTGTTCTTCATTCATGTAGATCCCTCATTAAATTTATATATAATTACCATTAGTTATAGTTTGTTAATAAATGTAAAATTAAATACTGAAAAACTTTAGAAATAAAAAGGACCAGCCATTTTATTTGGCATAGTCCTTTGAAAAGCTATAAAATTGTCATGAGTGCTCCACCGATCACACCAGTTAGTACAATAATCCATGGAGGGAGCTTCCAGTATACGAGCATACTGAATAAAATCGCAGCAAAAGCAAAATCAATTGGTGCTAAAATGGAACTGGTCCAAATAGGTTGATAGAAGGCGGATATTAGAATGCCTACCACCGCCGCATTTACCCCCATTAATGCCCCTTTTATTTTAGGATTACGGCGTATAGTATCCCAGAAGGGTAGGGCTCCCAACACAAGAAGAAATGCAGGTAAGAAGATGGCAACTGTCGCTAATAGCCCACCTTGCCAACCGCTTATGACTGTTCCTAAATAAGCAGCAAAGGTAAAGAGGGGACCAGGTACGGCTTGAGTAGCGCCATAACCAGCTAAAAATGCTTCTTCCGTTAACATTCCAGTCGGAACAAATTCACGTTCTAGTAATGGTAATACTACATGTCCGCCACCGAAAACTAAAGAACCTGATCGATAAAAACTATCAAATAAAGCTACCCAATGAAGTGATGTGGCCTCTCTTAAAATTGGTAGCAATAGTAAAAGGCTGAAAAATACTAATAAAGAAATGACTCCAAAACGCCGACTTATTGGAAAATTCATGTTTTGTTCATGTGTATCTGTTTGCTGTCTGTAAAGGAAAAATCCGAGAATCCCAGCTATGACAATCACTCCTACCTGAGTGAAGGCTGTTTGCCAAAGGAGTGTTACAATTAGAGCAAATAGTGCAATTGCTTTTCTTTTCATATCAGGAGTTAAATTGCTTGCCATACCTAAGATAGCATGTGCAACGACTGCAACAGCAACAATTTTTAATCCGTGTATCCAACCCGCTTCACCTACTTCAAATCCACGAAGTAAAAGAGCAAATACCATAAGGGCAACAACCGAGGGGAGAGTAAAACCGATAAATGAGACAATTCCTCCAAGAACTCCAGCTCTCATGACACCAATTCCAATCCCGACTTGGCTACTTGCTGGACCTGGGAGGAATTGACATAGTGCGACTAAATCAGCGTAACTTTTTTCATCTAACCACTTTCTTTTGCGAATATACTCATTGTGGAAATAACCTAAATGGGCAATTGGACCGCCAAAGGATGTTAATCCTAATTTGGTAGACACAATAAGAATTTCCAATAATGATTTCAGTTGATTCACCATATCACCTCAAAAGCTAATCTTTTATTTCTTTAAATAATTCATATGCCTTAATTCTAGCCTCATTTAAAATGTGAATGCCTTTATCGGTTGTTGAATAATACTTTCGTATTTTCCCTTCAACGTTTTTCTCTTCCTTTGATAACAATCCATCTTCTTCCATGGAGTGGAGAATAGGGTAGAGAGTACCAGAGCTGATGTTGTAGCCATGTTCTTTTAGTTCTTCTAGCATCCACACACCATAGATAGGTTTTTCCTTGGCATGATGCAAAATATGAATGTGAATAAAGCCTAGAAATAGTTTCCTCAATACCTTGTCTTCCAAAGATTCACCTCCAAATTACCAATATAGGAAACCGATATTGACTTTCGAAATCGATTATACCATTAATCCCTAGTATTTCTAGTTATAACACATATTATTTACAAAACCTTTACATGGTCGGAGTGTTTTGTTGCTTGATAGGTTACGATTTGTGGATAAGCAATGCCTGACAAAATAATCAAAACACCTAACCATTGCACCCAGGTTACCTGTTCTTGAAGTACCCATACAGAAGCGATTACAG
>Ga0182742_1004846_pt1 | contig 11815 bp, 10 predicted proteins | sample eDN5th37CBELigMG_FD_128880 | JGI IMG/M metagenome (GOLD analysis project Ga0182742, IMG submission 128880) | Enriched Miracle-Growth compost microbial communities from Emeryville, California, USA - eDNA 5th pass 37_C BE-Lig MG (version 2)... ... | reverse complement strand
CGCCGGACCAGGTGGCGCGCTACGCCGGCAAGATCTCCGGCCCCTTGCTGGACCGCATCGACCTGCACGTGGCCCTGCCGGCCTCCGACCCCGACTGGCTGTCAGGTCCGCCGGGCGAGCCGTCCGGCCCGGTGCGCGAGCGCGTAGTGCGCTGCCGCGAGCGCCAGCTGCAGCGCCAGGGCAAGCCCAACGCCGCGCTGGCGGGCGCCGAACTTGACGCGCATTGCCGGATGGACGCCGAGGCTGCGGCCCTGCTGGCGCAGGCCATGCGCCGGCTGGGCGGCTCGGCCCGCGCCCAGCACCGGGCGCTGCGGGTCGCCCGGACCATCGCCGACCTGGAAGGCGCGCCGCTGCTGGCCGCCGGCCACGTCGCCCAGGCCGTGCAGTACCGGCGCGCCGGCGTATGATCGTGTCGGCCCGGTCCCGTCGGCCGCGCCCGCCCGCCGGCTCGACAAACGGCGGGAAATCACCATATAATCAAAGGCTTTCCCGGATCTGGGCTTTTGGATTTGTCCGTTTTCGGGAAAAGGGTTCAGGCGAGGCGCCTGGGCCTGGGTGGCGACACCCGAGTAGTACCCCAAGCAGTACCCCCCAGAAGTGGCAACAGGTACACCAAGTTTTGCCGTAGCGCGCAGGGCTTGGCCGGTGGTTTAACCCCGGCCATACACGCGAGGCAAGCACCTGGCGTCATATAAATCAACAATGCGTGTTTTAGTTTAGGGAATCAACATGCCCAAGATGAAAACCAAGAAAAGCGCCTCCAAGCGCTTTAAGGTTCGCGGCAGCGGCTCCATCAAGCGTGGTCAGGCGTTCAAGCGTCACATCCTGACCAAGAAGACCACCAAGAACAAGCGCCAACTGCGCGGTTCGGCTGCGGTCCATGACTCCAACGTGGCCTCCGTCAAGGCCATGATGCCTTTCGCTTGATATATAACGGAGATCTACTATGCCTCGCGTCAAACGCGGCGTAACCGCCCGCGCCCGTCACAAGAAAGTCATTGCCGCCGCCAAGGGTTACCGTGGCCGCCGCGGTAATGTGTTCCGTATCGCCAAGCAAGCGGTCATGCGCGCTGGCCAATACGCCTACCGCGACCGCCGCAACAAGAAGCGCACGTTCCGCGCTCTGTGGATCACGCGTATCAACGCCGCCGTCCGCGAGCATGGCGTGAGCTACAGCGTGTTCATCGCCGGTCTGAAGAAGGCCTCGATCGAACTCGACCGCAAGGTCCTGGCCGATCTGGCCGTGCGCGACAAGGCCGGCTTCGCCGCCATCGTGCAGCAAGCCAAGGCTGCCTTGGCTGCCTGATCGCGCGCTTTAACTCATCGCGCATCGCTGCGAACGGGGCTGTAATGGCCCCGTTTGCGTTTTGAAGGCTGGATTTCATGACTCACACGGTTGACGACCTGGTCTCCCAGGCGCAAGAACGGTTCGCCGCGGCCACTGACGCCGCCGCGCTGGAAAACGCAAAGGCTCGGTTCCTGGGCAAGGAAGGCGCGCTGACGGTGCTGCTGAAAGCCCTGGGCAAGCTCGATCCCGAGCAGAAGCGCGAGATGGGCGCCAGGATCAATCAGGCCAAGCAAAAGGTCGAGGAACTCCTGAACGCGCGCCGCGCCGCGCTGGCGCAGGCCGAACTGGACGCCCGGCTGGCATCCGAAACCATTGACGTCACGCTGCCGGGACGCGGTCGCGCGCCGGGCGGCATCCATCCGGTCATCCGGACCTGGGAAAGAGTGGAAGAAATCTTCCGCTCCATCGGCTTCGACGTGGCCGACGGCCCCGAAGTCGAAAACGACTGGACCAATTTCACCGCGCTGAACAATCCGCTGGACCATCCGGCGCGGTCCATGCAGGACACGTTCTACGTCGACATGAACGACGCCGACGGCCTGCCGCTGCTGCTGCGCACGCACACCAGCCCCATGCAGGTGCGTTACGCCCGCATGAACAAGCCGCCCATCAAGGTCATCGCGCCGGGGCGCACCTATCGCGTCGACAGCGACGCCACGCACTCGCCCATGTTCCACCAGGTCGAAGGGCTCTGGATCGCCGAGGACATCTCGTTCGCCGACCTGAAGGGCGTGTACACCGATTTCCTGCGTTGTTTCTTCGAAAGCGACGATCTCGTCGTGCGTTTCCGCCCGTCGTTCTTCCCGTTCACGGAGCCGTCCGCCGAGATCGACATGATGTTCACCTCGGGTCCGAACCGCGGCCGCTGGCTGGAGATTTCCGGCTCGGGCCAGGTGCATCCGCAAGTGGTGCGCAACTTCGGCCTCGATCCCGAGCGCTACATCGGCTTCGCCTTCGGTTCCGGGCTCGAGCGCCTGACCATGTTGCGCTACGGCGTCAACGATCTGCGCCAGTTCTACGAAGGCGATTTGCGCTTCCTGCGCCAGTTCAACGAATAACCCACGGCTGATCATGCAATTTCCCGAATCCTGGCTGCGTACGCTGGTCAATCCCCCGATCGCAACCGACGAACTCGCGCACCGGCTCACGATGGCCGGCCTGGAAGTCGAAGACACCGTACCCGCCGCGCCCGCGTTCTCGGGCGTGGTGGTGGCCCACATCGTCGAGATCGCTCCGCATCCCGACGCCGACAAGCTGCGCGTCTGCCAAGTGGACGACGGCTCCGGCGAGCGTCTGCAGATCGTCTGCGGCGCGCCCAACGCAGCGGCCGGCCTGAAGGTGCCGCTGGCCCGCGTGGGCGCGGAACTGCCCGGCGGCATGAAGATCGGCGTGGCCAAGATGCGCGGCGTGCAATCGTCGGGCATGCTGTGCTCGGCGCGCGAACTGGGCCTGTCGCAAGACCATGCCGGCCTGCTGGAACTGCCGGCCGACATGGTGGTCGGCCAGTCGATCCGCGAAGCGCTGGACCTGGACGACACGCTCTTCACCCTGAAGATGACGCCCAACCGCGCGGACTGCCTTTCCATCCTGGGCGTGGCGCGCGAAGTCGCCGCCCTGACGGGCGCGCCGCTGTCGGTGCCCACGGCCGCCGCCGTGCCCGTGACGCTGGACGAGCGCCTGCCGGTCAAGGTCGAGGCGCCCGATCTGTGCGGCCGCTTCGGCGGCCGCGTGATCCGCGGCGTCAACGCCCGCGCCGCGACCCCTGAGTGGATGAAGACGCGCCTGGAGCGCGCCGGCCAGCGTTCGCTGTCGGCCCTGGTCGACATCTCCAACTACGTCATGCTGGAACTGGGCCGCCCCTCGCACGTGTTCGATCTGGACAAGATCCAGGGCGACCTGTGCGTGCGTTGGGCCCGCGAAGGCGAGACCCTGGAACTGCTGAACGGCCAGACCGTGACCCTGGACCCCAAGGTCGGCGTGGTCGCGGCCGGCGACCAGGTCGAAAGCCTGGCCGGCATCATGGGCGGCGAAGCCACCTCGGTCACGCTGGATACGCAGAACATCTACCTGGAGGCCGCTTTCTGGTGGCCGCAGGCGCTGGCCGGACGCGCGCGCCGCTACAAGTTCAGCTCGGAGGCCAGCCACCGCGGCGAACGCGGCGTGGACTTCGCTACCATTCCCGAGCACATCGAATTCATCACGCGCCTGATCGTCGACATCTGCGGCGGCCAGGCCGGCCCGCTGGACGACCAGATCGTCAACCTGCCCAAGCGCCTGCCGGTGCGCATGCGCCTGGCGCGCTGCCACCGCGTGCTGGGCGTGCCGGTCACGCAGGCCGAGGTCGCCAAGATTTTCGCCAGCCTGGGCCTGGAGTACACGGTCGAGGGCGACGACTTCGTCGTGACGCCGCCGTCCTACCGCTTCGACCTGGAACTGGAAGAAGACCTGATCGAAGAGGTCGCCCGCATCTACGGCTTCGAGAACATTCCCGCTGTGCCGCCCATGGCGCGCGCCAAGATGTTCTCGCAGCCCGAGATCCGCCGCGGCAACCACGCGCTGCGCCGCCTGGCCGCCGCGCAGGACTACCAGGAAGTCGTGAACTACAGCTTCGTCGAAGCCGACTGGGAACGCGACTACGCCGGCAATGACAGCCCGGTGCGCCTGGTCAACCCCATCGCCAGCCATCTGTCGGTCATGCGCTCCAGCCTGATCGGCGGCCTGGTGGCCAACATCCGCCACAACGCCAACCGCAAGCAGTCGCGCGTGCGCGTGTTCGAACTGGGCCGCGTGTTCCTGCGCGACGCCTCGGTGCAGGACGGCCCGCTGGAAGTGGCTGGCGTGCGCCAGCCGCTGAAGCTGGCGGGCGCCGCCTGGGGCCCGGCGGTGGAAGAGCAGTGGGGCGCGGCCACGCGCCAGGTCGATTTCTTCGACGTGAAGATGGACGTGCAGGCGCTGTTCGGCGCGCGCGGCCAACGCCTGCGCTTCGAAGCCGCGGTCCATCCGGCGCTGCATCCGGGCCGCAGCGCCCGCATCGAACTCGACGGCCGCGAAGTCGGCTGGATCGGCGAACTGCATCCGCGCTGGGCGCAGCAGGCCGACCTGGCGCACGCGCCCGTGGTCTTCGAACTCGACGTCGCCGCCCTGTCCGAAGGCGAACTGCCGCAGGTCCGCGAACTGTCGCGCCAGCCCGTGGTCATGCGCGACCTGGCGCTGTGGGTCGACGCCCAGGTGTCGGTCCAGTCCATGCTGGACACCGTCGCGGCCGCCGTCAAGGCGGACCCGCAGCTCGCGGTGGTGCAGGACGTGCGCCTGTTCGACGTGTGGCGCGAGAAGCCGCAGGGCGGCGAACCCGTCACCGAGAAAAGCCTTGCTTTCCGGTTCTGGCTACAGGACACTGAAGTCACGCTGGACGAAGCCCGGGTGGCCGACTGCCTGGCGCGCATCAAGGACGCCTTGGTGGCCGCGCACGGCGCGCGCCAGCGTTGAACCATGGGGAACAGTATGCTTGCCGAGCCACGCACCCTGACCAAGGCCGAGCTGGCCGAACTGCTTTTCGAGCGGGTCGGCCTGAACAAGCGCGAAGCCAAGGACATCGTCGATACTTTCTTCGAGGAAATCCGCGACGCCCTGGCGCGCGGAGACTCCGTGAAGCTCTCGGGCTTCGGTAATTTCCAGGTGCGCGACAAACCGCCGCGCCCTGGCCGCAATCCCAAGACGGGCGAGACCATTCCCATCGCCGCGCGGCGCGTGGTGACCTTCCATGCGAGCCAGAAACTCAAGAGCGTGGTGGAGCAGGCGACGCCTGCTGCATCCGACGACACCGCGGAGTGATACGCTTTGTCGGTAATTGTTATCGGCACTCGACGTATCGCGGCATAAAATCCTCTTATGACACGTACAGAATCCACCGTTACCTTACCGCCCATTCCCGCCAAGCGTTACTTCACCATCGGTGAAGTCAGCGACCTGTGTGGCGTCAAGCCCCATGTCCTGCGGTACTGGGAACAGGAATTCACGCAGCTCAAGCCGGTGAAACGGCGCGGCAACCGCCGCTACTACCAGCATCATGAAGTGCTGCTGATCCGCCGCATCCGTTCCCTGCTGTACGAGCAGGGCTTCACCATCAGCGGCGCGCGCAACCGCCTGGGCGATGCGCGCGACGTGCCGCACGACCAGGACGCCGCCGTGCGCCTGTCGGGCGCCGAGATGCAGGCCCTGCGCAACGAGCTGGGCAACGTCTCGACCATGCTGGCCGAAGCTCTGGGCACTTCGGCTGGCGCCGGCGCAAGCAACAACGGCGCCGCGTCGGCAGCCTGAATCCGGACATGATGACGGCGCATCGCGCCGCCATCCGCAGTACCTCGCGCCCCGTGCGCAGCCGCAAGCAGGCAGTAATGCAATCGGCGCACGCGGGGCGCAAATTTTTTTGAGTATTCAGCACTTTTTTTGCACGAATGCGTGCAAACATTTTTTAGGTCTGCTATACTCTTTTTCTTTCGGGGCGTAGCGCAGCCTGGTAGCGCACTTGCATGGGGTGCAAGGGGTCGCGAGTTCGAATCCCGCCGTCCCGACCAGTAGTTCCAAGGCCGTTAGTGAGATACTCACTAACGGCCTTTCTCATTGTGGGCCGGTCTGAGAGCAAACAGACGATTGAAGCAGCTTTGGGTCGCGCGTATTGACGCAAATGCGTGACGCAAATGCGTGACGCAAATGCGTGACGCAAATGCATGAGGCAAATGCGCTTGGCGATTATCGCTTTCCCGCCTTGAACGCATCCCACACCGTCAACCACACCCCCAGCACCACCCCGCCCATCAACACCCCAGCAGCCAGACACCCGTTGCCATTCGCAAGCAGCGCGGACGCCGGCGGTACGAAGACCAGTATGGAAACGTTGTTCAGCGTTTCCGCCGCGGCCAGCACCGCGCCTTTGTCGTGGTGCGCGCGATGGGCGAGCACGGTGGTCGATAGCGGGGCGCCGGCGCCCAGGGCAGCGCCCCAGGCGGCCAGGCAGGCGAGGGCGACGGGCAGCGGCAGGGCAAGAAAATGGAAGGCGCCGATGGCGGTGGCCAGCAGTGCGGTGGTGCAGACCAGCGCGCGTTCTTCGCTTGCGGCCAGGCGCCGCAGCCAGCCGGCCGAGAGGTTGCCGATGCCCAGGCCGATGCCGAATGCCGCCGCGCTCAGGCCCACGCCGGCGACGTCGAGTCGATAGCGCTGGCGCAGGACTTCGCCCGACAGCAGGAAGGCGCCTACGGCGGTGCCGTTCCACAGGCCTTTGGCGAGCATGGGGCGCACGATGGGCCAGCGGCGCAGCCATTGCAGGCCTTGCGGTCTGGGTGCCGCAACGGGTGCGCGGGTTTTCGGGATGGCGCTGCGTCCGATCGCGAACGCGGCCAGGCATCCGGCGGCGGCCAGGATGAAGGGGGCGCGCCAGCCCAGCCAGCTGGTGAGCAGGCCGGCGATCGCGGGGCCGCTTGCGATGCCCAGCGTCATGCCGAGCATGACGGCGCCCATGGCGGATGCGTGGCGGGCGCGCGGCATGGCGTCGGCGATCAGCGCGAAGGCATTGGGAATGATGACGGCCGAGGCCAGTCCGCCGAAGATGCGCAGCGCCACGGCGGCTTCGAAGCTGGGCGCGAAGGCGATGCCCAGGCCGTCGACGGAGAACGAGAGCAGGGCGATCAGCAACAGGCGGCGGCGGTCGACGCGGTCGGACAGGTGGCCGAGGATGGGGGCGGCGATGGCGTAGGCGAGCGCGTAGCTCGATATCAGCCACGTGGTCTGGGCGGTGCCGGTGCCAAAGGCGGCGCCGAGCGGGTTCAGCATGGCCGCAAGCATGAATTCGCTTGCGCCGACGAAGAACACCGAGAGGGAAAGCACGGACAGCAGCGCGCGCTGTCCGCCCTTGCGGGCAACAGTTTTGGAATCAGGCATGGTCGATCTCGCGGAAACGCGAAATGGATGAAGGAAAACGGAAGGGGAGTTCGTCGCGTGGGGAAGGCCGCGAGGGCTTGCGACGTTGGGCGGCGCGCTGACAGCGCAGAGGCCGGGAGGGTCGGGCCGGCCGTTAGACCGGACCTGCGTGTGCATGATACGCGGTTTTGCGGGGCGGTTCCAGGCGCCAGCCGCGAACGCGGCGCGGCTTGGTTAAGATAGCGCTCGTCTCATCGATCCGTCCGGTCCGTACGCATGCCGCTAATCAAAAAACTGTTTGCCTGCAAGATCACGTTTCTGTTGATCCTCTCCAATCTCGCGGTCTACCTCGTGGCCGGATACCTGGATACACGGGCTTTCGAGAGCCTGAGCCAGGGGTCTTTCCTGATCGATTGGGGCGCGAACGTGCCGGCGCTGACCATGTCGGGCGAGTACTGGCGCCTGTTTACCAGCATGTTCCTGCATGTCGGTTTTCTGCATCTGGCGGTCAATATGCTGGCGCTGTGGTCGCTGGGGACCATACTGGAGGCGCGCATGCGTTCCCCGGTGTTCCTGGGGGTGTATCTGCTGTCGGGTTTGTGCGGCAGCCTGGTCACGGCGCTGTGGCACCGCGAGGATTTTTTCGTGAGCTGCGGCGCGTCGGGCGCGATCCTGGGGATTTTCGGGGCGGCGCTCGTCTATGGACTGCATGACCGGCGCATGGGGCGTGCGCACGTGCCGCCGGCCAATCTGCTGTTCAGTCTGGCGCTGACTTTCGGCGCGGGGTTTGTGTTCAACGTCGATAATGCGGCGCACGCGGGCGGACTGGTGGCCGGGGCGCTGCTGGCGGTCGTTGCGCTTTTCGGCGAACGGCTGCGGCCGGCGGCGCAGGCTGCCGTGCTGGCGGCCGCTGCCGTGACCGGCGCGGTGGCGTTGGCCGCGGTGGCGTACAGCCAGTACGATCGCGGCATGCAGGAACAGATCGCGGCCGCGCGCTTCCAGGACACGCTGGGCAAGATGGGCCTGCTGGGCATCGGGCGGGCGGCGGGCAATGTGCTGTCGCTTGACGATTGCATCGCCGAGGCGCTGTCGGCGGCCTCGCGCGACGGCGCGCCCGCGCCGGACCTGCGCGGTTGCGCGGACCCGGGCGACAGGGAGCAGGCCTTGTTGGCGAGGTTCATGCCGCAGTGGTATCGGACGTGCCAGGTCCAGGCCGCCGGGCTGCGCGGGCTGTACCCCGACGCCGGCGCGCAGGAGGCGTTGGCGACGGTGGACCGTTACTGCGGGCTTCAGACGCGGATCTATGCGTCGATCTTCCAGCAGGCGCCGGCCGATTTCGACGTTAAAGAAGCGATGCAGACCCGGCTGGTGTTGCGGGTGCTGCTGGACGAAGGCGCGGGGTTCCTGCTGGATCAGGGCTGGAACTTCGGGGCGGACCCGGAAAAGCTGCGCGCGCAGGCGAATGCGCTGCGCGACATACTGGAGGCGCCGGGCGAGCTGGCGACCGCCGTCGTCGATGAGTCCGGGTGCCCGTACTGGAGTTGCGCGCGCTAGCCTGCTAGAGCCACACGGTGGTCACGAGCACGGCGCAACCCGCGGTGGCGGTGGCCGCCATGATGATGCCGAGCCGGCTTCCAAGCTTACGGTCCTTGCGGCCGACGTTGGGGTTGGCGTCGTTGGCCGATCGCAGTTCTTCCCAGGTCGAGGCGCTGCCGGCCTGGCGGCTGCGCGACTCGGCCGTGGCGCGGGTGCGGCTGCGGGCCTTGCGCACCAGCCGCAGCGCCGGGTAGGCCAGGATGGCGCCCGCCAGGAACAGCGCCAGGGCGCCGACCGCGCCGGCGGTATAGGCGGGGTCGCCGGGCGCCGCCAGCAGGATGGCCGCGGCCAGCAGGCCGATGAAGTTCAGGCCGGCCAGCGCCTTGAGCGCCTGCACGCCCCAGACGCCGGTGGCTTCTTCCGAGAAGTCGCCGACGGATTGCCAATAGGCGGCGTCCTTGGACGCAGCCTGGAAAAAGAATTCGAGATCGCGCTGCAAGGCCTCGCCGTATCGGTCGGCGGGCGGGGTGTCGCGGTGCCATTGGATGGCGAAGTTGCGGCTGCGATCGGCATCCGCGTGGTGCCTGGCCGCCCAGGCGTTCGCCAGGCGGAGAGCGGCGTCGATCGTCAGTTCACCCAGGTGCGCGTCAACAGCGTCTTTCATCGTTGTCATCCCCATATATGGGACATTCTACCGGGCCTGAGGAGGACGGCAGGGGGCGTCGCATCAAGCCGCCGATGAAGTAATGAGCCTGTGCGCGGCAGCATCCGCGCTTTCCCTAGTATGCGGTGGAATTTTTATACGATTATCATATTTTCAACGCCGTCGCCCCGCGACCGGCGCACACAGCCGAGGCAACGCGGGCTGGCACTATGAACGTTTTCGGATGGAAACTTCTTTATGCCTACTTCAGCTTCTCGTTCACTGTTGAAAAGGGATTCGGTCGCGCCCGTCGCATCGGAACCCAATCTGACCGACCGCGTCACCGAAATGCTGCTGGAAGAGATTACCAGCGGCGACTACCAGATCGGCGAAGTGCTGCCGCCGGAGCAGATCATCGCCACCCGCATGGGCGTTTCCCGCACCGTGCTGCGTGAAGCGGTTTCGCGCCTGAAGGGCGACGGCATCGTGCAAAGCAAGCAGGGCCGCGGGCTGACCGTCATGCAGACGGCGCGGCCCTCGGTGCTGCGGATGCAGGCCGCCGATATCGGTGACGCCGAACAGGTGCTGCGCATCGTCGAATTGCGCCGCGGCTTCGAGATCGAGGCTGCGCAGCTTGCCGCGCAACGGCGCAGCGAGGAAGACCTGGCCGCCATGCGCCGGGCCCTGCACATGATGGCCGATGCGATCGCCACCGGCGACGTAGCGGCCGGCGTGGACGCCGATATGGAGTTTCACCGCTGCGTGGCGCGTGCGACCCGCAATGAACACTACCTGAATTTCTTCGATTTCCTGGCGGTGCTGCTCAAGAAGAACCTGCGCGTCTCGCGCTCGCGCTCGGCCAAGGTGGCCGGGCGTGGGGCGCAGGCGCAAAAGGAACACGAGGCCTTGTTCGCCGCCATCGAAAAAGGCGATGTGGAGCTGGCGCGGCGGCAGGCGCGCAGCCATGTCGACAACACGGAAGCGCGACTGCGCACGGCGGCGGCCACGGCGGAAAAGCCGTAGCCCTCCGCCAGCGGGCAATCTTCAAGGGGAAGTGGCGATGGGGCAGAAAACGATAGACGAACTGGTGCGCGCCGATGAAGGACTGATCAGCCGCTCCATCTTTGTCGACGACGAGATATTCCAGCGGGAACTGCGGCAGGTTTTCGCGCGGGCCTGGCTGTTCGTGGGCCACGAGAGCCTGGTGCCGAATCCGGACGATTATTTCGTCTCGCGGATGGGCACCGAATCGGTGATCCTGACGCGCGACCGGCAGGGCCAGATCCAGGTCATGCTCAACAGCTGTGCGCACCGTGGCATGAAGCTGTGCCGCTACGACCACGGCAATAACCGGACCTTCACCTGTCCGTATCACGGCTGGAGCTTTTCCACCGACGGCAAGCTGGTGGAGCGGCCCGGCGAACTGGTCGGCGTGCCGGGGCACGCCACGCACTACAAGGGCGAGCTGGACAAGAAGCAGTGGGGCCTGAAGACGGTGGCGCAGGTGGCCAACTACAAGGGCGCCGTGTGGGCGACCTGGGACCCGGACGCGCCGCCGTTCCTGGACTACCTGGGCAATATGCGGCTGTACCTGGACGCGGCGCTGGATCATCGCGACGGCAGCCCGGGCGGCTCCGAGGTCATCGGAGGCGTGCAGAAATGGCGGGTCAAGTGCAACTGGAAATTCGCGCCCGAGAATTTCATCGGCGATCTCTACCACGATATCAGCCATCGCTCCGTGGACATCGTCGGCATCGGGCCTGGCGGCGGCAGGGGCCGGCGCGATCCCTCGGTGACGCGGTCGGCGATCTGTTTTCCGGAACTCGGGCACGGGCTGCTGGGCCGGCTGCCATTCTACGAGGAAGGGCCTTACGCGCCGCAATATGCGCGCTATCCGGAAGTGGAGGCCTATTACCGCGAAGTGCATGAACGCCGCGTGCGCACGCTGGGCTCGGCGATGCGCGTGCAGACCAGCGTGGGCACGATTTTTCCGAACATGTCGTTCCACGGCCGCCAGCCGCGCACCCTGGCGGTGTTCCATCCGATCAGTCCCACCGAAATGGAAATGTGGCGCATGTACCTGGTGGACAAGGATGCGCCCGAAGCGGTCAAGGAGGCCGCCCGCCATTACTTCCTGCGCTATTCCGGCCCCGGCGGCATGACCGAGTCGGACGATATGGAGAACTGGACCGGCGCCACCGAGGCCAGCATGGGCGCCATGTCGCGCGAACTCTATTTCAACTACCAGATGGGCGTGGGCCACGCCGAGCCCGTGCCGGAGATTCCCGGGTGCGCGGTCAACGGCGAGTACACCGAGGAGAACGCGCGCATCTATTACCGCCGCTGGGCGCAATTCATGAACGGCTGGTCCTGGG